>Ga0102592_1000066_pt1 | contig 327613 bp, 317 predicted proteins | sample AraplaCol_mMF_r2_FD_76861 | JGI IMG/M metagenome (GOLD analysis project Ga0102592, IMG submission 76861) | Arabidopsis root microbial communities from North Carolina, USA - plate scrape MF_Col_mMF_r2 (SPADES assembly) (version 2) | ecosystem: Host-associated > Plants > Roots > Endosphere...
CCCCACTACTCTCCATTTTCCGCCAGACTTTTGGCCTTGGCCGTGAGCAGGAAGTCGTGCCGGATGCCCCCAACCAGGTCGCCGGCAAGCGCGACATCGATCGCATCACCCTGACGGTCGGCCGCTTCTCGGTGGGCGATTTCTTCGACGGCAATGCCTATGCCAAGGACCCGCGCGCCGACTTCATGAACTGGGCGATGTGGTCCTCCGCCGCCTACGATTTCCCGGCCGACCTGCCCGGCTTTACCCGCGGTGGTGTGCTTGAACTCAACCGCAAGGACTGGGCAGTGCGCGCCGGCGTGTTCCAGGTGCCGTCGCAGCCGAACAGCGACATCCTCACCTTCAAGAGCGGCGGCGCCGTCGTCGAGTTCGAGGAGCGGCATCAGGTCTTTGATCGGCCGGGCAAGGTGCGCGTCGGCGCCTTCATCAATCGCGGCAACACCGGCAGCTATCGCGGCGCGCTGGCGATCGCAGCCACCGATCCGCTGCTCGAGATCAATGACGTGATGGCCTCGATCCGCAGGCCGCGCGACAAATACGGTTTCTATCTCAATGGCGAGCAGGAGATCGCCGACGAGATCGGCCTGTTCGGCCGCGCCAGCTGGAATGATGGCCAGAACGAGATTCTGTCCTTCACCGATATCGACCGCAGCATCTCCGGCGGCCTGTCGATCAAGGGCGGACGCTGGGGCCGCGCCGCCGACACCATCGGCATCGGCGGCGCCATCAACGGCCTGTCCGCAGCGCATCGCGATTTTCTGGCGGCGGGCGGCAATGGCTTGCTGATCGGCGACGGGCGGCTGAATTACGGCACCGAGCGGATCCTCGAGACGTTCTACGCCTATTCGATCGACAAGAATTTCACGTTCACGGCGGATTACCAGCTGATCGTGAACCCCGCCTACAACGCCGATCGCGGGCCGGTATCGATTTTCACCGGGCGCCTGCACGGGGAGTTTTGAGGCGCTGTTGTGCCGCCGGTCTATGTCGCCCGTGGCCCCCCCCATCCCCGGCCCTTCCCCGCGAGGGGGAAGGGGGCATGACGCGCAGTACTTTTGGTTAAGCGCTGATACTCAAATCTGCACTCGTCGCAGGTGATCGAGCTCGCAGCCTCTTCTCCCTTCCCCCTTGCGGGGAAGGGCCGGGGAGGGGGGCCCGAAGCTCGGACGCCCATGCGTATCCCAAAAAGCTAAGCCGCCCCCCTCACATCCACCGGCTGGAATGAATCCGCCTGCGCCATCGCCCAGGCCTCGCGGAAGCGTTTGTCGTTGGTGCCGTGGATCAGCTCGTTCACATGCAGCTGCGGATAGAGATGGGTGAACGACATCACGTCATTGTCCGGTGAGCGATGCGAGAAATGCATCGCTCGGATCTGCTGCGGGTGTTCAAGGCCAGCCGCCGCGATCAGCTCGGCCAGCGCATGCAGCGTCGCCTCGTGGAAATTCAGCACGCGGTCGGTCTTCTGTGGCACGGCGAGCGCACGCGCACGGGTCGGGTCCTGCGTCGCCACGCCCGTCGGGCAGCGATCGGTGTGACAGCTCAGCGACTGGATGCAGCCCAGCGCGAACATGAAGCCACGCGCCGAATTGCACCAGTCGGCGCCGAGCGCCATCGCGCGGGCGATGTCGAAGGCGGTCGCGATCTTGCCGGACGCGCCGATCTTGATGCGGTCGCGCGCGCCGATGCCGATCAGCGCGTTGTGCACGAAGTTCACGCCCTCGCGCATCGGCATGCCGAGATGGTCCATGAATTCCAGCGGCGCCGCACCGGTGCCGCCTTCATTGCCATCCACCACGATGAAATCCGGATAGATGCCGGTGTGGAGCATCGCCTTGCAGATGGCAAGAAATTCCCAGGGATGGCCGATGCACAGCTTGAAGCCGGTCGGCTTGCCGCCGGACAAACGACGCATCTTGTCGATGAACTGCATCATCTCGATCGGTGTCGAGAACGCCTTGTGATAGGGCGGCGATATACAGTCCTCGCCCATCGCCACGCCGCGGATGCGCGAGATTTCCTCCGACACCTTTGCGGCCGGCAGCACGCCACCATGGCCGGGCTTTGCGCCCTGGCTCACTTTCAGCTCGACCATCTTGATCTGGTCAAGCGCCGCACGCGCGGCAAACTTGTCGGGGTCGAACGCGCCGTCCGGGGTGCGGCAGCCGAAATAGCCGGAGCCGATTTCCCAGATCAGGTCGCCGCCCTCTTGCTCGTGATAGGGGCTGACACCGCCCTCACCGGTATCGTGGGCAAAATTGCCCTTCTTCGCGCCCGCGTTGAGCGCGCGGATCGCATTCTGGCTCAGCGCGCCAAAGCTCATGGCGGAGATGTTGAGCACCGAGGCGGAGTAAGGGCGCAGGCAATCCGGTCCGCCGATGGTGATGCGAAACTGTTCGGTGGCATGCGGCTTCGGGGCCACCGAATGGTTCATCCACTCATAGCCCTCTTCATAGACGTTCTTCTGGGTGCCGAAGGGGCGCTTGTCGAGCACCATCTTGGCGCGCTGATACACGACGGCACGCGTATCGCGACTGAACGGCATGCCGTCCTTCTCGCTTTCGAAGAAATATTGCCGCATCTCCGGGCGGATTTCCTCAAGCAAAAAGCGGATATGCGCCGAGATCGGATAGTTGCGCAGGACCGCGTGATCCTTCTGGAACAGATCATGGAAGCCGAGCGCGGCGAGACAGCCGAAGATGGCTGCGGGAATGATCACCAGATGAATCAGCCTGTGATCCCAGATGCCCATCCCGATCAGAAACAGGGTGGCCACGCTGCAGATCGTCAACACGATGTAGCGCGGCGTGAACGGTAGCATCAGGGTTTGCATGGACCTGCTCGCAAGTGGTGGGCGGTCAGCCTTACGAAGTTCGGATGACGCAGACATCACAGATTGGGCGCCAGCCTAGCGCATCAAGCTCACCCAAGTCTTGTCACGGCTTAAAACGACAAAACCCGCGCCGGAGCGCGGGTTTTGCAATGCGGCGGAGTGCGGGATCGTCGCTCAGCGCTCGACGAAGGCCTTTTCGATCACGAAGTGGCCGGGCTTGTTGCCGCTGCCTTCGGTGAAATCGCGCTTCTCGAACATGTGCTTGAGATCCTCGAGCATCGCCGGGCTGCCGCACAGCATGACGCGGTCGGTCGCGATGTCGAGCGGGCCCTGGCCCATATCCTTGAAGATCTGGCCGGACTCGATCAGGTCGGTGATGCGGCCGCGATTGCGGAAAGGCTCGCGGGTGACGGTCGGGTAATAGGTGAACTTGTCCTTCATCAGCTCGCCGAACAGCTCGTCCTTCTGCAGCCGCTCGACCAGGCGCTCGCCATAGGCCAGTTCGGAGACCTGGCGGCAGCCATGCACCAGCACGACCTGCTCGTACTGCTCATAGACTTCGGGGTCCTTGATCAGGCTGGCAAAGGGGGCGAGGCCGGTGCCGGTGGACAGCATCAGGAGGCGCTTGCCCGGCAGCAGGCTGTCGGTGACTAGCGTGCCCACCGCCTTGCGGGCAACGAGGATGGTATCGCCTTCCTTGATCTTCTGCAGGCGCGAGGTCAGCGGGCCGTCCGGCACCTTGATCGAGAAGAATTCGAGCTCTTCCTCATGGTTGGCGCTGGCCATGGAATAGGCGCGCAGCAGCGGCTTGCCATCGACTTCGAGGCCGATCATGGCGAACTGGCCGTTCTGGAAACGGAAAGAGGTGTCGCGCGTGGCGCGGAAGGAAAACAGCGTGTCGGTCCAGTGCTGGACGGAGATCACGGTTTCACGGTGAAAGGCGCTCATGGGATATGATTTTCCGGTGCGGGCTTAGCTTAGAACGATTACATTCAGAGCCGCTTCAGATGCTGAGAAACCCTTGCGGCGATTAGCTAATTTGGGGTTTTCGCAGATGCGAATGACATCTATTGAAAGATGCCAAAAAGTGCAATTGCGGATTGCCCGGGGCGGGTCACAAATTTGCAAATCAGGTTACCGGCCGGCAAGGGCCAAATTTGATCTGGGACATTTAATTTCTCAAAACCCTCATTCCGGGACCTATCCTTGCCAAAACCGATCGCGTGCGCTGCTGGATTGGCGGCATCCGTTCCGGTAATTTCCCGCGCCTAAGGGAGTCGCCATCGGCGGCGACTTCGTTCAATGACCGGCGCAAGGCCTCATGACCCCAGTACGCGCCATCCGGGCCGGCAAGCCGGCTTATTACCCCGACCAGACGATCTATGCGGAATATGCCGCAGGCGTGCTGGGGCTGGGCTTTGCCGAACTCGACCATGGCACCGGACTGATCTTCGAGGTCACCGGTGCCGGCAAGAGCGCCGTGTTCGGTGCCGGGCGCGGCTCGTTCTTCCCGCAAAACACCGCGACCGCGGCGACGCTCGCCAATGACAAGCACATGGCCAATGTGCTGATGGCCCGCGCCGGCATCGCGACATTGGGCGGCGACTATTTCTTCCTGCATGACCGGCACCGCGCCCATCGCGCACCCGGCCATGAGCGCGAGGACGCCTGCGCGCTGTTTCGCAGCCTGGATGGCACAGCCTTCGTCAAGCCGCTGAACGGCTCGCGCGGAGACTTCGCGCAAGTGGTCACCGGTGAAAGAGCCCTCGCCGACTATCTCGATCAGGTCGCCGCTCACTATGACGCCGTGACCCTTCAGCGCGTCGTCACCGGGGAGGAATATCGCGTCTTCGTGCTCGATGACGACATCGTCTATTGCGCGCGCAAACTGCCGCCCTTCGTGACCGGCGATGGCAAGCGCTCACTGCGCGACCTGTTGTCCGCGCAAGAGACCGCGCTGAGCCGCCGAGGCATCTCATCAGCGATGGCGAAACAACCGGACCCTGCACTCGATACGGTGCTGGCGGAAGGCGCGCGTTTCGAACTAACCGGCCGCATGAACCGTAGCGCAGGGGGCACCATGGTGTTTGCCGAGCCGGCCAATGCGGATCGCATTTTTGCAACAGCACACGCCGCCCTGCGGGCACTCGGCCTGCGGGCCGGCGCTGTTGACCTGTTCACGGATGTGGATGGCGATCCTGCGGCGTTGCGCGTCATCGAGGTCAATGCCAATCCCTCGATCCGCTTTCTCGAAGATTCCGGTCGCGACGACATCATCCTGCGCATCTGGCGTCATACCTTCACATCGCTGGGCCTGATCGATGTTTAACCTGCCCAAATATGGCACCGGCGGCATCGGCCTTGCGCGGCTGGCGCTGCTGCTGGATGCGCTCTGCATCGATCGGGACCGGCTGCAGCGGCATTCCATCGTGATCACCGGCTCCAACGGCAAGGGCTCCACCGCCGCGTTCTGCGCGAACATCGGCCGTGCCTTTGGCCTGCGCACCGGGCTGTTCACCTCACCGCATCTCTATCGCTTCAACGAGCGCTTCCAGATCGATGGCGAGCCCGTCGATGACGAATTGCTGGAAGCCCTCGTGCTGCGCGTGGCGACCGCGATCACCGATCTCGACCATCACGGCGTCACCGAGACATTCGGTGCCTTTGAGGCGCAATTCGCGCTGGCCTGCCTGTATTTCCAGGAGATGGGCTGCGATCTCGCCGTGTTCGAGGCTGGCATCGGCGGTCGCTACGATCCCGTGCGACTGATCGGCGCCACGCTCACTTGTGTCACTTCGGTGGATCTCGAACATACTGCGCTGCTCGGCAGTTCGCTGGCGCTGATCGCCTCCGACAAGAGCGATGCCTGTGCCAGCCATGGCACCGTGATCTATGGCGAGAACTGCCTGCCGTTGCGCGCGCATCTCGCCGAATACAATCGCAACCGCCACGTGGCCGGCCTGCATGTGGGCGACGGCATCACCATCAGCAGCGTGGTGACCTCACGCAAGGCGCAGAATTTCAACTGCCGTATCGGCGAGACCAAATTGCGCGGGCTGGAGATCACGCTGCACGGCGAATTCCAGCTCAACAATGCTGCCATCGCCGCGGCGCTGTTCCTGCTGTGGATGCAGCGGATGCATCCAGACGCTGAGGCAACCAAGGTCGACCACGCGATCCGCACGGGGCTGCGCGAGACGACGTGGCCGGGCCGCCTCGAAGTCATCCAGCGCGATCCGCTTGTTGTGATCGATGTCGGCCACACACCGGATGGCGTGATGCAGGCGCTGCGCGGGCTGCATGCGGTGCATGGCAAGGACGACTGGCTGCTGGTGCTCGGCGTCTCCGCCGACAAGAATGTCGACGAGATCGCGCAACAGCTGGCGCCGCATTTCGGCGCCATCGTCTGCACCCGCGCGCATCACAAGGGTGCCGATGCGCGGCTGGTCGGGGGCGCCGCGCGAAAGGCGCATGCGACGGCGCGCATCCATGTGGCCAATGCGATGGGAGATGCGGTGAAACTGAGCCAGCAACTGGCCCGCACCGTGCCGCGCAAGATCTATGTGGCCGGCGGCCTGTTCGTCGCCATCGAATATGCAACGGTGCTGCGCGGCGGCAGGGCTGACGAGCTGCAGTTTTTCTGAGGCGCGATTGCCCCAGCCGCTCATGCCACGTAACCTGCCTCCCAACAAACAACATGGGAGGCACGACATGACCGACGCCATCAATCGCCAGGTTCTCTTGATGGAGAAGCCCGCGGGCAAACTTGGCCTTGAGCATTTCAAGCTCACCGAGGGCCGCATGCCCGAGCCGAAGGACGGCGAGGCGCTGCTGCGCATTCGCTACATCTCCCTCGACGCCGCCAACCGCGCCTGGATGCACGGCGCCACCTACCGCGCAGCCGTGGAGACCGGCAATGTCATGGCCGGCGGCGGCATCGCCGAAGTGGTGTCGTCGAAATCCGACGCGCTCAAGCCCGGCGACATCGTGTTCGGCGACACCGGCTGGCAGAACTACGCCGCCGTGCCGGCGAAACATCTGACAAAAATGCCGCGTATGGAGCCACTGACGCATCTGCTGTCGATCTATGGCATTGCCGGCCTCACCGCCTATTTCGGCCTGCTGCATGTGGGCAAGCCGAAGGAGGGCGAGACGGTCGTCGTCTCCGCGGCTGCGGGCTCTGTCGGCTCGATCGTCGGGCAGATCGCCAAGCTCAAAGGCTGCCGCGTGATCGGCATCGCCGGCGGCGCGGACAAATGCCAGTGGCTGACCTCCGAACTCGGCTTCGACGCGGCTGTCGATTACAAGGACGGCGCGGTGTTCAAGGCGCTGAAGGCCGCGGCGCCCAATGGCATCGATGTCTATTTCGACAATGTCGGCGGCGACATCCTCGAAGCCTGTCTGCCACAGATGAACCTCAACGGCCGCATCGCCTGCTGCGGCGCCATCTCGCAATATGACGGCGCGCCTTCGGCCACTGGCCCGCGCGGGGTGCCCGGCCTCATCGTGGTGAAGCGCCTCACCATGCAGGGCTTCATCGTGATGGACTACATGAACCAGCGCGACCTGGCACTCAGCGAGCTGCAGGGCTGGGTGTCATCCGGCAAGATCAAGGTGCTGGAAGACGTGATCGACGGCATCGAGAACACGCCGCAGGCACTGATCGGATTGCTGGCGGGCGAGAACCGGGGCAAGCGGATGGTGAAGGTGTAGGTCTTCTCCCTCGCCGGAGCGAAACGACTGGGGAGGGTGGTGAGAAGCGAGCGTCCAGCGAGCTTCGAGACGGGTGGGGTGCTTCCGCAAGCTCTACGTTACGTGGGGCACCCCCACCCCCCGCCTATCGGCGGGACCCTCCCCGCAAGGGGGAGGGAAGCCACGCGCTCCGGCGCGTCATTGCCGATCAACCTGTCAAACAGCCCCGTCATTCCTGAGCTCACGCGATCGTATTCTCGCGACGCTTGCGCGCCCGAGTTTTGCGCATTCCCTCCGCCCTCTCCGAAGAAAGGGCGCGCGGAACGCCGGGTGCCCGATGCACCCTTGGTGCCTGATGCCGATGCGGTACTCCGCAAGGGAATGCATCAGGACTTTCGGAATGATCGAGCAAGCTCGACGTTCCGCACGCGGTGTTTGGGGGCCGCTGCCTGCCCAGGGGAGCGGTCAGATCCCCGTTATTTGGCCCAAGGCGAAGGGCCGGGGGACGCAGCAGCATGATCCCGGACGCCGCCGAGAGGGTCGTCCGTCACGCGTTTCCCGGGATCGGCTGTTCCGAAGGCGAGACATCTCCGCGCCAGTGGCAGGTCTGGCACCGATCCGTCCCGCCCGCAGGCGAGCCTCTTCCAGGCACCGCGCGACGCCCAAACCTTGGCGTCCACCGCATCCAGCCCCGCGAACGTGACGATCGCGCTCGCCCCTCTCACCGGGGCCGGACAAGACGGAACATAATCCTTTGTGGGACCTCGTCAAGAACAAAATAGGAACATTATGGCGGGAGGAGAGCACACGCTCCGGCGCCTCGCGTCCGGGGATGCAAGACGCACTCGCTGTGACGCAATGAAACAAAACTCCGGCAGCACGAAACAAATTTCTACATTCACGCCATCGGCCGGAAACTTGCCGGGCTTACGTCTTGGCCTCAACAGGTGGCCGCGTAAGACGGCAGGAGGCCGTTATGAACAACCACTCGATCCACAGCGCAGACCGCAGCACGCATCTGAAGATCGTCATGGTCGCCCTCGTCGCCGGCATCGTCGTGACCGGCTTCGGCCTGTTCTCCCGCAGCGACGGCGATGTGCAGACCGCCCGCGTGATCAAGGCCGGCCAGCCGACGGCGTTTACAAGCTCGAATGCGTCAGCGGTGCGTTGAAGCGCAGGATGGGTGGAGCGTAGCGAAACCCATCATTCGATCGATGCGGCGAATTCGGCCGATGGGTTTCGCTTCGGCGCAACACGCCTGCGCTCTACCCATCCTACAAAACTGCAAAGCTTTGCATCGCAGCTATCGCCTGAGCGATCTCGACACTCCGGCATCCCTGCCCTATCCCCGTCTCGGCGCACCGACGCGCCGGATGAGCAGGTAAAGCATTGACCGACACACAGTCCCGCGCCCTCCGCGACGCCATTGTTCGCTCCTATGCCGGCAAGTCCATGCCGATCGAGCATCAGCGAACCTTCGTCACCCCCGAGATGAATTTTGCGACCCGCACGGTCAAGGCGGGGGCGCCGGTGCGGCCGCTGACCTACAGTGATCGCTCGCTGCCGGATTTCCCCATCGTCTCCAACGGCGCGACCTATGACATCTATGATTATGTCTCGCGCAACCGCATCTCCGGACTGCTGGTGATGAAGGACGACGAAGTCAGGCTCGAGCATTACGATCTCGGCATCACCGAACATACCCGCTGGCTGTCGATGTCGATGGCAAAATCCTTCAGCACCACGCTGGTGGGAGCGGCGATCCAGGACGGTTTCATCAAGAGCGTCGACGAGCCGCTGACCACCTATCTGCCGGAATTCAACGGCACCGCCTTCGACGGCGTGACGGTGAAGACCTTGATGCAGATGACGTCGGGCGTGAAGTGGAGTGACGACCAGACCGACGCGAATTCCGAACGCCGGCAGATGCTGGAGATCCAGATCGCCCAGCAATCCGGCGCCGTGATGCGCTATATGGCCGAGCGCCCGCGCGCAGCGCCGCCGGGCACGCAGTTCTGCTACTCGACCGGCGACACCCATGTGGTCGGCGCGCTGATCAAAGCGGCCACCGGCAAGTGGTTGAGCGATTATCTGTCGGAGAAGATCTGGTCGAAGCTCGGCGTGGAGCAGGACGGTGCGTGGTGGCTGGAGGCGCCGGGCGGCCTCGAAGTGGCCGGCAGCGGATTCTTCGCGACATTGCGCGACTATGCGCGCTTCGGGCGCTTCATTCTCGACGACGGCGTGATCGATGGCGAGCGCATCCTGCCGGAAGGCTGGGTCCGCGAGGCCGGCTCGGCGCGACAGATCAGCGGCAAGCGCGTCGATTACGGCTACATGTGGTGGATCGTGCCGAATGCGGACGGCTCGCTCGATGACGGCGCCTTCACCGCGCGCGGCATTTTCGGCCAGCTGATGTATATCAATCCGAAGCACCGCGTGATCTGCGTGGTGCTGGGCGCACGCTCGAAGCCGCCGACCATGATCAATCCCGCGGTATCGGACAATGCGTTCTTCAATGCGCTGGTGGGAGCGGTTGTGTAATTGCGGAGTGAAGACACTCTGTCATGCCCGGGCTTGACCCGGGCACCCACCTTTGCAGCGCGCGTCGAAGATGGATGGCCGGGTCAAGCCCGGCCATGACGTGGAGAGAACAGCGCGTCAGTCTCTCTACGCGAAATCCGCCGGCTTCAACTCGATCGGCTGGCCATGCGGTGTACGATCGGCTGCATGATCCCACGCATCGCGGTAGCGATGCAGATCGCTCCGCGTGGTCACGCCCTTTTCCGCGATCAGGTTTTCCAGTGTCGCCAGCCAGTGCCGGTAATAGGTCTCGCCCGTATCGGGATCGCCTTCCGCCTGCGCGCGCTTGATTTCGGCGGACAGCGCCGCTGCCCATTCCGTCCAGGTGAAGACGCCGCGCTCATGCAGCGTGACCGTCATGGCGAAAGCCTGCGCCTCCCATGGGGCGTTGAACACCGGGCCGTCGATATCGCGCGGAATGTCCGGAATCGATGCAACCGCGACGATCGCGGCTGCGCGGTCATCGGTCATCCCGTCGGTCACGACACCGGCTCCAGATAGGAATCCCATGCGTCCACCGACACCGAGGCATCAGGATCACCGTCTTCGCCCCACAGCTCGCTGCCGTCGAAGCGCACCGTATAGAGCCATTGCGGTGCTTCGCCGCGGCCCATGGCATTGCTGTCCGGAAACACATGGGCGCCGTGCAACAGCTCGATGGTGCCGACATGGCCGCGGACATAGCGTGGCAGGCGCGTATGCGTGGTGGGCGCCATCACCCTGGCGCGGACGCGATCGCCGACCTTGAAGCGCGCAGGCGCATCGGTCGGGCGTTCGGTGGGACCGCCGCGACGGAGCATGGCATCGACCTCGTCCGGCTTCAGCACCGGCACATTCTTGCGCGGCAGCAGCGCCTGGCCGCTGTCGAGCTCCTCGCGCGAAACGAGGCCGCGCTCTTCCATCAGCGCTTCGAGCCCGCCGAGCCAGACCTCGTAATAAGTGCGATTGAGATAGTCGCGCGGCGAGCGATTCTCGCGCGCATAGCGCGACATGTCGATATTCCACTGACCGGGCTTGGCCATGGCCAGCGTCATCGCGAGCATGCGGCGCTCCCACTCGCCGTGGAAGATCGGCTCATTCACCTCGGGCTCGACCTTGCCGAACCCCTGGTGGCCGCCCATGTCATGCGCACCGTCCATCACGCCACCTCGGCCGGCATACGCGCGACGCCCGTGCCGATCATGCTGTCGCGGGTGACGAGATCGGCGAGCTTCTCCTCGCTCCAGCCCTTGGTGCCCTTCGGCCGCATCGGGACGACGAGGTAGCGGATCTCGGCGGTGGAATCCCACACCTTGATCCTGGTCTCCTTCGGCAGCGACACACCGAAGTCATCCAGCACGCCGCGCGGATCGCGGACCGCTTTCGATCGATACGGCGCGGCCTTGTACCAGACCGGCGGCAGGCCGAGCACCGACCACGGATAGCAGGAGCACAGCGTGCACACGACCATGTTGTGGGTATCCGGCGTGTTCACCACCGCGACGATGTGTTCGCCCTGGCGGCCTTCATAGCCGAGTTCGGCGATGGCCGGCGTCGCATCCTTCAGCAGGCGGTCGTAGTAAGCGGGGTCGCTCCAGGCTTTGGCGATGACGCGGGCGCCGTTGCGCGGGCCGACCTTGGTCTCGTAGGTCTGGATCAGTTCATCCAGCGCGGCGGGATCGACATAGCCCTTCTCGACCAGAATGCTTTCCAGCGCACGCACGCGCAGTTCGGTTTCGGACAATTCCGAGTGGTCATGGTCATGCCCGTGATGATGACCGTGGTCGTGATGATCGTGCCCGCTCATGGCAGCATCTCCCAGATTTGCGCTGAATGCACCACAGATGCCGCGCGCAGGCAACATGCGATCCCCTGCCGAAACCGCAGGCGCGCTGCCCACTCTACAATCTTGCGGGCGCTACGGATTTGCGCCATTCGCCTGATGTCAACGACGACGGAAGGTCCACCATGTCCAAGCCCAGCCTGATCCTCACCGGCGGCCGCATTTTCTGCGGCCTCAACGACGGTTTTGCCGAGGCGATCGCCTTGTCCGGCGACCGCGTGCTCGCCACCGGCAGCGCCGCTGAGATCACGGAGATGGCGGGGCCCGACACGCGGGTGATCGAGCTGGCCGGCCGCACGGCCATCCCCGGCCTCAATGACGCACATATGCATCTTTTGCCGCTCGGCCTGACCATGACCGAGATCAATCTTCGCCCGGAGACCGGCGCGAACAGCATCGGCGAAATCCTGCGCCGCGTCGCCGAAAAGGCGAAGACCATGAAGCCCGGCGAATGGATCAATGGCCGCGGCTATGACCACAACGAAGTCGCCGAAGGCCGCCACCCGACCGCCGAGGAGCTCGACACCGTCGCGCCGAACAATCCGGTCTATCTGAAACGCACCTGCGGCCATGTGGCGGTGATCAATACGCAAGCGATGCGCGCAGCCGGCATCGGTCACAACACACCGGAGCCCGATGGCGGCATGATCGAGCGGCGCGACAACAAGCTCACCGGCCTGATCGCCGAGCGCGCGCTGCGCCTGATCGTCGATGCCGCGCCGAAGCCGAGCAGCGAGCGCCTGCGCGATGCGATCGATAGCGCCAGCCGCTTCATGCTGTCGCAGGGTTTCACCAGCGTGATGGATGCCGCGGTCGGCATGGCAGCGGGGATGGACGAGATCGATGCCTATGAGCATCTGGCAAAGACCGACACGCTGCCGATCCGCACCTGGGTCTGCATCTATGGCAACACCGACGGCATCGGCGACAAGGCCTATGACGCCGGCTATCGCTTCGGCCGCGAGGTGGGCAAGCTGCGCTACGGCGCGATGAAAGTGTTCGGCGATGGCAGCGCCGGCGGGCTCACGGCCGCGATGAGCGAGCCGTATCTGGTGGGTGATCCCGCCAATCGCGGCATCTTCTGCTACACCGACAAGGAAATGCACGACTTCCTGTCGCATTATCACAATCGTGGCTATCAGCTCGCGATCCACGCCATCGGCGATGCCGCCATCGAACAGGTGCTGTCCGGCATCGAGAAGGCGGGCACGCCAGAGCAGCCGATCCTCGGCCGCCGCCACCGCATCGAGCATTGCGGCTTTCTCTCGGACAGCCAGATCGCACGCATGGCGGCGGGCGGCATCGATCCGGTGCCGCAGCCGGTCTTCATGTATGAATTCGGCGATCTCTACATCACCAATGTCGGCCAGGCGCGCACCGATGTCGCCTATCCCATGCGCAAGTGGATCGAAGCAGGCCTGCATCCGGCCGCGAGTTCGGACGCGCCGGTGTCCACCACCGATCCGTTCAAGAACCTGTTCACGATGACCACGCGCATGTCGAACCGGCACACGGTGCTCGGCGAAAGCCAGAAACTGTCGATGGCAGAGGCGGTCCACGCCTATACGCACTTCGGCGCCTATACGCAGTTTGCCGAAAACAATGTGGGGCGCCTGGTGGCGGGCCAGCTGGCGGATATCGCGGTGCTGAGCCACGACGTGTTCAGCGTGGCACCGGAGCAGGTGGAAATGGATGCGCGCTGCGATCTCACCATTCTCGGCGGCGAGGTCGTGTTCGATCGCCTCGGGCAGATCGCGACAGCAGCGGAGTGACGTGTCATCCCGGCGAATGCCGGGATCCATAGACACGGAGTTCGCTGCGAAGCGTGATGTGGCAGCAACGGAGCCACGCCACGACTTCGGAGGTTATGGGTCCCGGCGTTCGCCGGGACGACAACTAGTTCGCATCTTCCTCGGCGCGAGTAGGCGCAGCGGTGGCCAATGCGAAGACAGCAACGCCGAGCGCTGCAGCGATATAGGGAAGAACAGTAAGAGCCAAATTCGCCTCCATGTCGAAATTGTTTTTCGATCGTGGAGGCAGCATCGCCCGGGCAAACTTCCCGCGGCCTAACAGGCGTGGTTTCCGGCAGATGAACGCCCTCGATGGTTGAGAGAAGGCAAACGGCATTGCGTTCCGCGATGCCGTTGCTTCGCTTCCGATTCGCGGAAAACCCGCGAAAATCGCGCGATTCACGGCTCTCGACGCGCCACGCTGAAACGGTCAGAATTTGCTTAACCATGCGTCCCCTGGAGAAGCAGATGTCGCCACCGTTAATGTCCGGTTTCCCGTCCCCCGAAGCAGATCAGGCCAGCCTGGCGAACTGGCGCACGGGCCCGTACAACAAATGGGCGTTTCATCATGTGCGGGAGATCGTGCCATCGGCGGATATCCCGAATGCACCCGACAATCTCTGGCAGCTCGAGACACAGCCGAAAGACCTTTCGACGCTGTCTTTCAAATATCGTGACAGCACCTTTTCGCTCGACCGGTTCATCCGCGAGACCGACACCGATGGCCTGGTGATCCTGCATCGCGGCAAGCTCGTCTTCGCGCACTATGCCAATGGCATGACCGCACACACGCCGCACATCCTGATGTCGGTCTCGAAATCGATGACCGCGCTGGTCGCGGGCTGCGTCGTCGCCACTGGCGCGCTGGATCCGGATCAACGCGTCACCGCGATCATTCCGGAGCTGCGCGATTCCGTCTATGCGAGAACAACCGTCCGCCACGTGCTGGACATGCGCGTCGGCCTGAAATTCGACGAGAACTATTTCGCCACGTCCGGTCCGATCGTGGAATATCGCAAGGCGACGGGATGGAATTCGCTCGGGCCCGGCGACAGCCCCAACGATCTCCGCCACCTCCTCACCACCCTGACCGATCGCGACGGCGCCGATGGCGGCCCGTTCCATTATGTCTCGCCGAATTCCGATCTGCTGGGCTGGCTCCTCGAGCGCGCCACCGGCACGCGCTTCGCCGATCTCATGAGCGATCACATCTGGAAGCCGCTGGGTGCGCATCACCCCGCCTATGTCACAGTCGATCGCAACGGCGCGCCGCGCTGCGCCGGCGGCATCTGCATGACGGTACCGGATCTCGCGCGTGTCGGACAGTTGATGCTGCAGAACGGAAAGCGCGACGGTACCTCGATCATTCCTGCAAGGTGGATCGATGACATCTTCGCAAACGGTGATCCCCAAGCCTGGGCCAATAGCGATCTCGCGCCCTATTTCGGCGGTCGCTCGATGCACTACCGCAACAAATGGTATGTCGCGCGCGATCGCCGGACGGCCATGGGGCTCGGCATTCACGGCCAGCACCTTTTCGTCGATCGCGCCAATCACATCGTCATCGCCAAGGCCTCGTCCCAGGCATCACCACTGGATGCGCAACTGACCGAGCTGACACTCAACTTCGCGGATGCGGCAAGCGACTATCTGGCTGGATGACGCAAAACTGGCCGGCGCAAATGCCGGCCATCGCAGGATCGCCCTAAAGCGACGCTCGGCGCACAAGTATTGATTTTGTTGAGATGCCCGAATTGTTCGGAGCCACTGGCGGAGAGAGAGGGATTCGAACCCTCGAAACAGTTTCCCGTTTACACGCGTTCCAGGCGTGCGCCTTCAACCACTCGGCCACCTCCCCAGTGCGCCTCTCATGACGGCTGCACGACCGATTTGCAAGCGCGCGCCGGCATCGATCGACGCTTTTTCGCAATTATCTGGAAAATAAAAGGATTTTGCCGCCCACGGGCCGCCCGGACGGCCCGCGATCTCGATCTGGCACCCCGACCTAGTGCAGGCGGGACGTCGCCGCCACCGACGCGACGGAATGGACGGGCCAGACCACCGGCGCGGCGCCCGGAACATTGTCATTTTGCGCGGTGTCGTTGAGCGCATGGGCATCCTGCAACGCACTCACGAAATCGCCGAACCATTCCTGGATCGTGCCGGCGCGCAGCTTGGCCATCATGGCTTCCCAACGCATCCGGCGCTCCATCAGCGGCATCGAGAATGCCGTCGCGATCGTGCGGGCCATGCCGTCGATATCGTGCGGATTCACCAGCAGGGCCGTATCCAGCTCATTGGCGGCGCCGGCGAATTTCGACAGCACGAGCACGCCGGGATCGACCGGGTTCTGGGCGGCGACATATTCCTTCGCCACCAGATTCATGCCGTCATGCAGCGGCGTCACGACGCCGACCTGGGCGGCGCGATAGAGGCCGGCAAGGACGGTCTGGCTGAAACCCTTGTTGAGATAGCGGATCGGAGTCCAGTCCACCTCGCCATGGCGGCCATTGACGTCGCTGACCAGCTTGGCGAGCTGGTTCTGCAAATCGCCGTAAGCCTCGATATTGCCGCGCGACAGCGTCGCGATCTGCAGCAGCGAGACGGAGCGCTTGAGCTGCGGCTGTGCGGTCAGCATGCGATCGAACGCGTCGATGCGATTGACCAGGCCCTTCGAGTAATCGACACGGTCGACGCCGATAGCGAGCTTCTCGCCATTCAGGCTGCGGCGCAGACGCGACACATCCGGATGGGACGACGATTTTGCAGCGAAGGCTGCGAATTTCGCGGGATCGATGCCGATCGGGAACACGGCACAGCGCGACGCGCCGTAGCGCGACTGCACGGTGCCGGCCGAAACCTCGAGACCAAGATCGCCTTCCACATAGGACAGGAAATTGTCGCGATCGCCATCGGTCTGGAAACCGATGAGATCGTAAGCCAGCATCGCCTCGACCAGTTCGCGATGATGCGGCACACCACTGAAAATGTCGCGCGTCGGCCATGGCGTATGCAGGAAGAAGCCAAGCGGCTGCGTCACGCCGAGCGCACGCAGCTCGGCGCCGAGCGCGAGGAAATGATAATCCTGGATCCAGAACGCCGTATCGGGCTTGCGGAATTTGAGCAGCGCACGGGCGAAAAACGAGTTCACCTCACGATAGGACTGGTAATTGTCCTGCGTGGTGCGGATCAGATCGGTGCGGGAATGCAATGCAGGCCACAGCGCAGAGTTGGCGAAGCCTTCGTAATAGCCCTCGTAATGCGCGGCCGGCAGATCGAGCATCGCCAGCGCGCCCGCACCGAGCGCTTCAATTTCAGCAAACGGTTCTTTCTGCGCGCCTTCGCGCAAACGACCAGAGGAACCAACCCAAATCGCGCCGGACTTCTCAACCACGGGCAGCAACGCTGCCGCCAATCCTCCAGTCATCGGTTCATTTGCCGAAGCGCGGGAGACACGGTTTGAGACAACGACGAGATTCACAAGATTCCCTCCTGATGGCTGGTCGAGGATAAACGTCCGTTCATCGATATGGTTCCTGGTCATCATTCGACCCGATTGAAACCAAATTCGGGCACGCAACAGTGGAACCCGACTTTTTCGTGAAGTTCCACCGCTTCATACTGACGCGTATGCGCGCTGTGCGACTCAAACTGTAGGGTGGGCAAAGGAGCGAAGCGACGTGCCCACCTTTGAATGCACGACATGTGAGGTGGGCACGCTGCGCTTTGCCCACCCTACAAGTTACGACAGCTTCGCATCATCAATCAGCAATCGTCCGAGCCACGCGCGCACATCGCGCGGTTCGGCGAAATGGCCTGCAACACCCTGCGCGTGGCGGCCAACGGAGAATGCCAAACCCTTCATGCCGGGCATGATGGCAAATACACTTTCATCAGTGACATCGTCGCCGAGGAAAATCGGGCGTCGCCCCTTGAATGGCTCATGCGTCATCAGTTCGATCACGCCGGTTGCCTTGGTGAATCCCGCCGGCTTGATCTCGCAGACGAATTTTCCGGGCAACACTTCGATCGGTGCATTGGGAAGATCGGCACGGATCGCAGACACCGCATCATAGATCGCCTTCTCCGCATGGGGCGCGAGGCGATAATGCAGCGCGAGCGAATAGCCCTTGTCTTCCAGCAGAATGCCGGGCGAGAGCTTTGCGATCGCAGCCAGCCGCCGCTTCAATTCCTTGTCCATCGGCGGTGCGCCTGCCGCGACGGATTCGACGTCGCGGCCCAGCCGCATTTCGGCGCCATGACCACCGACCGCGGGAAACTGCATCGGCGCGAAGATCAGGTCGATGTCGTTGACGGAGCGGCCGGAGACGAGCGCCATGGCGCCATTGGTCCGCTGCAGCAGCTTGCCCATATTGGTGGCGAGATCCGGCGGCACCCAGACTTCGCGCGGCGTCGGCGCCATGTCGAGCAGCGTGCCATCGATATCGAGCAGCAAGGCGCATTCGCTGAGACGCGGCAGTTCGATATCGACATGGTCGAAAATCGCCGATGCTGCAGGCGGCGCATCGTCCAGGGCAATTTCGATGATTTTCTGCGGTGAAGTCATGATGTCACTCCGTCGCGGCCAATGGCCGTGCAACTGATTCAAGCGGCTTGCGTTCCGCCGCGATGGCATAGCGCCAGCCGACGATCGCAGCCGCGATCATCAGGACAGCGCCAAGAAGGTAACCGGCAAACACGCTGCTGCGCGAGCCGGTATCGATGAGGACACCGAACAGCGCCGGGCCGGCGATGCCGCCGATGCCGGTGCCGATGGCGTAGAACAGCGCGATCGCCAATGCACGGACCTCGATCGGGAAGGTCTCGCTCACCGTGAGATAGGCTGCACTGGCCGCGGGCGAGGCGAAGAAGAAGATCACCATCCAGGCGATCGTCTGGGTCTGCGCGCTCATCACGCCGATGGAGAACAGATAGCCCGAACCTGCCAGCAGGATTCCCGACATCCCATAGGTAAAGGCGATCATCGCGCGGCGACCGACGGTGTCGAACAGCCGGCCCAGCAGGAGCGGACCGAGGAAATTGCCGGCAGCGAAGGGCAGCAGGTACCAGCCCACATGGCTCGACGAGATACCATAGAAATCCGTCAGGATCAGCGCATAGGTGAAGAAGATCGCGTTGTAGAAGAAGGCCTGCGCCGCCATCAGCACCAGACCGACCAGCGAGCGCTGGCGGTATGAGACGAACAGCGTCTTCGCGACCTCCAGTAGCGGCGTATGACTGCGCTGGGTCAGCTTGATCTTCGGCAGCGACGCGATGACGTCGGGCGATGCCTTCTGATGCGCGGATGTTTCGATGTCGCGCACGATCTCTTCGGCGCGCTCGGGCTGGCCGTGGATCATCAGCCAGCGCGGGCTTTCCGGAATCCACATGCGCATGAACAGCACCACGAGGCCGATCGCAGCGCCGGTGAAATAAGCGATGCGCCAGCCATAGGCTTGCGACACCACGGCGGGATCGAGCAGCACGATGGCGCAGACCGCGCCCATGGCCGCGCCGAGCCAGAAACTGCCATTGATCACCAGGTCGGTCCAGCCGCGATAGCGCGCCGGCACCAGTTCCTGGATGGTCGAGTTGATCGCCGTATATTCGCCGCCGATGCCCGCACCGGTGAGAAAGCGAAACAGCGCGTAGCTCGCGAGATTCCAGGAGAACGCCGTGGCCGCCGCGGCGGAAAGATAGAGCGCAAGCGTGATGAAGAACAACTTCTTGCGGCCGATGCGATCCGTCAGCCAGCCGAAGCCGAGCGCGCCGATGACGGCGCCGGCGAGATAGGCGCTGCTCGCAATGCCGATATCGAGATTGGAGAATTTGAGGACCGGATCGTCTTTCAGCGCGCCGGACAACGCGCCGGCGAGCGTGACTTCGAGCCCGTCGAGAATCCAGGTGATGCCGAGGGCGAGCACGACGCGGGTGTGAAAGCCGCTCCAGCGCAGATTGTCGAGGCGCGAAGGAATGTCGGTTTCGATCACCCGCGCGCCCTGCGCGGGCAGGCCGTCCGGCGCCATCGCCTGCGCGCTGCTCATGTCGCCCTGCTCCGAAGCATCAATACTGGGCTCCTCGGGTTCAAGGGCAAGGCGACGGCACGAAAGCGGATATCACCCGATGCCGACCGGCATGGGTTGCTTTGGTCCTGACAATGAATTCCCACGGTTGGCTAACCGGCTGGCACTACGAAAGTTCCCGGATAGCGGCCAGGAACGAGGCCGGATCGCCCGGGTTGGCGGGACGAAGGAGGAAGCCCTCATGAGCCAACGCAGAAAGACGGCGGCACGCAAGCGCGCTCCGGCAAAGACCGCGTTACATCGGCGACATGGCGGCGCGAAGAAAGCGCCCCGCAAACGCTGGTCGCAGCACGTCACCGACACCAGCGACGCGCTCGACCTCAAACACGGAGTGTTCAAGCTGCACGATCCCGGCAGGATCGCGGCGTCCTTGAAACGATCGGCCGAGCAGAGCGATCGCCGCAAGGCGAACCCCTACCGCTCGGCGCTGTCGATGCTGACGTTCTACATCAATCGCGCTGGCAAGAACCTGCCGAAGACACAGGTGACCCGGCTGCAACGCGCAAAAGACGAATTGAAGAAGCAGTTCGGCCGCGCGTGAGACATGCTCATTCCGCTTTCTTTTGCGGATCGTCGATGACACTGACCGAGGCGGCAACGATGTGCCAGCCTTCGGGAAAGCGTATCCAGGTCTGCATCTGCCGCCCCACTTTGCCCGGCGCATTGTCGCGATAGAACAGCGTCGACGCCACGGCGGTATCGCGGCCATAGGACGTGATCACCGTCCGCTCGATCCGCCGCATCAGGCCCACCGGTGAACGCGCGCCGCGAAAGGCCTGGATCTCGTCATAGCCGTAGAGATTTTCCCCCATGCCATAGCGGATGGTCCGCGGATCGTTGCGGAACAGCTCACCCAGCACTGCCGTGTCATTGGTGGTGAGCGCCTTTTCGTAGCGCGCGAAGGCGGCGCTCACTTCAGCGATGACGTCGGGCAGATTGAGTTCCATGGACATTTCCTTTGCGTCGCCCGACGACCGGGCCGAACCGATGCCATCATAGGTCAGTAGCGCTGCCATGACGATCTCCGCCCATCGCGGCTTGACAAGGCCGCGACTTCCCTCCCTTATTGCGACTAGTTCGCATTAGCATTCGCAGTTAGATGTAAGGGAAGCGGCGTGGCATTGGGGAATTGGGCATCGGTGGTGGCACTTTCCGGGGCAGCCTGCATCTACGGGGCGAGCGCCAGCGTGGTCCACGCGCAGGAAGCATTGTCGGAGATCACCGTGACCGCCGAGCGCGAGAAGAAGGAGGCTGATGCCTTCCAGTCCACCACGCAGCTCTCCGGGGAGGCCCTGCAGCGCGCCGCCTCGTCATCCCTCGCCGATCTGCTGGCGACCCAGCCCGGCATCGCCGCCTCGACCTTTGCGCCCGGCGCGAGCCGGCCGAACATCCGCGGCCTCGACGATTATCGCGTCCGCATCCAGGAAAACGGGGTTGGCAGCCAGGACGTCTCGGATTTCAGCCAGGACCATCAGGTGCCGGTCGATCCGCTCACCGCCGACAAGGCGGAGGTGATCCGCGGTCCGGGCACGCTGCGCTATGGCAACCAGGCCATCGGCGGCGTGGTGAATGCGATCAACAACCGCATCCCCGAAGCGCTGGTGCCGAACGGCTTTGCGGCCAAGATCAAGGGCGGTGGCTCATCGGTGGACAGCAGCGTCGATGGCGCCGCGAGCATCGATGCTTCAGGCAACAATGTCGCCATCCATGTGGACGCATTCGCCCGCCGCGCCGGTGACTATCGCATTCCCGGCGGCGGCGTGCAGGCCAATACGCGCCAGCAATCCGAGGGCCAGGCCATTGGCGGCTCGTATATTTTCGACGGCGGCTATATCGGCACCGCGCTCCAGCACATCACCAGCCTCTACCACATCCCCGGTGTCGCGGAATCCGCTAGCCGCACGCGGATCGATCTCGAACAGACCAAATGGACGACGAAGGGCGAATGGCGCGCGCCGAACGACAAGATCGATGCCATCCGCTTCGCCGTCGGCGTCAGCGACTACAGGCACAAGGAATTCGCCATCGGCGGTGATGGCATCGACGGCCTGCAGAACACCATCACCAACAAGGAAATCGAGGGCCGCATCGAACTCGATCATGCCGCGGTGGCAACGCCGCTTGGTCCGCTGACCGGCAGCTGGGGCATCCAGGCCAGCAACCGCAAGCTCGGCACATCAGGTGTGCTCGGCGGGTTGCTGGCGCCGACCAATACGGATGCCGTGGGCGGCTTTGCTTTCGAGCAATTGCAGCTCAATGACACGCTGAAACTGCAGGCCGCCGGCCGTATCGAAACCCTCACCGTGTCGGGCATGGCGGCCACCTTCCCGGCCAATTTCCTGCCGCCGCCGGACACGTTCAGCGAAACAGCCGCTGTGCGAAACTTCACGCCCATGAGCTTCAGCTTCGGCGTGCTGCAATCGCTGCCCTGGGACATGGTGGTGTCGCTCAATGCCAGCCGCACCCAGCGCGCCCCAGCCGCCCCCGAACTGTTCTCGCGCGGCTCCGACGGCGCATCGGTCACTTTCGTGATCGGCAATCCCAATCTCAAGATCGAAACGGCCGAATCCGTCGAACTCGGCCTCAAGCGCAGCGCCGGCCAGTTCCGCTTCGAGGCCAGCATCTATTACACGCGCTATCTCGACTTCATCTACAAGCAGCTCACCGGCAATTTCTGCACCGACGTCTTCGCGAGTTGCGGCGCAACAGGACCGCTGATGCAGGTCGCCTATGGCCAGCGCGATGCCAATTTCCGCGGCGCCGAGTTCATGGCGCAACTCGATGTCGCTCCCGTCAACGACGGCATGCTCGGCCTCGACGGCCAGTTCGACGTGGTGCGCGCGACCTTCGCCGATGGCAGCAATGTGCCCCGCATTGCCCCCATGCGGGTCGGCGGCGGCATCTGGTGGCGCAGTGCGGAATGGTATGCCCGCCTCGGCCTGCTGCATGCCTTCACGCAGGACGACATCGCCGCCAATGAAACGCCGACCAATGGCTACAATCTGCTGAAGGCCGAGGTGAGCTACACGCACACGTTCACAAAGGTCGATGGCGGCATGCGCGACATCACTTTTGGCGTCGTCGGCGACAATCTGCTCGACGAGCGCATTCGCAACCACATATCGTTCAAGAAGGCCGAGGTGTTGCAGCCCGGTCTCGGCGTCCGGTTGTTCACGACCATGCGATTTTGACCGCCATGCCCCTTGAATTCAAGACCTTGGAATCGCTCCATTTTCGTTCGCAACATGCCGCCTTGAGGGCGACATCACCGGTGACGGGCGATATGGTCCGGCGCCCTTCGCACACAGCCTCGATCCACGGAATGCAGCTTCGATGACCGGCTCCCGCTCCACGTTCCTTCTTGCCGCCGCCGCGCTCGCGACGCTCGCCGTTCAACCGGCTTTCGCTGCCGGCGCCGAGGCGCTGCTGCCGTCGAACCTGTCGCCCTGGGGCATGTTCCAGAACGCCGACATCGTGGTGAAGACCGTGATGGTCGGCCTGGCTTGCGCCTCGCTGGTGACCTGGACCGTGTGGCTCGCCAAGACCATCGAACTGCGCCGCGAAACCAGCCGCGCCCATCAGCGCCTCGAAATGCTGGAAAGCGATACGTCGCTGCGCCAGGTCGCGCGTGACAGCGCCGAGGCACGCGATGCGGTCGCACAACTGATCCACACCGCCGTCCGCGAGACCGAACTCTCCCACGGCATTTTCGACGACGGCTTCAAGGAGCGCATCGCGCTGCGGCTCGAGCGTGTCGAAGGCGCAATGGCGCGCCGCATCGCGCGCGGCACCGGCATCGTCGCCACCATCGGCTCGACCTCGCCCTTCATCGGCCTGTTCGGCACCGTCTGGGGCATCATGAATGCGTTTATCGGCATTGCCGAAACCAAGACCACCAATCTCGCCGTGGTCGCGCCCGGCATCGCCGAAGCGCTGCTGGCCACGGCACTCGGCCTCGTCGCCGCCATTCCGGCCGTCATGATCTACAATGCGCTGGTGCGCAGCATCACCGGCTATCGCGCGCTGCTCGGCGACGCGTCCGCGCAAGTGATGCTTCTCATCAGCCGCGACCACAGCCGCCGCGGCATGCCGCTGGCGCGCGCTGCAGAGTAAGAGCGCGGGAAAAAGCAATGGGCTCACGACTGGGCGGACGTATCGGCGCGGCGGATGATCTCGAAGTCAATCACGAGATCAATGTCACGCCCTTCATCGACGTGATGCTGGTGCTCTTGATCATCTTCATGGTGGCAGCGCCGCTGGCGACGGTCGACATGGGCGTCGACCTGCCGGCCTCTACCGCCGAACCGCAGCCGCGGCCGGACAAGCCGGTGTTCGTCACCGTCAAGCCGGACATGACGCTCGGCATCGGCGAGGACGTGATCCAGCGCGACGGGCTCGGCGAAGCCCTCGGCGCCGCCACGAAAAACAACAAGGACGAACGCATCTTCGTGCGCGCCGACAAGGCCGTCAGCTATGGCGACCTGATGGAGGTGATGAACATGCTGCGCAATGCCGGCTATCTGAAGATCGCGCTGGTCGGCCTCGACGGACGCGCCACGCTGCAATGAATGCCTTCGCGCTCCACCATCCCGGCGACAAGGCCGCGCTGCGCTGGACCGGTTCGGCGCTGGCGATCATCGCCATCCATGCCGCCTTGATCGCCGGCGGCATCGCGCTGTATCGCAACCATGCGCCGCCGGGGACCGCCGAAACCACCATCATGATCGACATGTCGCCGGTGTCTGCGGCACCGGAAGCGCAGCCGCTCGACATCGCGCCGGGCCCGCCGATGCAGGAGGCCGAGGCGCCGTCTGCGCCGCCCGAGCCGCAGCCGCAGCAGCCGGTCGAGGAGCAGATTCCGCCGACGCCGCTGATGGACAAGGCCGAGGTCGCAGCACCGCAGGAACAGAAGGTCGAGCCGGTGCCGACACCGCCGGAGCCGCCAAAGGTCATTCCCGAACCGCCGAAGCCCGTGCCTGAGAAGCCGAAACCTGTTCGGGCCGAGGTGAAGAAGAAGCCGGTCGAGAGCAAGCCCGCACCGCGCACCACGGCGCCGCAGCGCGCCGAACACACTGCGCCGACGAACTCCGCCGCCATGGCCGGCGCCTCGCGCGCGGCCGTGGCCAGCTACAATCAGATCGTCCAGGCGCATGTGCAGCGCTACAAGCAGTATCCGTCCGGCGCGCGCAACGGACAGGCCGGCAAGATCCGCACCATGGTGGCCTTCACGCTGAGCCGTTCGGGCAGCGTGTTGTCGGTGCGCACGATCGGCTCGTCGGGCAATCCGGCCTTTGACGCAGAGACCGTCGCCACCGTGCGCCGCGCGCAGCCATTCCCGCCCTTCCCGGCGGAGATGGCGATGTCGACCCAGTCGTTCACGCTGCCGTTGTCGTATGATTTGCGATAAGGGCTGAGGCCGTAGGGCAGATTAGCGAAGCGTAGTCCGCCGCGGAGACTCAGCCATGCACTCGGCCGGCGGATTACGCCTTCGGCTAATCCGCCCTACGGCATCACTGCGCCGGATTGGCTCGCTCGAATTGCCGCAACAGCTTGTTGCCGCGCTCCACGGCTGAATCCAGTGCCTGCTGTGCCGTCTTCCTCCCGGCAAAGGCAGCTTCCAACTCGTCCTCGATGGCATCGCGGATCAGCGTGAATGATCCGAGCCGCAACCCCGTCGAATTCTCCGTTGGCGGTTTCAGCGTGATCTGCTCGATGGATTTTTCGGTGCCGGGATTGCGCTGATAGAAGCCCTGCGACTTGGTCAGCTCGTAGGCCGCACGCGTGCTCGGCAGATAGCCCGTGTTCTGATGCCACGCCGCCTGGATGTCCGGCTGCGACAGGAACGCGAAGAACTTTGCGACGCCCTTGTATTCGTCGCGCGGCCGATCACGCAGCACCCACAGGGTGGCGCCGCCGATCATCGAATTCTGCGGCGCGCTGGCGACGTCCGGCCAGTAAGGCAGCATGCCATAGCCGACATCGAATTTCGCATTCTTGAGAATGTCCGCACGTGTGCCGGACGAACCGAGGAAGATGCCGCATTCGCCCTTCTGGAAGCGCGGCTCGGCGGTGGTCGCGCGGCCGCTATAGTCGAACAGTTTGGTCTTCTGCCATTCGGTGAGCTGTGCGATGTGGCGCACCATGGCGGGATTGTTGATGGTCAGCGCGGCGTCGAGGCCGGCCAACCCGTTCGATCGCGTGGCCATCGCAATGTTATGAAACGCCGAGAAGTTCTCGACATTGATCCAGGATGGCCACGATGTGGTGAAACCACAGGCCGAACCCGCGGCCCGCAAGCGCTTGGCCATGGCTCCGAGCTCCGGCCATGTTTTCGGCGGCTGCTCGGGATCGAGGCCCGCGGCGCGGAACAGATCCTTGTTGTAGTACAGGATCGGCGTCGAGGCGTTGAACGGGAACGACAGCATATTCCCGTCCGTATCGGTGTAGTAGCCGGTGATCGCAGGCAGATAGGCCGATGGCGTGAATGTCTCGGCCTGATCGCGCATCAGCTCATAGACCGGATAGGTGGCCCCCTTGGCCGCCATCATGGTCGCCGTGCCGATCTCGTTGACCTGCACGATGGCCGGCTGGCTGCGCGAGCGGAAGGCGAAGATCGCCGAGGTCACGGTCTCGGTGTAATTGCCCTTGTAGACCGGCACGATACGGAAGCCTGTCTGGGTGGCATTGAAGTCCGTCGCCAGCTTTTCGACCTGCCGGCCAAGTTCGCCCGACATGGCATGCCACCACTGCACCTCGACCACAGCCCGCGCGGGAGCCGTAGCCAGCAGGGTCGTCATGACGAGCGCGCAACATCCGAGCGCCAGTTTCCGCATCGTCCTATCCTGCCTTGTTGCAGTGCCGATCGAAGCCGGGTGCCATCAGCCTGCCACAGGAGGGTCTCACCTCCCGGCAACACATCAATATGACATTTCCGATAAGGTCTTAGATGGCCATCACGGGCCGTCCGCAAGCAGATTCATCATCAACCTGCCAAACTGTGTTAAATTCCAATGCCTTTCGGTTCAATCGCAAGTATAGCTGCAAGTCTTTAGATAGACTTTGTCCGCCAAGTGAACCTTTCCCAAAGGACGAATGACACACTCGTGGTGACACGACCGCACAGTGAAGTATCCGAGGGTCAGGAAGGGCTGGCGGCGAAGGGCCGAACCGGCATTGTCGGGCTTGTGCGCGCGATTCCGATCCGCTGGCGCATTCTCTCCATTGCTGCGCTGAATTCCGCCGTCGTGCTCGTTCTTGCGGGCCTGATCTGGAGCGGCTCGCGGGTGCTGTCTTCGGCCTGGGAAGATGTTCGCCAGGTGCGACAATCAGACCAGGTGCTGGCGCTGCTGGAAAGCGAGACCGGCCGGCTGCAGAACCTGATCCATCGCTATATCAACCAGCCGAGCCCCGAACTCTTCGCCGAGATTTTGCTGCTGCGCGAGGCCGTGCTGGGCACGCTGAACACCCGCGCCTCCACCGATCCGATGATCTCCGGTTCGGTCGAGGAGCTGGAGCGCGTGACAGAACGCTTCCTCTCAGGCTTCGGCGAACTGCGCTCGCTGCAGACCACCATCGCCAAGACCTATGAGGACCAGGTACTCGGCCCGGCCAAGGACATGGCGGGGCTGTATTCCATCATCGAAGGCGCCACCGGCCAGCGCGATGCCCTGATCTGGCCCGCGCTCGGCAAATCGCGCGAGGCCTTCACCGCCATGCTGGTGGCGGCGAATTCCTACTATCTCTCGCTGGCCTCGGCATCCGCCGAAGAGGCCCGGCGCAATGCCGAGACGATCGAGCGCACCATTCCGGTGATGACCGACCTTTCCGACAATGACCTGCAGCGCATCGCCCTGCAGCGCCTGAAGGGACGCGCGGGGGCCTTGCGCGAGGGTCTCGCAAAGCTGTCCGAACAGCTGTCCGGCCGTACCGATCTGCTGCGCAACGCCATCGATGCCAGCCAGGCAGAGACCATCGCCGCCATCGACGGCCTGTCGGTGAAGATGCGCCAGCGCGAACAAAGCGCGCAGACGACCTTCGCCCGGACGCTGGCCGCCATCTCGCGCAACGTGCTGGTGATTGCCGGCGCCTTTCTCGGCATCATTCTCACCGCTGGCATCATCATCACGCTCAGCATCCGCCTGCCGCTGCGGCAGATCATGACCTCGATGCGGGCGATCGCCTCGGGCGACCTGGACCGCAAGGTGCAGGGCACGGCGGCCAGGGACGAAATCGCCGCCATGGCACGGGCCGTCGAGGTGTTTCGCCAGAATGCCATCGCCAAGCGCGACGCCGAATACGAGCTGCGCGCCGCGAAGGAAAAGGCCGAAAGCGCACTGCTCGAACTCAATACGGCCCAGCAGAACCTGATCGATGCCGAACGCCTCGCCGCGCTCGGCGGCCTCGTTGCCGGCGTCGCCCATGAGGTCAACAATCCGATCGGCATCAGCCTCACGGTGGCGTCGAGCTTCGCCCGCCGCGCCGAGATGTTCGACGCCGAGCTGCGCTCGAAGGCGCCGCTGAAGCGCTCGCAGCTCGAGGATTTCGTCAAGACATCGCAGGACGCCGCCCAGCAGCTGGTCGCCAACCTGCACCGCGCCGGCGATCTCATCCAGTCATTCAAGCAGGTGGCGGTCGACCGCTCCCATGCCGAGCGCCGCCAGTTCAGCCTCAGCGAGGCCACCGACCAGATCATCGCCAGCCTGCGGCCGGTGCTGAAGAAGGCGCCGATCAGCATCTCCGTGGACGTGCCGGACGGGCTGCTGGTGGACGGCTATCCCGGCTCCTATGGCCAGATCCTGACCAACCTGTTCCTCAACGCCGCCAATCACGCCTTCCCGGATGGCCAGCCCGGCGCCATTTCGGTCACTGCCAAGGCGCGCGGCACTGATGACATCGAGATCAGCTTTTCCGACAATGGCGTCGGCATGAGCCCTGACGTACAACGGCAAGCATTCGATCCATTCTTTACGACGCGCCGCAACGACGGCGGCACCGGCCTCGGCCTGCACATTGTTTACAACCTGGTCACCCAGCAACTGGGCGGCCGCATGATGCTGGAATCCCGTTTGGGACAAGGCACGACATTTCGCATTATCATGCCGCGGAGCGCCACCGGTGCCGCCGGCTCATTTGACGGGACGACGCAGCAATGGCCGACCAAGACGATGTCCTCTTCCTGATCGAAGACGACGGCGAGTTACTTCACGAGTCCCATGCCCGCAAATGGAAGATCGCGGTCATCGACGACGATCAGGCCGTGCATGAAGGCACGCGCTTTGCGCTGAGCGACTATGTGCTGAACGGCCAGTCACTGGAGATCCTGTCGGCCTATTCCGCCGCCGAGGGCCGCGACTTGATGCGCCAGCATCCCGACATCGCGGCGGTGCTGCTCGACGTCATCATGGAAACCGACGATGCCGGCCTCGCCCTTGTCGAATTCATCCGCAACGAGCTGCATAACGAGACCGTCCGCATCATCCTGCGCACCGGCCAGCCGGGCCAGGCTCCCGAGCGCCGCATCATCGTCGATTACGACATCAACGACTACAAGGCGAAGACCGAACTCACCGCCGACAAGCTGTTCACTTCACTGACGGCGGCGCTGCGCAGCTATCAGCAGCTCGAGCGCATGGTGCAGACCCGGCGCGGCCTTGAAATCATTCTCGATGCTGCCTCGACGCTCTACGACTTCCGCTCGATGCAGCGGCTCGCCGAAGGCGTGCTGACCCAGATCGCATCGCTGCTCAATGTGGATTGCGCGGGCATTCTGGTGCTGCGCGACGGCGGCTCCGTGACCGAGGATTTTGCGGTGCTGGCCGGCTCCGGCTGCTACAGCCGCTTCACCGGCTGCCCGACGCCAGACTCGCTCGATTCCGATTTGCGCCAGATGGTGGAAGACGCCTTCCGCCGCCGCAAGCATGAGTTCGACGACCATCGCACCGTGCTCTACATCCGCACCGGCTCGGGTCGCGAAGTCGTGGTGCTGCTGCAGGCCGAGCGCGAATTGTCGGAGACCGACCGTTCGCTGGTGGAGCTGTTCGGCAGCCGCCTGTCCATCGCCTTCGACAATGTGATCCTCTATCAGCAGCTCCAGGCGGCCAACACACAGCTCGAGGACCGCGTCACCCAGCGCACCCGCGCGCTGATGCAGGCCAACCGTCGCCTCTCCGCGCAATGGCTCCGGCTGCAGCGCGCCAATGGCTTCAAGAACGAGATCCTCGGCACCGTCGCCCATGACCTGAAGAACCCGCTCGGCGTCATTCTCGGCCGCACCGAGATGCTCACCGAGCTGATTGCCGCCGGCTCCGCAAAGGAAGGCATCGCCACCCAGATCGACCACATCCGCGATGCCACCAAGCGCCTGACATCGATGGTCGACCACCTGATCTCCGACGCCATGGCCGATGCGTTCGACATCACCATCCGCCGCGAGCCCGTCGATCTCTCCGCGCTGGTGAGCGAGGTAGCCGAAGCCAATCGCCCGTCCGCGGTCAACAAGCAGCAGCAGATCGCGGTGTCCACGCCGGGCCATTCCGACCTGACCATGTGCGACGCCGATCGCATCCGTGAAGCCATCGACAACCTCATCAGCAACGCGATCAAATATTCGCCGATCGGCGGCAAGATCGACATCCGGGTGGCCGGTGATGCAGATCAGGTCCGCATCAGCGTCAGCGACGAGGGTGCCGGACTCTCGCCGGAGGATCTCGACCGCCTGTTCGGTCGCTTCCAGCGTCTCTCCGCCAAGCCCACCGGCGGCGAAAGCTCGACAGGTCTCGGCCTCTCCATCGTCAAGCGCATCATCGACATGCATGGCGGCGAAGTCACCGCGGACAGCGCCGGCCCGGGCCAGGGCTCGAGCTTCGTCATTCTGCTGCCGGTCACCACCGAGGCCCGGCCATGAGCACGAGCCCGCATATCATCGTCGTCGATGACGAAGCGCCCGCCCGCGAAATGGTCGGCGATTATCTGAAGATGCACGGCTTCACCGTGACGCTGTGCGACGGCGGCAAGAGCCTGCGCGGCGAGATCGAGACCAAGGTGCCCGATCTCGTGGTGCTCGATCTCAACATGCCCGAGGAAGACGGCCTCTCGATCATCCGCGACCTCAAGAGCCGCACCAATGTGCCGGTGATCATGCTCACGGCCACGGCAAGCCCGATCGATCGCGTGGTCGGCCTCGAACTCGGCGCGGATGATTACATCGCAAAGCCCTGCGAACTCCGCGAGCTGATGGCGCGCATCCGCTCCGTGCTGCGCCGGAGCGCACCGGCCAAGGCGGCAGCCGAGGCTGCACCGGCCAAGAACGCCAGGGATCATCTCGTCCGCTTCGGCACCAAATGGCTCGATCTCGAAGCCCAGGCGCTGCGCGACGAGGAAGGCAACGAGCATCCGCTGACGGCGTCCGAATTCGGCCTGCTCAAGGTCTTTGCCGCCAATCCGAAGCGCGTGCTGTCGCGCGAACGGTTGCTGGAGCTCGCCAATGCCCGCGACGCCGAGGCGTTCGACCGGGCCGTCGACCTCCGCATCATGCGCATCCGCCGCAAGATTGAGCCCGACCCGACAAAGCCCGCCGTAATCCGTACAATTCGCGGTGGCGGCTATTTGTTCTCTCCCGCCGGCGAGAAGGCTTAATCCGCCGTCCGGAATGCTATCTCATTAGAAACATTCGATTTTCATCCCCGAATGTTTCGTCGCAACGGCCCCGACGAAACAATTCTCCGCCGCCACGAAACCATTTTCCGCTTTTCAAGCCGCCGTCCTGAAACCTGCAAACCTTAACAACTGATCCCACGAAACGCCCATCACCGACGTTTCAACGGGAGCCAGTCATGTCGAACGTCATCGCCATCAACGCCGCCGGCCGCCAGGGAATCATCACTGCTCGCGCCACCACGGATGAGATGCTGCTGGAGCGGATCGCCACCGGCGACCGTTCCGCGATGCACACGCTCTATGCCCGTCATAATGTCCGGGTCTATCGCTTCGTGCTGCGCATGCTGCGCGATGTCACCGCGACGGAAGATCTGGTGAGCCAGGTGTTCCTCGATGTGTGGCGCACCGCCAGCCAGTTCGAGGGCCGCTCGCAGGTCTCCACCTGGCTGTTGTCGATCGCGCGCTTCAAGGCGCTGACTGCGCTGCGCCAGCGCAAATACGAGGACATCGACCAGGACGAGGTGATGGACGTCGCCGACAGCGCCGACACGCCGGAGGCCTCACTGGACCGCAGCCGCACCAGCGAAATCCTGCGCGCCTGCGTGGCCAAACTGTCGCCGGCGCACCGCGAGATCGTCAATCTCGTCTACTATCACGAGAAGTCGGTGGACGAAGTCGCCGGGATCGTCGGCATCCCCGCCTCCACCGTGAAGACGCGCATGTTCTATGCCCGCAAGCAGCTCGCCGACCTGCTGAAAAATGCCGGCATCGACAGCCTTGCAGCGTAACGCCTTTTCTCTCCCGACCTCAAAACCTCCACCCGGACAGGATGCCACCCTGCTCCGGGTTTTTTGTCGTCTGCGCTTTTAATCAAATCGTCACCCGCGCGAACGACCATGCCGGCGAATTCGTGGTTTTCGTGCCGGTGCTGCGATGCTATGCACACCGGACCATCAAATCGGGAGATGCCGAAATGATCGACCTTCGCCGCCTGCTCGGGCTCACTCTCATCGCCGCAGCCGGCCTCGCATTGTCGATCACGCAAGCCAGCGCGCAATTGCAGCGCCCCGATGTCGGTGACGAGCCCGGCCTGATCGCCGATGACTCCATCGAATTGCCGCCGGAATTCCAGAAGCAGATGGTGCTTTACCGCACCACCGAGCCACCCGGCACCATCATCATCTCCACCAATGAGCGCTATCTCTATCTGGTGCAGGGCAATGGCCGCGCGATGCGCTATGGCATCGGCGTCGGCCGTGACGGTTTTCAGTGGCAGGGCCTCGTCAAGATCACCCGCAAGGCCGAATGGCCGGACTGGACCCCGCCGGCGGAAATGATCCAGCGCCAGCCCTATCTGCCGCGCTTCATGGCCGGCGGCCCCGGCAATCCCATGGGCGCCCGCGCGCTCTATCTCGGCGCCACCGTCTATCGCATCCACGGCACCAACCGGCCGGACACCATCGGCACCGCCGTCTCGTCCGGCTGTTTCCGTCTCGTCAATGCCGACGTTACCGATCTCTATGAGCGCGTCCCCGTCGGCACTAAGGTCGTGATCCGGCAGAAGCCCGAAATCTGAGGTGGCGTTCGCCACCGCGACTCCTTGCATCACCACACGTTAATCAGGGGCTGACCACTCATGGCGATGAAGCGCACTTTCGTGACCGGACTGGCCATCGGCCTTGCGGTCGCCACCGCGATCGCAGCCGCCGCGATCACCTATGAACGCTATGACACCAAGACGCTGAAGCGCACCATCAAGCGCGACGCGGTTCTGTGCGGCGTCAACCAGAGCCTGCCGGGCTTCTCGGCGCCGGATGCGCAGGGCAACTGGAGCGGTTTTGACGTCGATTTCTGTCGCGCCGTCGCCGCCGCCATCTTCGACGATCCGAAGAAGGTGAAATTCGTCGGCCTCGACGCCAATGAGCGCTTCAAGGAGCTGCAGAGCCGCAAGATCGACATCCTCGCGCGCAACACCACCTGGAGCATGTCGCGCGAAAGCAATCTGGCGCTCTATTTCCCTGCCGTGTCCTATTACGACGGCCAGAGCTTCATGATTCCGAAGTCGCGCAATATCGACTCGGCGCTTGAGCTCAATGACAGCAAGGTCTGCGTACAGGACAACACCACCACCGTGCTGAATGCAGCGGATTACTTCCGCGCCAACAACATCAAAACCACCGAAGTGAAATTCGCGAAGCTGGATGATGTCCTCAAGGCCTATAATTCCGGCCAGTGCGACACTTTCACGGCGGATGCCTCGCAGCTCTACGCCCTGCGCCTGACGCTGGCGAAGCCGGACGATCACGTGATCCTGCCCGATGTCATCTCGAAGGAGCCCCTGGCCCCGGTGGTCCGCCAGCGCGATGATGACTGGATGATGATCGTGAAGTGGACGCTCTATGCGATGATCAATGCCGAAGAGCTCGGCATCACCTCGAAGAATATCGACGAGGCACTGAAGTCGAAGAAGCCGGATGTCATGCGCCTGGTCGGCACCGAGGGCGTTTATGGCGAGGATCTCGGCCTGTCGAAGGACTGGGCGGCGCGGATCATCCGCCATGTCGGCAATTACGGCGAGGTGTATGAGCGCAATGTGGGCGACGGCTCGAAGCTGAAGATCCCACGCGGCTTGAACCAGACCTGGAATGCCGGCGGAATTCAATACGCACCGCCGATTCGGTGACCTAACACCTCTCACTGTCATCGCCCGGCTTGACCGGGCGATCCAGTAGACACGGACTTTCGAAGCAGAAACGCGTCGCCTGCGTGTCCTGGATCACCCGCTTTCGCGGGTGATGACAGATGGAGCCGAGGCTTTCCTGCCTCAATACTTCTTCATCTTCGCCAGCTGGTCCGCGTGGAAATTGCTGTCGCCCAGCAATTCCTGGCACACCCGCGCGCGCTTCATGAACAGGCCGACGTCGAACTGGTCGGTCATGCCCATGCCGCCATGCATCTGCACGCCCTCCTGCACCGCCAGCGTCGCCGTGGTGCCGGCCTTGGCTTTCGCCACAGCAACGGCCGCCGCCGCATTCGGCGCGTCCGCATCGATCAATTGCAGCGCCTTCATCGCGGCGGCCCGCGTCACCTCGATTTCCGTATAGAGATGCGCCGCGCGGTGCTGCAGCGCCTGGAATTCACCGATCAGTTTTCCGAACTGCTTGCGCTCCTTGAGATACGTTACTGTCCGCCCGAACACCTCGTCCGACAGCCCCACCATCTCGGCCGCCACAGCACCCCGGCCGATATTCAGCACGCGGTCGAGCAACGCGCCGCCCTGATCGACCTCGCCGAGCACGCTGTCGGCATCGACGGCGACATTGTCGAACACGATCCGCGCCGCATTATGCGCATCGACCATCACCGTGCGCTCAACGGCGATGCCCTTCGCCTTGGGATCGATGGCGAACAAGGTCAGCCCCTCGCGCTCGCCCACACTGCCGCCGCTGCGCGCCGCCACGATCAGGAGATCGGCGGTGTGGCCATCGACCACAAAGGCCTTGTCGCCGCTGAGCTTGAAACCATTGCCGGATCGCTCGGCCTTCAGGGCAATATGCAACGGACGATGTTTCGTCCCCTCATCGATCGCGAGAGCGGCGAGCAGCTTGCCCTCCGCGATCTTCGGCAGATAAGCCGATTGCTGCGCCTCGCTGCCGCCGCGCAGCGCGGTGACTGACAGTACTGATGTCGCAAAGAACGGCGACGGCATCAGCGTGCGACCGATCTCTTCCATGATGACGCCCGCCTCGACGGCTCCGAGCCCGCTGCCGCCATGGGCTTCCGGCACCAGAAGGCCGGCGAAGCCCATTTCGGCGAAGGTCTTCCAGTGGTCGCGCGAAAAGCCCGTAGCGTCCTTGCTGTCACGGAGCTGCCGGAAATGAGCGATCGGCGCCTTGTCACCGATGAATCCCCGCGCGCTGTCGCGGAGCATGGTCTGTTCTTCGTTGAGGAGGAGAGGCATGGGATGATGTCCAATTCGCTGTCGATGTCGTTACACTCCGTCATGGCCGGGCTTGACCCGGCCATCCATCTTGCGACGCGCGGCGAAGATGGATCCCCGGGTCAAGCCCGGGGATGACAGCGGAGAGAGCCTCAAGCTCCCGGCAAATCCAGAATCCGTTTCGCAACGATCCCCAGCATCACCTCGCTGGTACCGCCCTCGATGGAATTTGCCTTCGTCCGCAGCCAGGCGCGCGGCTTCGCGCCTTCATGCGAACGCGCGCTTTCCCATTCCAGCGCATCGCTGCCGCCCGCCGACATCAGGATCTCGTGACGGCGCTTGTTGAGCTCGGTGCCGTAATATTTCATCGCCGACGAGAACGCCGGATGCCCCTGCCCGGCCTTGGCGAGATCGACCGCCCGTTCCGCCGCACAGGCCAGCGCCGCCTCGTCCACCTCGAATGTCGCAATCTGCCCGCGCAACATCGCATCGTCGAGCCGGCCTTCGCCATCAACCCCGATCGTATCCGCCGCCACCTGACCGAGCGGACGGCCGACGCCGCGCTCGCCCATGCCGGAAATCATCGCCCGCTCATGCTGCAGCAGATATTTGGCGACATCCCAGCCGCGATTGACGGTGCCGACCACATGCGACTTCGGCACGCGCACATTGTCGAAGAACGTCTCGCAGAACGGCGACTTGCCGGAGATCAGCAGGATCGGCTTGGTCGAGACGCCCGTGGACGCCATGTCGAACAGGATGAAGCTGATGCCGTCATGCTTCTTCGCCGCGCCGTCGGTGCGCACCAGGCAGAAGATCCAGTCGGCGTAATTGGCGTAAGATGTCCAGATCTTCGAGCCATTGATCACATAGTGATCGCCATCGCTCTCCGCGCGCGTCTGCAGCGAGGCGAGGTCGGAGCCGGCATTCGGCTCGGAATAGCCCTGGCACCAGCGGATCAGACCCGCGGCGATCTTCGGCAGATGTTCTTTCTTCTGCGCGTCATTGCCGTATTTCAGCAGCGCCGGCCCGAGCATCCAGATGCCGAAGCTCGACAGCGGCGGGCGCGCACCGATCTTCGCCATCTCCTCGCGCAGCACTTTCGCCTGGGCACCGTCGAGGCCGCCGCCGCCATATTCCTTTGGCCAGTCCGGCACGGTCCAGCCCTTGTCGCGCATGCGCTCGAACCAGAGACGCTGCGGCTCCGACGCGAATTTCGTGTTGCGGCCGCCCCAGAACACATCCTCATCGGCCGTGACAGGCTTGCGCATCTCCGGCGGGCAATTCTGCTCCAGCCAGGCGCGGGTATCACTGCGGAATGTCTCGAGATCCGACATCGGGTGTTTCCTGTTGTTTGTGCGCAAGCGTGGGACGCCCGCATTGTTGTTGGCGCGAAGCTTACCCGGCAGACCGTGGAATTCAATGGCTTGTCGCGAGGTGCGAAGACCCGCTAGCTTCGCCCGATAACGAACAAGAACGAGACGAGGAACGAGATGCGCCTGAAGCTTCTTTCGCCTGGCGAAATGACCGCCGACCAGAAGGCGATCTATGACGAATCCATCGCCAGCAAGCGCGGCAAGCCGCCGGAGCCGATGATGGCCTGGCTTGCCAGCCCGGAAATGGCGCGTCACGCCACCCGCCTCGGCGCGTTCCTGCGTTACGACACATCGCTGTCCGACGCGCATGCCGAACTCGCGATCCTTGTCACCGCGCGGCACTGGACCGCGCATTTCGAATGGTATGCCCACAAACGGTTCGCGCTGAATGCAGGCCTCGATCCCGCCATCATCGAAGACATCAAGAACCGCCGCACACCGACCTTCGGCGAGACGAAAGAGCGCGTGATCTATGACGTCGCCAGGTCGCTGCTCGAGGCGCAGGGCTTGTCGAAGCCGCTTTACGATGAGGCCAACGAGGTGCTCGGTGCCAAGGCCCTGGCCGAGATCATCGGCCTGTGCGGCTATTACACGATGGTCTCGATGACGCTGAATACGTATGAGTTCGGCCTGCCGGATGGGCAGGTATCGGAGCTTTCCGTTTTGTAGGATGGGTAGAGCGCAGCGAAACCCATCATCCCATTCTCGGAAACGATGGGTTTCGCGAAGACGCTCTACCCATCCTACGGCCTTGTGCCTAAATCCTCTTGACCGCATTACACCGCTCAGGAGCCTCGCCATGTCCGTCCCCACCCCGCCGATCCCCGCCGGCACCAAGATCGGGCACGTGCACTTGAAAGTCGCCGATCTCGATCGCGCGCTCGGCTTCTATCGCGATGTGCTCGGCTTCCAGATCAAGGCACGCTATGGCGACCAGGCCGTGTTCATCGCCGCCGGCGAGTATCATCATCATATCGGCCTCAACACCTGGGAGAGCAAAGGCGGCCAGCCGCCCTCGCCAGGGACCACCGGCCTCTTCCACACCGCCATCCTGTATCCGACCCGCGCCGACCTCGCCGATGCCCTGCACCGCGTGCTCGCGGCCGGCATCCAGCTCGACGGCGCCAGCGACCATGGCGTCAGCGAAGCGCTGTATCTGCGCGATCCCGACCAGAACGGGGTGGAGCTATATTGGGACCGCCCGGAAAGCGAGTGGCCGCGCGATCCGAATGGCGAGATCGCGATGTTCACGAAGCGGTTGGATGTCGAGGATTTGTTGAAGGCACGGGAGGCGTAAAACGCCGATCCGTAGGATGGGTTGAGCGTCTTCGCGATACCCATCACCATCGGCGCAAGAAGTGATGAGTATCGCTGCGCTCAACCCATCCTACGACCGCGGTGTTTTAGCCGCTCCTCGCACCATGATCATCACCGCCGCGATCACCTGCAGCGCCATGCAGCTGTAGAACGGCACGCTATAACTGCCCGAAATATCCTTGAGCCAGCCGACGATGCCCGGCCCGAAGGCGTAGGTCACCTGTGTCACCGAGGTGATCAGGCTCACCAGCACGCCGAAGGCGCGTGGATCGAATTCGCGCTGCACGATCAGCGCCGGCAGCGTGATCAGATTGCCCACCGAAAATCCGAACAGCGCGCAGGCCAGGAAGATCAGCGCATCACTGTGAAAATTGATGACGATGGCCAGCGCGACGGCCTGGCTGAGAAACGAGAAGGCCGCAGCCAGCCGCTGATTCAGCCGGTCGATCACCGTGGAGAACAGCACACGACCGACCACCGCCATGATGGTCATCAGCGACACCGCGGCCGCGGCGCGCTCGCGACCGATCACCGGATCGAGGAACGAGATCAGGTGAACGATGAAGCCGACCTGGGCGAACAGCCCGAAAGCAAAAGCGATGGTGACTGAAATGAACGCGAGATCGCGCATCGCCTCGGCGCGGAAGCGTGTCGATGACGGCGCATTCGCCACAGCACTATTGACGACAGCAGCGCGATGCGGAGGATGGCCAACAAAAATCAGGATCACCGGCAGCAGTAACAGCAGCATGGCGCCGACCGCCGCCATGGTGGCGCCGGCAAAGCCGAAGGCATTGCTCGCGGCGACCAGCAGCGGCACGCCGACAATGCCACCGAAGCTGGCACCATTGAGCGCAAGGCTGATGGCCATGCCGCGCTTCCTGTCGAACCACATGCCGAGCGTGTTGGTGATGGCGCCGAGGCTGGTGCCGGCCCAGCCGAAGGCGAGCAGCACATTCACCGCATAGAGCTGCCACGGCGCCGTGATCTGGCCGAGCAGCACGGTGGCGATGCTGAGCATGCCGACGCCGGCCAGCAGCGTGTTGCGCGGGCCGAGCGCCCGCATCGCCTCGCTGACAAAGGCGACCAGCAATGCGCCGACGAGATAGAAGAAGGTGGTGGCGGTCGCGATGGTCGAGGCCGGCCAGCCATGGACGCGCTGGAGTTCCGCGAGATAGACGCTCTGTCCGTAGAAGCCGAGGGCCCATCCGAAGGTCGCAAGGACGAAGCAAACACCTACGATCCGCCAGCCTTCATAACGAATCGAAGCCTCGTTGGTCTGCCCCTGTGAAGTCGCGTCCATTCCGGATCTGCTTTCGTTGACTTTCCCCGATGCATGCTGCTCTGCGACATCACGCCGCGCAGATTTAGCATCGTTCCAGCCATTAACCACCCGATTTCCCCGGGAAAAAGCCTGCGTTTTTTAACTTCGCCTGCAAGCTATCCAAACGTTCACTTTCTTGGCAGATGAACTCTGGGGCACCATATGCTAGGGGTGATTGCATATGGAGGATTTGAAACCGTGAACGCTCTTGCCGAAGTGACTGAACAGACCGACCGCTCGCTCCTGATCGTTGAGGACGACAAGCCGTTTCTGGAACGCCTGTCACGCGCGATGGAGACCCGCGGTTTTACCGTCACCTCCTGCGATACCGTCTCCGACGGCCTTGCCCATATCGGCAAGTCGGCGCCGGCTTTCGCCGTGGTCGATCTTCGCCTCGGCGACGGCAACGGTCTGGACGTTGTCTCCGCACTGAAGCAGCAGCGCCCGGAAGCCCGCGCCATCGTGCTGACCGGCTACGGCAACATCGCCACCGCCGTGACCGCGGTGAAGATGGGCGCCGTCGACTATCTGTCGAAGCCGGCCGATGCCGATGACGTCGTCAATGCGTTGCTCGCGATCGACAGCGACAAGTCGGAATTGCCGAACAATCCGATGTCGGCCGACCGCGTGCGCTGGGAGCACATCCAGCGCATCTACGAGATGTGCAACCGCAACGTCTCGGAAACCGCGCGCCGCCTCAACATGCACCGCCGCACGCTGCAGCGCATCCTCGCCAAGCGCGCGCCACGGTAAGCTTTCAGCTATCAGAACTCATTCGGCCAGGCTGCATGACCTTGAGGGTCGTGCAGCCTGTTCAGTCTGTGCGCTGCCGTCATCGCAAAGCGCAACATCATTGATTTGCGCGTCGCTGCCGGCAACTTATGCTCCGGCGCCTCGCACTGCACATGCGCCCCATAGGCATCCGCAACGATCAGCCCGGTCTCACCGGGGAAAATCTCGCATGGCAAATCCTGCGTGAAGGCGAAGAACAGCCGATCGCAATGGGCGCGGTAGTCCGGCCATTTCTGGTCGGCGCGCAGATCCTCCACCGATGACTTGATCTCGACGATCCAGATCTCGCCCTTCTCATTCATCGCCACCAGATCCGCCCGCCGTCCCGACGGCAGCGATAGCTCGGCCACGCATGAAAATCCGAGCGAGCGCAACAGGCGCACGGTTCCGCGCGCGATCGCCAGCGCCGTCTCGGACTGGCGGCGGTCGAAAATCAGCGTCGGGGTTTGAACGGCGGTCGATTCCATGGCGACGAACTTAGCCGATTTCAGTTGGAGCGCCCAATACGCACCACGGGGACCGGCCGCTGGAATGCCGCTGCGCTGCCTCTGTGCTGCCGAACGCGTCAAAACCGGCGTCGCCACCGACAAAGCTCACTCACCCGCGCGTGATCAAGCGAAAAGAACCGGAGACATTCCATGAGTTTAGCCCGTATCGGCCGCATCGCTTTGATCGTCGCTGCCGCAAGTTTGCCGCAAGTCCTGCTGGCGTCATCTGCGCTCGCCAAACCGACCGTGGAGGTCGCTTTTGTGCTCGACACGACCGGTTCCATGGCCGGCCTGATCGAAGGCGCCAAGCGCAAGATCTGGTCGATCGCGACCTCGATCCTCGACCAGAATCCCGATGCGGAAATCCGCATGGGCCTCGTCGCCTATCGCGATATCGGCGACGACTATGTGACGAAGAAATTCGATCTCACCACCGACATCCAGGACCTTTACGCCAACCTCCTGCAGGTGCGCGCGCAAGGTGGCGGCGACTGGCCGGAAAGCGTCAATGAGGCGCTGGATGTGGCCGTCAACAAGCTGCAATGGACCAAGGGCAGCGATGCCCGCCGCATCGTTTTCCTGGTCGGCGACGCCCCGCCGCATATGGATTATGCGCAAGACACCAAATACGAGGTCACGATGAAGGTGGCGCAGCAGAAGGACATCATCGTCAATGCGGTGCTGACCGGTGGCGCACGTGACACCGAGCGCGTCTGGCGCGACGTGGCCCAGCGCGGCGACGGCCGCTTCATGGCGATCCCGCAGGATGGCGGACAGGTGGTGATCATCGAGACGCCGTATGATGAGGAGATCATCATCCTGCAGAACGAGATCAACAAAACGGTGATTCCATATGGTCCTCGCGCGCTGCAGAAGCGCACGGAGGAAAAGACCCGGCAGCTGTCGGAAGTCGCCCGCGCCGCGCCGGCTTCGGCGTCGGACATGGCGAGCTATATCAACAAGAAAGCCAAAGTGTCGTCGGAGGCGGTGACCGGCGGCGGCGATCTGGTGGCCGATGTGGCATCGGGCGGCAAGAAGCTCGATGGCATCAAGGATGACGAACTGCCGGATTCGCTGCGGAAAATGTCGATGCAGGATCGTACGGCCGAGCTCGACAAGCAGATGGCGGTGCGCAAGGAGCTGAATGCCAAGCTCGCCGCGCTGGTCGCCAAGCGCGACGCCTATGTGGCTGCCCAGCGCGACAAGACGGCGACCCCAAAGGCGTCGTCCTTCGATCGTGAGGTGGAGGCGACGCTGAAGGTCCAGTTGAAGAAGTAGCGCTCTGTCGTGCCGTGGCTTGTCCAAGGCATCCACACGGCCTTGGGAAGCCAAGACCTCGACGGCCGGGACAAGCCCGGCCGTGACGGCTCATCTGATCCGCCCGATAGCCCTTCCATCGCCCACAAAAATCGGCATTGTGGCGCGATGACAGAGAACACCCCCAAGGCCCAGGCGGGCGGCACCATCATTCCGGTCACGCTGTTCCAGCAGAACTGCATGCTGCTGTGGGATGAAGCCACGCGGCAGGCCGTTGTGATCGATCCCGGCGGCGATGTGCCGCTGATCCAGGAGGCGATTGCCAAGGCCAATGTGAAGGTGGAGCAGATCTGGCTTACCCATGGCCATATCGACCATGTGGGCGGAGCCGCCGAACTCCGAGATGCGCTGAAGGTCGAGATCATCGGCCCGCACAAGGCCGACGACTACCTGCTCGATAATGTCGAATCCTCCGGCGCCAATTACGGCATCACCGGCGTCCGCAATTTCCGGCCCGACCGCTGGCTCGAAGAAGGCGACAAGGTCAGCGTCGGCGGCCTCTCCTTCGACATCCTGCACTGCCCCGGCCATTCGCCGGGCAGCGTCGTGTTCTACAGCCAGGCAATGAAGTTTGCCCATGTGGGCGACGTGCTGTTCGCCGGCTCGGTCGGCCGCACGGATCTGCCGGGCGGCAGCCACGAGACACTGATCAATTCCATCACGACCAAGCTGATCCCGCTTGGTGACGATGTCGGCTTCATCTGCGGCCACGGGCCGGGGTCGAGCATCGGCCAGGAGCGGATGACCAACCCTTTCCTCACCGGAATGGCCTGATTTCGATCAACTGGCGTGGTCGAAATCGATCCAGTTATCGATCTGCGAGGCGGCAATCGTCCGCTTCGGCTGAACGGGGTTCAAGGTCCCGGCAGTAGCCGTCCAGCCCTTTGCCACAATCTCGCGGGCAAAGACCTTGGCATCGACTTCGGACTTGAAAGTTTTGGTGGTGCGCGCCGGCCCCGTGGCGCGGGTATCGGACTTGATCGTCCGGTCAGGGCCAAAAGCAACATACCAAGTATCGGGTTTCGTCATCATGGCTGTCATAACGCCAATTGTGACGAAAAGTTGCATGAGTTGTGGCACTTCGCGGATTTGTCGCAGGTGCCGGGCGTACCCTCTTAACAAGGCAGGCCGCCCGACCGGGGCGACCTGCAGTTTGGGAGACACTAGGTTCTCGCTAAGTCAGCTAACCGACTCTTAGTCGATGACTTCCACAATGCGATGGGTGCCGGGTTCGACCAGAACCGTGCGGCCATTGACCACCGTGTAGCGATACTGGCGCGCAGCGCTGTATTCGGCCGGCACCTCATAGTAGGTTACGCCACTGGCGGGCAGCACGGTGCCGACACGAACTTCACGCTCATAAGTGTAGGACGGGCGGCGCTGATCGACCACGTAGCTGCGGAAGCGCGGCCGGTCATCGACGCCCAGCACGCCCGCGACGCCGCCGACCACACCACCGATGGTGCCACCAACAATGGCGCCGACAGGACCAGCAGCGCGTTCACCTTCGGCCGCGCCACGCTCGATACCCCCGGGAACGCCCTGGGCTTGAGCGACGGCCGGAAGTGCCATCACGGCAACGACGGCGGCAGTTCCAAGAAGACGGCGGATCATGATGATCTCCATTTTGCGATTGCACATATTGCGGCGATACAAGTGCGCCACCGTGCAATGGTTCCGGAGCCAGGAACGTGGAATGATCCTTGTCGAAAGCATTTTTTTCGATGTCAGCCGGGAACCACGACGTTAGTTAGTACCGTTTGATAGTACCAATCGGACTTGCGCGCTTTCCAATTCCGGGATTCAGCCATGCATCTGTTTTCGTAACAGCCCTCTGTCCAGCTCACCGTCATTCTGTATCGTTGAGTTTTTGAGGAAGTTGTTCTGTGTCGAAAATGATTGTTAGTTCTCCAGATGACGAAGCATTTCTGAAGGCAGTCGAGCTCATCTATGATGCGGCTGCCGATCCCGGCGTATGGCCGGCCGCCCTCCATGCGATCTCGGCTCGCTTCGACGCCGCCGGCGCCATCCTGATCTGGCAACGCGACGACGGAAAGTTTGGCACGGTCGCGTCCGAAGGCATCGCCGAAGCACAAAAAGACTATGTGGAAAGCGGCTGGCTTGGTCGCGATATCCGGGCCATCCGCGGCCTCGAACGTGGCTACTTCTTCAACGGCGAACCGTTCAGCGACAGCCACATCTGTACGCCCGAAGAACTCGCGACCAATCCCTTCTACACCGAGTTCCTGACGCGCCACGACCTCAAATGGTTCGGCGCCGTTGCCGTTTCGCCAGATCCTCATCTCGCTGTCGGATTGAGTGTCCAGCGTCGGCCTGATTCTGCGCCGTTCGATGCGGAGGAATTGAAGGTCATCGCCCATTTCGGGCGCTATGTCGAAAAATCCCTCCGGCTCTCGATCCAGCTGATCGATGCGGAAGTGTCCAAGATCGGCCTCGCCGAAGCGCTGGCCAATCTCGGCATGGGGATTTTCGTTCTCGACGCGCTCGGCCGGGTGATTTTCCAGAATCAATCGGCCGAAGCGATCATGGGTGACACGATCCAATTGCATCAGCAGCGCTTGCTGCTGACATCGCGGGCAGAGAACCAGGCTTTCCAGGATGCGATGGCGAGTACGCTGCGCGCGGAACCGGTCGATCTGCTGGTCGATCCCAAGCCGATCCTCGTCCAACGGGAATCCCCGCAGCGGCCGTTGCTGATTTATCCGATGTCGCTCAAGCCCCGTTCCGATCTGAACGACGATTTCGTCCGCCGCGCCAAGGCGGTCGCCATCGTGATCGAGCCAAGCGCCGAGGAACCCGCGGATCCAGCCCTGGTGCGCGATTTCCTGGGCCTGACTCTGGGCGAAGCCCGCGTGGCTTCGCTGATCGGTTCAGGACTTGCCCCGAAGGAAGCGTCAACCAGATTGGGCATCGCAGAGGAAACCGTGCGCACCGTGCTGAAACGCGTCTTCGCCAAAACGGGTGTCGGACGCCAGGCCGAGCTGGCGACCTTGCTCACCCGACTGTCGATGGCCACCAAGATGAAGTAATCGCGGCAAGGTCCGCGGATTTATATACCAAATGGGGGATGTGGGACCCGCTCGCCTATGCGACAAGAATCCTGCGATGGTTAAACCTCCATTGCAAGACATCAACGGCCCCGCGCGTTCACCTGCCGGGGCCGTCTTTTTTTTTTTGCAGAAGAGCTCCCTGCCGATTGATGGATCAGGCGCTGACCATCGTCCTGATCCGCCGCGACAACACGTCGAGATCGAAAGGCTTGGTGATCATCTCCATGCCGGGCAGCAGGAAGCCTTCGGCCATGGCGACGCTTTCCGCATAGCCGGTGATGAAGAGGATTTTCAGATCCGGTCGTGTCTCGCGCGCCTGATCGGCCAGCTGACGGCCGTTCATGCCGGGCAGGCCGACATCGGTGACAAGCAGATCAATGACCGGTTCATTACGCAAGGCCGCGAGCCCGGACGGACCATCGACCGCCTCGAGCACGCGATAGCCCTCGTCCTGCAGCATCTCCACCACGACCGAACGCACCACGGGCTCGTCCTCGACCACCAGCACGGTTTCACCAGCGGACCTGTGCTCGTCGCGCTGGGAGCCTGTCACCGCTTCCGATGCCGTGCCCTCGAAGCGCGGCAGGTAGAGATTGACCGTGGTGCCCAGGCCCACCCGGCTGTCGATGCTGACATGCCCGTTCGACTGCCGCGCGAAACCGTAGATCATTGACAGGCCAAGCCCGGTGCCCTGCCCGATCGGCTTGGTGGTGAAGAACGGATCAAAGGCGCGCGCGAGCACCTCCGGCGTCATGCCTGTGCCGGTGTCGGTGACGGCGATGCAGATATAGTCGCCGGGTGTCAGCGCCGGCGTATCCGCCGTGATGGTGCCGACATGGACATTGCGGGTGGCAATACTCAGCCTGCCGCCATCGGGCATGGCGTCGCGCGCATTGATGGCGAGATTGAGCAGCGCGCTTTCCAGCTGGTTTGGATCGCACAATGTCGACCACAGATCAGAGACAGCTGCGATTTCGAGCTGCAGCTTCTCGCCGATGGTTCTCCTCAGCAAGTCTTCCAGCGACGCGACCAGCGCATTGGCATCTACAGGCTTCGGCACCAGGGGCTGACGGCGCGCGAAGGCCAGCAGGCGATGCGTCAGCGCCGCGGCGCGATTGGCCGATGTCATGGCGGCATCGATATAGCGCGGCAGGCTTTCGGTGCGTCCCTGGCCAAGCCGGGTCTGCATCAGATCGAGCGAGCCGACGATCCCGGTCAGCAGGTTGTTGAAGTCATGCGCGATGCCGCCGGTGAGCTGACCGACCGCTTCCATCTTCTGCGACTGCCGCAGCGCCTCTTCGGTGGCCTTCAAACGCTCGGCGGCCGCCTTCTCTTCGGTGACATCGCGCGCCAGGCAATAAATGAGCTCTTCATCGGGCACGGCAGTCCATGACAGCCAGCGATAGGAACCATCCTTGTGGCGGAGGCGATTCTCGAAGCGCACGGTCTGCTGCCCCGAAGCGAGTTTTTCGACTTCGGCCATCGTCTTGGCCTGATCGTCGGGATGTTCCAGCCAGCGCGAGGTTCGATCGAGCAGATCGGACTCGCTCCAGCCCAGCACCTGTGTCCAGGCCGGATTTACCGTGCGCCAGGCGCCGCTATAGTCGGCGACCATCAACAGATCGCGCGACACGCTCCAGATCCGATCGCGCTCGCGCGTCTTCTCGCGCACGCGCTGCGCCAGCGTCGCGTTCAGTTCGGCAAGCTTCAGTGCAAGCTGCCGCGCTTCTTCCTCGCTGCGCAGCAATGCTTCACGCGCCTGGATCTCCTCGGTGACATCGGTATGTGCGCCGACGAGACGGAGCGGCTTGCCCGCTTCGTCGCGCTCGATGATTGCCTTGACGGAAATCCATCGCAGCGCGCCATCGTTCGGACGCACGATGCGATACTGCACGCCATATTCGCGCGCACCGCTCTTCACGGCCTCGATGAACTTGCGCTCGGTCGCCTCGCGATCTTCGGGATGGACGCGCGCCACCCACTGTTCATGCGTCTCGTTGATGGCATCCGCAGGCAGGCCGTGGATGCGCAGATATTCAGGCGAACGTCGATTGCGGAACCCGGTGCGCAAATCGACTTCGAGACCGCCGATGCTGCCGATCTCCTGCACCCGGGCCAGTTCGGCCTCGCGCTCGCGCAGCGCGATATTGGCTTCATGGTCCTGCGTCACGTTACGGCAGATCACCATGACGCCACCGATGCCATGCTCGCCATCGAGGGGGCTGTAACCATAGGTCCAGTAGCCGTAGGTCAGCTTGCCATTGCGCGTCACCGGGACCAGCTGGTTTTCATGCCAGGTCGGGCCACCGCCCGACATCACCTGGTCGATCTGCGGACCGATGAGGGGCCAGATCTCTTTCCAGAACTCCCGGCCGCGCTGACCCAGCGCACGGGGGTGCTGCTGGTCGTCCAGCGTTTCACGATAGGCATCGTTATAGAACTGGATGAGGTCGCCCCCCCACCAGATGAACATCGGGTGGAAGGTGTTGAGCAGGATCCGTATCGCGGTGCGCAAGCCCTGCGGCCATGTCGAGGGGGCGCCGATCGGGGTGCCGGTCCAATCGTAAGCGCGCATCAGGGCGCCCATTTCACCGCCGCCGGCGAGGAAATCGACCTGGTTCTCTGTGCGCTCTGCCGCCATATGCGGAAACATCAATCCGTATGAATTACAGGCAGAATTTAGCCGCCGCGGATCGCGGGCGCAAATTGCATTCCACCGCAGGACGGATCAGCGAAGCACAATCCGCAGCAGCTGAGACTATTTGATGAGTCCGGTCGCCTTCAGCGCGCGGGTGATGGTACCGGAGACATCGAGCGCGCGGCGGCCCGGGGGATCGCGACGGATGCTACGCCGATCCTGTTCCACACGTGCCTGCTGCGGGCGGGATGGTCGGCTGCGCGACTCGTCCGGGGCAGACGTGCGGATCGGCATCTGCTTCGTCAGACCGAAGAACTGGGCGATGTGCCAGGACGATGCGATGCCTACGTCGAGCAGAAATTTCGACGCTGTGCCGTAGGCATCCTCATGGCCCGCGATGGCCAGCGGAGTGCCGTGCGCCATGCCGGTGATGGTGTAGGATTCCACAACCGTCTGGCCCTCGCTGTTCCACCAGACCTCGCGCGGATAGCCGTCGACATCTGCCGCCGACATTGGCGCATCCGGGAGATCGTGCAGATCGAGCCACTGCTTGACGATCTCACCTGCATTGGCCGGGTTGACGGTGCGATCTGCGGCGCCGTGCCAGACCGACACGCGCGGCCACGCCGCCTGATGCGGCGACGCCTTGCGTACGAGGTCACCAAGCTCCTGACCGCTGCGTGACGGCGCGCGATACATGCCAGCCAGCGCCTCCTGCGTTGAATGCGCGATGCCGTAGGGCAAGCCGGCGATGATGGCGCCCGCGGCGAACACCTCCGGATAGGTGGCGAGCATAACTGACGTCATCGCGCCACCGGCGGAAAGGCCGGTGATATAGATGCGCGTAGGATCTACGCCATAAGCAATGGCCGCGTGTTCGACCATCTGGCGGATCGACAGCGCCTCGCCACTGCCGCGCGCAATATCGTCGGATGCGAACCAGTTGAAACAGGTGTTGCTATTGTTGGCGCGCTTCTGTTCCGGCATGACCAGCACGAAACCATAGCGCTGCGCGAGCTTGGACCAGCCCGTGCCGACATCGTAGCCGGCCGCGGTTTGCGTACAGCCATGCAGCACGACGACCAGCGCCGGCTTCGGCGCAAGCTGCGGCGGCGCATAGGCGAACATTTTCAGATTTCCGGGATTGCTGCCGAACGGGGCGATCTCCTCAAGCGGGCTGTCGCCAATAGGAAGCTGTTGCCGCCCCATCCCGTTCAATGCGCCCGGCATTTTCGGCAGGTTGCGGAAGAACTCGATATTATCGGCAAGGGACACGGCAACTCCTGAAGGGTCGGTACTGAGATAACAGCACCGACGACATATGGTTGCTGCACTGCAAAATAATAGTGATTCTGTAACGAAAACCCCATCACGGATTCGCGCGCAAGCGAAAATACTTTGTCACAAAGGTATTATGAGAGGCGCTCAGACGATTGCGTGCTGAAAACGACGGCTCGTAGCGACTGTGCTGCTCGCCAGGAGAACAACGCAATGCGAGGCCTCGCCCGCTAGAATGCAGGTGGCTCGGATCGCGCGATGCGCCATCCGGGCCACCACGGCTGCGGCAGCAGCCTCAGTTCTTCTTCATCATATTGTCTTTCTTCATGCCGTCCTTCTGCATGGCATCCTTCTTCATGCCGTCTTTCGACATTCCATCCTTGGCCATGCCATCTTTCGACATGCCCTGAGCACCACTGCTCTTGGCCATGCCGTCGCTTTTCTGCATGCCGGTGCCGGTCTGTGCGAAGGCGGCAGGCGCGGTACCAAGGGCGAGGGCGCAGATCGCAGCAAGAATCGTCGTCTTCATGATGGTTTCTCCTGACGGGACGTTGCCGCGACGCCATGTCCGGTTACACGCCCTCACAAGCGCTACGTGGCGAATCCAAAGATGTTACAGACCGCGAGCCAAAGGACTGTCGCAAATCTGTTGTAGGGCTGGCGACGAACGCTCGTACCCACCGCATCTGGCCTGATTGCTGCATGAATTTCGCAGCCGGCCCATTTCCCTCCGAGACATTGCCCATGCATGACTACGACATGATCGTCATCGGCTCCGGCCCTTCGGGCCGCCGCGCCGCCATTCAGTGCGCCAAGCTCGGCAAGTCGGTGCTGGTGGTGGAAAAGGGACGACGGGTCGGCGGTGTCTCCGTGCATACGGGCACGATCCCCTCGAAGACGCTGCGCGAAACCGTTCTCAATCTCTCCGGCTGGCGCGAACGCGGCTTCTACGGGCTCGGCTATCGCGTCAAGCAGGATATCGGTGCGCAGGACCTGATCGCGCGGCTGCACAAGACGCTCAATCACGAAGTCGAGGTGCTCGAGCATCAGTTCAGCCGCAACGGCGTGCGTACCGCCAATGGCGAAGCGCGCTTTGCCGGCCCGCATGAGATCGACATCGTATCGGAGCGCGGCGACGTCAAACGAGTCACCGGCGCAAAAATCCTCATCGCTTGCGGCACGCGACCATTCCGACCGGACTATGTGCCCTTCAATGGCAGCACCGTGCTCGACAGCGACGAAGTCGTCGAACTGCCAAAACTCCCGCGCAGCCTCGCCGTTGTCGGCGCCGGCGTCATCGGCGTCGAATATGCGACCATCTTCAGCGCGCTCGACGTGGCAGTAACACTGATCGAACCGCGATCGAGCTTCCTCGATTTCATCGACAAGGAGCTGATCGGCGAATTCATGCACGAGCTGCGCGACCGCAATGTCGCATTGCGGCTGGGTTCAAAGGTCGAAGCTGTCAGGATTGCGGAGAGCGGACACATCGTTACCGATCTATCCGACGGCCGCCATGTCACCTCCGACATGCTGCTGTTCGCTGCCGGCCGGGTCGGCGCGACCGACGCGCTCAAGCTCGACGCGGCGGGGATCGAGGTCGATCATCGCGGCCGCATCAAGGTCGATCCCACAACGATGCAGACGAATGTCCCGCATATCTATGCAGCCGGCGATGTGATCGGCTTTCCGTCACTGGCTTCGACCTCGATGGAGCAGGGCCGCGTTGCCGCCTGTCACGCGCTCGGCATCGATGCACATGTACCGCCGGAGTTCTTCCCCTACGGCATCTACTCGGTGCCGGAGATTTCGACCACCGGCCTGACCGAAGAGGAAGTGCGCGAGAAAGGCATTCCCTACGAAATCGGCATCGCCCGTTTCCGCGAGACCTCGCGCGGCCACATCATGGGGCTGAACAGCGGCATGATGAAGATGATCTTCTCGACCCGCACCAAACGCCTGCTCGGCGTGCATATCCTCGGCGAAGGCGCGACCGAGCTGATCCATATCGGCCAGGCCGTGCTCAATCTGAAGGGCACGATCGACTATTTCATCCAGAACACATTCAACTATCCGACGCTGGCAGAAGCCTACAAGATCGCCGGGCTGGATGCGTGGAACAGGATGACGGCGAAATAGGCGGGGTACACACATCCCACCCTTACACCCTTATGTGTCATCGCCCGCGAAAGCGGGCGATCCAGTATCCGACGACAGTGGTGTCGAAGCCGCTGAAGTCCGTGCTTACTGGGTCGCCCGGTCAAGCCGGGCGACGACATGTGTGCATTAACCCCACGGCCCCTTGCGCTGGCCGCCGTTCCACGGGCCGGTCGCGGCCGGGGATGCCGGACGCTGCTGCACATATCCACCCTGCCCGCCCATCTGCTGCGCGAGCTGCTGCAGGGCCGCGATGCGGTTCTGGGTCGCCGGATGCGTCGTGAACAAATTGTCCATGGCGCGGCCCGACAGCGGGTTGATGATGAACATATGCGCCGTGGCCGGCGAACGCTCCGCATCCTCGTTCGGAATGTGGTGCGCGGCATTCTCGATCTTGGCCAGTGCCGAAGCGAGCCACATGGGCTGCCCGCAGATCCGCGCGCCCATTTCGTCCGCCGCATATTCACGCGTACGGCTGATTGCCATCTGCACCAGCATGGCGGCCAGCGGCGCCAGAATCATCAGCGCGATCTGGCCGATGACGCCCGGGCCATTGTTGTTGCGGTTGCCGCCGAAGAACATGCCAAACTGGGCAATCATGCCGATCGCACCGGCGATGGTGGCGGTGATGGTCATCAGCAGCGTGTCGTGATGCTTGATATGCGCGAGCTCATGCGCCACGACGCCAGCGAGTTCTTCGCGCGAGAGCTGCTGCATCAGGCCCGTCGTGACGGCAACGGCGGCATTCTCCGGATTACGGCCGGTGGCGAACGCGTTCGGCTGCGGATTGTCCATGATATAGACCTTGGGCATCGGCAGGCCGGCATTGTGGGCGAGCTCGCCGACCATGCGATACAGGTCCGGCGCGTTGCGCGCATCGACCGGCTGGGCACCGTGCATCGACAGCACCGCGCGATCCGAATTCCAGTAGGCGAACATGTTCATGCCGGCAGCGACCACCAGTGCGATCATCGCGCCCGACGCGCCGCCCATGAGATAGCCGACGCCCATGAACAGGGCGGTCATGCCGGCCAGCAGAATTGCGGTCTTGAAGTAGCTCATTGGTCCTCCTGCCCCCGCGCACAACCGGAAACGAATGCGCTGCGGTGCAGGCATAAAATGGTGATGGTGCTGATTGTTCCGCAAGACGGCACGATGCGGCAGCGCGTCGCGGCCATGCCGGTAAATGCATTGACGGACGCCTTGGCGCCTCTAGGCTGGCTCCCAAGCAAAAACATTACAAAGAGGAAACATCCATGGCTCGCGTGAAGTTCGGCGCCTTTCTCGCTCCCCATCATCCCATCGGCGAACATCCGATGCTGCAATTCCGGCGGGATCTCGATCTGGTCGAGCAGCTGGATTCACTCGGCTATGACGAATTCTGGTGCGGCGAGCATCATTCATCCGGCTGGGAGATGATCGCCTCGCCCGAGATGTTTCTGGCCGCTGCAGGCGAGCGCACCAAACGTATCCGGCTCGGTACCGGCGTCATCTCGCTGCCCTATCATCACCCCTACAATGTCGCGCAGCGTATGGTGCAGCTCGACCACATGACCGGCGGACGGGCGATTTTCGGCTCCGGGCCGGGCGCGCTGGCCTCCGATGCACATACGCTCGGCATCGATCCGATGACCCAGCGCGATCGTCAGGACGAGGCGATCGACATCATTCGCCGGTTGTTCAGGGGCGAGCGTGTCACCGCCAGGAGCGACTGGTTCACCATGAATGACGCAGCACTGCAGATCCTGCCACTGCAGGAGGAAATGCCCTTTGTGGTCGCGTCGCAGATTTCGCCGTCGGGCATGACGCTGGCCGGCAAATACGGCATCGGCATCATTTCGCTCGGCTCGATGTCGACGCAGGGGCTGATGGCCCTGCCGACGCAATGGGGCTTTGCCGAAGATGCGGCGAAGAAGCACGGCACCACGGTGGATCGCGCCAATTGGCGTGTGCTGCTGTCCTGGCATATCGCCGAGACACGCGAACAGGCGGCGCGCGAAGCCGGGCCGGGCCTGATGCGCTGGCACAACGAATATACGGTGAAGACGCTGCAGCGGCCGGGGCTCGCGCCGTTCAAGTCGCCGGAAGACGCCGTGGAGAAGACAGCGGGCGGCGAGAATGCAGCGTCCACGATCGGGACGCCGGACGATCTCATCAAGACCATCAAGAACCTGATGCAGGTGAGCGGCGGCGTCGGCACCATCATCGGCTTCGTCCACGACTGGGCCAATCCGGAAAATACCCGGCGCAGCTGGGACATGGTGGCGCGCTACGTGGTGCCGGAGATCAACGGCTATATCGCCAGTCTGCGCAAATCGCAGACCTGGGTGATCGAGAACCGCGAGGTGTTCGAGCGCGCCGGTCAGGCCGTCATGGCCAAGATCATGCAGAACGACAAGGCCGCAGCGGCCCTGCCACTGACAGGGCCGGGACGTGTGGCGATCCCAACGGTGAATGCACCAGATTTGCGAAAGGGCTGAGGTCGTCGTTTGTAGCCCGGGTGAAGCGCAGCGTAACCCGGGGACCGCGTTCTCAATTATGCCCGCTGTCCCCGGATTGCGCTGCGCTCCATCCGGGCTACGTTTACTCCACGGTCCCGAACATCTGCCGCATGCCGACATAGCCGGCCTGCTGCTGGCTCCAATTGCGTCCGCCGGTGACGCCGCCATCGACGACGAGGTCATTGCCATTGACGAAACTGGATTCGTCGCTCGCGAGGAAGACCGCGGCATGAGCGATGTCGTCCGGCAGGCCGGCGCGCGGAATCGGCTGGGCGGCCTTGAACACCTCGCGCATCTTTGCAGCCGTGTTGTCGGCGGCTTCAACCGACAATCCGAGCGCCTTGCCGAAAATGCCGGTGGCAATGGCACCGGGAGAGATACTGTTGACGCGGACGCCGCTCTCGCCCAGCTCCATGGCGACGCATTTGGTGAGGTGGATCACCGCCGCCTTGGCGGCGCCATAGACCACCGAGGATGAATAGCCCGCGAGCCGGCCGGCGATGCTGCCATTATTGATGATGCTGCCCGAGCCCTGCTTCTTCATATGCGGCGCGGCGTGCTTCATGCCGAGCATGACACTGCGCACGAGCGTTGCCATCGCCGCGTCGAAGCGATCGACATCAAGCCCTTCGATGCCACCGGTCTGGGCGGGGCCGCCGGCATTGTTGAACAGGCAGTCGATACGACCGAAATGATCGACGGCATGTGCGATCAGCGCCTTCATTTGCGCTTCGTCAGTGACATCGGTCTGCAGGAAGCGGCAGGCCGTGCCAAGCTGCTTGGCCAACGCTTCGCCTTCCGCGGCGCGACGGCCCGCGATGACAATTTTCGCCCCCTGCTCGACGAAAATCTCTGCTGTGCGCAAGCCGATGCCGCTGGTCGCCCCGGTGATGACCGCGACCTTGTTATCCAGACGTCCCATGAGCGCTTCCCCATTTTGATTTTATGGGAAGCATTTGATGCTGGAGTCCAGCGCCGGCGCAAGGTGTATTTCGGAGGATGCCGCGAACGATAGCGGCAACGCTATTTGGAAGGTCGCGGGAATCTCGACAACTCGGCCGGCTCCGGCATGCGCATCTGGGCACCAGCCATGGTCGGCGCATCGCGATAGTGGCGCACGCCATTCAGATCGAGCACGAACAGCGGATTGTGATTGGGCAGCTGCACGTCCTCCACCATTGCCATGCGGCGATTGTCGAGCAGCCACCAGCGGCCATCGAGGCGAACCGAAGCCACGGCGTGATCCTCCTGACGCAACGTGTCACGCATGATCACGAGGCGGAGATCGCTGGGTGCAAAGCCGGCGGCGCGCAATGCGACGAATTTGGCGATCGCGTAATCTTCGCAATCGCCGGCGCCGACGGCGAGCAAATCCAGTGGCGCGCGCCAGACATCGGTTTCACCATACAGCGCGAGATCGCTGTTGGGGCGGATCGCGAGATTCAGCGCGCGATTGATTTCGCCAGCGCGGGCACGCCCTTGCTTGGCCTTGCCGGCGGCGACGATATCGAGAAACTTCTCCGCCAGGGGCGATGCACACTTGCTCCGATCTTCCTCGCAGATGGCGAGAACGAGCATCTCGTCATCAATCTGGCGCTCGACCGCACGCCATTTTTCACTCAGCGCGTTGTTGTCCGGAAGCGTGACCGCAGGGCGGGAAAATGGCTCAGCAGAGCGCAACATGTCCGACGCCTGGAATGGCATCATCGGTGCGGCGACGGCACCGCCCCCAGCAATTGTCAGTCCACACACGAAGAATGCTGCGCATATCCGGCGCGAGAAATTGGCTTCGAACATCTGAAACGCCCCGTCCCGTCCGGGTCATCGGCAAGCCCCCGCTCGCACGTGCCTGGATCATTGATGCCGGGCAGCATGGGCGCGGGTGTTTGCCGCCTCGTTAAATGACGGCCATAGCTCGGCGGTTTCACCAAACGGGGCTAAACCAGCGTCTCGCATTTAGTGACAATTTGAATGATCGCGAGGAAAAGGGGTTCAGCCCCCCTAAAAGGCGGCACCTATGTACCGGCGCAACTTCGTTCCAACTCTGCTCAAGTTGTGGGGAGACGACCGGTATTCAGGCTGGCTTCATGGTTAATACGAAATTAACAATCCGATCAAAGGTATAGCGTCCGGCAGAAGGCGTCGGCGCCGCAACCCATTCACATGCGTAGACGTCCACTTTCGCATTGCACCCCTTGGTGGTATGCATGGCTTTATCCTTATCAAATTATTACCGACGAGCGTGAGCATTGACCTACGCCGGGACGTTTGATTTCGGGCTGTTTGAAGGCTCGAGCAATGATGATGGGAGCGAGGCCGCAATGGCCATCGCCATGCTGTCTCATGCCGGCAGTTCCACCATTATCGTCGAAGACGCCCAGTTACTGTTTTCCGGCGACTATGCCCGCCGCGGTGCCGATCTCGTCCTGTCCAAGGACGGCCATCACCACGTCATTCCCGACTATTTCAAAGGACCACTGCGCAAGGGGTTGAGCTCGCCCGATGGTGCGACGCTGTCGCCTGATCTGGTCAAGGCGCTGGTCGGCGAGGTGCAGACGGCACAGGCTGGCGGCGCGGCCGGTGCCGCCGCCCAGGTGATCGGCTCCGTCAGCAAGCTGGCAGGCACCGTCATCGCGATCCGCAATGGCGTTTCGGTGAACCTGAATGCCGGCGACAATGTGCAGAAGGGAGACGTCGTCCAGGCCGGTGCGGATTCCTCGCTGACCCTCACCTTCATCGACGGCACGGTGTTCGGCCTGTCGGCCAATGCCCGCATGGTGCTGAACGAGATGGTCTACGATCCCAACGGGTCGTCGAACTCCTCGCTGCTGAGCCTGATCCAGGGCACCATCACCTTCGTCGCTGGCGAGACGGCGAAGAACGGCGACATGCGCGTCGATACGCCAGTGGCGACCATGGGCATTCGCGGCACCGCGGTGCTGGTCGAGATCGGCTTCGAAGTGCCCGGTCAGGGCGCGGCTCCGCCGGCGAAATTCCAGGTGCTGGTGGAGCCGACCGGCCGCACCGGCTCCTATGTGCTCTACAACAAAAACACCGGCGCCATCATGGGCACGGTGAACCAGGCTGGCCAGGTGACCTCCATCACTGGCAGCGGCGATGTCAATGTGGGCACCGCCGAGCCGCTGACGCCGATCGCGCAGGCCATCATCCAGCAGACGCTGCAGCAGTATTTCCCGAACTATGTGCCGAGCGCAAATCCGCGCAGCAACGGCGGTGGGGGCTCGACGCCGTCAGATCCCAATTCCGGCACCGCTCCGGACCCGCTGAAATTCGCTCCGCTGCCTGAGGTCTTCCCGGGTCAGCCCTATCGGGTGCCGATCAAGCTGCCCGGCTTTGATATCAACACGCCTCAAATCGATGTCTTCGTCACGCGCTTCAACAGCGCACCGACGGTGACCGTCGCGTCGGTCGTCGTGACGCTGCCGGTGGACAGCAATAACTTCAGTATCGGTGAACGGGTCACCATCACCGACCCCGATGCCGGCGACACGGCGATTCCCTACGTTCTGGGCACTGCCCGGATCGTTTCGGCCACCGGGCCTGCCGGCACGCCAGCGTCGCTCGACCTCAAATCGCTGATCTCGGTCGATCCGCCGACCGGCCGCGTTTCCTATGATCCGGCGCTGTTCAAGTTTCTGGGGGCCGGACAGAAGGCCGTTTATGTCATCGAATTTGACAGCCAGTCCGGCCCGGACACGACTCATCAGACGCTGACCTTCACTGTCGACGGCACCAATGATGCGCCGGTGGCCACCGTGGCGCTGACCGGCGCCGTGACCCAGGGCGGAGCGCCGTCCAGTTTCGATCTCCTGGCGGGCGCTGCGGACCCCGATCTCGGCGAGACCGCCACGCTCAGCGTCAGCAATGTCAGATATTCGCTCGACGGCAGCCCGGCACAACCCGGTCCGCCGAGTGGCGTGACGCTGAACGGCACGCTGCTGCAGGTCAATCCCGCTGCCTTTACCTATCTCGGCGAAGGCCAGACCGCGACGCTCGTGGTTTCCTACACCATCACCGACGTGCATGGCGCCAGCGTCACGCAGACCGAGACGATCACGATCACCGGGGTCAACGACCAGCCGGTGGTGGTCTCGACGAATTTCTCCGTGGCGCCGAATGATACGGTCGTGCTGGACGAGACCAGCTTCACGATCTCGGATCCAGACGCGTCATCGAATTTCACATTCACTGTCACCGATGTGACCGGCGGCAGCTTTGTCGTTGTCAATCCGCTGTTGCGGATGGCATTTTTGACCAATGAGAGCGGCGCGATCACTTTCACGATGGACGACCTGCGCGACGGTCGCGTGCGCTTTGTCAGCGACGGCAGCGGACCGCCCTCGTTCGTCCTGACCGTGGATGATGGCAGCGGCGCCAAAAACAGTTCGAGCGGTCCGACTCTACAGACGGCCGGCTATCGAAACGCCGATCCGGTTGTCGCCCAGCCGCTGAAGCTGGATGCCACCGAAGGCGACTGCGCCGTTACGGTCGATCTCCTCGACGGCGCCTCCGATCCGAACGAGCAGGAACTCTCGATCGGAAATATCCGCTACAAGGTCGGCAATCGTGCTGAGACCACCACGAGCCCGTCCGGCCTGTCATTGTGCGGATCGCAGCTCAGGCTAGATCCGAACGATCCCGCCTTTGACTATCTGGCTGCCGGCCAGAAGCTGACCATTGTCGTCAGTTACGATATCCTCGACGGACAGGGCGGCAAGGCCACGCAGACTGAAACCATCACGATTACCGGCACCAATGACCGCCCGGTGATCGACAAGGTCTCGTTCGCACTCGCGGAGGGAGGATACAAAGTCCTCAAGGCATCGGATATTGGCGTCACCGATCCCGACAGCACCGACTTCGTCTTCACCGTCTCGCAGGTTCGCCACGGCAAGTTCCAGATCAAGACCGAGAACGGCAGCTGGCACGACACGTCGTCATTCACGTCCGATGACCTGGTCGCGGGCCACGTGCGCTTCGTCCATGACGGCAGCGAAAGCGATGCGACGTTCTCGATCAAGGCCAATGACGGAGATGGCGAGAACGGCGTCAGCCAGACCTACCGCGCCAAGATCGAGATCAATCACGTCAATGACGCACCGACGATGATCGCTGCGCCTCTGATCATCGCCGAGGGCGGAACGGTCGTGCTGACCGTGCTGAATTTTCTGGCGACCGATCCCGACGACAGCAGCTTTACGTTCCACCTGTCATGCGTGGAGAACGGCTGCTTCAAGGTCTATCGCGATGGCCAGTGGCAGGAGACCGACACTTTCACCACAGCCGACCTGAGGGCCGGCAGGGTGATCTTCACCCATGACGGCGGCGAAGCTCCGCCGTCATATAAGGTCTATGCCGACGACGGCCACGACACCAACCATGCAAGCAACACCGTGGACAGCGCCGTGTTGTTCATTCCGGTAAACGATGCGCCGAGAATCCTGAACGCATCTTTCACGGTCGAACCCTGCGGTACCGCCCTGCTGAAAGCCTCCGATTTCTGCGTGGATGATCCCGACAGTTCGAGTTTCAAGTTTACGGTCTCGAACGTGCATGGCGGCCATTTCGAGACCCTGAACTATAACTACCGTACCCATTGCTGGGAGTGGTCGACCGACAACAGCTTCACGACGTCAGAGTTGAATGCCGACAGGGTCCGCTTCGTCCATGACGGTCACGGCAACGATATCAGCTATGACATTCGTGCCGACGATGGCTCGTGGGTGAACAGCCGCAGCGACAAATTCCACGGTGGCGGCACGGTGATCGAGAACCAGGCGCCCACCATCGACATCAGCCATCTGCAAGCCAACACCAGCGAGACCGGGATGCCGGAGATCCGCGGCATTACCGCCGCGGATGAGGATTCCGCCAACAGCTCGTTCCACTTTGCCACCACGACCAAACTCGGCGGTCATGTCTATTTCAGCGACACATCATCATCGGGCCATGCCGATTCGCTGTCCGACCTGAACGAGCGTCTCAGCCTACCCATCACCTATGACCCGCCGGCGGGAAAGACCGGGCAGGAAACCGTGCATCTGACTGTTACCGACAACAAGGGTGCGTCGGACGCCATTAACTTCGTATTCCATGTCGGAGACGTATCGCCCCGCGATCACGTCACTCTAACGGGAACGAATGGCAGGGATGTCATCATCTCGACGGCCGCCAAGGATGTGCTGAGTGGCGGGTTCGGAGCGGACCAGTTCGTGTTCGGACCGGACTTCGGCAAAGACAGCATTACGGATTTCAAGCGCGGAACCGACAAGATCGATCTGCGGCTGGACATTCCGTACGAGCCGGGCGAGACCAGCTTTGCACATTGGCTGAGCGCTCACACAACGACATCCCGAGCCGGAACGACCATTCACCTCGATCCTCACGACGGACTCGGTGACCACAACACGATTCTGGTCAAAGGTGTGTTCGATCTGCAGGCGAGCGACTTCATCGTTCACGACCAGCCCCTACCGCGCGTGTAACTTATTCTTCCGCACACGGACTCATTGTGGCGATTTCCTGCCGCCATTAACTGTCTCGCATCCCCCACCTGCACAAATGGCCCGATCGATGGCATAATGCCGTTGATCGGGGCTTTTAGAATTGGACATGAACCGGCGGGTGCGCCGGGGCCTTATCAGGGGCCGTGTCCAAAGTGATCCGCAAAGGTTTGGCGATGCAGCGTGCACTGACGCAGCGTGGTTCAGCACGACCCTCCAGCCCATCGGCCCGGACCGAGCTTGGCGATGCCCTGCGGGCCTGCCGCGGCGCCTTTCTCGGCGTCGGGCTGATGAGCTGCATGATCAACATCCTGTATCTCACCGGCTCGTTCTTCATGCTCGAAGTGTATGATCGCGTGCTGCCAAGCCGCAGCGTGCCGACACTGGTGGGCCTGATCGTCCTCGCCGCCGGCCTCTATATCGCGCAGGGCGTGCTCGACCTGCTGCGCGGGCGTATTCTGGTGCGGATCGGCTCCTCGCTCGACGAGGCCCTGAGCCCACGGGTATTTCACACCGTGGTGCGGCTACCGCTGTTGGCCGGCAAGAGCAATGAGGGTCTGCAGCCGCTCCGCGATCTGGACAATGTCCGCTCCTTCCTGTCCGGACAGGGGCCGAGCGCGCTGTTCGACCTGCCCTGGCTACCGCTCTATCTCGCGATCTGCTTCGCTTTCCATCCCATGATCGGCGTCACCGCACTGATCGGTGCGCTGCTGCTGGTGGCGCTGACGGTGCTCACCGAATTCATGACCCGCGCACCGGCACAGGAAGCCGCCAATCTCGCCGCCAGGCGCGGTGGCATCGCGGCATCCGGCCGCCGCAATGCCGAGGTCGTGGTCGCCATGGGCATGGCCGGGAGACTGGCCTCACGATGGAAGGATGCGAACGAGACCTATCTGGCCGGCAATCAGCGCACCAGCGATGTGGCCGGCGGACTCGGCGCCATCGCCAAAGTCATGCGCATGATGCTGCAATCGGCGGTGCTTGGGGTCGGCGCCTATCTCGTCATCAATCAGGAGGCTTCCGCCGGCATTATCATCGCCGGCTCGATCCTCAGCGCCCGCGCGCTGGCGCCGGTGGATCTCGCCATCGCGCATTGGAAGGGCTTCGTGACCGCGCGTCAGAGCTGGCATCGGCTGAACGGGCTGTTACACGTGTTGCCGGCGCAGTCGCCGGTCACGCAGCTGCAAAATCCGCGCGAACAGCTGAGCATGGAGAATGTCAGCATCGCACCTCCCGGCGAGCAGCGCGTCACCGTTGCCGATGTCACTTTCGCGCTGAAGGCCGGCAACGGCCTCGGCGTCATCGGCCCCTCTGGCTCCGGCAAGTCATCGCTGCTGCGCGCACTGGTCGGTGTCTGGAAGCCGGTGCGCGGCCATGTCCGCCTCGATGCCGCCGCTATCGAGCAGTGGGCGCCGGACGATCTAGGGCGTCATATCGGCTATCTGCCGCAAGACGTCGAACTGTTCTCCGGCTCCATCGCCGGCAATATCAGCCGCTTCGACCCTGACGCCAAGGACGACGCTATCATCGCCGCCGCCCGGCAGGCCGGGGTGCATGAGCTGATCGTCAGCATGAAGGAAGGCTATGACACCGAGGTCGGCGAGCATGGCAGTGTGTTGTCGGCCGGCCAGGCCCAGCGCATCGCGCTGGCGCGGGCGCTCTATGGCGACCCGTTCCTGATCGTTTTAGACGAGCCTAATTCCAATCTCGATACCGAAGGCGACGAGGCATTGACCCGCGCGGTGCGTGCAGCACGGGCGCGCGGCGCTATCGTCATCGTGGTGGCGCACCGGCCGATCGGTATCGAAGGCGTCGACATGCTGCTGGTGCTGAAGGACGGCCGCATGCAGGCTTTCGGGCCGAAGGAAACGGTGCTCGGCCAAGTGCTGCAGCGCCCGGCGGCGCAGCCGATCAAGATCGTGGCCGATGGCGGGGTTGCCAAGCCATGATCACCCCCAAAACGGCATCACAGCGCTCCATCCGCTTTCATTTGATCATCGGCCTCGCCGTCGTGCTGGTGCTGGGCGGAGGTCTCGGCGGCTGGGCCGCAACCGCACAGCTCGCCGGTGCGCTCATCGCGCCGGGCTCGGTGGTGGTCGATACGAACGTCAAGAAGGTACAGCATCCGACCGGCGGCGTGGTCGGCGAAGTCCGCGCCCGCGATGGCGACATCGTCAAGGCCGGCGACATCGTGGTGCGCCTCGATGACACGGTGACCAAGGCTGGCCTCGCGATTGTCACCAAGAACCTCAATGGCCTGTGGGCACGCGCCGCCCGTCTCGAAGCCGAACAGCGCGGCGCCGATCGCATCACCTTTCCAAATCAGCTTCTCGAGCAGATGGCCGACGAGGACGTGAAGAATGTCATCGGCAGCGAGACGAAGCTGTTCAATGTCCGCTCCACCGGCCGCGTCGGCCAGAAGCAGCAGCTGCGGGAGCGCATTTCGCAGCTCAACGAGGAGATCGCCGGCCTCAGCGCACAGGAACAGGCAAAGACGCGCGAGATCGCACTGGTGGAGAAAGAGCTGGTCGGCGTCCGCGGCCTGTTCGACCAGCAATTGGTGCAGATCTCGCGCCTCACCGTACTGGAGCGCGACGCTGCCCGCCTCGCCGGCGAGCGTGCGCAGTTCATCGCTGCGCGCGCGCAGGCCAAGGGCAAGATCACCGAGATTGAGCTGCAGATCTTCCAGATCGACAAGGATCTGGTCAGCGAAGTCTCCAAGGACCTGCGCGAGACCAATGACAAGATCGGCGAATTCGTCGAGCGCAAGGTGACCGCCGAGGACCAGCTGCGCCGCATCGACATCCGTGCGCCGCAGGATGGCGTCGTGCTGCAATCCAACGTGCATACGGTGGGAGGCGTCATCACTGCCGGCGACACGCTGATGCTGATCGTACCGCAGACCGATAGCCTCTCGGTGGAAGCCCGTGTCAATCCGCAGGACATCGACAAGCTGTTGATCGGCCAGAAGACCGTGCTCCGGCTCACGGCCTTCAATCAGCGCACCACGCCGGAATTGAACGGCGAGGTCAGCCGCGTCTCCGCCGACACCACCACCGACCAGCGCACCGGACAGGCCTATTACACCATCCGCATCTCGCTGCCGCCATCGGAAGTGGCACGGCTCGGCGATGTCCGCCTGATCCCCGGCATGCCGGTCGAAGCCTTTGTGCAGACAGGCGAACGCACCATGCTCTCCTATCTCGCCAAGCCGCTGAGCGACCAGTTCATGCGCGCCTTCCGCGAGAAGTGATACACATTGCATGAACCTTTCGCGGCACCTGAAGCGGCTGACACTGCGGGTCGGAAAGGCGCGCGCTTTCTGCGTCCTGCTTCTGGTTGCACTGGCGGCATTCCGCATTGCTGACGTCCCGGCCCTGGAAGAGCTGCGGTTACGCAGCTTCGATGCCTATCAGGTGATCGAGCCTCGGAGAAAGACCGCGAAGCCGGTCGTGATCGTTGATATCGACGAGAAGAGCATCCAGAAATACGGCCAGTTTCCATGGCCGCGCACGCTGCTCGCGGAGCTCGTCACCAAGCTGCGGCAGATGGGAGCCGTTGTCATCGCCTTCGACGTGGTGTTTCCCGAGCCTGACAGGCTGAACCCCGATCTTGCCGCAGACAGCTTTGCGGGGCTCGATGACGAGACGCGGACAAGACTGAGGGCGTTGCCGAGCAATGATCAGGTCTTCGCCGATGCCATTCGAAGATCGCGCGTGGTGCTCGGCGAATCCGGTCTGCCCTATATGCTGCGCGAGCTCGACAAGACTCTTCCCGTCACCGGCCTTGCAACGCTCGGCGGCGAGCCGCAGCCCTTCATGCTGAACTTCCCCGGTCTGCTCCGCAATGTCGAGGTGATCGAAAAGGCAGCTGCCGGCCGTGGCATTTTCTCAATCCGCAACGAGCGCGACGGCATCGTGCGTCGCGTGCCGATGTTGATGCAGACACAAGGCATCACCATGCCGTCGCTGAGTTTCGAGATGCTGCGCGTCGCGTCCGGCACAGATACGATCCTGGTCAAGTCGGATCGCGCCGGGATCAAGAGCGTCGCCGTACGTGGCTTCGAAGTTCCGACCGATCGCAATGGCCAGCTGTGGGTGCATTTCGCCAAGCATGACCCGAGCATCTACATCCCCGCTGCAGCCATCCTCGATGGCTCCGCCCCCCCGCAGGCCGTTGCGCAGAAGCTGGTGCTTGTCGGCACGTCTGCCGTCGGCCTGCTCGACGTCAAGACAACGCCACTGGACGCCTCGATCCCGGGCGTCGAGGTCCATGCGCAGGTGCTTGAAAGTGCGCTGACCAGGACCGTGCTGTCGCAGCCGAATTACGCCATCGGCGCCGAACTCCTGACCGCGCTGCTGCTCGGCCTCATCGTGATCTGGCTGGCGCCCATGTTCGGGCCGATCACGCTGGTGATCATGGGCGCGATCTTCGCAGCCTTGCTGATCGGAACATCGTGGTATTTCTTCCAGCAGCAGCGGCTGCTGATCGATTTCACCTACCCGCTGCTCTCGACCACGCTGATCTATTCGACACTGATCTTCAGCAATTTCGTCCGCGAACAGGCGCAACGTCGCCGTATCAAGTCGGCTTTCAGCCAGTACCTGTCACCGGCCCTCGTCGCGCAGCTGGCGCAGTCACCAGAGAAATTGAAGCTCGGTGGCGAAGAGCGCGAGATGACCATCATGTTCTCCGATGTGCGTGGCTTCACCAAGATCTCGGAGTCCTACAAGCATGATCCGCATGGCCTGACCACGCTGATGAATCGCTTGCTGACCCCCCTCACAAACGCGATCCTCGACCGCAAGGGCACCATCGACAAGTATATGGGCGATGCCATCATGGCATTCTGGAACGCGCCGCTCGACGACCATGAACACCAGCTCAATGCCTGCCATGCCGCCCTCGATATGCTGGACAGGATCGCAGCGCTCAACAAGCAGCGTGAGGACGAGGCGACCCAGGGCGGGCCTGTCTATATCCCGCTTAATGTCGGGATCGGGCTCAATACCGGCATCTGCGTGGTCGGCAATATGGGATCGGACCTGCGCTTCGACTATTCGGTGCTCGGCGACAGCGTGAACCTGGCTTCACGCCTCGAAGGGCAATCGAAGGAATACGGATTTCCCATCATCGTCGGCTCGAAAACTGCGCTCGCGGCTAAGGACAAGCTCGCGATCCTCGAACTCGACTTCATCATGGTGAAAGGCAAGACCGAGCCGGAAGTGATCTATGCCATTGCCGGCCGCGAGGACATGGCGCATTCGGAGCGATTTCAACAGCTCCGCAATCTCACCATCGAGATGCTCGCCTGCTACCGGAATCGTGACTGGGACGGCGCATTGTTCGCCATCGAACGCGGGCGAAGCTCAGACGTCGCCCAACAGCTGGAGGCGCTCTACAAACTTTATGAGAAGCGAATCCGGGAATATCTCGTCAGCCCGCCGCCGGCGGACTGGAACGGGGCATTTGCGCTCCTGACGAAGTAGACTCAAATCTCCCGCAAGGCGCGCGGAGTCGGCAGGCTCACTTCGGCGAGTTTTACGTTGTCCTCATCCTGATCGATTGCCACATACTGCCCGTCCCAATAGGCCAATGCCGTATGCGGCGAGGCGGTCACCACATCGCGGACGCGACCGATGACGATGGCGTGGGAGTGGCGCTCGATCACCTCCTCGACTTCGCAATCGATCGCAGCCAGGGCGCCGGACAGCAGCGGCACACCGGTGGCACGGGTGAGCCATTGGGCCCCGGCAAAGCGCTCGGCGCCCTTCAGGCCGCCCTTTCCCGAAAAGCGCTCGGCGATATCCACCTGATCGGCCGAGAGAATATTGACGCCGAAGGCGCTGTAGCGCTGCAGCAGCGGCCAGGTGGAGGACTGCCGGTTGACGCTGACGATCAGCGTCGGCGGCTCGACCGACAGCGACGACACCGAGGTCACCGTCATGCCGGTGATATCCTTGCCTCGCCCGGCCGTGATGACGCTGACGCCGCCCGCGAGTGATCGCATGGCGCTGCGAAACAGGTCGGACGGCGCATCGCGATCGAAGGTCAAGTTGCGCACGATGGAGTTCATAGGAGCCTCTCAGGTAATGACTAGACGTCCGTGCCAAGCAGATTGCGGAGAATTTCACCTTCAAGCGCAGCCTGATCGGCGGCGCCGTGCTGGCGTGGCCGAGCGATATCGACGGTGATATCGTGGGCGATGCGTCCTTCCTCGATGACCAGCACGCGATCAGCCAGCGCGACCGCTTCCGACACGTCATGAGTCACCAGAATCGATGTAAAGCCCTGATCGGCCCACACACGATTCAACAATCCCTGCATCGAAATGCGCGTCAGTGCGTCCAGCGCCCCGAGCGGTTCGTCGAGCGCGAGCACGCGCGGATGGCTGACCAACGCACGGGCCAATGCGACACGCTGCTTCTGGCCGCCCGACAGCACCGAGGGCCATTGGTCACGCTTCTCCGCGAGGCCGACTTCGCCAAGCGCATGCTCGGCACGTGCCTTCGCGTCTGCCTTCTGGCGATCGCGACCGAGGCCAACCTCGACATTCGACAGAACGCTGGCCCAGGGCAGCAGACGTGGCTCCTGGAACATGACGCGGATATCTTCAGCACGGGTATCTTCGCTGAAGGTGATCGAGCCGGCGGTCGGCTTCTCCAGCCCGGCAATCAGGCGCAACAGCGTGCTCTTGCCGCAACCGCTCTGGCCGACGATGGCGACGAACTGGCCGGCAGGAATATGCAGATCGATGCCGCGCAGGACTTCGTTATCGCCGAAGGCCTTGCGCAGGCCGCGAATGGTGAGCGCCGAGCCACCACGCTTCGGCTGCGAGCGGCGAGCCTGTTCGGCGAGCGCCTGTTCGACGCCGGCAGGTGCATTGACGCGCTGGGCTTCGGCGTGGCTGAGGCGAAGGGATTGCTGAAGGGTCATGTCAAAACGCTCGCTTTCGAATTCACTCAGTGTTTCTGAAAGGCGGGGTGCCAGGACAGCGTCAGCCGTTCGAGCAGGCGGGAGGCGCTATCGGCGACCTTGCCGAGCAGCGCATAGATCAGGATGCTGAGCACCACGACGTCGATCTGCATGAATTCACGCGCCTGCATGGCCATGTAGCCAAGGCCCGAAGAGGCAGCGATGGTTTCGGCGACGATCAGCGTCAGCCACATGATGCCGAGCGCAAAGCGCACGCCGACGAAGATCGACGGCAAGGCACCGGGGAAAATCACACGGCGGAACAGTTCACTGTTCGACATGCCATAGATGCGGCCCATTTCGATCAACTGGGGATCGACGGTGCGGATGCCGTGCAGCGTATTGATGTAGATCGGGAAGAACACGCCGAGCGCGACCAGGAACAGCTTGGCCGACTCGTCGATGCCGAACCACAGGATGACAAGCGGGATCAGCGCCAGATGCGGAACGTTGCGCACCATCTGCAGTGTGGTGTCGGTGAGATTGCTCGACAGTTTCGACAGGCCGTTGGCGAGGCCGAAGGCGAAACCGATGCTGCCGCCGATCAGGAAGCCGATCGAGGCGCGCCAGAACGACACCCAGATATTCTGAGCGAGTTCACCCGACAGCAGAAGTTTCCACCCGGCAACGGCCACGTCGCTGGGCGCCGGCATCACGCGCGACGGCATGAAACCGGTGACGCTGGCGGCCTGCCAGGCGATCAGGATCACCAGCGGAACAATCCACTGCGCGATGCCATCGATACGCGGCAGACGAAGATTGCGCGCGCGCGGGAGGATTTCAACGATGCTCATGATGGGATTGCCTGTCGAATTTACGACGCGCTTTGCGCGCGATGCTCATTGGCGACGATCTCGCCGACCGGCCCGGTGCGAGCGCGGAATGGCGTGACATTGTCGTGCTGCTCCAGCGACAACCGCGGGAAGACGAGTTCGGCAAAGCGATAGGCTTCTTCGAGATGCGGATAGCCGGACATGATGAACGTATCGACGCCGACGTCCTGATATTCCTTGATCCGCGCCGCGACGGTTTCTGCATCACCGACCAGCGCCGTGCCTGCACCGCCGCGCACGAGGCCCACGCCCGCCCAGAGATTCGGGCTGATCTCCAGCTTGTCGCGGCGACCGCCATGCAACTGCATCATGCGCTGCTGACCCACCGAGTCCTGTCGCGCGAGCGTCCTCTGCGCGTTGGCGATGACGTCGTCGGTGACATACTGGATGAGGTCATCGGCCGCCTTCCATGCGGCTTCATTCGTCTCGCGCACGATGACATGCAGGCGAATCCCGAAAGAGAGCTTGCGGCCCCGCTTGTCGGCGGCAGCCTTGACCCGGGCAATCTTCTCGGCGACCTGCGCCGGCGGCTCGCCCCAGGTGAGGTATTTGTCCACGGTATCGACGGCGACATCGATGCCGGCATCCGACGATCCGCCGAAATAGAGCGGCGGACGCGGCGACTGGACCGGCGGAAAGATCAGGCGACCGTCCTCAATACGAATGTGTTTACCCTCCACATTCACCGTCTTGCCGGCGAGCAGATCGCTGTAGACGTTGAGGAACTCGCGTGTGACCGCGTAGCGCTCGTCATGCGGCAGGAAGATTCCGTCACCCTTGTTTTCGACCGGATCGCCGCCGGTGACGACATTGATCAGCAATCGACCATTGGTGACGCGGTCCAGCGTCGCGGTCATGCGGGCGGCAACGCTGGGAGATTGAAGCCCCGGCCGCACGGCAACCAGATAGCGGAGATGCTCGGTCCAGGGCGCAACTGCTGACGCAACGACCCATGAATCCTCGCAGCTGCGACCGGTCGGCAGCAACACGCCGTAATAGCCGAGTTGATCCGCCGCCTGTGCGATCTGGCGGAGATACTTGAAATCGATTTCGCGTGCGCCTTGCGATGAAGCCAGATAGCGGCCATCGCCGTGGGTCGGCAGGAACCAAAGTACCTTGGCGGGCGACGTGTTGCTCATGAAAGATCGGTCCTGGCATGCGACGATTGCGGATGCTGATGATGGGGACCCGTTTCCGACCTGTCGAGACGGCCAGAAAAATAGCGACATGCGCACTGTGAGTTAGGTCAATGGCGCTGCGTTCGTTTCCTTTTCATGACGCGATGAAGGGCATTTTTCTCCACGCGACAGGGTCGGTTTCGCCGTCACGAGATTGTGAACCGCAGCAAGGTGCGATCGCGACGCACATCCCTTCGGAGACAGAAAACGGGTTTCTCCGATGTGGGACGAACGGACAAAAAATGTCTCATCGACCCGTCCGCCAAAGGATGGATTTTCGACGCAGGCATTGACGGTCTGTTAATGACGTCGGTACCCCGCCCCATCAAATTGCACAGGAATTTACACAACTACCGTCTTTCCAGGATCGGTTTAACCAAACCTACAAGGCATTTTGTCAGGTTCCGCAACCATGCAGAATGCATCCTCCCCACGCTCTCCGCTTGTCCCGGAGCAGACCGACCTCCCTGCCGCCAATGCTTCGCCTGGCGCGAACGCATCGGCCGACAATGTTCAAGCCGCCGAACTCACGATGCTGCGCGAGATTGTTCGCCTGCTGCCATCGGCGGTCACGGTACAGAGCGACACGGGCGAATTCCTGCTGGTGAACGATGCTGCTGCCGCGCAATTCAATGCCGCACCGGACAGTTTCAAAGCCGACAGCGCGGCATCCGACTTTCTGCAGCAGGCATTGACGCATCGCCGCCTCACCGCGTTGAACCTGATCCAGTCGGGCCGCACCGCCTTGTTCGAGGAGCGCGTCAATTCCGAGCTCGACAAGCGGGTTTTCCTGACCACGCATCGCCCCGTCCAGATCGACGGCCGAACGCTTCTGCTGTCCAGTGCCAGCGACGTCAGTCGGCAGAAAGCTGTCGAAGAAGAGCTTTTCCGTCGCGCCTATTACGACGAACTGACCGACCTGCCGACGCGGCGGGTGATCGAGAAGCATGTCGGCAATCTGATTGCCGAAGACTCGGGTTGCCCGGAGGGCGGCTATGGGCATTTCGCCCTCGCCTTCCTCGACATCGACAATTTCAAGCACATCAACGACTATTACGGCCACGGCACCGGCGACGGATTGCTGGTGCAATTCGCCAAGCGCATCGGCCTCGAACTGCGCCCGACCGACATGCTGTCGCGCATTTCCGGTGACGAATTCCTGCTGCTGCTCAATCCGATCCAGAGCCAGCAGGAGGTCGCGGATTATCTGGAGCGGCTGGTGCAACGCCTGCGGGCGCCGTTCTTCATCGAGGATTCCGAGGTTTTCGCCACCGCCTCGATCGGTGTCAGCCTCTATCCCGAGCACGGCCGGTCTTACGACGTTCTGCATCAGAACGCCGATATTGCCATGTATCAGGTGAAGAACGACACCAAGGGCGCCGCGGTGTTCTTCAATGCCGGCATGGAGAGCGAGGCACTCGCACGCATGGCCACCGAACAGGCGTTGCGCCTGGCCATTCTCGACAAGCGGTTCTGCTGCGCCTTCCAGCCCAAGGTCGATATCCGCACGAACGAGATCCAGGGCATCGAGGCGCTGGTTCGCCTGCGCGACGACAATGGCGTGATCCAGGCACCGGGCGAATTCATCAATCTCGCCGTCGAGCTCGGCCTGATCGATGAACTCACGCATCTCGTGCTCGCTGAAATCATGAAGTCGATCGACCTGATCGACGAGGCCTTCGGCGCCGGCGCCACCATCAGCATCAATGTCGCCGCCAAGCAGGCCGGAAATGCCGAATTCATGCAGTCCTTCGCCCGCGCCCTGGAAGAGACGGGATGCCCGACACGTTTCATGGTCGAGGTGACCGAGGATGCGTTCGTCGCCAAGACGCATTTTCAGGACGATATCCTGCCGATGCTGCGTGCTATCGGCGTCGGCGTGTCCATCGACGATTTCGGCGTCGGCTACTCTTCGCTCTCGGCGCTGGCGGACATCACCGCGGACGAGATCAAGATCGATCGCTCCTTCATCACCGACATCCATAAGCGGCCGCGCAGCCAGGGCATCTTGCGCGCCATCGAGTCGCTCAGCGAAGCGCTTGGCATGAAGGTGATCGCCGAAGGCGTCGAGACCTTCGAGGAGCTCGCCTATCTGCAGGCCGCCACCAAGATCCGCTATGCGCAGGGCTACTATTTCTCCAAGCCGATCTTCCTGGAGGAATTGCAGCCGCAAGCGCAGGCTAATAGCGACGTCCGCCTGGCGCTGGACACGCGACCGGCCGACAGCGCCCGACCGTCTTATTCCCGCGCGGGCGGACGGGGATACTAGGCGCAGCGGTTCAGAGGCGTGAGCGGGGTTCGGCTCCCCCTTGCGCGACGGCATATTGTCATCCCGCGGGCACATCCCATCTGTTAAGGGATCGATAACCACGCCGCCGCCGGCGTATCACGCGAGAGACCCATGCCCATCCTGCCGCTGTTTCTGAACATCCTCTGGATCGTCTTCGGCGGCTTGTGGATGGCTGCGGGCTGGGTGCTGGCTGCCGTGATCATGGCGATCACCATCATCGGCCTGCCCTGGGCACGCGCCGCGTTCAACATCGCCGCCTATACATTGCTGCCCTTCGGCCAGCGCGCCGTGCGCCGCGAACTCGTGACCGGGCGCGAGGATATCGGCACCGGCCTGCTCGGTTTTCTCGGCAATCTGATCTGGCTGGTGCTGGCCGGCTGGTGGCTCGCCATCGCGCATCTCGTCACGGCGCTGGGCCTCGCCATCACCATTGTCGGCATCCCCTTCGCGTGGGCGCATCTCAAGCTCGCCGGCATCGCGCTGTGGCCGATCGGACGCGCGATCGTACCTGCGTGACACGCACAACATTGAAATGTGACGAATTTTCCCACCGGGAACGCGCGCTGCATACGCTCGGTTAACTATTCCGCTCAATGGTGATCCGAGGTGGGCCCCGGGCGCCGGAGTGGATATGCGTAAACTTCCTTTCTTGATTGTTGCTGGTTCTGTTTCGGCGGTTGTCGCTGCAGGCGCGGGCGCGTGGCATTTTCTTGGCCCCGCTGAGGTCACGTCGACAGCCAAGAGCGACAAGGGCGAGTTGACCACCGGCTCCATCGACACCCGGTGGCCGAAGCCGGCATCGACGAGCCCGGCCGAACCCGCGCCGAAGGTGCAGGCCGTTGCGGCCGCGCCGAGCACGGCGCCGATACCCGCACAGCCTGCTGTCGAGAAGCGCCCGGCCTATACGAAGCCCGTCTGCAACAATCCGAATGCGCTCGGCGTTGCGCGCACCGTGCAGATCGACACCATTGGCGGCCCCGGCCTCGGCATGTCGCAATATCGCGATTACGATTTCCTGCAGCCCGGCGAAGTGGTGCTGACTTTCGACGACGGCCCGTGGCCGAACACCACGCCGGCGGTGCTGAACGCGCTCGCCGCCCAATGCGTGCAGGCGGTCTTCTTCCCCATCGGCAAGCATTCGACCTGGCATCCCGCAGTGCTGAAGCAGGTGATCGCGGCCGGCCACAGCGTCGGCACCCATACCTGGTCGCACCAGAACCTCGCCAGCAAGACGCCCCAAGAAGCCAAGGATGAGATCGAGCGCGGCATCAGCGCCATCACACTGATGGCCGGCCAACCGCTGTCGCCATTCTTCCGTTTCCCGCAGCTGCGCCAGAATGCCGAGCTGAAGGCCTATCTGGCCGAGCGCAACATCGCTGCCTTCTCCATCGACATCGATTCCGAGGACTTCCGTGTCCACAATGCGGGCAAGCTGGTCACCTCGGTGATGGAAAAGCTGAAGAAGAAGGGCAAGGGCATCATCCTGATGCATGACCTGCACAAGTGGTCCGCCGCTGCCGTGCCCGACCTGCTGGCCCAGCTCAAGGCCGGCGGCTACAAGGTCGTGCATATCCGCGCCAAGGACACGCTGCGGACGCTGCCGGAATACGACGCCGCGATCCAGGCCGAGCTGCAGCCGGTCAAGACCAGCAATGCCCGGCCGATCTCGAGCGTGATCCAGACCGTGGACTAGGCGCTCGCCCGTTTTTCGATACCCAATGGCGCCCATGGGCGCCATTTTCGTGCCGGACGCCGCGGATCCGGAATCGGGCATGTTTCGCCCGTTGCCGCAGCGCAGCCAATCGGCTAAATCATGGCCATTGCACCCGTAGCTCAGCTGGATAGAGCGTTGCCCTCCGAAGGCAAAGGTCACACGTTCGAATCGTGTCGGGTGCGCCAGTAGATTCAACCACTTAGATGGAAATTGCCATCGCTGATGGGAACGCGGGTAAGCTTGGGGTAAGCGAGCCGGTGGCCGGGGTAGATGCCAAAGCTGCAGCAGATCCTGAACAGTTACCGGGTCCTAGCCCATCCTCTCTTTTCGATCGGTACGTACGACTCGGGCGTCACAGTTCTGAGCCAGCAAGTGCGGGCTTTGAATCTTGCGTGGGCCCTAGTTGAGAGCGAAACCGTTCACTGCGGAGCAACCTCAGAACGCAAGAAAATAGCTATCGTTGGTGGCGGATTTGCCGGCCTGACCTTCGCCGCCGGGCTTCTCGAAAAGAATGCCAACGCTGAAATCGTTATTTTTGAAGAACGCGACACTTTGCTCCCACTCCAACAGGGGAGTGATTCTCGCTGGCTTCATCCTCATATATACAACTGGCCTCGCGAAGGCAGCCAGGTAAGCGCCGCGATGCTGCCGGTGATGAATTGGACAGCGGCGCGTGCATCGGACGTGGTCGTTCAAGTCCTGACCGAATGGGCACGCGTTTCGGAGCGGCAATCGCATGTGAAACTTTATTGTAACGCGCGTCATCTTCACGTTGACGAGCATCAATCTGGACTAGGTCGCTTTCATGTGGAATGGATCGGGGAGCGACGCGAGTTAAACGGCACGGCCCGGACCAACCGAACCGGGGCCTCGGAAGGAAAGTCTTCTGACTTTGACCTCGTGGTCCTAGCGGTTGGGTTCGGGGTTGAGGCTGGCGCCAGCTCATACTGGCGCAACGAAACATTGGCCCAGCCGAGCCTCTTTCATCCGCGTCGAAGCTACATAGTTTCCGGTCAGGGCGACGGCGCCATGATTGACGTTCTTCGCCTCTGTATTTCGCAGTATCGACAAGATCGTATTCTCGAAGAGCTGTTCGCTGGCAAAATTGCTTTAGTTGAGCATCTGAAGACACTGGAAACAGAACACCAGCGGCCGGGGCATCGTGATCTATTCGAAGACTTTGAGGTTGTTAGTTCAACCTTCGTTGCCGAATTCGAGGATCTACTCACTCAACTTAGGAACCGCCTGCGTCGGGACACCACCGTAATTTTGCATTTGCTGGTGGAGAAATTCTCTCAACTGTTCAGACCAGAAACAGCCAAAATATCGTTTCAAAATAAGCTTTTGATCTACCTTCTTTATCGATGCGGCGGGTTCATACCTACGACCGTGTCGGAAGATCAATTGAAGATTGAGCATAACGTTCAAGATGGGCAAATGGTCGAGCGACACGGCGTAAAGCCGGCGGACCAGTTAAAACGCATTCTGTCCGAGCCACTACGCAATGGACTTCCGGCGAATGGCGCGGCTACCCATACGCAGATCGATCGCCCCCTCTGGGAAGGCGGGTATTTTGGGTACCCAGGGCCGAAGAGGTTGGCGGGATCCTTGCCCGCAGATCTGAAAAGAGAATGGCGTAAAGAGTATTTGCCTGACGCCATTTCGTTGCTCGGCACCACTCTAAGCTCAGCTATTGCCGGAGCCATCCGGGCGGTTCATCTCGACCAAAACCGCCTGAGGGTCACGCTTCACCGCACAGTTATCATTCAAGATGAAGAGCTTCTTCAGCAAACCTGCGATTACGCTACCGACTTTGAAGCCAAAGGAAGCCAGTCTACCGCTGGCAGGACGTTCCCAAACGACATCGCAACGATTGGCATGGCGTATGGGACTAGAAGGATAATCAGATCTGTTCGCGGTGTATCTGCGGTACGCTTACATGCAGCCACAGCTGAGATGAACCTTGAGTCAGCGTCTCGCCCGATGTCTCAAGATGTCAAATTTGTCCTCGCCATCCCGTTGCTTGAGCCGGAAGACCACTACAGCTTGCAAACGCCTGTCATTGGCGTAGTATATGTAGATAGCGAAGCAGACGACTTCTATGTCGAAGATGAAGAGCTTCGCTCGCTGATAGTGCTGATCCAGCGATTTCTCAGTGAGATTGAGAAGCGAGATGGTTTCAATCGCATTCGTAACCAACCGCTTTCGAGCGTCACCAATCTTCCATCGGCGCGGCGGGAAATCCATCCTGGTATTGCCGACGCTTTTGAAGCGATCCGAAGCATTGATCCGCCACGGTCAGCAAGACCCTTTCAGATGAACTTTGACTATTCCGACTTTGCACCGCATCAGTCGGAGGGATGACAACATGCTCGATCAGATGAATAACAGCTCTACGCACCTTTCGAGCAGAGAGCGATCTACTTCGGTGCACTACCTGAAGTGCTGGCCTCAATTTTTTGATGAAATCGCTTCTGGTCGAAAGAAGCATGATTTGCGCCGTGCAGATGACCGTAATTTTAAGGTCGGCGATACACTCGTCCTCGAAGAGTACGATCCAGAACGTGAAGCATTCACCGGCCGCAGTCTCATGGTTGAAGTGACTTATATTACATCCGCAAATCTTCCGTGCGCGCTGTCGAAAGATGCCCTCCATCCGAGCTTTTGCATCCTAAGCATCGGTTTGCGGCCGGAGATGGCGTAATCAAGCATGTCGATCCTTCTTGGCGTGACAGGATACTCCGGCGCAGGAAAGACGACTGCGATTGACTACATTGCAGAGCAGACCGGTGCTGAACGGATATACGTTGGGCAGCTCGTCTCTGACGAGGTGCTCAGGCAAAATCTGGCTCCGGGCCCTGATAGCGAGAAAGTGGTAAGAGTAAAGCTTCGCGACCTTCATGGGCGGGCGGGACTTGCAATTCTTGCGGCGAGTGAAGTTCAGGCATCCATTGATAAGGGTAACGCCGTCATAATCGACGCGATATGCTGCTTGGAAGAAATCGAGTTTTATCGAAGTCACTTCGATCCGACCGCTCCTCTCATTTCGATAGAGGCATCGTTCGATATCAGGGCCTTCCGGACGGCCGCGAGACTTACGAGGCCGATATCAGCAGATAAGCTACGAGAACGGGACCACGTTGAGATCAACAATCTTCGAACCGACCTCGCCATTCAAGCGGCAACGGAATCGATCGATAACAGCGGAGATCTGCGCCAATTGCTGGAGCAACTTGATCAAATCGTTTGCCCGTTATTGCTTCGCCCTTAAAGCCGGCCATGCTCGCATAGGAACGGAACAATCTTGTTCTGCAGACTAGGCGCTAACACCATATAGCGCTGCATTTCCGGGGCAAACCATTCGAGCTGCTCAATTTCAGAAGTCGGCGCAGGCAAGCCAATCAATCTGGCGGCGTACAATCGGACAGTTACAACGGTATTTTCAAGGTCTGCCGCCACATCGGAGAAAGCGCCCAGATACTGAACACTGAGAGAGTCAATCCGACACCCGAGCTCCTCTTCGACCTCTCTCTCTAAAGCCTGAAAGTCGTCCTCTCCCTGCTCCGGTTTCCCGCCAGGAAGTATATAGCTCCGACCTCCTCTTTTCCGAACCAGAAGGAGACGAGAGCCGTCAGTCACGGCGAGCCCGATTTTAATGATCTCGCGATGAGGTGACATAATCCACCAGACTGAGGTTCGAATCAGTCCATTGAATCGACTGGGGTCATGGCCCGCAAGTGGAACCTCTCGCCTTCGACGGCTGTGGAAAAGTATCGGGCATGTTGGGCAGAACTGCCCTTCGTATCTGGACATGTGCCCCAATTCACGGCCGGTCTGCTCACCGCTCTCCTGGCCACCAAACTGACGGCGGGTCCATTGCGCTAATCGGCCTTGGCCGCAACGCGACCAGACAGCTCCGCTTGTACGGGTATCCTCGAAGTTGAGAGCAATCCCGGCACCGCATGTACCGCTCCAGCTCATGAACCGGCGTCGTTTCCTTGGGCCGACGAACAATGGTCAGGTTGACCGTCTGATTGGTGTCGCAGCCGAGGCAACGCACTTCGAGATATCGGTATCGGGCATTCAGTGCGTCACCAAGCAACGGTGAAGGCTGCGCCGGGCCCTTGTAGCCGAGCATGCGGTAATTACACGCGACGCATGCCAGGCGGTCCGCAAGGAGGCGGGCATCACGCGCCTTTTCAGCCGATGCACGGATGGTCGATCCGAACAGTGTCTCGCGAGATTTGGTGCTCATGGAGGCAAGATACGGCCGAGTCGCGCCGTCAACCATCCGCTAGGATTGGTACGGCGGTCGCATTCGAAGGCAAGGGGTTGGTCAAGCCGAGCCGTTCCCGAGAACGATGACGATCTATCGCCGGGAGGCACGAACTAATACGGCTGCTGCCAGCAATACTGCTACACCTGCGATACCAGCACAGATCAAACCGGCAGGAGTAACGCGAGCTGTGCCCCTGAGGTCGATGTACTTGCCGATCTGAATCTCACCCGCCGCGCGCATCTCTTCGGGATGGGTGATCTGTTCAGGTCCTTCGTCGGCCATTACATGCTCCCCTTGACGCCAAACTCTCCTGCTAAACGTTCGCACGCCGCCCTACCCGTTCCTCGCGCCACTTTCGTCTGATGGATGAAGTTCGGCCTTTTCGGCTCTCAGATCCTCGACCAAAGAAGCGATACCGTCGCGAGTGGGGACGTCTGTCACAGCCGAGTTCATCCAAAGGTAATGGATGATTTTGGCATCGATCTCATCGCACTTCTCGCACATGGGCAGACACTCATGCCGGTGGATCGTCGCTGCTCACGTCACAGGTAGGAGACCATTGCGGGTGCGACCAACCACAACCGATGCAACTATGATAAGTTCAGTATCGGACACAAGATACTGGTTTAACGAGCCCCGCAAAGCACGAAAGCGCTAATCTCTTTCGCCCTATCGGCGAGGTCAGCCGAGTCGAGCGGCTTTTCGCCCACAGAGCCAGATTGGATGGCAACATCATTCGAATTCAAGTAAGTCGCAAGGATCACTGACTTTACGGCGAAGTTTACGTTCTGAGGCAAATCCCCGCCCTGGAGAGCGACTTTCAGAGCGTTCAGCTTGGCACTGACTACCCCAACAACATTCCCGCTCGTGTCCAGCAGCGGACCACCCGAATTTCCCGACTGAACGGGTGCTGATATCTGGAAATATCGGCTGTCATCTCCCAAGCCCGATAGAGCTGTGACGTTACCCAAGGTGAAGTTTCCGGACGATGAGAGCAAATCAGTGTGCGGATAGCCAAACGCCGCGACACCCTCGCCCAGCCGGACACCAATCCTGAGCTTCGCAGTCTTCTTTGGGCTGACCTTCACGCTGAGGAGCGCGAGGTCGTTGGCCACGTCGACGTTCAGACGCCGCGCATCTGCTATCGTGCCGTCGCTCGTCTTAATGCTGATCTGCTCACACTTCTCGACGACATGAGCGTTTGTCACCAAATGCCCCTCTGGCGAAACGAAGAAACCGGTCCCGCTTGACAAGCGCGGCTGAGATTCCTTTGGGCTGGGTGCCGGGGATGGTGTCTGTGAAGCCGGAGCGCTTGGCGCATTTGCCATCACGGGCGCTCGACGCGGGATGGCTGGAAACGGCTTGTCCAGCATCACCGCCCAGAGCGATCCAGACATCAGCGTGGCGATTCGATCGCCGTTCACGTCTCCTGCCGTGTTGTCCCAGAAGAGAGTGAAGCCGGTGACATTCGGACCGTCGCGATGATACCGGGCATAGCCGTCAATACTACCTGCCGTGGTGAAGGATATGACGAACCAGTCTGGCCTCTTCACTCGGTAGTGGATCTTCGCTCCTTTCGACTCCATCAAATCGATTAGAGCAGAGAAGTTATCGTCGATATCAACCGCAGGCGTAGACATGAACGTCACTCGCACCCGGTCCTTTGGTTCCTTCCAGTCAATTCCCGACGAGGTCCGGGAGGCTGTCAGGCCCAAGCCCATGGGCACCCAGATAGCAACGGGACGGGACGGGTGGCGAGTTCGCTCGAAACCCCAGAGATCGAGTTTAGAGGTCGCGACTGACGTCAGCTTCTCCAACTGAATGGAATCCAAAGCCCCCGTCTGGGGATAGCCGTTCTCGCCCTGGAACTGCTTAACTGCGTTGAACAGGCGCGTACTGAACGTCGCTTGTGGGACACTGTTGTAATAGCCTGCAGCCGTCAGAAAAACCTCTAAGAGAACACGGCTATCTGGCTTTAAAGCGCTGAACGCAGCATCGGCCCGAGAGTATTCTGGAGAATTCTTCTGCGCCTGAGCATGTGTGGAAACACTGCTCAACAACAAAAAGATCAAAACTACGCAACGCGAAAGAACATTCATCTCAATAAGCCACTTCGGCAATTAGATAATGATCTAAAGGAAATCGGTAAGCACCGCCAAGAGGCTGGCTCAATTCTTACGAGGCCCGGTCTTCTTCCTCAATCTCACCCCGGCACCACCGCCATTCTCCGGGATGAACTCGACGCCAGCCTTCTCCAGGGCAACACGCACGGCTTCCCGTACGTCATCGGAAACTGTCGGCCCCTCCCCGTCCTCCCTCTCCAGTCTCTTGATTGTCGGTAGTGAGCGATCCGCCGCTTCGGCCAGCTGGGTCTGGCTCCATCCAAGCAAGCCGCGCGCCGCTCGAATTTGTTCGATTGAAATCATAAAAGCCTCTTGATCCTTTTTGGATCATATGCGATGATCCTTTTGGTATCACGCACCATCCGGGAGAGCAAGCATTATGAGAAAGAGCACCATTTCGGTGAACGGCGGAGCTATGCCCAAATTAAACCGAGCGGCGATTATGGCCCGCGCTTGGTCGATGTTCCGCGAGATCTACTCCTATCCGTCCATCTCCTTCGCCAGCATCGGCAAGCGTTGTTTCAACGCCTGTCTGCGCCGCGCTTGGGCAGAGGCAAGGGAAGCTGCCCGCGTGGCCGCGATACCGGCGTCGGTTAAGGCGGCCCGCATCACCGCACTTGAAGACGCCATCCGCTTCGCGTCGTTCGGCGAGAACTGGGCTCAGGCCCGTCATGAGATCAGCGTCGCCCGCGCTGAAATCGCCACCCTGTCGGCTTGAGGGAGGGTCAGCATGGCAACCAAGAAAGTTGCAACGAATATCGTCAGCCTCGCCGATCGTCGTCCGAAAACTAGGGCCGAGCGTATGGCCGGAAAATCCTTCTACGAAATCTACCCCATGCCCTTCTTCAATTCGGAGAAGCTGTTGGCGTGGGACGTTCAACCCAGCGGCAGCTACACCGCCGACATCGAGACCGGCCGGGAATATGCCCAGCAGTTCCTCGCCACCTGCGACATGACAAACGGGTGGAGCTCCCTGCTTCCCAAAATCGCGAACGACATGGTGGCGGGTGGCAGCCGCACGGGTACATGGCCCGACGGACGACCTCGCAGCAACGGCGTGGTCATCGGCTTTATGGGCGAGATCACCGGCTACGTGATGTGGGCAATCAGCCTGACCGGAACGCCTCCGGGAGGTGCAGCATGAATATGCAAATCACCCCGCGCCAGCAGATCGAGAACGAGATCGAGCGGTTGCTGGTCCTGCTCGATGCCATGGATGGCGACACCGATCTGGAGCCCTCCCTTGGCTACAATGGTCCTGGCATCGCCGAGCCGTGGAACGACGCTGAGGACGCCTGCGAGGACGAAGGCGCGCAGTGCGACGATGAAGGCGACTTCAGCGACAGCGGAATCGGCGACTACGATGGGCTGAAAGAACAGTGCCCTCAGTTCTTCGTCGGTTGCGATCAGCGGGTGGAATGAGGATCATGGCAAATCCATCACGATCAAACCGCAAAAGTGCATCGATTTCGCTACTCGCCGAGATTTTGGAGGCGTGGCGCACTGCGGACGACGAAACCCGCCGCGAAGCTCTTGAACACCTCCAAGCCGGTGTTGCGGCGAAAGAGGCAAAAGCGGCGCATCAGCAAAACAACAAACTCGCTGAGATGGAGTGAAGCCGATGGCAAATCAGTCTCGACGTGGATTCCTCGCCTATCTCGGCCTCGCTGGCGCCACCACAGCAGCAGCGACGGTGACGGCGGTCGCCATCGCTCCAGCCGCCGAACCGAAGGACGAACGCGGCCGGTTCAAAAGTCCGGCCGAATATCTGGCAGCCATGCGGGCAATCGGCTGGGAGGCGCGGGCGATGTTTCACCCGCTTCCGGACGGCGGCGTTCACTGCATGGGCGTTCATGAAACCGGCCGCACTCGCGAACACATCGAAGCTACGTGGGAGAAATTCCACGCGATCCAGATGAGGTGCCCGGTCCAGCTTCCGGCCGATGCCCACCCGCCGAAAGGTTGGTGGCGAGCGGTTTGGGAACATCTCTACGACAAAGGACTGCGGGAAGATGTCACCCCGCGGCGCCTGCGCCAAAAGTGGGACGAGGAGGACAGCCATGAAAGTTGAAATCCGCTCCCGTGACCTCGACAGCGGCAGCATCCTGTCCGCCTGCCGAACCGGCGCCATCCCTGCGAATGGGATCGTGCCTGCGGCGATAGCCGCCCACCAGATCGCCTACGCCTGCTATCGGGCGCGGGGCGGCCAAGAGAACCGCCGGATGGCGATGCTGACCCTCCGCACCGTCATCCTAGCCATGACGCCGGAGCCGGCCGACAGCCAGCAGCAGCTCGACTATCTGGTCGGGCTGCCGATCGAGGCCTGGGGGATGATGGAGCGGCCGAACGGATACCGGCGGTCCACCCTGACGGCCATTTCGTGGATCATCACCCGGCACACCGACAACTAGCGCCGGGAATATCTCCGCCGACTTGGGATCGAAGCCTACCGGCTTCGGTCCCGCTTTTTCTATTCATCTAAAACAGGCCCGGACTGAGATCGACGCCGTAGGTCAACGCCAGCAACGAGACGAAAAGGCCTGCAGCACCTAATGCCGCGAGATGCAGCCAGAGAGGCGTGCTGGCGACAGGCTTGGCGGCGGCCGCCGCAGGCTTCAGAGCTACCGGCATTGTCTATTCCCACTCATGATCGACAATCATAGGTGCGGCAGCCTGTCGCAAGGGTTCAAGCCAATCTAGCCTTCTAAAAAAAAATGATCCGTCTGACTTAAGTCAGAGATCGGATGCAGGTGTGTCGCCATCGCCGTTGGACGGGTCGTACAGCGACAGGGCTACATGGATCGATATTTCGCCCTAGCAATAACGAAAATCGGAATTTCGATTGCGGCCACTCGGCGCGCCTACCACTGGCGCTTTTAAATCAAGTATCGTGGCTCGTGCCCCCGTCGATCTCATTTTCTTCTTCGAGGTCAGCTTCGTCTTCGGCCCGCTCTTCCAACCACTCAAGGTCACAATAGACCCGTGCCTCGACGCTCATGTATGAACGAAAGTACTTGCTGTTCTCGGCGAGCAGACGCTGGGCAGCGACTTCGGCTTCTGCCTTGGAGTTACATTTCTCGTGGAATGATGCGTTCGTCTCTCCGGATCGGCGAAGGTCATCCCATTGCACCAAATCAACGCACGCGTACCAAATGCCCTTGCCCGTGCGATATCTGGACAAGATTTCGCGTCGGCGATCTATAGCTTCCGCAATGCCTCGCCAGATTGCAGAGCCTCCCTCTGCCAGCTGATGCGCCTCGTAGGCCAGCCCCTTTAAAGCTGGATCTGTAAGATCCTCCAGTTGCACTGTGATCGTTGAGACCGAGACGTGAAGCTTGGCAAGGACTTCCTTCGCCTCATACGTCAGCGGCACCGGCTTTGGAGCGGTACCCTTGGCTTGCTGTGCTTTTGGAGACTTGGCTCTTCCGCGCCCCCAGATGTCATCGGCTATGGCATCTAAATCCTGCTTACTAAGCGTCCATCTGTTTTCTCGCTCCCACTTATCGCGCTTCAACTGAGGAGAGAGATCTACGACTTTTGAAGAACCAGACTTACGGCTCGCCTCTTTGAGATCATGCATGGTCTCCATTGCGCCAAAGCCGCTTGCGCGAAGGCTATTGTGAACTTGGCCCTTCTTATCGAAGGTCAGGAAATGCCCGCGGGCTTCATCGAGGCGGATCGCTTTGCCCTGCTCGACCTCAAGATAGACGTCTGCAACCTTTTGCTTGGTCCCTGCAAATTGCGGCATCGAGTCGGTCCCATGCACCAGACCTTCCATCAAACGCTTCGATAAGCGCTGCAGTCCATCCTGGGTGAACAAATAGAACCGGATTGAAAGAGCCATGAGAACCTGTACGCAACACTGACTGGCGCATTACTTAAAACGGACACCTTTGCCGATAGCAACGCAACTTTTTGCCCCGGCACCTAATGCCAGACCCCCATGTGGGTCCCAGGTGCCTTCCGCGAGTTAATGCCGATAATATTGATCGTCTGCCTCACGGCGTAGCCCCCGCCTCACTAGCCGGCGGATCGCCTCCGACAGAGATGGTCGATCACGCTGGGCGCCTGCCCAATCAGCCACATCGTCACGGAGGGCCCATGACGCGCGAAACCCAATCAGTGGCAGCTGGCCAGTGGCGGGCCGTCCGCGCCTTTTGCGTTTAACGACGGTTTTCTTTTCCATTTTGTCCAACAAAAATTGACCGGGGCGTGACATGACCGAAGCCACTATTTCCCCCGCTAATTAGTGGAGTACATGCCCTATCCGGCATCTAGCAGTAGGCTCGATTATGCGTTTAACACATTATCTGGACGGCTGGTATCGCCCAGCATCCGCCCTGCATTTGCAGGTGGAGCTCGCATAGCGATTTGGCCCCTTCGCGACGCAGCGGGGCTGGCTCTGGAACGAGTCCGTTTAACACGGATTGTGGAACCGCTGACGAGGGATCCATCATGAGCGACGAGCAAACACCATCTGTCACCGAGCAACTGTCCGATATCGCCACTACGGTATCCGACGGTTTGAAAGCTGCCACTTCGACGGTCAGCGAAGCGATCCATGAAGGCAGGAAGCCTGGAAACGCCTTGGATACTTTGGCCAGGATGACGCAGCAAGCGCCGCTCGGCATGCTTCTAGCTGCCTTCCTTGTCGGCCGCTACGTGGCGCGCCGGCGATGGTGATGGGCGGGCTGAGCAACAAATTTCGTGAAGCTAAGCGCGCTACCCGCTCCTATGTGGATGATCGCGTCACGCAGACAGAGGCCACCGTCGTGTCATACGGTATGGCCGCTGGACTGTTCGCAGCAGCCGCCATCTTTTTCATAGCGGCACTTATCGTAGGTGCGGTTGCTCTGTTTACGTGGATCGAACTTCGATATGGCGGGCTTTACGGGTTCGCTTCCATCGCGGCGTTGCTGGCGCTGATAGCGTTTCTGTTTGTGATGATAGGCACCTACCAGCGAAAGAAACCTGCAAAACGTGTCGTCCCTCTAGCCACTCGACTTCGCGTCGCGATTTCCGCCTCGCCACTCAGTCAGTCAAACCGATCTGCAGAATAATTGACGAGCCTAGGAAGAAAGAACGGCGGCGTGTGCCCTTCTTGCCGCGCGGGACTCGCAAAGACGCGCCATCTGCCGCCTGATCCCATAGAAGCCAGCTGCCTCACTCAGCCGAGTTGCGGCATCATCCAGCCTACGGCTTGACAAGCATCTTGCATCCCCGATGTCGCTCATCGGCAAGAAGTTGGGCACAGCTTGTAATTAACCAGGCGCTAACCCTGACGGCAGGCTGACCGGAACGCCCCAATTTAACTCTTGTTGTCTGCGTGAAAATCAGGAGCAGAAAATGAGCGAAGCGACGTTAATCTTTCCGAACATGCGCGGCGGCTGCGCGACCGTGGACGGCAAGGTGCATGCGCTCTTCCGGGTGAACGGTCGGAGGCCGGGGTTGAAGTCACTGATGTCGCCAAGCGGTCAGGATGCTCATGCCGAGCGCGACCAGCCAGCCCCGACGAACGACGAAAGTACATCTCAGAGATAAGGGCCAGCTTCAGGCCAAGCGATGATCCGGGTCGCAATGTTAGTACGGCGTTTACCACGATCCGCCACACATGCCGCAGCGCAATAGGAGCTGCAGATGCAAGACATCGAGACCTCGATCCGTGAGCGAGCTTACCACTTGTGGAATGATGCGGGCCGACCCGATGGCCAGTCCGACGATTTTTGGCTGATCGCGCAGCATCAGTTACTGGAAGACTCTCTCAGCCAGCTCGCGGCTGTGGCAAAGGTATCCAAGAAGCCGCGCGCTGCTAAGAAGCCTGCGGCGGCCAAAAAGATTAAAGCCGCGTAGCGCGCTCGACGCCTGGCTGGGCGACGCTAGGTCTAACAACACGCGGGTGTGAAACCGCGTCCCGGCTATCGGCAGGTAGTGCGGTTCGGCCGCGCGTCTACCTCGCCTGTGGACTGAGGCGGGTAATTGTGGACAATTTCACGCCGAAGCGGGTAGTCGACACAGATCTGTCAGGATCGGTCGTCCGGCAGCGTGAGAGCGTAAGCGTGTCGTTGCAAGTTCAGATTATGCTGGTGTTGTCGAGCCACCCAGATGGCCGGGCAACGCTTGCGGCGATGAATGCCGATTTGAAGGTGCTCGCCGGCGCCGGGCCCGGATGGACGCAGCGAATCAAAAGACTTGCCTCCAGCGCGCCAGGCCTCGACATCTTCACCGAAGGTTACGTCATACGTGATGCAAACGGCTGGCGGATCACTGACGCCGGCCGCAAAGCTCTGCGGCGAATGGAAGGCGCGACACCGGAGCTGGTCACCGAGCAAGTCACTCCGCGCCTCGATGCAAAGCCTGCTATCGCCATCGTGGTCACCGGAACACTCCCCGCTGCAAAGCCCTCCGCAAAGGTTATCAATATCGCCGATAACGGATACCTGCCGCGTCGCGCTGTTTAGGTTCTCATGCAGCCTCGATCCCGAAGGCTTGTCGTTCGACCAGAGCGTTTGCTAAACCGATCGCATGACGATGAAACTCACCCTGCGGCCGCGCCGGAGATGGACTGAAGCCGAATTTGCGAAGATGGTCGCGCTCCTGAAGGATGGAGCCTCGGTCGAGAAAGTTGCTCGGCAGTTAAAGCGAAGCGAGGCGGCAATCCGCGTGCAGGCTACCAAAGTTCGCGTTTCCGCCTCCGGCAATCTTGCTCAGCGTGCAAGGCGGAATCGAGAACTGGGTCGGTGATCTTTAACACGGGTGAGTAATAAGCTCGTTCGGCCGCAGCGCTACACAAGCGAAATGCCGTACGGATGGCCGGCCTCCAGAAGGCCGATTGCGTGAAAAAGAACTTGAAACTTATAAGTGCTACAATTCGTAATATAGGCGTGGCGTAGAACGGGTCTAAATGGCCGCGTGGCCAGGCGGATCTCTCTCGGCACGGTTAGTGAAAGGCCCGCAATTTCTGCGGCAACAACCGATTTCCGTGCCGATGCCTATTTATGGTGAAAGATATTTGGAGTATGTGCGTGGCCTCCTGAGAGGGAAAATGGACGCGCACCACAAACCGACGGCACAGTCGTGGCGCTACCGAAAACGCGCAGCCGAACTAGCGCGAAGCGCCGACGAGGAAACGGACATCCAAGAGCAGACAGAGCTTATCAAGAAAGCTCTGCAGTGGATTTCGCTCGCCGAAAATGACGAATTTCTTGCAGTGCATCGTCCGGTTTCGAACGACAATTGAAGCCCGACGCGCCGGGGAATGCTGGAGGGTGGCGCGCCGGGCTTGCCGCGCAGGGATAGGGGTTCTGCGCAGACGCGCTATTTGATCACCTGCAGCCGTCCAAGGCCAGCCTGCACCCGCTCGGCCGCCGCCGGCGCGTCATGCCGATCGAGACGTTCGAGAATGGCCATGATCGTTCCGTCGGCGTCACGCGGACCTGGCTCTAAATACGCCGATAAGATCGCCTCGATGTCGAGCACGGCAGAGGCCAGCATCTCCGGATCGCGCATCACAGATCCTCTCGAAAGCCCTTGAAGATGGGGTGTCGCAGCTTGCCCTCCGCTGACTTCGCTCGGTATTCGATCTCGGCTGCGAGCGATGGCTTCACCCACACGGCGTTCGGCTTCTTGATCTTGCGGCTGAAGGCCTGTGTTTTTTGCACAAGGGGCGCGAGACGCTTCCGGACATCGGTCACCACACCAGGGGTGAAGCCGTGATCAACCTTCCCGGCGTAGACCAGTTCGTTACCGTCCTGGCGGCCGACGATGAGACCATCAAAGCGGCTCTCCTTTATCGCATAGCCGACGATCGAGAGGGTCTCCCGCTGTCGGCACGTCATCTTGAGCCATGAATCCGTGCGGTCAGAGACATAGCGACTGTCCGCCAGCTTCGACACCACACCCTCAAGACCCATTCCGCAGGCTGTGTCGAACATGTGAGCGCCGTCGGTATCGAAGCTTTGACTGAGCAGGATTTCGCTCCCCTTGAGGAGCTTCGCCAGTTCGGCCTTGCGCGTAGTCAGCGGCGCTTTTCGCATGTCGTAGCCGTTCAGATACAGCAGGTCGAAAGCGTACATGACGAGCTGATCTGATGGCCGGCCGGACTTCATCGCCTTCTGCAGCACCGAGAAATCCGTGGTGCCGTCAGCCGCAGGTACGACCACCTCGCCGTCGATGATCGCCGATTTCGTTTTCAGGTGCCATGCGTCGGTCGCGATCTTCTTGAATCGATCGGTCCAGTCATGGCCATTTCGGGTGTAGACCTTGATCGCCTCGTTGATGATGTGAACCTGGACCCGGTAGCCATCGAACTTGATCTCATGCACCCAGCGGTCGCCCGCCGGAACGCGGCCGATCGATGACGCCAGCGCAGGCTTCACGAAGCCAGGATAGTTTGCCCTGGTGCCGCCTTCTGGTGCTTTGATCTTGGCGTATGGCATGTGCAGCCTCACGCTTCGACGGGGCGGTACCGCTGGCTCCCGCCGGACGAGGAATAGAGATCTAGAGCAAGCCTGTGCGCCGACTGCAGATGATCGACCACCACGCGGTCGGTGATCTTGTCGGATTGGATCAGGGCGGCGCCGAGGTGCCCGACGAGATCGAGCAGCGCGTCAGGACCGAGCTCGGCGACGTCCATGTCGGGCACGATGGATGGGCTAAGGTCTGTCATCGCTTCAGTCCCAGCGGCAACTGACGCTCGGGTGCGACGTGCTGATGGACGAAATCCTCCAGCCACGCTGGCACGTCCTCATAGGCGAGATCGCACCTTTCCTGGATTTCGCGCGCGACATCGGCAGTCACGTCTCGCGACCAGTTCTCAGTGGTGTTGAAGGCCACGACGCAGAGGGGATCGGAATACTCGCCGCGCATCAGGTCAGTGATGACGGTCTCCAGGTCGGTGCCGTTGATATCAGCTTCCCGCCACACGCAGCCGCCTGGACCGTGACAATCGACAACGAGATACACGGTATCGTGGACGCCGGCCGGCACCACGGATGGGCTCCATCCTGAACGCATGACGCAACTCCGCAACTGAACGGCGGATTCAAGAGGCGCGCGGGTGATTCGTTCCGGGCTAAACTAGAACCCAAAAATGCTGCTTGCCTTAATCGGGAGGAGCGTCGGTGTCGCGCTTCTCAACGCCAGCAATGTGCGTCTCGAGATCGTTCACCAATCCTTGGATCCGTTGTCGGGTGACGGGATCGAGCGTGGGGGTCAACATCCGGCGGGCTTGCGCCAGCCGTCGATACAGCTCTTCCTTATCTGCTTCGCCAAACACTTCCCACGCACTCCGCCCGATCGTCTTGTATACGACGGGAGATGCGAATGGTTCTCAGGAACCTGAAGTTTCTGGGGGCAACACGGCGATCTTTCTGTCGAGCATCCACAACTCGACGCCGTGACCGACGCAGAACTCGCGAGCGGCCTTGATCGCCGCGTCGTCGTCGGCGGCTTGAATAATTTGGGACGAGCGATAGTGGCCGTCGTCGCCGACGACGTAAGCACGGTATTCGGGCATGATGATCTCGGGGGCGCGGTCGATCGTCGGTGATAGTTCACAGGCCACCAAACAACGGCGCCGTCAGTCTGTACGTTGGCCGACATCTAAGGTTTCAATTGATGCGCGGGACCGGCCGGGTCCTCATATTACCACCTACGCTGGAAGAGAGTGCAGACGGCGCACTTCGGCCTTGGCCTCGCGAGTGCCGACCAGGTTGAAACCGTGCAGGCGGCACTTTTTCTTGACCGCCTCCGTCTTACGGTTGAGGGCAGCCGCTGCGCGCGCGACCGTCGCTCCTTCTTCGGAAAGCTTCTTCAAGCGTGCAATATCCGCCTCGGTCCAGCTTCGGCTGGTGACGTGTGGCATGACGATCTCCACTATCTCGGGGGCTGAAGGCCAGGCGAATTCGCCCAGCGTTCTGCAAGAACCTCGGCTTCGATCTGCCGGGCTTGTTTCATCAGTCGATCCCGCTCGACGCCCGGAGGCATTCGCTGCGCTTCGGCGCGAAGCAGCTTCGCTTGATCGATCGAGATATCTCGCGTGTCTTGATGTGCTGAAAATATACGCGGTGTCATGCACAATTCCCTTCCTGTTGGAGGAGGGCGAAAGCACGTCGTTGCGCTCCCATCGCCGATTAAGGCCACGATCCGAATGGTGATGCGACAGAACATACCAAGATCGATGTCCATTGTCGGTCGGGCAGCCGACTCAAAGGACAATAGATACAAGCGGTATCTTGGAACCGCTCATTCCCACCATGCCGGACGCTCATCGCGGGCTTGGAGCGGTCAGATTAATCGTGAAAAGCCTGCCGCTGAAAATAGCGCAGCAATGAGGCCAGCTTGTCGTGGAGACGCAAGCCGGAACGATATGTGTCGAGCATTATTTGCCTCCTAAAGGGCAAAATGCTCGAGAACGATGAAGGACAGTCGTGCGTAAAATGCAGGGAAGCGAATTTCTATCGGAGTTGGCTCCCGCGGCGCTGAAGCTGATCCAGCCTCACTTAGCGAAAGTTGATCTAGCCCGTGGGATTGTTCTTGCTCGCCCTTACTCAAAAATAGACACAGCGTATTTTCCGATCAACGTTACGCTTGTCGTCGATATCGAACTGGCTACAGACGCCTCATTTTCTACGGGACTTATAGGAAGGGATGGGCTGCTTGGGGCAGGAATGGCTTTGGACGACCGCGTGTGCCTTTACAGCGTGACCGTTCTCGCTGCCGGCTCTGCATATTCTATTCCTATTGAAAAACTGAAACAATTGCTGCTCGAAATTCCGGAACTCAGGAAACGAGCGCTCGCCTATGAGCAATACTTCCTCGCCCAAGTGCAGCAAACTGCTGCTTGCAGTGCCTTACATGAACTGCCTGGCCGTTTCAGTTCCTGGTTTTTACGCTTGCGAAAATACGCAGGCGATGAGCTGAACCTGACGCAATCTGACATAGCGCAAATGTTGGGCGTGCGGCGAACCAGCGTGACGGATTGCGCGCTTGAGCTTCAACGCGCAGGTGCGATCGACTATCACCGTGGCGCCATATCGATCTTGAATAAACGGAAGCTTGAGAAGGCATCGTGTGGCTGTCATGCCGAAGTCGCGGACCATTTTTCGCGACTTTTCGAAGAGAGCTTTGAGCCTGACTGAAGGCATCAACGAGCTTGGCTTAATTTGAAAAGTAGAGGCCCCGGTATCGGACCGAGGCCTTCCAAAAATCCAGGGGTACATCCGCCCTGGCAGCCATCATCAACACTTAGGCAGCTTGGCGGTTCCAATGGAGTATTCGGCTAACCATTGCTCACGCGTAAGCTTTCCGCGCCCGCCGTCGTAGAAAATTGCATGACCTCCAAAGGAGACGTGAGCCTCACCGGACGCGAGCCAACGGTCGATCGTCTCGTCCGACGGATTCTGCTCCGGAAGCGGGCACGCGCTGAATATCGCTCTGGGTCGCTCCGGATGTGCGCGAACCTTCTCCAGGCGCTCAATCCGTTGGTGCAGGGCACGCGTCATGTCGGGCTCCAGCCCGTCAGCGCGATAATTCCATCAAACGGGCCGCATCTGCCGGAAGCCACCAACTCGGCTATCTGGCGTTCTTTATCTCCGACATCGCGGGCCTTGATAAAGTGCATCATTCGTGACGCCGACGACGTGCGGGTTTCCAGTGCAGCAATTCGCTTCTCAATCAGTGAGGCCATGCGGGCCAATCCTCCACGGTCTTGATGGTGTCCGGGTCAAAATTGGGGATTGCACGCATGACAGCCAGCGCCGCTTCTCGGCCGCCGAGGGTCTGCAGGGTGTCGTCCATGCACTGCCGCAGCTCGTCGTCCGTCATTTTGGCCGGATCGAACGGAGCGCGGATTGCCTCGAGCCTACCGATGCGACGCGCCAGGCTGACCACTCTCATGTTGCAACCCCGATGCAGGCGTGCAGCAGGGCATTGTCAGTCATCTCGACAATACGCTCCGATGCCACGAAGGGCGGCGGCGCAAAGGCCGGATCCCGGTCATCATCCCTCACGCGCTCGACACCGTGCATAAGGTTTCGCAGCTCATCGTCACTGATCTCGCCGGTCAGGCGGTCCCGGTACCATCGCGGAGTGGGAAGGGGGCCGTCATCGAACCACTCGGCGCAAATCACTTTGTCGCCCGGTTCCAACTTCGCTTCGGCGACGGCCGCCCGCACTTCAGCATCCGGACGGCGCCACACCAGCAGAACCTCGTCAGGACGCCGTCTGGTGGCTTCCAGCCTTATAATACGGGCCATCACGCTGCGGCTGGTCATTGCGCTGTCATCCTTTCCAGACGCTCCAGGCGATCCGCCAACTCCGCCGTTTCGAAGGCTTTCACGTAGGCCTCAACGAGCTTGCTGATTTCGCCGGCATCGGCTGGGGTGATCTCGCCAGCCGCAACTGCAGCTAGGATGGCAGATGTCACCTTGGCGGCATCCTGTGCGCTGGTAATGGCAGGCAACGCAAACGTCACCGGCCGATCTTTCCGTGGTGGGAGTATGCGATCGATACAGAGCCGCAGCGCCTGCATGTCACCCGCCAGCGCCATGTCGATCGCCTTCTGGGTCAGGGCCTGTGCCTGGCCGTCAAGCAACGATTCCAGCGCAACGGTCGCGGCGTTGCGCGTGCCCTTGGCCTTGCCGGCCGGGTTGCCGGACTGACCCTTCTGGAATCGCGTAGATGGTTTCTCGGTGCCAGCAGACATCAATGGCGCGCTCCAGAGACGGCGGCAGCGCATACGACGAACACGAAGCTCAAGGCGCCGTAGTCCATCTTGCCCGTGAAGACGTCGGAAAGCAGATCTTCGATCAAATCCGGCATCTGGCAGTCGCGGGCAACACCAAGAAATTCACGCCCTTCTGCTTCGCCGCGCCGAATTTCGTCCTCAGACTTACCGCACATGCGCGTCGTCATCTCGATCATCTCGGCGGGGATCGGCGCGGGAAGCCGCCCCCAGGTGGCCTTGCTTGCCAGTACGTTGATGAACCCGCGCTCCATTGGGCCAAGACCGTGCCGATACATCGAGCCGATGACGTTCGCGACCATGTTCTTGCCCCCGAACGATTGTGCAAAGGCGATGGCCGTCATGCAGTGGTGCTGACCGGTGAGATAGTCGGTTTCAGGCTGGCCCGTCCGCTCCGGATTCCAGAAGTCGAACATCTCGAGCGGATTGTCGGTCTGGGCGAGATTCTTCGCGTGGATGAACGAGGGCCATTCGGCGCCTTCTCCCCAGGTCAGTGGCAAATCGGTCTCCATGGTCTATGCTCTCCCCAAGGCGTTCCGGGCGGAATCTGGTTTCATGAAGCGCAACACCATCATCTGGATGGCCATACAGGCCGCAGTTTTTGCGGCAGCGATGCTGATGGAGCGGGACATGTCCCGCGAAGCCGGCGAGCCCTTCAACGTCGCTCGCGGCACGTTTTTCGGCCTCATCGGTGCATTCGGCGTCACCGCCTTGTGGGTCGATGCCCGCCCCCGACTGTGGGCTTGGATCAAGCGCATGATCTCACCTCGGCGTGTGGATGTAGACGCGAGGGCGGCCGGTCTCCCTGCCGTTGACGCCGATCATCGAGAGACGGGCCGTCAGGGCCAGCGCCTTGGGGGTCCCGACCGGAGCCTCCGCGATCTGTCGGAACGTGGCGGCAGCCGTCGGATCGGTTAGCAGGTAAGACAGATCGTCAATATTCCGACCGACGTTCCACTGCTCGATGGCGTTCTGTGCCTTCTTTGGCCAGTTGAAGCCGCCCGCAGCGACGAGTTGCGCGACGTTGTTCGCAGCGCCGCCCTTCTTCAGATCCTCAACCCCCGGCGTCTTGAAAGCCGTGCGGCTGCCTGTGGCTTGGCGGAATTGCTGGGCCTCCAGATTGTCGAGGAAGGCGTTGAAGCCACGCCACGTCTGATCGCCATCAGGAAGCGCACGGACAGCAGCTTCAAGGTTGGCGTTCTGCTGCGAGTTGCCACGCAGCACCGCCGCGAACTTCGCGCCGCCTGACTGGTTCGGACCACCAGAGGCCAACCGGGAGGTTGCCTCGTTGAACATGGACTCTGCATGCGTCCGGACAAGCTGACGGGCCGCCCATCCATTTCGCTGCGCCAGCGCGCCGATGGCTTCGGAAATCTCGCCCTGCGATCCGGGAAGTGGATTTTCTGGGAAAAGGGCCGCGATGGCCTTCTGTGTCGTCTGGTCCCGCTGAGCGAGCTTACCGACGGGTGTGGTCTCCAGGCGCGCGAGACCGTCGCGGGCAATCGCCACGCTCTCCAACCGGTCCCGGACTCCCGGATACTGGCGCAGCACGTCCTCATTTTGACGCAGCGCCGTCCGGATGCTGTCGGCCGACAGATCCGCACCTTCTCGAGAAGCCTTGTCGAGCACTTGCGTCACGACATTCTGCTCAAATGCCTCACGCGCGGCCGGCGTCGCCACGGAATTGAAATCGCGGGCCGCGTTGGGACCGCCCTGCTGCACGGCACGGGGCACGCGCTCCGGGTCCATCGTGAACCGGTTGTTGTACTGGTCGCGCTCGATGATTCGACCGGGGACGCGGCCTTCGTCGAATGCCCGCAGCGGCTCCGATGCCGAGCGGAAGTTCTGTCGGGCCTGACCATAGGCTGGGATGCGCTCGAGCGTTTGATCGAGCACGTTCCTTGCCTCGATGAGCTGCGAGACGGTGCCGTTCGCACCAGCGCGGCCTGCCTGGTCGATCAGATCGCCGATAGCAACGCGCGAATTGTGGAGGCCCTGCACTGCGGTGTCGAGCGTGCCATCTGGACGCATCAGGGCTTGCCGTGCTGCCTGCAGGCCCTGCCTCACCGCGCCCTTGGCTTCACCGATCGCATTGTCGAGATAAGTCAGGACCGGGCCAGCATCGACCTGGGCGAACTGCGTCGGCCGCCCCCCGACGATCGGGATCCGCGAGGTAGGGTTGTTTGCCTCCAACCAGTTGGTGCGAGCCGCAGCACGCTCCGTCGGATCGAGGATGATCGGGATGTCCGGCGTGTCGAGATAGTGCCGCGTCACGTCAGCAACGCGGTGACCGCCGTTCTGTGGAATGGTCGCCGGCGCATTTCGTGCTGCTGCATAGTCCTGATCAGCAAGGGCGTTTCGCATGCCCTCCCGTCGATCGTACACGCCTCGCAGCTCTTGCTGCATGGTGGCGCCGGCCTGCTCCGGAGAGACGCGAGGACCCGCGCGGAACAGCGTGTCTGCGAGGATTTGACCTTCCGGCGATTCCTGCATCACCTGACGGGCAACGCCGCCGACCGTCGGGCCGATCTGCGACGGGTCCGTGGCCTGAGGCGTGATGCCTTCGAAAGCACGACGGCCGGCCGCCTCGTTGAGGGCTGGCCGCTCCGAATAGAACTGCCGCATGCCCCCCATGCCTTCGATCGTATGCTGGAGCTCGCCCATCTTGGTTGAGCCGTTCGTCACCGACTGAATGGCTTCAGCACGGCTGATCGGCTGCCCAGCCTGCGCTGCGCGGTTGAAAAGCTGTTCAGCATCGTCGAGCTGCTGAGGCGTGATGTCTCCCAAGTCCCTCCGGATCATATTGCCGGCTGTCGTGCCACGCATGGCGAGGGCGCCGCCGATGCCACCACCAAGCGCGCCGACGATGCGCGCGGGCGTCTCCATCGCGCCACCTTCAAATGCCTGCCCGCCGATCTCGGATAGCGCGCCAGGCACGACACCGAATGCCACGGCGTTGCGGACCATGCTGGCAAGGGGGCTGCCAACGAGCGCACTGGGGACGAACTCCGCACTTCGACTGGCAACCTTGCCCATGCGGGTCGTCGGCTCATAAGCCGGCCCTGTCACCGTCTCGATGCCGTGCTGCAGGTTCTCGGTCTTGCCGGCGTTTACGACGCCACCAACGGCATCACGAACGATCTGCGGCAACGAGCCAGCAAAACTGCGCTGTTCGGCCTGCTGCTGCTCCGGGGTCTGACCGGTGATCTTGCGAGCCGCCCAGTCAGAGCCGCCCTTGATCCAACCCGGCACTGTGTCGGTAACCAGGCCGACAGTGCCCGCAGCGCCGCGAACGAGACCGCCGCCAATGCCCTTGATGATATCGCTCGCCTGACTGACTTGTCCTGACAGCGCCGGAGCGCTCGCTTGGGCGTCCATCATCTCGGCACCGCCAACATAACTGCCCATGGCATCGTACTGCGGCGTCGATGGCTGGCGAGCGGATGCCGGGCCTCCCGACTTGAAGCCCTTGAACGCGCTCAGTGCGGCTTCCTGTGAAGGAGCTTCGATTTCGTAGCTCTTGCCGTTCGCTTCCAGTTCGAATGTTGGCATCAGCGACGCTCCCGAATGCGGACGCCGCCGCCCATGTCCAGCCATCCACCTTGCACCGGTGCCAATGACTGAGGCCTCCCCTGCTGCGGGGCCGATCCGGGGTTGCTCAACGTGCCGCCAATGTCTGTACGAGGTGCCCCGACGATGGCCTCCGCCTGCTTCCGGAGATCACCAAACATGTCCTGCTTGGAAACTTTGTCCGAGAACTCGACTTCGAAATCCTCGAAGCCCCTGCCCTTGTTGTCGGGGGTCTTCTTCCACGCCTGAAATTCACGCGCGCGCTGCAGATCAAGCTGCGCCATACGACGGGCGCCCTCGATCATGATTTTGTTGCCGCGCGGATCGTTGCTCAGCTTCGGGAAGATGTCCGTGATGAAGGAGCGGTCAGCATCAGAGAAGTTGTTGGCCGGAAAGCCTCCGGGACCGATCTTACCCACGACGCTCTCATTGATCAGGGACTGGATCGCCTGCGCGCTTCCAACACCCTTGGGATCGAGGCCCAGCGATGTGGCGACGTCATCGTTGACGCCGAAAGCCTTGGCCCAGGACGAGATATTCATCGTCGCCGGCGACAGTTTGCCTTGCGAGACCTGATCCAGAAGCCCTTCCATGCGACTGAGGTTCTGCAACGTCTTCGATGCTGATCCGGCCGAGGCGAACATGGCGGCACGGCGTTCGCCGGCGGCCTTGCCGGCGGCCTTATTCTCCTCGCTCTCCGTTTTCTGATCGATCACCGTGTTGACGTCTGTTTTACCCGCACGGCGCAACATCATCTCCATTTCGAATGGAGTGGCCTTAATGCCGCTGGCAGCCGCCATGGCCTGCAGGGACCGCACCTTCTCATCCGGTTTGGCGTCATCGAGGATGCGCGTCACGAACTTGCCGGCCAGTTCGCGCTGTGCCGTCGGAGTGTTCGGGTTCGCATAGAACGCCGCCAACTGCGGGAGATGCGAGATATTCAGGTTGAGCCCGCCGCCCGTGGCTTGCAGGGCGGATTGGCCACCAGCCGACACAACACCAGGGCCGGCCTGCGCCACGCGCTGTGGGACAACCTGCGGACCTTGGCCAGCCATACCGCTAGTGGTCTGCGAAGGGCCAGACGGCGACGGCATCGGCATCGCCCCGCCATTGCCCAAAGCCGCCAACGAGAACGGCTGTTGGCCTTGCGGCTGCGACTGTGCGACTGCGCCGGGTCGCGCCGGGGGCGGGTCGTAGATGCCGGCGGCAACAGCTTCGTCATCTCCCCAAACCTTCGCCGTCGGCTGCACGGGCGCGCGAATGCCCGCAGGTTGAGGCGCGCCAACAGCGGGGACGGCCTGTTGCGGGACAGGATTTTGGCTGAAAGTGCTGGGCGCCGCGGCCGGAGACGCTGCAGGCTGTCCGCCGACAAGGCCGCCCAGGAACTTGCTGAAGTCGGTCGCTGCCGACTGCTCCAGCTTCTGCTTGTCCTTCGCTTCGGCCAGCGTCAGGAATTTGAACATGGCGTCCGACGACCCCATGTCCGCGACCTGCTGGGCGGCCTGGCGATAATCGACCGAGCCGTCGGCGATGCCTCTGCCCAAGTCAGACAACTTTTGCCGATTCTGGGCAGTGCGATAGACTTCGCCAAGTTGGCTCAGCGGGGTCCAATCAATCTGAGGAACGTTCAACGTGGCGCTTGGTAGCTGAAGAGGCGAGATTGCCATGAGGAGGACTCCATGTTCCTCCTCATCATCATCAACTCTCTTTGCAGCGCTGCCCTTAACCTGCTGACCTTGCGGGCATTGCTAAAAATGCTGCTTTTGCGGCGTTGTCAGGCTTTAGGCGAGAACCCTTCGGCTGACCGCAAGGCACTCCTGTTCGTTCAAAATACTGCTGCACCGGAGACGTTACGGACCTATCGCCTGAATGATAGGCAAGTAAGGCTGCGTGGTCATCATCCAGAAGCATTTCCAACGCTGGCCGACTTACGACCCACACGCCGCCAGCAACGCGACGTCCGATGCCGCGGTTAAGGCACCAATTCTTCACTGTCGTCTCCGATTTGCCGGCGCGATCTGCCGCTTGCTTCAATGTCATCCCTTCCCTCGGATCATAAGGGGTGAGCACAACATAATTTGGTTCTTCAGGCGGCTTCATGTGGCACCTCGGACAGAAGGATTTCATCTGAATATGTGCGACGCTGAAAAGTCAGAATACTTTTTGATGGGCGGCGGATTGTTGCACCATCACCGGTGAGGGCAATGACGGCGCCCCCACGAATGAACAACAAGAGCCCCCAGCAACCGACGCGCGGGCCTGGTGCAGTCGGATTGACGCTAAACAAATCCAGTGCGGTCCAGCCGAGCTGCCGAGCCGGCGGGGCCCATGTTTGGATGAATCTCTCCCCGTCATGGATCAAATCGCGCCAGTGCGCTTCGGAGAAACCGGTCGCAGGCCCGCGTCGGAGCGTATGCAAAATTGCATGCCATTCCTCATCGATCGAAGCCAGCTCATCTTCGATACTTGCCTCTGCAAAAGTCGTGGTCCCAGTGGTCCCAGTGGTAACGGGTCTTGCAAGCGACTGACTTGCAACGACTTTAGCGGGACCACTGGCCGCATTTTGCTGGGACCAGTGGAAATCGAGTGGTCCCACCTCGTCGCATTCAGTGGTCCCAGCTTTATCGTTTGATTTGAACAACTTGTCGGAGGTGGGACCAGTGGGACCACTGGTACCGCGATTTTTCAACAGCCCTATACAGTGTTCGGCAAAGTCAGCAGGGCTATGCATTTTCGTCACCCTCTAGAAGGCCAGCGAGGACGTGATAGAGGCGCTGCTGGCCATGGCCGGGGACGCGCACCAGCTTGGCTCGACGGTTTGCATCAGAGGCATCGAGATAGCCGCGCTGCGCCAGAGTCGCCGCTAGACGCTTGGCGTCGGTGCCGCGGCAGACATCCTCTTTCCATGCAGTCGTCGTGATGAAGTAGTCCCAGCCGTCACCCACTTTCTGGCGATAGCCGACCACATCGCGAGGGGCGATGCGCTGATCCTGATCCGACTCCCAAGCCGGAATGAAGCGGGCCATGCCATTGGCCAGTAGGAACGAGCGGACCTGTTCGATGCCGTCGCGCGTCTCCGCAGCGTCGATCCCACCGCGGATGCGCAACCAGTCATCGAAGCACTTGCCCGCAGCCTGGATGGCCTCGCTTGGCTTCCACGGAACGATGCCGTGTTGCTGGGCGAGCTCGCCTCCAACCGCGACCATCGCGAAGCGCTGGGCGACACGATCGATCTGACCATCTGCACCGGGCGGAACGAACTGTTCGCAGAATGCTCGAATGATCGGGAGGATTTGCTTCCGCAATTCCTCCATTCTCGGAACGATGGCCTGCAGATATCGACGTGCTGCTACGCCATAATGCTGGTGCGTCTCGGACCGCAGGTGGCGGGCAAGGGCTTCCGCTGTCTCAAACCCATGCAGGGTTTCGAACATCCCCATTCCAGCGCCGGCATCGGCTGCGATATCGACAATGCGGATCTGCTGGCCGGCCGCCAGTTTCTTACCGCGGCCATCCTCAGCCACCTTGTCAGCCAGGCCAATTTCACCAGATGACAGGAACAGCACGCGCCACTTCGCAGCGCGCCGGGCCGAACCATCCCGCGAGCTGCGAGACTTCCCGGATCCGTTAGCCAGCATATAAGCGGCTTCCCCTGCATCCTTCGCCGCAAGCTGCGACAACTCATCCAGACAAAGCAGCGTGTCGGAATGACCGAGCGCGACGCCCTCCAAACCGTTTGCGGTTGCGCGCCACGATCGAACATAACCGTTGGCGTCGCCACCACCCCAGACGCTGCCAGCAACGTGCAGCGCCGTGCTCTTCCCCGTGGAGGAGGCGCCCTTGAAATGAAGCCCCCCGCCCTCTGCCGAGCACGGCCCGATCAGTGGGGCTGCAAAGGCTGCGGAGATGGCCAGGGTGAGGCGACTATTGCCAACGGCATATTGAGCAACATTCTGCTGCCAGCTTTCCAGGGTACCAGACTGCCGGAAGGCGTGCTCATGCGCCGTCACGCTCTGCAGTAATAGCGTATCAGTGTCGTCGGCCCCAAAGCACTCATCCGGCATTACAAACGAATTGCTGTGCCAACCGACGCGCTGCGTTGCGCGGGCTCGCTTAGGCGAGCGCACCTGCAGAAGGAAGCTGTTGAATAACTGGCGAGCCTTCTGGCTGGGCGCGATATAGAATCCTCCATCCATCAGGATACGCCGGGCCTCCGAGCCATCGCCAGCGAGCGTCGCGCGAGGAAGGGCAAGCTGATGGTCGCGGTCGTCGTGATCCTTCCAACGCAGAAGGACACCCCAGCTTGCGCCATCACTGTCTCGGGTTTCAGCCACAACATCAAAGCTGCCAGCGATCAGGATGGCAGGCCTATCCTGATCATCGGGGTCGCTCCACATCAGGCCACGATCTGAGAACGAATAGCCGTATGGCAGTGCCGATTTCTTCGGAGCCGGCTTCGCAAACTCACGCTGCGGCATCTCCAGCAGATCGGCGCCCACTTCGCCTGCGCTCCGCTTCTCCGGTTGTGGTGCCGTCCATTCCGGTGTCGCCTCAGCTCGGGCCCTCAGGTCTTCAACCGTGTGACCGGCGTCGATCCAGTCCGTCACGTCTCCCTTTTCGGGCGTGTCTGGAAACTCAACGAGGCGAACGCTGGCGGCCACTTCAGAAACCGCTGCCGCCTTGTCCTGCGCATGCTTCAGTCCGGCGGGCCGCATGTCAGCTTGCTGCTTCTTCGGGGCCGGGTCATTGTCAGCCGGGATGATGACATGACGACCAGCGAAATAGGCAGCGCACCCTTCGGGCAGACCGTCTCCAGTGCCCCCAAAGGTCAAGGCTTGCAGGCCTAGCTTGTTTAAGGTCTCTTGATCCTTCTCACCCTCTGGCCACCAAATCGGTTCCGGTGACGAACCCATCGGCGGAGACCCGGCAAAGTACGGGACAGTCTCGAATCCATCTGGCTGTCGGTACTGCCAACCGGTCCTGCCGTCCTCGCTGGCGACACGGAAGACGTTGAAGGCGTCACCGTCTTTGAGGATGATTTTGATCCGCACTGGCACTCCGCCGCGGGAGTAAACGTGCCGACGCTTCTCATTGTCGCGGATGCGCGGCCCCTCATCACCGGCCACGATAAAGCGTGGCTTGCCATCCTGATCTGGAGGCGTGCGCAGCGGAAACGCTTCGGGCGCAACCTGCGAGGCTGCTGGGCTTGCTGCGATGGCAGCGCCGCGGACCGATCGCGGCGAGGTAGCGCGAACGTTGCCAGTCAGCGATGTCGAGTTTTCAACCGGGGCGACGTTTAGCATCTCTGCCAACTCGCGCGCCGCATCCAGTTTGGACTTGCCTGTCAAATAGGCAACCAGGTCGATAGCGTCGCCGCCCTTGTCGCCCACCGCGAAGTCGCTCCAGACGCCGGAGCGCATGTTGACCTTGAACGAGCCAGGCCGCGCATCGTTGCGCGTCGGATTGCGGGCTACCCACTCATTCTGAGACAGGTAGCCGCCTGGGAGTAGGCGTGGGATGATCATGTCGAGCGAGCCCAGTGCGGCGGCACTCACAGCACGGAAATCGACACGGCTAGGCATCTGCACGAACGCATTATTGATCGCACCCATTATGATGCATCTCCGATCTTGGAATTGAGACTAGCAACGGCGGCGCTGGCGGTGATCTGATCGACCACGGCCCCGAGAATGGATCTCGGCTCGCCCAAGCTGTTGCGGGTGACGGCATGCCTGATCGTCTCGATAGGCGCGCCATGCTGAAGGGCTAGAGACAGGACAACCGCGGCATCTCGTGCCGTCGATTGAACGTCTTCACCGGTTTTGCCGCCGTCGATGAAACACTCGCCGGGGGCGCCGTCGTCATAGAAACCGACCGTCACCGTGAATGGCTGGTTCCAGAATCGCAGGCCAAAGGTGTCAGAGGCGCGACGGGTGGGAAGTGCGCGTCGTGTCATGCTGCGCCTCCGTCCGTGTAATCCTCCCAATAGCGGTCCTCATTGAGGAACGACGGGCCGCGACGCTTCAGCTCTTCACGCATCTGCAGCGCGGCTTCCTCGAACTTGTCGCTTAACCGCTGGACGTTGGCGCGGCAGGTGTCACCTTGCCGGCTCCGCGTGATAAAGTGCTCCACGATGGCATCGATCTGGCAGAGGACCGCTCTCATGCTGCTTTCTCCATTTCGATGCGGAGAGGGGTCTGCAGCCGATAGCGACCATGCGTGCCAGGATAGTCTCCAGTGTGCGCCTCATAGTCGGTCGTAATCACCAGCCCGGCCTTGCGAAGCCGGAACACATAGTGGCTCCAGCGCGGCGCTGGATGATCAATGGTGGTGACACCGGTTTGTCCGGCACCGATTAGGCGGCGCAGTGTCCAGGCATCTCGGCCCGAAAACGTCTGCCGGAATCCGTCTTTGTGGCGGACTGTCAGAAGATCAGGCTTCATCGGCCGCCCTCCGATCCAATGCCGGCCAGATGCGCGACAGTGGCGGCATGAGCGATCGACAGCCCGAAACGACGGGCTAGCTTTAAGACGATGATCTGGGAGTAAGGGACCGTCGGCCGCCAATCGAACAGGGGCAGCCCTGAAATTGGTTGGATATCGTTAGATGTCTTGCTATATCTGTCCATGATTAGACTTCCTCATGAGAAGCCCGGTGCACGCCGATCCCGCCAAGGAGTCGTGCCGCCGGGTTTTTTCGTTTCTGGATCAAGCGACGCGACGGCCAAGTTCCGACGTTGACCGGACTAGGGGGCCGATCTTGTTTTGCGCCCAGGCATCCAAACCGAGCTTCGGATAAAGGGGTGTGCGACCAGCCATTCGAAATGGGGGGCCGTCGGAGCTGACGCAGGCCAACTTGGCGAGCGTCTTAGGGGAGCACGGGATACCGTATGTTTCGGTCACGTATTCCGCAGCTTCGGTGCGGCGCAGGAGCCGACCATTTGGAAAGTCTGTAGTAATTTCGGTCTTCATACAGCACCTCGCAGGCAGGAGAAGCAATGCGAGGAAGCTAAGGGAAACGATCAGAATCTAATTGGGCAGTTAGAAGATTTTTGCTCTAAGGCATTTGCGCTGCGCGATCGGCAACCCTTTTCACGAGACCCCATCCCATTTGGATAAGACGTTCTTTCGCCTCGACATTTCTGTTGATGTGAAGCTGAAAAAGCCCATGTTTAAAGGCAGACAAAGCAACGTCGTTGGAAATCTCATCGTTAGCGAATTTTTTGCTCCATCCTGCAAGGGACTTCGCCAAATCTGTATTTGGTCGCTGCAATTTCTTGAGCTGGACGCGATATTTCCGATGGATAATTTTGATAGCCGCGGCTTCATCGATGCCGCCAGCTGCCAAATATGACAATGCGAGAACGATGTTGGCGCGCTCTCGCCATATGTCGCTTCGATCGTTAGTTCGTCCCGACTTGCCGGTCGGCTTGTTCACGTTGAAAAGGGAATGAGGAACACCGTCGGTCAGATCTTGCAATCCTTCTGCTAATGCATGGAAGCGATCGGCAATCCCGCGCTGTTCCAGATCTTTGAATAGATCTGCCAGCGCCATTCCAGCGAGAACGTACCGCGTCCGCAATGTAATCAATTCGTCCTGTGAGGTTGATACGTCACCGTATTTTTCTGCATCTGAACGAACCCCATCATCCGCCGCCTCGAACGCGATTTTTAGCCGCGCGGCGCACTTTTCCCACGCTCGAAAAAATCGATCATCGTAGGCGCGCACTATCTCGTCGGTCATTGCCCCTCCGCTTGAAGTAGTTGCGAAATGACGACGCGGCAGACTGGTGCGGACCAGCTTTTCAGGAGTCACCCTAGCCGCGCCGAACGTGATCAAGCCGTCCGGAGTTGGACCACCTCGCTATCCGTCCGACCGGTCATTGAATTGTCGATGTGCCGCGCGATCCGATCGGCGGCCGAAACAAGCGCCGAGTCGATCTTGTGGATGTATCCTTCTGTCACACTCGATCGAGCGTGGCCCACCAACGCCTTGATTGTAGGTAAAGAGAATCCGAGGTCTTCAGCAGTCGAGCTAAAGGAATGGCGGAGGCCATGGCAGGTGATGCCGGGCACATCCTTCGCTGACACCTTCTGAAGCCACCGCGTCAGGCCAGTGTGGTGCTTGGCCTCGCTGGTGATCGCAGGAAAGACGAATTTGGACTTTGACTTCGCCGACGCGGCTTTCAGCAGCGCAATGACGACAGAGCCTACCGGTCGGATGCTCTTCCCGGTTTTCGTGTCCCCCAAGCGCAAGGCCATGCCGACAGCATCAACCTGGGTCTTCAGCAGGCCCTCGATTTCGTCGAGACGGCATCCGGTCAAGGTCGCAGCCTTGCTGGCCATTATCCGTTGCCAATGCTCGCCTTTGGCCTCAGCTGCTGCCAGGCACTTACCAAGTCGCCGATAGCCGGCGTCATCGAGGCGCCATTCACGAGTGCCATCTTTGGGCCGAACAATGCCGTTAATCGGGTTGTCTGGCCTATATCCCTCGCTGACTGCGTAGCTGAAAATGCCGCCCAACAAGCCCATGGTGCGAGACGCCGTGCCTTTGCCGCCGGTGACGATGGCTCGCCCCCTCAGCTTGGTCTTCACGTCCGCAGCCGACTTCCCGGCAATCATGTCACGCTGGAAGCGACCTGCATCGGATGAGGTGAAATCCTTGACGGTGCGCTTGCCGATCAGAGGGACGATGTGCCGGGCAACACGCCCCTTGTCGGTGTAGATCGTGGACGAGCTTTTGGCCTCGCCCTTCCGGGTGAGGATCAGGCCCTTCTCGGCCTTGTCCATGTATTCGGCGGCAAGCTCTTCGATGGTCATGGCGCCGCGGGCCAGTTTCCGGCTTTCGGCCGGATCCGAGCCCTTTACGACCTCAGCCAGTGCCAGCTTGGCCGCCTTCCGCGCCTCTTCCACCGTCAGGACGCCGTATCGCCCGACCGTCAGCCGCCGGCTCCGGCCATTAGCGTTGCGGTACTGGACGATGAAGGATTTTGCGCCGCTGGATTTCGCCCGGAGACCGAAGCCAGGCAGCTCATCATCCCAAAGGACAAGCTCGCCTTCGGTCGGCTTGATCGCATCCACGGTTCGTTTGGTCAGCCTGGCCATCAAATCCTCGGGTAAGCACCGGGTAAGCAGGGCCTGGTAAACCGAGGAAATGACGGGAAAGACCGCTGCCTTCCAAATCAGGCGTAAAACAGCTTAATTAATGCACGCGGTAATTCCAAGAAATTTCGGGTAAGCACGGGCAACAACCCCACCCTTGCCCTCCGAAGGCAAAGGTCACACGTTCGAATCGTGTCGGGTGCGCCAGTGATTTCAAGAGCTTAGCGGGTTTCCGCGCTGCGCCCACCGACTGGCTCGGCAAGCGTCGGATCAGAGGCGACGAGAACCTCGCTCGGGTGCCGAAACCGCCCACCAGCACGATCAGAGTGACATCCCCGACCTGCACTGGCCGGCCCTGCCACCATCGAGCCAGCGAGTTCGGTCTCATGACTGGCGGAAGATAGTCTTCGACATGCCGGTCTACATTTCCGATGTGCATTCGCTCGCCCTCGATTGCGCCAAGGGCATCGTTCTCACCGAGCGTTTCCGATGGGATCTGAAGAGGCACACGGGCATTCAGCAGGCACTTGGCGGTGGGGATGAACGGCCGCATGCCGACCACGATGCATGCGGACGGCCATTCGGCGACACTTCATTGCGTGCAAGCAACGGGGGAGATGGCCTGCATCAAGGATGCATCGCGATGGGCGCGAAGATGAAGACAAAGTCGATGCCCGCTGACAACGCCTTTCGGCAAGGGCCGCGTCCGTGAGGACGGCCGCCAGATTGCTAACGCATATTACGAAGTGCAGCGACCCGAAGTATCCAAAGGTGCCTGAGAATATAGCAAACTGCCGGCAACGATCCCGCCGAAGAAGCATGCCGCCCGATGAAGAATGGTGAACGTCCGCAGGTCAAGCAATGACGGCGCCGAGCGATCCCGTCAGGCCGACATCAAGGCCGCCCCGTACCAGCGAGGCGACCGCTTGCAAGCTCGGTTCGGAGAGCTCGTTATGCGGTCGATGCTCGTGACCACTTCGCCGAAGTCTGTTTTGAAATCGCAATGGCCTTCAAGTCAGTTCGCCCCGCGAACGAATTCACGATTCGTCGGATGCACGGTCATCGGATGGGTTGCTCGCACTCTTCTGCTTGTTACGCAGCCGCTCTTCCTGAACCCGGATATTGTGCATCAGCGCGGTCAGCCGTCGTCCCGTGATTGGTTCGCCGTCACCTTGCGTTACGCCTTGCGCTGCGAGGCCCGCTGCAATTTCGGTCCATGTGGCGCCGTCTTCACGATGCATACGCTCCAGTTCCTGACGATTCTTCCGAATAATTTCGGTCGCACCTGATTTAACTTTTCCGATTGGCGAGTCCTGCCGCTCGGCCTTCAGCGATTTCACGTAATCGCGCAAACGTTCAAGATCGATACTCATGAGCCCGGCAATAGTGGTGGTTTCTTAAAACGTCACTTCATCGTTCGATGAATAAGTCCTGCCAACGCGTTATCGCCGGCCAGAACATTAGATTCAACATTTCGAACACGCAGCGCGATTCGGCAGGTTTTTCAAACGACGCCTTCCGCCGCAAACAGCATTTTAGAAAATGAAATCGACAATTTTTGGAAAACTAGATTTGATTGAAACGAACTGCGTTGATCGTACTGCCTCGACTATTCGCACGATCAGACGCGCTGTAGAGGCAGGATGCGGATCACTTAATACCACACATATACCACACCAAATCCAAGCGTGACCTTATCCATCTTGACGCACCCGCACGCCCCTTGCGGTTCTCGGCTGCATCGACACTGAGGAATCGCGCCGAGTCCGCATACCCCGGCTTACGCGCTTTCGTGCAGCCCGCTTCTAATGCCTCGCACAAGCTTCGCTTGTTACGCCGCTGCTACAGATCGCAATCCGTCGATCCCCAGCTAACGCAAGAATCCGCATCATGATGTCATCGTCGACATCCGATTCGAGGTCAAAGACTGTGAGCAGGAACGAACCAGCGCATGCGAAGGCTGCACGCAACGCGCCGGCGAACCGTCCTCATGTTGCAGCTGCGGCGGCGATCGACGAACTGCTCGCGAATGAAGCACGTGCGAGCCTGCGACGGACGCGTGACGCCTTGCGCGACGAACCAGCCAAAGTCCGCCCACGCATCACGGTTCCGCCTGCGCGCATTGTCGCAAAACCGTTGCAAACTGCAGCGTGGCGCGCCCCTTTCTTTTCACTGGCTGTTGTTGTCGGACTCTCAACGCTGATATCGGCAGGCAGCATTGCCTATCTTTTCATGCGTCCCCAGGCAGCACGCGCTGTTGCCGATGCGGAGCTTCGCGGCATTCGCGAAACCGTCTCACAATTGCGACGACAGGTTGCTGAACTATCGTTGAGCGCGGCCAGCAATCGCGTAGCGAACACGCCGCAGCCGGCGGCCGAACGCGTTGCTGTCCGGCAGATCGAGCGCGATCTCCCAGCGCAACGCATGAAAATCGCCCGACTTTCCGACGACACGAATACTGGACAGCAGACTACGCAAGCCCCTGAGTTTACGGGGTCCGTGCAGCCTGCGGCAGTTGCGGCGGCAAACACGTCACGCAGCGTGATCGAAGGCTGGCATGTTCGACGTGCTTACGACGGCGCCGCGGTACTCGAAGGCAAATCCGGAGTTATCGAAGTTTCCCCCGGTCAGGACGTTCCAGCGCTGGGCCGGATCCAGGAGATCAGGAGCGAGAACGGTCGCTGGCAAGTCATCACCAGCAAAGGGATCGTTGTTGGGCGCTGAACCAACCTCTCCCGCAAGCCACGATCGAATAGCAACGCACAGGCAGGAAGCTAGCGATGCAGACAACGAATGAAAAAATGGGCAGAATCCGCAGGGCATTGCTGCGGAAAGTGGCGCTCATGAAACGCGGCACCATCACGCCCGCATGGGAGCTAACGCCACCGCGCGATCGCACGCATGCGCTGCGTAACATTGAGTAGCGCCGACATGTGCCTCGCCAATTCATACTTCGCTTTCGGCAGCCTGCGCTCCTCGCGCGAGCTCAAGTACATCACGTTGCCATATGGCATGAGCCAACCGATGTGCTCCGTGACATCGCGAGCGTCGTCATCGAACGCATTCGTTGTGAATTATCCACTTATTCGTTTGAGCAGAAGCCATGATCGGCATTGACGGCGCTATGCAAATCTTTGCGGCTCGTCTACTTGATGATGAGGTACCATCTTGACGTATCGACTGAGGTGATTCCGACACCATTCGAATTCGGCGGATCGCTGCCCGTCACGGCATTTCTTTGGCGGCAACGACCTCTGTTTCGAGCCTGGTGACTGTTTACGAGCCACGAGTATGAGGTGTCATCTCGTGTTTATCGATGACCATCGAATGAGAGGAACTCTCATATCTATCGATCGAGCAGACGACACTAAAGAGGCTAGCCGACCGCATCACTTGCTTCCGATCCGGTAAAAAGCGACCCGGATTTGAAGTATGTCAGCAAGTCTCCCAACGCCGTTCTCTCCATCGCTCGCAGTAACTGTTGTGTTGCGTCTCCAAGGCAAAAATGGGGCGAGTACGCCTAGTTCGACCCCATGACGACATTCAGGCGAACACGCAGGGGATTAAAATGTTTGTTGTGATCGATGACCGAGAGGGCGTCACACAAGGCTATGCAGCAGGCTTTGACCGCGAAGGCGTCGTTTCGATTGGTTTTACTTCTACTGACTTCCGCGATTGGCTCGAAGGAGCCGTTGGCAACGATCTAACCGCCATTCGTGCTTTCCTGCTGGGCGACTGCCCGGACCGCACGAGCATTCCATCGAGCATCCGCAACAGGTCACGCGCGCCGATCATTGCGCTCAACAGCCTGAAGCACCTCAAGCAGACGATCGAACTGTTCGAGGCCGGCGTCGATGACGTCGTTCACGCACCGGTTCACGTCAAGGAAATCATGGCCCGTACGGCCGTGATTCGCCGGCGCAGCATCGATCAGAACGAACCCGCACAAACCAGTATCATCCGTGTATTCCTCGACGGGCGCGACCCCGAGATCGCCGGCCGAACCCTGGCGCTTCCGCGCCGTGAACTGCGTATCCTCGAGCACCTGGTCGGACATCAAGGCAAGTGGTTGACCAAGACCCAGCTCTTCAATGCTGTCTACGGTCTGTTCGATGCGAGCTTCGACGAGAACGTCATTGAAAGCCATGTCAGCAAGTTGCGCAAGAAACTGCGCGATCATCTCGGTTTCGACCCGATCGAATCCAAACGCTATATGGGCTATCGACTGGACGACATGAAGTCCCGCTCTATCGGCGAAATGCCGGTATCGAAAGCTAACTGAGGCTCACGCCTCGCGCGCAAGAGGACGCCAATATCTGGCGTTGGCGTCCACCGCCGCCTCTCAACTCCCGCATCTGACAGGGAGTCATTCGCGCAAAGAAAAGTACCACACGAAGGCCATCGCAGATCACTTGGCGTCATCGCCCCAGACAGCGGCCACAGTGCGGGCCACCTGCAGACCCATCAGCGACGAAGCTGGTCCTTCGAGACATAATTGAAATCCTGTACAAGGACTTCCTGTAGCGCCTCGACCTGCAGACGCTTGTTCACTTGCGCGCGCACGGCCTGAGCGAATTGCGCGAGATCATATCGCGCGAGATTCTTGAAATCGAGTTTCTGATCGCCATACAGCGTGCGGAACGCTTCATCGACAACAAATGGCTCCGGCGGAACCGGAAGCTGGCGCAAGACCTTGGCGTCGGCAGTGAAGACGAGCTGGGTGATGATGTATCCCTGCACGTTTCCTTCGGCGAGCATCGGTACGTTGATCACCTTCACCTTCTCGTAGACGAGGCCTTCCGGCTGCTCCTGCTTCACCGGCAGTGCCGCAGCCGTTTCCTTCCAGTAGGAGATCCCGAGGCTTGTTCCGACCGTGACCAGGCAGGCCCAGACTCCTGTCAGCAACAGCTTCATCATGTGCGGACACCCGGGGCCGGAAGCGAATAGGTGCCGTCAGATTCGACCTCCTGAATCGACTTCGCGATGATCGAAGACACTTCGCGCACGGCATCGAGATGGATCTGTAGCGCCGCCTGATTGCGGATCAGGCTCGCCCGCAGATGCGTCAGATTCGGCGTCAGGCGCGGATCCGCCTGCACATCGGCGACTTGACGGATTGCCCGGGTCAATTCGAGCAACCCCCGATTCTTACGCTGGCTGAACGTGTCGAAATCCACGACGGCACGGGCTTCAAGCTTGTCCGTCTCTTCGTCGATCGTCGCTTTCAGGCGCTCGATTGCAACCAATGCATTGCTCTGCGTGCCGAGCCATTCTGCTGGAGTCTCCCTGGACTCGACGGGATGCGCGGAGACTTCCTCATCCACCAGCATTTCCGCGCCCGGCAGTGCCAGCGCCTGCGTTTCAATGGATGGCGCGACGTCTTGTTGCTTGATCTGGTCCATGTCTCATCTCTGCTGTGATGGCCGTGATCGGCCGTTAAGCTTCCGTGCCCGGCGTTGCCGTCCCGCGCGATTTCGCAAGTTGCTGGGCAATGCCCACGCCCTTGCCTTTCGCAATCTCGTTGCCGATCTGCTCGGCCATCATCGAACGCCAGATATTGCCAGCGCTCCCCTTGCCAAAGACCTCCTCCGCATCCTTCGGCAACATGGCCTCGACGAACATCTGCAAGACGAAGGCCTCGAATTTCCGATAGACGCCGTAATTTCCTTCGCTGCTCTGGCGGATCACCGGAGTCGTTGCCACCGGAGCACCGGCTGGCACGGGCGTGCCCTGCGTCTGGCCGGCCAGGAACTCTCCCTTGAGCGCTGTCACGAATTCGGCCTGCTGTGCCGGCGTCATCCGTTCGAGACGATTTGCCGCCTGGCGTTGCGCGACGGGATCTGCCGCGTTGATGACATCGGTAATCAGATCATTGGCGACCGGGGCGACCGTCATATGGCGTTCCAATCAGTTTCCTGAAATCAACTCGTCGGCAGCATGCGGCGAACAGCGCTGTCGATCTCATCATCGAGCGTGCGCTTCTCGTCATCTTTCATCGCGCGTGCAGCGGCCTGATGGACGAGGCTCTCCACATGCTTCAGCTTTCGTCCTTCGACGCGTGCATTGTCCGCAAGCCGTTCCTTGATCTTGGCGACCGCACCTTGCTCGACGCTTGCGGCCCGCAAGCTGCGGCCGGCATTGGAAACAACGAGGTCTGCCAGCCTGCTATCGTCATTGAATGCTTCGAGGATGCGTCGCTGCTTGTCTTCGAGCTCGCTCTCGCGCGCCTGGCACTCCATCAGCTGCCACTCGGCGATCCGATGAAGCCGCGCCTGGACGGCGGCGATACGGCGGATCTTGCGGTCACGTTTCTGCATGGCGCCTCACCCGGCCAGCCAGGCGGCGAAGGCGATGCTGAATTGCAGGACCATCTCGCGACAGGTGATGTAAAGCAGTATCAATCCGCCCATCAGCACGAAGGGCAGCGAGATGAAATAGACGGGGATACTCGGTGTCAGTTTGTTGGCGAGACCCACTGCGAAATTGACGATGACCGCATAGACAACGAAGGGACTGGCAACGCGCAATGCCAGCGTGAAGGCCTGGGACAGATGATCGACCAGCTGCGCCAGTCCCCCCTCGGCGCTGATGCCTGTGGCGGGCAACCAGATCTGATACGAACCGATCAAGCCTCGCAGCAGCTCCCAGTGCTGGCCTGTGACGAAGAACACCACCACGGCCGTCAGTGTGATCAAGGGCACAAGCGCGGGGACATGTTCGTTGTCATCGGCAACACTCGGCATCGTGAGCCCGATGCCGGAGGCGACGAATGTCGCCAGGGTTTCAAGCGCAGCAAAGAACATGCGTGCCGTCAGCCCGATCACGAGGCCAACAAACAGCTCGGAAAAGATCAGACGGATGAGGTCCGATGCGGGCGCGCCCTCAACAGCGGGACGCACCGAGGCTTCCAGCAAGGGCGTCAGCATCAGGGTGACACTGACGGCGAGGAACAGACGAACCTGGGGCGGGATGTTGGCGCGCGAATAGCCGGGAGCAACCATCATGCAGGTGCCGACACGACAGAATATCAGGAACGTGGACAGAATGGATACCGAGACGCCCGAGATCAAGATATGGCTCCGAGCGACTTGACCTCGGCGCCGCGCGCAATTTCCACATGCGACAGCACGGGCAGCGTCGGGAACATCCGCTCCGTGATCATGCGCACATAAGGCCGCACGTCTGGCGGGGCGACGAGCACGGCCGTGTCACCGTTCCCTGCAGCCTTGCGCACCGCGACCGAGACGTCGTCGGCAAATTGCTCGACGAGTCGTGGATCCGCGTCGAACTCCATCACTTCGCCTTTTCCGTCGCGCTTGAGGCTCTGATGGAAGGCGAGATCCCAGCGATTGCCAAGGCGCAACACCTTGAGCACGCCGTTGTCCGCGAAATCGCCGCAGATCTGCTGCGCGATCCGCATGCGGACATGCTCGGCAATCTGTTCGGAACGACGCACATGCGGGGCGATCTCGGCGACAGCCTCCAGGATCAGATGCAGGTTGCGGATCGAGACGCGTTCGGCGAGCAGCAGTTTGAAGACTGCTTGCAGGCCCGAATACGAGATTTGCGACGGCACCATATCCTCGACCAGCCGCTTGTATTCCGGATCCAGCCGGTCGATCAGCGCGCGCGTATCCTTGTAGGTCAGCAGCTGCGCGAGATTGTTGCGCACGACCTCGCTGAGATGGGTCAGCAATACGGAGATATTATCCGCGATCTTGAAGCCATCCTGCTTGAGCTCGTCGACAAACGCCTGCGGAACCCACATGGCCTTCATGCCGAAGGCCGGCTCGATGGTTTCATCACCGGGGACGTCCGGCCGCCTGTCGCCATCGAACAGCACCATTGCTTCGCCGATGCGCAATTCATGGTGCGCGACGACGGTTCCATAGATCTTCAGGCGATATGATTTCGGACCGATGGATAGATCATCCGTCAACTTGATCTCGGGGACCACAAAGCCATATTGCGTGGCAAAGCGGCGTCTGATCTTGGAGACGCGATGTGCAAGCTCGCCATGGGCGTTCAGCATCTGGATGGCCAGTTGGCTGCCGACGCAGAGCTCGATGTCCGAGGTCTTGAGCAGCTCCTTGACCGAATCCTTGGCTTCGATCTGCACCTTCTCCTGAACTTGCGCGATCCTCGCCTGCTCAAGCCTGTCGCGTGCGGCCTGCTTGCGCGGCAACGTGAAGCTCAGAAACGCCATGATGGTGCCGAGCAACGCGAATGGCAGGAACGGCAAGCCCGGAAGCAGACCGAGCGCGAACATCATCAGCGCGGCGACCGACTGCGCACGCGGATAGCTGCCAAGCTGTTTGAGGACCGTCTGTTCGGCCGAACCACGCGTGCCGCCCTTGGACACCAACAAGCCCGCCGACAGTGAAACGATCAGGGCTGGAATCTGCGAGACCAGACCGTCACCGACCGACAGCTTGACAAACACGTCCGCTGCGCGGCCCAGCGGCATGCCGTGATGGGTGACACCGATAATGATGCCTCCGAAAATGTTGATCGCCGTAATGATCAGACCGGCAATGGCATCGCCGCGAACGAATTTCGATGCACCGTCCATGGCACCGAAGAACGAGCTTTCCTCTTCGAGTTCACGCCTGCGGGCCTGCGCTTCCTTGTCGTCGATCAGGCCGGCCGACAGATCGGCATCGATGGCCATCTGCTTGCCGGGAATGGCGTCGAGCGTAAAACGCGCGCCCACTTCGGCGATACGCGTGGCGCCCTTGGTGATGACGACGAAATTCACCGTCACCAGAATGGCGAAGATGATCAGGCCGATGACGAAATCGCCGCCCATCACGAATTTCGCAAAGCCAGCCACGACATATCCGGCGGCATGCTCGCCCTCGCCGCCGTGGGAGAGGATCACGCGCGTCGTCGCAACGTTCAATGCGAGACGCAGGATCGTCGCGATCAGGAGCACGGTCGGAAAGGCAGAGAAGTCCAGCGGTCGCTGAATCCACAGCGCCACCATCAGGATCAAGGCTGACAGTGCGATTGAGAACGACAGCCCGACATCGATCAGGAATGTCGGGACCGGCAGGACAAGCATCGTCAGGATGGCGACGATACCGACGGCGAAGGCCACATCGGTGCCGATCCGCCGTTCACCTGGAGGGGCGGAGATGGTTATGTCGGCCATGACGCTTCCTGCGCGAATATCATCGCCGCATTTTGCAGCGCCGAGCTTGTGCGAGGGTGGCGCGCAGGCGCCCGGCTAGAAGCCGCTCTCGATGCGCCCGTAGAGCACCTCGGTGAAGGCGTAGATATGCGCGCCCATGAAGGAGCCTGTGACCGCCACGACGATCAGCATCACCACGATCTTCGGGATGAAGGTGAGCGTCATTTCCTGGATCTGGGTCAATGCCTGCAACAGCGCGATGACGATGCCGACCACCATCGCTGCGCCGACTGCCGGACCAGCCGCCACGATGATGGTCCAGATCGCCTGCTGGGCGATGTCGAGGGCGTCGCGCTCGTTCATGGCTCAGCTGATCGTAATTCCGGGTCCAAGGGCAACCTTGACGCCATTCTCGAGCGTCGCGACAGCTCCGCCCGAAATGATGGTCACTTCCTTGATCTTGCTGCTGGTCGTACTTCCGCTCTCATCGGTGAAGGATGCATTGCGGCCGATCAGCCCCTCGGCTTGCTGGATGGCACTCGAGGACAAAAGGCTATCGAGCTTGGCATTGGTCTGGACGGCCTGCTCGACCGTCGAGAGCTGCGCCAACTGGCTCATATATTCGGTTGAATCGGTCGGGTTCGTCGGGTCCTGGTTACGCATCTGCGCGATCAGGAGCTGCAGGAATCCGTTGTAGTCGATCATCCCGGCCGACTTGCTCGATGACGCAGCATTCGCATCATTGGTCGTGCGGTTCGCATTGACGCCGTTGACTTCCATATCCGTTCTCCGGTTTCAGGCGACTGCCACAGGCAGCAGCATCTCCGCGCTGGAAAGAATCGACTGCTCGATCTCGAACAGAGATCGGATCTTGCGCAGCGCCTCGTAGTAGCGCTTCGCCTCGACGAGTGCCTCGACAGCATCGAGACCGCTCAGCAGCTCCGCATTGTCAGCCGCAGCATAGAGTGCGCAACGTTGATGCCCGAACACGGATTTGGCCTGCTCAAGATCGCCGGGGCTCATCAACATCAGCTGCACTACGAAATAGAGCTGCCGCATCGGCGTAGTGGCATCCTCGACCTGCATGACCTGGCTTTCCAGCAGGAACGTCACGTCATTGACGAGCTCAAGCGTCACCTTGCGATCCACACGCAGAACTGCGCCATTGATGTAGATCTTCTCGCCCGTACGCAGCGAGATGCACATGGGCTTCTTCATCCGAGTGAGTCCCGGATGGCGACATTGACCGCAACGAGGTCGGCCACATCGTTCAACTGCCCCTCGCGATTGCGTTCGGCTTCCTTGACAATCCAGATCCCGATCGAGATCAACTGGACGCGCAATTGCTCGGGGAGTCCATTCCGTGGGCTCGCCAGGTCCTGAACGAAGAAAGCCCAGAGATCGCGGATATAGAGGAAGGCATCCGTCTGTTCCGGCAAGGTGAGTTCGCCAGCTTGCACTTTCTGCAACAGGCCAATGCCGTGATTGATCGCCCGCTGTTCGCGCGAGCGTGCCTCCAGGCCGCTATCCTCGATCTCCGCGTCGTAACTTGCCAATGTCATTTCGAACGATAACCCGCTGCTGTCTGGTGAAATAATGACGTCAATCAGAGGTAGTTGAGGATACTGAGCCTTTGGATCTGGGCAGATAGCGCATGGGACATTTCGAGCTGGTTCTGCAGCGTCGTCACGCGGACCGACGCTTCCTCGGGATCGACATTCTCCATCGCATTGACCTGCTTGGTGACAATGTCGCCTTGGACCTTCAGGCGGCTGGTGGCATTCGTTGTCTGCTGCTGGGCGGTGCCGAGCCGTGCGCCCACGCTAGCCAGATCGGCAACCGCACCAGCGACCAGGAGCAGCGCCTTGTCGGAGACAGCCTGGAAGGTGGATTGGTTCATCTGCTCGAGACCAAGACCGGAAAGCATCGTATAAGCCATGGCCAGCTTGCGGAACGCGACGTCATTAGCGCTCGCGGAGGAGTCGATGGTCTGGGTAGTGGAGATGCGGCTGCGCATGACCTGGTCCGACGCCGTCGACCAGTTGTTGCCCCAGGCCGGATCAGCGAACTCCGCGGCGAACTGATTGTCGAGGAATGCGCTCATGTCGGCCGGCAAGATGCTCGACGCGGCGGGCGTCCCCGGCGCAAATCCGAATTCTGCGGTGAACGCAGCGTCGATGGCCAGCTTGCTCGCCGACCCCGCTTCATAGGGCGTCATCGGCTGTTCACCGGTATTGATGCCGGCGAACAGATACTGACCGTCCATCGAGACATTCAACGCCGACAGCAGCGAGCTGAGGTTGGATGCCGCAGACTGCGAAATGATTTTGCTACCATCCGCCGAATTGCGTGCGGCGAGCAGATCGCTTTGGAAGCCCTGCGCGGTTTCGATCAATTGAGAAAGTCGTTCCTGCGCCACGTCGAGCCGGGCGCCGACCAGCGCATTGGTGTCGACGAGCTTGTCGATTTCGACGAGTTCGGCACGCAGGGTCACGTTGCGCCCGGTCAAAGCACCGAGTTCCTTGCCCACATCGTCCAGGCGACCGGTCGTCACTTCCTTGACGGCCTTCGCGATCGCGACCTGGCTCTTGGACGCAGAAACACGCAACGTGGTCGCGATCGAATTCGAGGAGATGAATGTTGCAGCCATTTCGATTACCTCACCGCCTGGAGAAGACTCTGCAGCATCTGATCGATCGTCGCGATCAGCTTGGATGACGCCGCGAAGGTGCGCTCGACCTGCAGCATGAATGCCATTTCATCATCCATATTGACGCCGTTGACGTTAGACAGGGCATCCGCGCTGCGCTCGAGCAGCGTCTGATTGTAGCTCGCCTCGGCGCCAACGGTCTTGCGTTGAGCTTCCAGCCAGCTCACGGAGGATCCCGCGAAGTCGATCAAGGTGCCGCTCGGCTTGCCCAGAGCATCCGGGTCAAACGGCCGGGTGGCGCCCATCCCGTCCACCAGGCCCTGGATGCGCGCAAAGAAGCCAGCTTCACCGCCAGCATTGTAGACGTAGTCAGGGCCATTGATGCCGCCATCACGGATCAGCGTTGGATTGCCGCCAATGCCCTGGTCAACCAGATCAGTGACCCTGATCGAACCTGCCAGCCCGGTATTGATCACACCCGTTGCCGGCATCCCCGGCCCGCCGGCATAAGTGAAGAGACCGGTACGATCCGGGCCGCCCCCGCCAGTCTGGTCGCTCTCGGCGAAAACCTCGATCACACCGCGCGCGATCTCGTCGAGCTGGTTCTGATAGGTGACCATCTTGTCATCGCGCAGCGTCGCCAGACCCGCGAGCTTGCCGGATCCGATCGGCATCGGCGAGTTTCCGCCGGTCACCGGCACGCCATCGACAATCACGGCATTTCCGGTCAGGCTCGGCGTGAATGCGTTTGTCGGCTCGAAGGTCACCGTACGCGCGGTTCGTTCGAACAACGTCACACCGGAGTCCGTATAGATCACCATATCGTTGTTGGCGCGGGTGGTGAACTTCACGCCCATTTCCTGGGACAGCCTGGAAATGATGGCATCGCGCGTATCGAGATGGTCAGTGACATCCGCGCCGGAGATCGAGCCCTTCACGATCGCCGTATTGACCTCTTCGAACTGAACCAGCAACTCGTTGATGGTCCTTACAGATGTCGCCATTTCCGCGTCGGCTTCGGATCGCGTCTTCTGCACTGTGGTCGTTGCATCGTTCAGCGATTTTGCCACATCCTGCGCCGCCGTGACTGCCGCCTGGGCGAGTGTCACATTGTCGGGCGCGGATGCGTATTGCTGCATGGCACTCTTCAGCTTGGCCAGTTGCGCCGCGGCCGACTGGTCAAGCTCGGGATCGTCGATGGTGACAGCCGCAACCTTCTGCAGGCCGTTGTAGAGAGCGTCCTGTTGCGCCGTATTGGCGACTGCTTTCACCACATTGTTGAAGAGGCCTGCGCTGGCAGCGCGCTGAATGCCGTTCACATAGACGCCGCTGCCGGGCTGCGACACGATCAATGCATTCTTGCGTGAATAGCCCTCCTGCTGCGTGCCCGCGACGTTCCGCGAGATGACGGAGGACTGGATGCCCGACGCCATGAGCGACGAACGGGCGGAGTTGAGCGCGATCGTGAGTGACATCGGGACCTTCGTCGGGAGATTGAGCGACGGTTAGCGCTTCAGGTTGACGAGAACGTCGAGCAGATCGGCGCCGGTCTGGAACACCTTGGAATTTGCGGTGTAGCCGCGCTGCGACTCGATCATTGCCGTCAGCTCGTTGGCCAGATCGACATTCGATGCTTCGAGGGCTTCAGGCTTGATCGTGCCAAATCCGCTATTGCCGGCGAAATCGACCTGGATGTTGCCCGAATTGATGCTCACTGAGTAAACATTGCCTGCTTCGGGCGACAGATTGTCCGGGCTTGGCACTGTAGCCAGCGGAATCTTGTAGGTCGCCAGCCGTGTGCCGTTCTCAAAGATCGAATACATGGTGCCGTCGGAGGCGACTTCGACCCGGTCGAGACCGCTGGGCGCATTACCGTCAGTAATTGCCTTGAACTGGAATTCATCCGCCACCTGCGTCATGTTCGACATGTCGAAGGTGAAGGGCGATCCACCGGGGATCGTAAAGGCCATCGATGTCGGGCCAGGCGTAACGAGTCGCCCCTTGCCCGTTGCGCTCACGTCAAAGGTGAACGTCTCTGTTGCGAATGGTGCGGATGCATATGGAAATCCACCTCCCGGCGCAGCGTCGGCGGCATTATATATCTGGACATCCCAGGTATTGGCGGCCGTCTTGAACATGTAGACGTCGAGCTTCACTTCATTGCCGATATTGTCATAGGTGATGAGTGAGGTCTTCGACGTGAAGTCCGGCGGGCCAGCGCTGATCGCCGCGTTGGCGTCGAGATTGGCGCCGACGATGCTTGCCGCCGTCGTCGGATTTCCGACCAACGTCTGCTGCGCGATGTTCACGACCTGGAGATTACCGAGGCCATTGGCGACCACATCCGGCTGAGCACCATTCCGGATATCGTAACCCATCAGATAGTAGCCGGCGGTATTGTAAAGATTACCTTGGCCATCCGGAACGAATGAGCCGGCGCGCGTCAGAAATGGCGTTCCGCCGGTGTCGCTGACGATGAAGAAGCCATTGCCCTGGATCGCGAGATCCGTTGCGGACGTCGTATAGTTCATTGTTCCGGGATCGGAGATCGCATAGCGAACCTGCGTCTCGACGCTGCCCGAATTGTAGTTTCCGCTACCGCTGCGCAGGATCAGGGACGAGAACTCCGTCGATGCACGCTTGTAGCCGGTAGTATTCACATTCGCGATATTGTCGGCGACCGTCGCGAGCTTGTTTGACTGCGCGTTCATGCCGGAGCCACCCGTGCGCATCACACCATACAGACTCATCGATTATCCTCCGTTTGATACTGGTATTAGAGTGGAGATTGCTTGTGCGGGGCTGGTGGTTATCCACAGGCTAGCGCGAGGCCGTCCGCTCTGCGCAGAAGCTGCGCGCATTGTTTGTCCACGCCCCGAACCCGCTGGCGACCAGACTCCCAATCACACTGCAGATGTAGCGTTTTTGACCGACGACATTGTTCGGACCGGCATTGTAGCGTGCCACGGCCATGGTCCAGTTGCCTTCGCGTGCGCGCAGTTCTTTGAGAAAGCGCGCTGCGTAGTCGACATTGCGCGCCGGATCGAACATCGCCTCGACGCTTGGGAATTTCTCGCCGTGATAGCGATGGTTGATCTGCATGCAGCCGAGATCCACCAGCTTGGCGCCCTTGCTCTTCTCGTCCGAGAATCGCGCTACCGCGTCACGCAAATCTTTGGCCAGAACCGTTCTGCCATCGACATTGAGCGCATAGGGATTGAGCATCCCCTTTCTACCTGTCTCGCTAAGGCCGACAGCATAGAGCACCCCGAGCGGAACGCTGTGCATTCGCGCGGCGCGTGCCATCTCCCGCTCGCACGGGCCTTCCGCCCGCGCCGTTTCGACGATGCTACAGATAGACAGTGCTGCTGCGAACACCGCTGCCGCCCGGATTCTGCGGGCGATCGGACTGTATGGGAGACTGGTCATGATCCTGCCTGTTCTGCCGTGCTCCGCCTTGCGCATCACCGGATGATCGCCCCGACGAGCTGCCATCGCTCTGCGCGCCATTCGATGCCGGCATGGAGCCACGCTGGTCTGCCGACTGTTGCTGCGACTGCGGTTGTGATTGCGATTGACCATTGCTCATGTTGCCGTCCGGCATGCGTGCATGCTCAATGGCGGAAATATCGAAGCTGTAGCCTGCCGATTGCATCGCATCGCTCAGCACGCCACGCTCCTGGCGCAGCAATTGCGTGGTCTCGAGCCGGTCGGCGGTCAGATGAACCTCGACGGAGCCACCTGCGAGTCGCATTTTCACCGTGACCGAGCCGAGGTTCGGCGGGTCCAGTTCGAGGGTCATCATCCGAACCGGGCGGCTCTCACTGGGTTTGTCTGCTTCGGACACTGGCGCCTCGGCGGCATGCGCGGCTCCCGGCGCGGCAACGGCCGGTAGATCGGACGCCATGCGATCCACGATCTTCTGGAGCGTGGTCACTTGCTGCACCGGCTCGAAATGCGTCTCCTGTTCGCGCACGACGGCCTTTGTCATCACGATGGGCTTCGTGTCCGTGGTTTCGACACTCGCGATGAAGCGCTTCTCGGATGGCGTCTCGATCGCCGGAATGTCGACGTCCGTCGTATTGGGCGTGGCATCTGCGGCCTTCAGGTCAACTTGCGGGGCAGCAAGTTGTGGCGCGGCCTTGTCGTCGGAGCCGGAGTTCTGCTGCGCCTGACCGATTTTCGACATCACCGCGCTGAGAGCCGCATTCGGATCGTGCCATTCAGAGGTCGTCGCGACCGTCTGCTTGCCGTCGCCAGCGGTCTTCGGTGCTTCCTCGTCTTTCTCGGTGCGCTCGCCGTCGATTGGCTTCGGCTTTGTCTCGCCGGTGAGCTCGGCGAGAATGGCGGCCGCATCGAGCAGGGGTGAAGCCGGGGTTGCGACGTTGGCGACGTTCTTGTCCACCTTTGGAATGACAGTTGATCGGTCTTTCGAGACCTTCTGCATCTGCTCGCGAAAATGCTCTGCCTTCTCTTTTCCATCCTTGGCATGCAGCGCCCCGCCCAGACCGCCCTTCATGCCGGCCTTTGCCGATGCGAGTTTGCGGAATGCTGCCGTCAGGAGATCAGCCTGATTCATCGGTTTGTCTCCTTGAGTTGCTGTTGTGACAGATCGAGAAGCTTCTGCGCGTGATCGACAACGGCCATCGATTGACTGAAATCGATTCGCGGTCGCATCACGGTTTTCGGGGAAATGCTGTCGTCGTGCTTCGCCGCCTCTGGCAGAGCCTTGCGTACATTCAAACCGATCGCCAGAGCAGCCGCCTGCAATTCGACGTCGCGTTCGGAAAGTTTGGTCTTGTCGATCCGCTCGAGTTCGGCAATCGCCTTGCCGTGACCGGCGGTCGCGACGCGAGCGACTGCGTGATAAAGACGTGCTCGCAGATGCTCCGGACTATCCTCTTCGGTCAGTTCGGCGACCCGCTCGGCAGCAAGCAATGCCATTTCAGTTTTCCCGCGCACCAGGGCGGTGCGCGAGATCAACAGATAGAGACCGCGCTGGCTGCTGCGGTCGAGATGGTCGAGCACGGTCACGAGGCGTGGAAATCGATCCGGCTGCTGTGCAAAACTGAAGCGCGCGACGGAGAGCGCGAATCGCTGGCGGAAATTTCCGGCATAGATCGAGTGACGGAATCGCCGGAAGTAACGCACCGCAAGCGCCTCGAACTTGTCGAAATCGTCATCCTGGCCGACGATGAAGATCTCCCGCCGCAAGGCGGCTTCTTCCAGAAGCGTTCCAGGCATCACCAGCCGCACTTCGTCGAGCAACGCGATCGCCGCCTTCAGATCATCCTGCGCAACCAGTGCCGACTGCACCAGGGCGATCTCCGCCCCCAGCGTCGCCGGCAGGCTGCGTGGCTTGATGTGGCCGAGCTTTACTTTTGCGTCGTCAGTTCGCCCCTCGACATAAGCGATGGCACCATCGACGATCGTCTCGTCGATATTCAGTACATTGCGCGCGCGCAGCGTTGCGATCACCTGCGGCGCGCCACCGCTCAGCAAAAACGTAACAGTCGCGCGGGAATTCCGTGGTTCTTTCCACGAAGAGGCATCGACCTTCAGGAAGCTGTCGCCGATGCGCTTCAGGAGAGCCGGTTGGGCGTTGTGTGCCTCCAGATCCCCGCGCGCAATCTGGTCCTGAAGCATCTGTAGCGACCGGACCATCTGATAGGGCGGGCGCGACGCGTCGTCGACTTGCTGCGCATCGGCAGCGCCGATGCCCATCGCCAGCATGATCACGATGGTTCTGCAGCTGATCATAGCGTCGGCGCACGGATCAGGATCTCGATCCGCCGGTTTTGCGCCGCCAGGGGATCGCCTTGATTCCGGAGACGGCGATCTGCATAGCCTTCGATCCGCTCGACACGCGCGGCATCGAGGCCGCCGCGCACCAGCATGTGATACGCCATATGCGCGCGCGCCGTGGACAACCGCCAGTTATCATATTCGGCCGTTCGGAAAACACGCGCGTCGGTGTGGCCGCGCACCACCACCTGGCCGCGGTTTTGCGCGATCATCGGCGTGATCTTGTCCAGCGTACGGACCAGTCCCGGCGTCGGCTCCGCCGAGCCATTGGCGAACATCCCATAGTTCACGTCGTCGGTGAGGTTGATCAGCAGTCCTTCCGCCGTCTCGCGCACTTCGGCCACGGGATGGGCCGCGCCCAGCGTGGTGAGCACAGCCGCTATGGCCGACTGCAATCTGGCCGCCTCGTCCGGCTTCGTCTTGTCCGCAGGAGCCTTCCCCGCCTGAGCCGAGGCTTTATCGGCTTGCGCCGGGGGCTTCTCTTCCACGACGGGTGGAGGCGGCGGCGCCAGCTTTGGTTGGGTGACGTCGTCGGAAAACAGGCCGACAGGCTTCGGATTGTCGGGCTTGCCTGACTGCGCCGGCGTCGCGCTGTTGCCGACCGCGTCCTGCGCCGGCGACCCGGCAGCGTCCGGCTTGGGATCGGCCGGGCGCGGCTCCTGCCCTTGGGTGATGGCGGCAATATCTTCGCCATAAGGCAGGCTGCCGGCTTCCTTGCGGCCGGCCGGCTTCTTTTCAAGGGACGATATCGATGCCATAGGCCAATTGATCGGATCGAACGGGTCACGATAGGCCTCGCCGCCCTTCAGTCCCTCCTTGCGCTCGGGATCGACGGTGCCGCTGGTCCGCCCCGGACGTGGCGGGCCGCCTGCGATTTCGGTCAACACCGCATAAGGATCGCGGAACAACGCCGCCTCGCCATAGCGTGGTTGCGGTTGCTGCGGCTGCACGACATCGGTCGTCGGCTGGCCCGGCTCGGGCAAGGGCGACTTGGCGCTTCCTTCGGTGGCTTTGCCGGGATCGACACGCCGCGCATCGTTGACGCCCTTGCGGTCGGGGGTAGAGTCGGTCAGTTTGATCGGGTTGAAATAGGTCGCGACGCTCTCGCGCGCTTCCTGGCTGGTGACATTGATCAGCCACATCACCAGGAAGAACGCCATCATCGCCGTCATGAAATCCGCATAGGCGATCTTCCAGACGCTGCTCTTCGACTCGCTTGCATCAAGCGAGCTGCGGCGGCGAATGATCAGAATTTCGGTTGGTTCCTGATCGGCCATTTCAGTTCTGGATCGCCATCTTCAGACGATCCGTCCATGCTTGCAGCTGGGTTTCAACCACAACCTGATCGATGGTGATCGACGCCTCGACCTCCGGGCCAGGTCGCAGCTCGATCGCAATCGCGCGCACGCCGAGTTTGGTGCGGATCAGGTCCAGCAGTTCGGCCGGGCCGGTCAGGCGCAGCACCGGGCGTCGCACATCGGTCGCAATCGACGACAGGTGATCGATGAAATTGGTCACCGCTTGCTTCTGCGCGGCATTAAAGATCATCGGCTCGAGAATGCGGGCGGTGACGCCGGCGATCTTGTTCTGCAATTCGTTTCCGACTTGGGTCACGTCGGCCGCCAGCTTTGCCGCCGTCTCGTTGAGAAGCTTCTGTCGGTCATCCGCCGCCTGCTCGGCAAACGCCTGCTTCTCTCGCTCGAGTTTAAGCTCAAACTCGGCCTTGGCGGCATTGTAACCTTCCGCGAGTCCGCGCTCGTAACCGTTATCTTCCGCAACGACCGGCTGTTTCGGCTGCTTGTCCACCAATGGCTGCAGCTGCGACGAGCGCGGCGGCTTCTCCACGAGGGGCTGCGGCTGTGACGCACGCGGCACAGGTTTCTCCAGCAGAGGCTGATGCTGCTGCGGACGCCCCGTGGAGTGATGCAGATGATCGAATGGAACGACACGGCTCGTCGGCTTGATGGAGTCTGGACGATCGAAGTCCGCGATCAGCCGGGCGACTTTCTCTGCGCTCATGCCGGTTCCTCCTGCCTAATCCATTGTTTGAGAATTGCAGCAGCCTGTTTCTCGTCGAGTTGGATGATCTGCTCGAGCCGCTTCTGCGGCGCGTTCTGGATGCTGGTCGACACATCCTGGATGAGATTGGGTGGCGGCTCGCTCGACAGCGCCGCTGTCGTCGCGGCGCCGCCTGCACTGCCGCCGGCAAGCAAGGCGTTGGCCTCGGCCTGGAATTGCGACGTTTCATCCGACTTGGCGCTGACCAGAATCGTATTGATCGCCGGTCGCAAACCGAACCAGATCAACATGCCTGCCACCGCGAGGATCGTAATGGCGCTCACCAGGCTGCCAGCCTGCCGCATCATGACCTCGGTAAAGGTGATGGACGGCACCGGCGCCATGTCGCGCGCGCCTTCCATGAATTCAACCGCCGAGACCTGGATCTGGTCGCCACGCGGCTTGTCGACGCCCGCGGCGGTCGCAGCGATCTGGGCGATCTCGGCGACCTTGGCATCGATCGCTGCGTCGCTCGCCTTGTCGCCGAGGCTGGCAACCAGACGTGGCCGGTTGACCAGCACGGCGAGGAACATCTTGTTCACCACATAGCCGTCGCTGACAGTGGTCACCGTCTTCGAGGAAACTTCGTAATTGGTGATGTCCTCGCGGCGCTGCTTCTCGTCACTGTTGTTCTTGCCGCCATTCGCATTGACCTGCTGGTCCGGCAGGTTCTGCTGAACCGTGGTCGGCTGCTGGCGGTCCATGCTTTGCGACGACTCCTTCTCACGCACGGCGCGCACCGAGCGTTGCACGCGCGATTCGGGGTCATAGACGGTCTCGTTGGTCTGCCTCTTGTCGGTCGACAGTTGCGTCGCGACGCTGACTTCGAAATTGTCCAGCCCGAGATAAGGCGTCAGCGCACGGCTGACATTCTCCTGGATCGACCGACTCACGACGCGCTGCAGATTGGCCATCGTGGTCGGCGTCGCCCCGACGCCACCGCTACCGTCATCGTCGGAGAGAAGCGAACCGTTGCTGTCCAGCACCGTGACCTTGTCGGCGGTCATGCCGGGCACTGCGGCCGCAACGAGATGCCGAACCGAACGCGCAGTGCGTGCATCAGCCGGCCCTTCCGTCCGCAACACGACCGATGCCGACGGCGGCAATTGCTCGCGCCGGAACGATCCCCGTGCTGGAATCACGATATGAACGCGTGCAGCCTTGACGTCCTTCAGCACCTGAATGGTACGCGCGATCTCGCCTTCCAGCGCGCGTACGCGCGTCACTTCCTGCATGAACGACGTCAGGCCGAGCGAGCCGATCTTGTCGAACAGTTCGTAACCACCGCTGGTATTGCTCGGGAGTCCCTTGTCCGCGAGCAGCGTGCGTGCCTGGGCGGTCTGGGCGGGACGGACATAGACGGTATCGCCGGCCGTATTCACATCGAAAGGAATATTCGCGTCGCGCAACACCGATCCGACACGGGAGATGTCTTCGCGGCTGAGGCCAGCATAGAGCGTATTGTATTCCGGACGGCTGAGATAGTAGGCGCCGCCGCCGACACCAGCGAAAACTGCAACGCCAATGACCGCAAGCAGAATGAGACGCTTGGTACCGAGCTCTAGGAGATTGTTCCAGAGCTTCTGCGCATGCTCGCGATTGACCATCGAATCCTCTGCCCAACTTTCGACGCGATCATCGATCGCGAAGCTTGTCCGAGCGTTACGAGAGTCCTAACGCGAAATGGCCGCGCTATCGCTAGCGCGGCCACCTCCAAGTCGTATGAGCGAGCGATTAGCCGCGGAACAGCGACAGGATCGACTGGCTGCCCGAGTTGGCGATCGACAGCGCCTGGATGCCGAGCTGCTGCTGCGTCTGCAGAGCCTGGAGGCGAGTCGATTCGGCGTTCATGTCGGCGTCGACCAGCTGGCCGATGCCGCGATCGAGCGAGTCGGTCAGAACCTTCACGAAGTCCTGCTGCAGGCCGATACGGTTCTTGATGGCGCCGAGGTTGGTCGCAGCGTCCGTGATCGTGGCGAGAGCATCGTCAACGCCAGCGATGTAGGTTTCCAGAGCAGCGAGGTCGGTCTGGCTGTCGGTGAACTTCGAGATGTCCAGATTGGCGACGCTGAAGTCAGTCCATGCGCCGTTCTGATACACGTCGTAGGTCTTGTCCAGAACGCCCTTTTCGGTCTTGACGGCGACATCAGCGTCCGCCATCGCAGCGATGTTGGTATCGGCAATGCCACCATCGGTGGTGGTGATGTCGATTTCCGTGCCGCTGGCGTTCTTGATCTCGAGAGTCTCACCATCGGCGTTGATGCCGACCGTCAGACCAGCGACACCCAGAGCCTTGATCGCCGAAGCCAGTTCTTCGATCGTGGTGTTCTGCGAGACGTTGATCGTCGTCGTCGTGGCGGTGCCGCCGGCCGGCGTCACTTCGAACGAGATCGTGCCCGTGGTCGTCGGCGGCACAGCGGCCGCGTCACCGACGGCGGTCTTGTCGAATGCAAGAGTACCTGTGACGGCATTGCCGTGAGCGGTGATGAAGTCCGCGTCCAGCGTCTTGTCGTACAGCTTAATCGCGTCGAGGTCGACGGTCAGGGTATCGACCTTGACCACGCCGTTGGCGCGGGAGAACGACGACACGACCGACTTGGTCGAGTTGTACGTGGACTGCTGCGAGTCGACCGAGATCCAGTTTTCACCGTTGAACACGGCGCTGTCGGCGGTGTTCTTCAGCTGCTTCTGGAGTTCGGTGATTTCCGACTGGATCTTGGCGCGATCAACGCCCGGCGTACGGGCGGCAACCAGCTTTTCTTTGATCGACGAAACGACGTCAACCGTGCCTTCCAGGCCGGTATACATCGTGTCGATGGTCGCGGCACCGAGACCGAGAGCGTCCTGCACGGCGCCCAGAGCCTGCACGTCCGAACGCATCGTGGTGGCGATCGACCAGTAAGCGGCGTTGTCCGACGCGGTCGCGACGCGATAGCCGGTCGAGATGCGGTTCATCGTGGTGGAGAGGTTGGAGTTGACCGAGCGCAGCGTCTGCAGCGCGGTCATGGCCTGGGAGTTGGTCATCAAGCTAGACATCGTATGTCCCTTTTAATTCGATTTGAATGTTTGCTGGGGACATACCGGACTTTCACCGGTACGACAGGGCGGCATCATGCCTTTGGAATTTGTCGATGTCTGATCGACCCAACCTGTCGTGAATTGCAACCTATTCGCCAAACCTTACCCAAAGCTGAAATCGGCGAACAGGCCTATAGTTAACGGCACTATCCTTATCGATTTATGTCGACGGCGCGCGGAATCACTATAAAAATGATTTCACGAGCCCCACAGACAGCAGATTCCAGCCGTCAATCAGAACGAAGAACAGCACCTTGAAGGGCAAGGCGAACACCGTTGGCGGCATCATCATCATGCCCATCGACATCGTCAATGTCGCAACGATCATGTCGATCACGAGGAACGGCATCACGATCAGAAAGCCGATCTCGAAGGCACGGCGCAGCTCGGACACCATGAAGGCCGGGATGATGATTCGCAGATCGATGCGCTGGCCATCGAGCTTCACCTTCAGGCTTTCAGCCGCAAGATTTTCGAAAGTCTGCAGATCCTTCTCGCGGACATGCTGCAGCATGAACTCCCGGAACGGATCGGTGATGCGCGTATAGGCTTCCTGCTCCGAGATCTCGTTCTTCATCAAGGGCTGCACGCCATTCTGCCACGCGCGATCGAAGGTCGGCGCCATCACGTAGAAAGTGAGGAACAGCGCAAGACTGATCATGATGATGTTCGACGGTGTCGTCTGCAGGCCGAGGCCGGTGCGAAGAAACGACAGTGCAACAATGAAGCGGGTGAAGCTCGTCACCATGATCAGAAGCCCCGGCGCCAGCGACAGCACCGTGAGCAACGCGACCATCTGGATGATGCGGCCGCTGGCGCTTCCCTCGCCCTGGGGCAGCAACGACGACAGATCCGGAATCTGCGCCGCAGCTGCCGTCGGCAGCATGACGGCAACCAGAATCAGAAGCACGCGCGTCATTGCACCACCAGCGTCTCGATGATCAGCTCGCGGACCCTGCCGCCGGATCGTGTCACCGCGCGCTCGTTCAGATCCTCCCGGAGATACTGCAGGCCGCGCGCGCCCTCGATCTGAGGTGCCGTGAGCGTCCGCAGATAGGACACGATGTCCTCGCCAACTTTCGCTGTCAGCGCATAGGCCTCTTCTTCATTCAGCTTGTCAGTGACGATTGCCGCTTCCATCCGGATCCAGGAGTTCGGCGGCGCCGCCAGGTTGGTCGTCACCGGCGAAATCTTGCGCAAGCGATCGGTGGGGTTGAAAGCGGACGTCACCGGCGTCTCCACCACATCCTTGCGGCTATCCACGATCCGATCCACCGCCGACAGCATATGAAAGCTCGCAAGCGTGCCGGCGCCCGCGGACAGTCCGGTCACCACCAGCAATGCGACCATCCATTGCAGGATACCGCGGCCCTGGCCTTCGCTCTCAACCTCATCAGCCATGGTCGATCCTCATCAGAACGGCGCGACCTGGTCATAGACCTGCTGGCCCCAATTCGGCTGCTGCACTTCCATGATGCGACCGCGGCCACCATAGGAGATGCGCGCTTCGGCGATCTTTTCGTAGGGGACTGTATTGTTGCGCGCGACGTCGATCGGCCTCACGATGCCGCCGACATTGACGATGCGCATCTCGTAATTGACCCGCATTTCCTGCGAACCGCTGATCAGGAGATTGCCGTTCGGCATGACATCGACCACGACCGCGGCGATGGAGAACCGGACTTCCTCGGCGCGATCGATCTTGCCCGATCCCTTGCTCGACGACTGCGAGCTCACATTGGCGTCGAAGCTTCCGGCCGAGATCCATTTGGCCACGTCGGCGGCGTAGTCGGTGCCGAGCTTGATCTGCGCGTCGCGCGATCTGTCGGTCTTGTTGTCCAGGATGGCCTTGTCATTCATGACAACATTGACGGTCAGAATATCGCCGATTCTGGCTGCGCGGGGATCACGATAGAGATCCTTTCGCTCGTTCCAGATCGAATGGTGGCCAGTGCTACGATGGGCCCTTTTCTCCATCGGAATCCCGCGTGCATCGACCTGCAGCCCCTGTCCCACCGGGGACATTGTCGGGGCCTGACCGATCTCGGCAAGCTTGTTGGCGCAGCCCCCAAGGCCTGGCAGCGCGACCGCAATGAGCAGAACTCTCAGCAACTTCATTTCCTGGCTTTCCCATCGTCGGTACGACGCATGCCGGCCAGCGTATCGGCGAGATGCGCCCCGCGTGCCGGCTCCATTTCATTGAGGATCGCGCTCGCGACCCGGACCTTCAGCTTCGCCAGCACTGCGGCGGCGGTGTCGTCGGCCATGCTGGCGATCTGCTGCGCAGCAGCTTCCGGATTCATGCGCGAATAGATCTCGACGACATTCTCTTCGGCCTTCTTGAGGAAGTCCTCGCGCAGCTTCAGCCATTCCTCGTATTCGGCACGCTTGGCTTCGAGCTCGGCGATGCGCTGCTTCAGTTTCGATTCCGTCGCCTCCAGCTCCTTCTTCTGCCAGGCCACGCGCGCGTCGAGCGCCTGATCCGTGATGTTGCTGCAGAAGCGCGCAATGTCGGATTCCTGCGTCGCCGCCGCCTCCTTCTTGTCGACCGATCCGGTGGTCAATGGTGGCTCGGCGAACGTCTTTGCCGGCGCTTCCGGCTTGATCGCAGCCTCCTGCTTCGGTGCAGCTTTCTGGCGTTGCGGCTGAGCGGCCCGCGTGAATTCGACGAGGTTCAGCGGCTTCGACAATTTCTGCGCCGGTTCAGCCAGCGCGAAATCCAAAGAGAATGCTGCAGAGAATATGCAGATTGACCAATATGCTGCGCGCGACATTCGTGTTCTCGTGAGTCGGTTAAGCAAGCGTTGCACGTGCAGCCTTGTGCCACGCTGACCCGGCGCTCTACTGGATGACAAGATCGGCCTGAAGCGCGCCGGCCGCCTTGATCGCCTGCAGGATCGCGATGATTCCCTGCGGCTTGAGCCCGATCTGATTGAGGCCGCGCACCAGTCGTTGCAGGTCGGTGCCGCGCAGGATCGCGACCTTCGCACCATTCTCATTGGCTTCGATGAAGGTCTGCGGCACCACGACGGTCTGGCCGTTCCGCGCGAACGGATTCGGCTGCGACACAATCGGTGCTTCGGTGATGCGGACCGACAGGTTTCCGTGTGTGACGGCAACGGTGGAGACCTGCACATTGCGGCCGATCACCACGGTGCCGGTGCGCTCATCGACGACGACACGCGCAGGCGTATCCGGCTCGATCAGCAGCTCCTCGATCTCGGCAATGAAGCGAACCGGCGATGCATTGCGCGGCCGCTGCAGCATGACCGTGCGATAGTCTCGCTCAAATGCAATATTGGTCTGATAGCGACCGCGACCATGCGCATTGATCGCATCGATGATCCGTGTCGCCGTCGCATAATCCGGGTTCTTCAGCTCCAGCGTCAGATTGTGCATCTCGCTGAAATTGCCTTTCACCTCACGCTCGATTAATGCGCCGTTCGGAATGCGGCCGGCGGTCGCGACACCCTGGCTGACGGTCTGGGCTGCGCCTTCCACATTGTAGCCGCCGACAGCGATCGCGCCCTGCGCAACGGCGTAGGTTTCGCCATCGGCCCCGCGCAGCTGTGTCAGCACCAGTGTGCCGCCGAGCAGGGACGATGCATCACCCATGGACGAGATCGCCACGTCGATTCGCGAACCGCCGGCCGCAAACGGCGGCAAGTCGGCGGTTACCATCACAGCGGCGACGTTACGTGTGCGAAGTTGGGTGCCACGGATATTGATGCCCATATTGTCGAGCATCGATTGCAGCGACTGTTCGGTGAACGGCGCGTTGCGCAGCGTATCACCCGAACCCTTGAGACCGATGACCAGGCCGTAGCCGACGATCTGGTTTTCGCGCACGCCCTTCAGGCTGGCGACATCCTTGATGCGCACGGCCGCTTCTGCCGCCGAAACCGACAGCGCAAGCAGCAAACCGCAGAGAAGGCGCAGCATCATCCGTTCTGAATCCGTACTGATCCGTCCGGCTGGACGATTCCGCGAATGGTCACGCCGGTATCGAGATTGCGCAGCTGCACCATCATGCCGGGGCTCGCCGACTGCAACGACGTCGCATAGCTGACGATGACGAGACCATCGTCCTCGACCAAGACCTTCACCACGGCGCCACGGGTGACGACCTTCTGGTCCTCGAGGCCATTGATGGGAATGAGGTGTCCGGCGTTCAATGTCCGTCGTGCGGTACGCCCGACCAGCGCAGCGCGATCGTTGACGAATGCACTCGCGCCCTGGATATTGGGCGCGAAGTTGCGGTCCATGATCATCTCGTCCTTGATCACGTCGCCCGGATAGATCGTCGTCGCGGGCACTGGATATTTGACGGCTTCTTCCGCCGCCGTGGCGCCGCCCGCGAGCATGACGCCCGCGAGCAGGAGGAAGGCGATCTTGAGGACGCGCATCGGACGGAGTTCCCGCATCAAGCGTTAGCGGAGGCCCTTGGAGACGGTCGATGCCATCTCGTCGGCGGCCTGGATGACCTTGGAGTTCATCTCGTAGGAGCGTTGTGCCGAGATCAGCTCGGTGATTTCCTTCACCGGATCGACATTCGAGCTCTCGAGATAGCGCTGGTGCAGCTTGCCGAAGCCGATGTCACCTGCGAAGCCGACGACCGGAACGCCCGAGGACAGCGTCTCGCGGTAGAGATTGCCACCCAGCGGTTCGAGACCCGCCTCGTTGGAGAAATTGGCCAGTTGCAGCTGACCGATCTGGATCGGAGCCACCTCGCCATCGACCTTGGCATAGACCTGGCCGGACTCATTGACGATCACGTCGACGGCGTTCTGCGGCACCACGATCGCGGGATTGACGAGATAGCCGTCCGGCGACACCAGCTGGCGGTTTTCGTTCAGATTGAACGCACCAGCCCGCGTATACAACGTTTCACCATTCGGACCTGCGATCTGGAACCAGCCGCGACCATTGATCGCGAGATCATAGGTGTTGCCGGTCTGCGCCATGGCGCCCTGGATGTGCAACTTGCGCACAGCCGCGGAGCGCACGCCGAGACCGAGCTTGGCCCCTTCCGGCACCGCACCTTCACCAGCGCGGTTCGGCACGCCTTGCGCACGGTCGATCTGATAGAACAGATCGGTGAACTCCGCGCGCGAGCGCTTGTAGGACGTCGTGTTGATGTTCGCGATATTGTTCGCGATCACCTCCACATTGAGTTGCTGCGCGCCCATGCCGGTGGCAGCGATAGCCAGTGCTCTCATGATCGAACCTCAAATCGCCATTCGGCTGACTTCTTGATAGGCCTGAACGACCTTGTCGCGGACGGCGACCGCCATCTGCAGCGAACGTTCTGCCGTCATCACGGCTTCGACCACTTTCTGCGCCGAAAGCTTACCCTGGATGGACTGGATCGAAGCGGCTTCGCCTGCCTTCATCGAGCCGATGGCATCGGCTGCGACCTGCTCCAGAACATTGTTGAAGCCCATACCCGCGGAAGCAGGCTGCGCCGTCGGCACCGCGTTGGTCGTCTTGAAGACTTCGCTCGTCTTCGCGAGTTCGCCAGCACTGCTGACGACCGACGATACGGAATCAAGCATATTCAGCTCCTCAAGAGATCGATGGTCATCGACACCATCGAGCGCACCTGTTTGATGACCTGCAGATTGGCCTCATAGGACCGGTTGGTTTCCCGCATGTCGCCCATTTCGATCAGCGAATTCACGTTGGGAAACTTCACATAGCCGGATGCATCCGCAGCCGGATGCCCCGGCTCGTAATCGACGCGGAACGGCGCCTCGTCGTTGCCGATGTCCTTGACTTTCACCATCCGCACGCCCGCGGCGCGGTCCATCTCCGCCGTGAACGTTGTGGTCTTGCGGCGATAGGGATCGGAGCCTGGCGTACGGCCGGTGGAGTTCGCATTGGCGATGTTTTCCGACACGACGCGCAGACGCGTCGACTGCGCCTCGAGGCCGGAGCTTGCGATCTGCGTTGACGCCTGAAGTGGATCGATCATTGCTCCCTCCGTCAGGCCTTCATGCTGGTCATGAACATGCGATGGAATGACTTCACGATCGCCGTGTTCAATGAGTAGTCGCGATTGATGTCGCCGGCCTTGAGCATTTCCTGTTCGAGACTGACGGAGTTGCCGGAATGAACCGTCTCCCACGTCTTTTCCTTGCGCATCGCCTGCGCCTCGACGCGCGATCCCGTGGTGATGTGCATCGGCGATGTCACCGAGACCGGCACCACCTTGGCTTCGAGGATCTTGTTGAACGGCTCGATGTCCTGCGCGCGATAGCCGGGCGTGTTGGCATTGGCGACATTCGCCGAAACGGATGCCTGCCGCAGCGACAGCCATCGCTCATGCGACGAGGCGAGGTCCAGAAGATAGACGGGTCCCACAATGTCCCCACGGTTCACGATTCATTAGCCATGGTGTAAAGATGGAAACTTGTCCGAGGCTTGAGTTGCGCGCGCGGACACGCGTCTCAGGCGTTCTTCTTCTGCTTGCGCGAATGCAGGAAGAAAATGATCTCCGCAACGGGACGGAAAAACTCTGCGGGAATCATCCGGTCGATCTGCGCAACGTCATACATCGAACGCGCCAGCGCCTTGTCCTCGACCACCGGCACGTCGTTCTTCTCGGCAATTTCCCTGATCTTCAGCGCGATCAGGTCCTGCCCCTTGGCCAGCACGGTCGGCGCCGCGTCCTCACCCTGCTTGTATTTGAGCGCGATGGCGAAGTGAGTCGGATTCGCAATCACCAGCGTCGCATTCGGAACGGCCGCGAGCATCGTGTTGCGGGCACGATCGCGCGCCAATGAGCGCATGCGCGACTTCAGGATCGGATCGCCTTCCGCCTGCTTGAACTCGTCCTTCACTTCCTGCTTGGTCATGCGCATTTCGCGGCGCCAGTGGAAGCGTGCCCAGACCAGATCGAGCGAGACCAGCACGATGGTTGCAATACTGATCGCCGAGACCAGGCGCATCGCCGTCGTCAGGACGAGTTCGGGAACCGCTGCGGGATCGCTGAACAATGCATTCACAGCCACCGCCTCCTCGGCTCGCAACACGATCGAGACGACCAGGCTGATGGCAATGAACTTGAAGACCGATTTTGCGAATTCGACCCGCCCCTGCGCACCGAATATCCTCTCGAAGCCTTTCATGATCGACAGGCGGGAGAGCTGTGGTTCGATGCGATCCATCACAAGCGCCGGCGCATTCTGCAGAAAGGAGGACGCTAGTCCCGCCAGCATCAGGACAAGAACCACCGGAATGAGAAATTCGGCCGCGCTCAGGCCAATCTCGGTGAGCAACGAGATGGCATCCGCGCCCGTTCGAATGCGAATCCCGGATGGATCGTCGATCATCCGCGCCAGCGTGCCGGTGAGCTTGCGCACATTGTCGGACATCAGAAAGCTCATGATGATGAGCAAGGCGAGCATCGAGGCGAAGATCGGCGCCTCGCGCGAGACGGGAATCTGTCCCTTCTCGATGGAGTCGCGGACCTTCTTCTCGGTCGCCTCTTCTGTCTTGCTATCCTTCTCGGGCGCCTCGGACACGGCAATCTATCTTCAAGTGAAAAAGGACTGGTCTTCCTGATCCGGATTGAGCTCGATCTCGCCGCGGCCGGCCATATCGAGCGCAAGATCCGTGATCGCGCGGCGTGCATCGAGAATTTCGCGCTGGTTGGCGGGAATGCCGCTCGACAATTCGTGCTCGACCAGGCGACGGGTACGTCCCGCGAGCGACGACAGGATGAGTTCGCGGAAAGCGACATCCGATCCCTTCAGCGCCATCACCGTGCGATCGGTCGGAACCTGATCGAAGATCAGCATGCGCGCCTTCGCCGTCAGCTTCACGATGTCGTCGAAGGTGAACAACATGCCCTTCAGGATTTCCGCCGACTTCGGTCGCGATTCCGTCAGGCTCTTCAGCGACTCTTCCATCTGCGGCCGCTCCATCTTGTTGATGATGTCGGCCATGCGCGGATAGGTGTCGGAGGCGAGGTTGCGGGCAAAATTGATCATGAAGTCTTCGTGCATCGTCTTTTCGATGATGGCCATGGCTTCGTCCACCACGGGCTTCAGGCTCAGCATCCGGCGCATCAGGTCGTGGCGGATGTCCGACGGCAAGTGGCTCATGACGCGCGCCGCGCAAGCCGGCTTGACCCGCGACAGGATCAACGCGGCGGTCTGCGGATGCTCCTTGACCAGATAATTCGCGAGCAGGCCTTCGGAGACGAGCGAGATTCGCTCCCACACCGACTTGTTCTTGTTGCCCAGTACTTCCGAGATGATGTCGGTCACCTGCTCAGCCGGCAGAACGCCGTTCAGCAGTTTCTCGAGTTCACCGACGGTGCCGAAGATGTTCGGGCCTTGCGAGAAGTTCTGCGCGAACTCCTCGATGATTTCCTCCAGTTCCGGCGTCGAGATCGGCTTCAGCTCCGCGGCTGCGCGCGTCACCAGTCGGATCTCGTCGGGATCGAACTCCTTGAGGAGGCCGCCGGAAAGGTCTCGGCCCATGGCCAGCAGAAGCACGGCAGCCTTCTCCGTGCCGCCGAGGGGCTTCACGGAGGTGCTGCGCTTGACGGGTGCATTGAATGCCATGGGCGGGCTCTATCAGGCGTCCGGATCTCCGGCCATGCTGCCGACGATTTCCGTCAACGACACGCCGAAACGCGAATTTTCATCTTCCACCACGACCACGGCGCCGCGCGCCACGATGCGGCCATTGACCACGACTTCAACGGGCTCGCCGACGCGATGATCGAGCGGGATCACCGCACCGCGGCCTAGCTTCATCAGATCCGCCACAGGCATCGTGGCCGAGCCGAGCATCACCTGCACGGTCACCGGAATACGCAGAATGGGCTCGATATTGGTCAAGCGGTTGGTTTCTTCGGCCGCGCGAGCAGCGATATCCGCCAATTTGCCGAGCGATGCGTGTTCGACTCCAAGCGCATCGGCCGCTGCTGTGGTCGCCGGATCGGCCTCGAATGGTTGGTTCATGGTCCCCTGCCTTCTGGAATTGACGTCTCGTGATCTCAAGCCGGACTGGCGTTGCGTGCGTCGATCTCCGCGATCGTTCGGTGCGCCTCATCGATCTTGTCGCCGAGCGCGTGGACCATCTGCCGTCCGTCGGCACTGAAGTCCCGCACCATCATGACCATGTCATCGACGGTCTCATTGGTTTTGCCGAGCACCTGCGTGAATTCGCCCTGGTGCGCGCGGAGCCGCACCAGCTCGCGATGCATCTTGGTGACACGGACGCTGGTGAACAGCAGTGCAGCGAAAAGGACGATGTCAACGATTGAGGATATCATTGATGAACTCCCGCTTCTGATCTCCGGACTCTTTGACCTGCAGCGAATAGACGCCGTTCATCTGGCCGAGCTGACACCAGAACAGCCGCTGCTCGTTGCATTCGAGCCGGACCAGCGTGTCGGGCGTGGCGTTCAGTTGCAGGACCTGGCCGACCTTGAAATTAGCCACTTCACCAAGCGTAAACTGGCGTTCTTCCAGGATGGCCTTCAGCGTCACTTCGGTGCGCTTGATCTCGCTATGGAGCTGGCGGCTCCACTTCGGATCGGTCGACGCCGATTCGCCGGACACGATTTGCGACATCGCGGTGCGGATCGGATTGAGCGCCGCATGCGGAATAACGATAAACATCTCGCCGCCGCGATCGAGTGCCTGGAGCAGGATCTTCGAGCAGACAGCCATGTTGTTGAGGCGGCCGATCGCCAGATAATCCATGCGCGTTTCCACGCGCTCGAGCGTGAAGGTCACCTCGGTGGCCCGCTCGAACGAGCTTTGCAGCGCCTTGCCGAAGCGCTCGAACAGCGCCTGCGCCACATGCATCTCCACATTCGAGAACACACGCGGCATGTCGAGCGGCGGCTCGGCGCCATCGGCTCCGAACAGCAGCTCGATCATGGTGTAGACAAAGTCACGGTCGAAGCCGATCAGCACGCGGGCATCCCATGCCTGCGCGTAGAAGACGGCGGCGATCGCTTCGCCTTCATGGCGATCCAGAATGTCCGAGAGCCGCTCGCTGCCGACGCTCATGAGCGAGAAATAGGACTGCGAAGGCGACATCGAGCGCAGGCTTTCCGCGCACAGATTGGTCATCGTGTCGAATATCACATGCAGCATCGGCATGCGTTCGACGGAAATTCCCGCTGCGCCGAGAAGCTGGTCGGACCCCTGGTCCATGCGGCCTGTCTTGACGTCCGACATCAACCGCGTGCCCCTGCTTTGGCCGGCGCCTCAGCCGGTTCGGCCTTGCTGGCACCGCCAGTGATGGTCTCGCTTTCAACCACGTCGATGGACGGGCGGTCGGCCGGGCCGATCATCTTGCGGCCATGCTCGATCGCGATCTGCGGCAGAGCGCCGTTCATGAAGGCAAGCAAGGTCTGCTTGACGATCACATAGAGACGCGCCCGTTGTTCCCGCACCGTCTTCACCTTGATCGCCAGCGGCGCAACGACGCCGTAAGACAGGAAGATGCCCACGAAGGTACCGACCAGCGCGGCGCCGATGAAGCCGCCAAGCAGCTTGGGCGACTGATCGAGCGCACCCATCGCCTTGATGACACCGAGCACCGCCGCAACGATGCCGAGCGCAGGAAGGCCCTCGGCGATCATCATCAGGGAGTTATACGGCTTGAGCTTGCTGCGGACGATGGTTTCGATTTCCTCATCCATCAGCGCCTCGATCTCATGGGTGCGCGCACTGCCCATGATCATGAGTCGGAAATAGTCGCAGATGAACTGGGTCAGCGGTTCGTTGGCGAGCACGGTCGGAAAGGCCGTGAAAATTTCGGAGGATGGCGGATCGTCGATATGCGCCTCGACCTCGTTGCGGCCCTTGTTGCGCACTTCGCGCATCAGGGAGTGCATCAGTCCAAGCAGATCCAGATAGTGTCGCTGCTTCGGCACATCGACCGTGATGGCCTGGATGGTCGCCTTGCCCGTGTCGACCACCGTCTTCCATGGGTTGGCCATGATATAGGTGCCGGCCGACATCCCCATGATGATCACGAATTCCCAGGGCTGCCAGATCACGGCAAGGTGTCCGCCCATCGCAACATATCCGCCGATCAGACTGGCAAGGATGATGATGAGACCAAAGAGAACGCTCAAGCGCACCGCTCCAATTTGAATATGCAATCGGTGTAGGCATCGATGCTTGCACGAGGCTGACATTCCCCGGTTTCGGCCAGCCCCGGACAAGCCTGCTCAGGGAGTTTGGCATTCATCGCGCATGCGAACCTGAAACTCGGATTCCCAGATGCAAACAGCGCTCTATGTCAGCCTTTCAGCCCAGGTCTCGCTCGAGAAACGGCTGGCGACCATCGCCAACAACATGGCGAATGTGAAAACAGCGGCATTTCGCGCCGATGCAGTGAAGTTCGACACCGCCATGTCTCGCGCCGCCGCCCAGTCGGTGGCCTATGCCACGCCCGGCGAGAATTTCATTTCGCGCAAGGAAGGCGCGGTCACGCAGACCGGTAATCCGCTCGATGTAGCGATCGCCGGCAATAGCATGGCCGCCTATCCCGGCGGCCCCGATCCCGGCGCCACCACCTGGATGGCCTTCGAAGGCCCCAATGGACCCGTCTATACCCGCGACGGCCGCATGCAGATGGACATCAACGGCCAGCTGCGGACGCTCACCGGCTACCCCGTCCTCGATTCCGGCGGCACCCCGATCATGATCGATCCCGATGGCGGCCCGATCGTGATTGCGCGCGACGGCAGCATTTCGCAGGGCATCAATCAGGTCGGCCAGCTCGGCCTGTTCGACATCGCCGCGGACGCGAAACTCGAACGATTCGGCAATTCCGGCGTGATCCCGAGCAAGCCCGCAACGGCAGCACTCGATTTCGTCACCGTCGGCTTCCAGCAGGGCTTCGTCGAAGGATCCAATGTCGATCCGCTCTCCGAGCTCACGCATATGATGATGGCGACAAAGACCTTCCAGAATGTGAGCTCGCTGATTCAGGACTCCGAAAGCTCGGTCCAGAACGCCATTCGTACCCTCGGCGATCCCGCCAAGGGCTGAGGCTGACCACAAGGCTTGGAGCTGCGGATGAACGCGCTTGAAAGACTCGAATCCACCATCGCCGTCCTGCGCAAGGACGTGCCGGTGGTGCGTGTCGGCGGCCTCGTCTCGGAAGTCACCTCGACGCATTTCCGGGTCGCCGGTCTGGCCCGCCACGTCAAGCTCGGTGAATTGATCGGGCTGGAGATCGACAAGAAGGTCCATCTCAGCGAAGTCGTGCGCATCGACGGTGACGGCGTCACCGCAAAGCCGTTTGAATCGAACATTGCCGCCGGCCTCGGCCTTGCTGCCTTCCGCATGCCGCCGAAGACGCTGATGCCCCATGCCGGCTGGAAAGGCCGCGTCATCAACGCGCTGGGTGAACCGCTCGACGGTCTCGGCGACATGCCGGTGGGCGAGCGCTCCATGCAGACCGATGGCGATCCGCCGCCGGCCTTGAAGCGTTCGCGCGTCAGCAAGCCGCTGCGCACCGGCGTCAAGGTCATCGATCTGTTCACGCCGCTCTGCATGGGCCAGCGCATCGGCATTTTCGCCGGCTCCGGCGTCGGCAAGACGACGCTGCTGTCGATGCTGGCGCGCAGCACCGGTTTCGACACCGTCGTCACCGCGCTGGTCGGCGAACGCGGCCGCGAGGTGCGCGAATTTCTCGAAGAATCGCTCGCTCAGTACAAGACCCGCGCCGTCACCGTCGTCTCTACCTCGGACGAAAGCCCGATGATGCGGCGCCTCGCGCCGAAGACGGCCATGACCATCGCGGAATACTTTCGCGATCGCGGCGAATCGGTGCTGCTGATCGTCGACTCGGTGACGCGCTTTGCGCACGCCTCGCGCGAAGTGGCGCTGGCGACCGGCGAGCCGGCCATCGCCCGCGGTTACGCACCCAGCGTGTTCAGCGAATTGCCGCGCCTGCTCGAACGCTCCGGCCCCGGCCTCGAAGGCCAGGGCAATATCACCGGCGTGTTCGCCGTTCTGGTCGACGGCGACGATCACAACGAGCCGGTCGCCGACACGGTCCGCGGCACGCTGGACGGCCATATCGTGCTGGACCGCGACGTCGCCGACCAGGGCCGCTATCCCGCAGTGAACGTCCTCGCCTCGGTGTCGCGTCTCGGCCAGCATGTGTGGTCGCCGGAAGAGGCGACGCTGGTGCGCAGGCTGCGCGCCATGATCGCGCGCTTCGAGGACACCCGCGATCTCCGCTTGATGGGCGGCTACCAGCCCGGCCGCGACAGCGAACTCGACCAGGCGGTCAATCTGGTGCCGAAGATCTATGACGTGCTCGGCCAGCTCCCCGCCGAGCCGCCCTGTGCAGAACCGTTCCAGGATCTGCTCGGCGTCATCAAGAGCGCGATTGGCTGATCGCGCAGCGTGTCCTTCACCGAACTGTCGTCATTCGCGGCGCGCCAATTCAGCGCGCCGCGTTGCATGGCTCGCGCCATGTTGCGGCCTCAGATGGCCGTGATAGCGGTTGAATTGCACATTCAGGGAGCGTTCGAGGCATGCGGTTCAGCCGGACTATCCGTTTCGCTTTTGTCATTGCTGTAAGCCTTTCCGCAATTCCCCCTAGCCAGGCCGGCCAGCAGGAGATGCTGGCGCTGATGCAGCGCATCACCGCACTCGCCAAGGAAGGTCGCTATGGCGACGCCATTCCGCTCGCCCGCAAGCTGACCAATGAGGCCGAGAAAACCGCCGGCCGCCAGTCGCCGCTAACTGCGACAACCTATGTCGTGCTCGCCCAGGCCCTGCAGGCTCAGGGCGAACTCACCGAGGCCGAAGCCAATCTGCGCAAGGCGCTGGTCATTCGCGAAAAGGCGATGGGCCCGACCCATGCCGAAGTCGCCGCCGTGCTCGGCCCGCTCGGCCAGATCGCCTTTGCGCGCGATCGCCTGGCGGACGCCGAACGCTATGCATTGCGCGCGATCGCGATCAATGAGCGCGCCGCCGGTCCCGACAGCACCGCCACTGCGCTGTCGCGGATGCAGCTCGGCAATATCCGCCACCGCCAGCTGCGCGAAGATGAAGCCATTGACATTTTCAGCCGCGCCCTGAGCAGCTTCAAGGCCGCGGGCGCACAGGCCGAGATCATGGTGCCGGTGGCGCTCAACAACATGGCCGAAGTCGCCAAGGCCCAGGGCAAGCTGCAGCTCGCCGACGACAATTTTCGCGAAGCTTTGGCGCTGCAGGAGAAACTGCATGGCGCGGGCAATCTCCAGGTCGCCTCCACGCTCAACAATCTCGGCGAACTTCGCCGCGTGCAGGAACGCCTGCCGGAGGCAGAAGACCTAGCCCGCCGCGCGCTGGCGATCCGCGAAAAGTCGCTCGGTCCCGATCATGCCGATGTCGCTGCCAGCCTCAACAATCTCGCCATCGTCTTCACCCGCCAGGGCCGTGCCACAGAGGCCGAAGGCCTGCTGACCCGCGCGCTCGCGATCCAGCAAAAATCGTTCGGCACCGATCACCCCAATGTCGCCATCGCGCTGAACAATCTCGCCGAAGCCAAGTCCACCGCCGGCCAGAAGAAGGAGGCGGAAGAGCTGTTCCGCCGTTCCCTCGCCATCCGTGAAAAGAGCGCCGGCCGCGACCATCCCGACACCGCCACGGCGATCGACAATCTCGTCAACCTGCTCACCGACGATAACCGCGCCAATGAGGCGGAGCCGCTGGCCCGTCGCTCCCTCGCCATCCGCGAAGCTGCACTCGGCCCGCGGCATCCCCGCGTGGCCGGCAGCCTCAACAATCTCGCCGTGGTGCTCGATACACTTGGCAACGCCCATGAGGCCGAGCCGCTGCTGAAGCGCGCTCTGGAGATTCGCGCCACCACGCTCGGCGACAGCCATCCCGATGTCGCCAACAGCTACAACAATCTCGGCGCCCATTATCTCGACGTCCGGGACTGGCAGCAGGCCCATGATGCCTTCGCCCGCGCGACCGCGATCCTGATTGCCCGCAACGCCAATGATGCCGGCGACGCCGCCCCGGGCAGCGAGCTCAGCTTCAAGGACGGCACCAATCCCTTCCCCGGCGCCATCGTCGCGGCCTATCAGCTCGCCGACACCGTGCCGGACCAGCAGGCTGCATTGCGCGCGCAAGCCTTTGAAAACGCGCAGCGGATCGGCGACGAGCAGGCGGCCAAGGCGATTGCCGGCATGTCGGCCCGCGTCGCGGCAGGCGGCAGCGATCTTTCGGCAAGAGTGCGCCAGCGGCAGGATCTCGCCGATCAGGCCGTCGCCACGGATCAGCTGCTGATAGCAGCGCTCTCGCAGCCGGCCGCGGCGCGCAATGCGCAGACCGAGCAGAACATCCGCAACCGCGCCGCAGCCATTGCCAGCCAGATCAAGGAACTCGACCTCAGCATCGCCACGCAATTCCCGGACTATGCGACATTCCTCGCCCGCAATCCGATCGGGCTGGCGGATGTCCAGAAGCAGCTCGGCCCGAAGGAAGCATTGCTGCTCTTCGCCACCACCGAGCGCACCACCTATGTCTGGACGGTGACGAAATCCGATATCCGCTGGCACGCCGCGCAGCTCGGCACGAAACAACTCGCCGATACCGTGCGCATCCTGCGCTGCGGCCTCGATGACGAGGCCTGGCACGGCAAGGCCAGTGACTGCAGCGAGAAATACGGCCTGAAGAAGCCGCCGGGCGGCGGTCAGCTGCCCTTCGATACCGAGCGCGCTCACGGGCTGTATCAGGCCCTGCTCGCTCCCGCCGCCAAGGAGATCGACGGCAAGGAGCTGATCCTGGTGCCCTCTGGCCCGCTGGCGACGCTGCCGTTCCAGGTGCTGCTCACCGAGAAGCCGCCGAACGGCCCGCTAGCGTTCGCCGATGCGCCATGGCTCGCCAAACGCTTCGCCACCACGGTGCTGCCTTCGGTGTCGAGTCTGAAATCACTGCGTCAGGTGGCCAAGACCAGCCGCGCGCAAAAGCCTTATGTCGGCATCGGCAATCCCCTTCTGGATGGCGATGTCGAGCGCGCCAAGCTGGCGCGTCAGTTCCAGAGCTGCGCCGCGATCATGGAAGCACGGCAGGACCAGCTCGCCCAGCGAAAGGTCGGAACCTCGGTCTCCCTCACTGGCGGCATCGCGGATCTCGAACAGCTCAAGCGCCTCGCCCCGCTGCCGGAGACCGCCATCGAGCTGTGCGCCGTCGCCGAACGCTTCTCGCCGGTGCGCGGCGACGTTTATCTCGCCAATGCCGCCACCGAGTCGCAGGTCAAGACGCTGAATGCCAGCGGCCAGCTCGCGCAATATCGCGTGCTGCATTTTGCCACTCACGGCGCGCTGGCCGGCCAGCTGCGCGGCACCAACGAACCCGGCCTGATCATGACGCCGCCGCAGCAATCGACGCGCGAGGATGACGGCTACCTGTCATCATCCGATATTTCCGCACTGAAGCTCGATGCCGACTGGGTGGTGTTGTCGGCGTGCAATACGGCGGGCGGTGAGAAAGCCAATAGCGAAGCCTTTTCCGGCCTCACCCGTGCGTTCTTCTATGCCGGCTCCCGCGCGCTGCTGGTCACGCATTGGCCGGTCAATTCACAGGCTGCGGTCATCATCACCACTGGCACGACCAACGCACTGGCAACCCAGCGCGACCTCGGCCGCGCCGAAGCCTTCCGCCGCTCGCTGGTGAACCTGATCGGCAAAGGCGGCGCCTATGCCCATCCCAGCGTCTGGGCGCCGTTCGTCCTGGTCGGTAATGGCGGTGCTTAGGATCTAGCCACCGGCGCGGCTGTCTTTCTGCATCTCGTTCTTGCGCATCGGCATCGCATCGATGCGGCCAAAAATATCATTGGCAGCCAGCGGGCCCTTCGAGGCGAAGGCCGTGTTGCCGTCCTTGCCGACAAGGAAGACGCGGAACTCATTGCCATCCGTCGCCAGTCGCTTGCGCAATTCGCGCGCCTGCTGGCCGTCGCCGACAGCCTCCATCAACACGATATTGCGCTCGAACATGCCGTTCGATGCAGATTCGAGATGGCGACGCTGGGTCCGCAGCTCGCCATCCTGAGCCGACGGCGCGACCACGACCAGCACGCGGCTCTTCCAGCGCAGCCCGGCCAAAGGATCCGCCTTGGCCGGCAGGACGGTGGCCAGTGCAACGACGGCACTGGCAGAGAGAGCAATGGCTACGCGACCACCCAAGGCGGTGCGACGAGAAAGACGCTTCATTCTGGCTGTCCCCTGCCGACATTGCGGCGCATCTGCGCCGCTTCAAGCATGACGCATTTCCAACCGGCTTACACGGCAATTGTTTCATGCCGGCGTCAGCACGAAACAAAAGGACGCACCCACGAAGCCGTTTTCCGATACGGCGCCAACGGGCTGAAACCCGGCATGGCTACCACTCCATCCAACATTGCAGCGGACATCGCTGCCCCCGGACGGAGACAGCCATGCGCATCCTCAGCTTCATCCTCGCTTTCGGCTTCGTATGCGCTGCTCCGGACTTCCACGCGACGGCCGACAGCAGCCTCCCTGGCGCTGGCACCTTCACCTTTTCCGGCTCGCAGCTTGGGCATGTGACGACAACGGCTCACCTGACACTGTCACCGCGCGGCAGGCAGCTCCCCGCCAGTGCACCGGACAGCACGAGCCATATTGCACGCGGCTAGAACGACGAGAGCAGACTTGGTCGCCTATCCGACGTCGCGCTGACTGACGGTGTCGCGACTGACTTCGTCCCACCACTTCCAGCGTCCGCCGCCAGCGCGCTTCGCCGCATAGAGCGCACGATCGACCTGTTCGAGCAGGTCGGAGGTGGTGGCCTCCGGGTGATCCATCGCGCCGGTGACCAGAATGCCGGCGCTGGCGCCGATGCGGATCGGAATATCGTTGACCAGATACGGCATGGACAGTGCCACCACCGCCTCGCGGGCCATCGACAGCGCCACTTCCCGGCCGAGATCACCGACCTGCACGCTTTTCAGCAGCATGAACTCGTCGCCGCCGAACCGACAGGCCATGCCGTCTTCGCCCATGCAGGCAGCAAGGCGGGTCGCCACCTGACGCAGCAACTCGTCGCCGATATGGTGGCCGTGGCGGTCGTTGACCGGCTTGAAGCCATCGAGATCGATGGCGATGATCGCCACCTGGCCACTGCCATTCTGCAGGGCCGAGACGAAGGCCGACCGGTTCGGCAGGCCGGTGAGAAAGTCCTGGCTCGCCTGCCGCGCCAGCGCGTGCTTGGCTTCAAGGCGCTCGATGAAGGCGGTGCTCAGATGGCGCGATGCCTCACGCAATGTCAGCCAGAACAGGAACAGCATGGTGGCGCCGATCGAATAGGACGCCTCCGGCCGCATGAAGCCCCCGACAACGATGGGCCCGAACAGCAGTGCCGCCGTGAGCAGCACGATCCAGGGACGGATCGCCGCGCGCGACACCATGCCGACGCAGAACGACATGGCCAGACCAAAAGCCAGCCAGGCCCCCGGCGCATCGCCGAGTTGCAGCGCCCGGAATGACAGCATGCCGAGAGAGGCACCGAAGCAGGCGGCGCCCACACCATAGATCCGCTCCCAACGCACGACCCCCGCATCCGAAGCCTGCGGACCTCGCGACTTGTAAAGGCGCAGGCTGACGAGCCGTGCGGATGCCGTGACGAAAACGAAGAAGGAGATGATCGCGTAGACGGGGTCGCTGCTCATCCAGGCAAGCGCGATGCCACCAATCACCGAAGTAAGGCTGATCGCGGCGACCTGCGGCAACGCCGTATAGAGCATCTCGACGAGTTCGCGCCGGATCTGCGGACTTGGATGTCGAAAACTGGACCGGACGACGCTCTGCATGGCAGCGGGACCATGCCACCTCAATCCTAACAAGGGGTACTCAGCGATGCGAAAGTGGCCGGTTACGCACAACAAAAAGGCCAGCCTTGCGGCTGGCCTTGATGGACCGATCGACAACCGATCCCACTCCGCGCCGTGCGAGCGCAGTGTGTCGACTACGTGACTTACGGCTTGTATCCGCCGCCCGGGAGCGGGCCGTGATACGGCGTGTTACGGCAATGGCCCCAAGGACCGCGCCAGTAACCGGGAGGGCAGCCGTTCCCGGCCACCGGAGCTTCCTGATAGTAGCCGCCCGGGAGCGGACCGTAGTATGGCGTGGTGCGGCAACCGCCCCACGGACCGCGCCAGGCATTGGGGCCGCAGCCACCGGACACCTGGATCACCTGCGCTTCGACAGCGAGGCTCTGGCCGATCATCGGCGCAGCATTGGCCTGCGACGAAACGATGAACATGGCGACAAGGCACGCCGCCATGACGTGAAGAAACTTGGTCATTCTATTCCTCTCTGATTGGAAACAATCATCAGCCCCGACCAATGCACCCGCCTGCTGGATAAGAATCGCAACCTGAAAGTGCGTTTGTCTGCGATCTTGCATAGAACCACATTTTACCTTTGGCAATTGCGATCGGCTTGTTCCGCCATGCGACTGCTTCGGTTAGTTATCTGGCCGTTAAGACAGCAGTGGTCGCCACAGCGCTTGGCGATGAGGCTGCGTCCATGTTTGCATCGCGAGCTTGTTCGTAGCTGTTTGCCGAACTCGTTCGTGACAACTAAACCAATTTGGAACCGATCGAATCTTCGTCGTGCACGGCAACGATGTTCCCGCAAACGCGACGATATCGACACTCACGCTTCTCCGAGAGATCACTGTGCTTCCCTGGAAACTGATCGACACCACCGACGTGCCTGATGGCAATGTGCCGCTGCGGCTGATGCAACGCGGCAAGGAGTTCGCCATCAAGCTCGGACAGAACGAACTGATGAGCAGTCGCCTGTACGGTTCCGAGGAAGCGCTTGCGACGCTGACCTGCTTTCGCCTGAAGGATATCAAGGCACCGAAGCTGCTGATCGGTGGCTACGGCATGGGCTTCACCCTTCGCGCCGCGCTCAAGGTCCTCGGGCCAAAGGCAAAGACAACGGTGGTCGAATTGCTGCCGGCGATCGTTGCCTGGGCACGCGGGCCGATGGCCGAGTTGACCGGCGACAGCCTCCGGGATCCGCGCGTCAGCATTGTCGAGGGCGACGTGGTCAAGGCCATCAAGTCGGCGCGCGATGCCTATGATGCCATCCTGCTCGATGTCGATAACGGGCCCGAGGGGCTTACGCGCAAATCCAACGATGCGCTCTACGATCTCTCCGGCCTGCATGCCAGCATGGCCGCGCTGCGGCCGGGCGGCGTGCTCGCGGTGTGGTCGTCATTCCCGCATCCGAAATTCACCACCCTGCTGCGCAAGGCCGGCTTCGCCACGGAGGAGATCGCGATCCGTGCCGCCGGCACCCGCGGCGGCGCGCGCCATGTCATCTGGCTCGCGACCAGACCGAAAGGCGCGCCTACCAAAGCGGCCAGGCCTGCGTCCGCCAAGGTCGCGCCGGCCAGACCTGGCGCTGCCGCGAAAACCCGCATTGCGAAGCCCGGCAGCAAGCCGCCGACAAAGCGGAAACCGGCTCCCGCGGAGAAGAAGTCGTAATAGCAAAGAAGCCCGCGACATCCGCCGCGGGCTTCTTGATATTTGTCACGAGTCGGATCTGTAGGGTGGGCAAAGGCGCGCAGCGCTGTGCCCACCTTCAAATGCGCGACTGGTCAAGGTGGGCACGCTGCGCTTTGCCCACCCTACACACGCTTCAATCAGTCGACCTTGAGATTGGCGGCCTTGACCACCTTCTCCCACTTCTCGGTCTCGGCGACGATCATCTTGCCGAACGCGTCCGGCGGACCGACCAGCGGCTCGCCGCCAAGGTCGATCAGCTTGGCCTTGATCGCCGGCTCCTGCAGCACCTCGTTCACGGCGGCATTGAGTTTCGCAATGATCTCCGGCGGGGTCTTCTTCGGCGCGCCCATGCCGAACAGTGCGGAGGCTTCATAGCCCGGCACGCTCTCGGCCACGGTCGGGACATCCGGCAGCAGCGGCGACTTCTCGGTGGTGGTCACCGCGAGCGCCCGCAGATTGCCCGAACGGATATGCTGGATGATCGACGGCATGTTGTCGAAGATCACCTGGACCTGGCCGCCCGTCATGTCGGTGATCGCCAGCGCGGCGCCGCGATAGGGGACGTGCTGCATCTTGGCGCCGGTCATCATCATGAACATTTCGCCGGACAGATGCACCGAGGTGCCGTTGCCGGAGGACGCCATGTTCACCTTGCCCGGATTGGCCTTCACATAGGCGATGAATTCGGGGACAGTCTTCGCGGTGATATCCTTGTTGACCGTCATCACATTGGCGGTGCGGTGGAAGGCGGCGACCGGCGCGATGTCGCGCACGAAGTTGAAGCTCAGCTTCGAATAGAGCGTCGCATTGATGTAGTTGGCCGGATTGACCAGCAGCACGGTGTAGCCGTCCGGCTCCGCATTCACGACGGACTCGGTGCCGATATTGTTGCCGGCGCCCGGCTTGTTTTCGATGATGAATTGCTGGCCGAGCTTTTCGGACAGTCGCTGTCCGATCAGGCGCGCGAGAATGTCGGTGGCGCCGCCAGGCGGATAACCGACGACGAAGCGGATCGGCTTGTTCGGATAGTTCGATGCCTGCGCCAGCGCGGCGCTGGTGGGCACGAGAGCGGATGAGACGAATGCAGAAAAGCCAAGCGCGATCAGACCGATCGCGGCGCGACGAGAAGCCATGATTTTTATTCCCTCCAGCTGCCGCAACTTGGCGCGCGGTCAGCGTGTGTGTTGAATTGACAACACCCGTCTGTAACAAACAATTCGACTATCGGCCAGTGCGACATTACCTGCGGCCGAAGCCCAAATAAGCGTCAGAGGAGATCAGCATGGCTCTCACCGTCACCGCGCTCGACCATATCGTGCTCAATGTCACCGACGTCGCGCGCTCTGCCGCCTGGTATCGCGACACGCTCGGCATGACGGTGAACGTGTTTGATCCCGGCCAGGGCAAGACACCGCGCACCTCGGTGAGTTTCGGCGCGCAAAAGATCAATCTGCGGCCCATCGGTGCCGACAAGGTGGAGTGGTTTACTGCCGATCACGAACGGGCCGGCAGTGACGATCTGTGTTTCCTCACCGCATCCTCCCCCGACGACGTTGTCGCCCATCTCGGAAAACTCGGCATCGCCATTGAGGAAGGTCCGGTAGCCAAACAGGGCGCCCGCGGCACGCTTCGCTCGGTCTATTGCCGGGATCCCGATGGCAGTCTGATTGAAATTTCATCTTACGAAATGGACTAGCGCTGCATGCGCGGGCGCGTTTGCACCACGCCCGTGCCGATGGCACAACGGCATCCACAAACAACAAGAACAAGGAAGCCGCCCCCCGCGTGAGCGGATTTCCGCAGGAGGATGCATGCCCATTCCCACCCTCGCCCCCGGTTCGATCAGCCCGTTCGACGGCATGGACGTGCCCTGGCTGCTGCGCATGCGCGCCGATTCCCGGCGCGATCATCCCTTTGTCATCTGGTCGCCCTTCGACGCGCCGGCGCGGCCCTGGACCTACGGCGAATTCCACGAGCGGGTCGGCGCACTGGCCGCCGGCCTCGTCAAGCGCGGCATCCAACAGGGCGACTATGTGCTGATCCATCTCGACAATTGCGTCGAGCAGCTGTTGTCCTGGTTCGCCTGTGTCGAGCTCGGCGCCATCGCCGTCACCACCAACACCCGCTCCTCCGCCGCCGAAATCGCCTATTTCGCCGACCATTGCGGCGCCGTTGCCGCCATCACCCAGCCATCCCTCGCCGAACTCGTCGCCGCGAACTGCAAGAACCTCCGCTGGATCGCCGTCACCTCGCACAATGCCGGCACGCCTGCCGACATCCCCGGCAAGGCGGAGCGCTTCGAGGCCCTGTTCGCCGACAGCGCCGATCGTCCGAGGCGGCCGATCGATCCATGGGCGCATTGCAGCGTGCAATACACGTCCGGCACCACGTCACGCCCGAAGGCGGTGCTGTGGACCCATGCCAATGCGCTGTGGGGCGGCAAGATCAATGCGGCGCATCAGGACCTGCACGCCTCCGACACGCATCTCACCTATCTCCCGCTGTTTCACACCAATGCGCTGGCCTATTCGATGCTGGCGACGCTGTGGGTCGGCGGCTCCATCATCATCCAGCCGCGCTTCTCCGCCAGCCGCTTCTGGCCGACCGCGCTCGAACACCGCGCCACCTGGACCTCGACCATCCCGTTCTGCATGAAGGCACTGCTCGAGCACGAGGTGCCGAAGCAGCATCACTTCCGCCTGTGGGGGGCGTCGTTCTGCGACCCGCCGGCCTTTGCCAAGTTCGGCATCAAGATCATCGGCTGGTGGGGCATGACCGAGACCATCACCCACGGCATCATCGGCGAGGTCGATCAGCCCAACACGCCCATGGCCATCGGCCGCACCGCCGCCGAATACGGCATCCGCATCACCCGCGATGACGGCTCGCCGGTCGAAGTCGGCGAGACCGGCAATCTCACCATCCTGGGCACGCCCGGCCTGACGCTGTTCAAGGAGTATCTGCACAACGAAGCCGCGACACGCGACAGCTTCGATGAGCATGGCTTCTTCATCACCGGCGACCGCGTCACGCTGCTGGAGCGCGGCTATATCAAGTTCGGCGACCGCTCGAAGGACATGCTGAAAGTCGGCGGCGAAAATGTCGCGGCGTCGGAGATCGAGCAGGTGGTGATCACCGTGCCCGGCGTGCGCGAGGCGGCCGTGGTGGCGAAGAAGCATGCGATGCTGGATGAAGTGCCGGTCGTGTTCATCATCCCGCAGGCCGGCGTCGCGGCATGCCCGCCGACGCTGCATGACAATGTCATGGCCGCCTGCAAGAACGGCCTCGCCGACTTCAAGGTGCCGCGCGAGATCCACTTCGTCGATGACATGCCGCGCTCGACTTTGGAAAAAGTCGCGAAGGCGGAGCTGAGAAAGCTGCTCGTTTAGCTCCACTGTCATCCCCGCCTAGCACGTCGAAGACGTGCGCGGAGCGGGGATCCAGTAAACGCAGACCTTGGTGATGAAACGCCAGTAACAGTGTCTACTGGGTCGCCCGGTCAAGCCGGGCGACGACAGTCGGGGATCATATCCCCAGCGCCACCGGCCGGAACGCCTGCAGGAGCTGCTGGTCGATCTTGTCGCCCATCTGCTCCATCATCTCGAACGCCTTGGCGTGGGTGAACGGCATGCGATAGGCACGCTTCTCCACCAGCGCGGCATGGATGTCGACGATGGTCATCAGCCGCACGATGTCGCTGATCTGGTCGCCGGCAAGGCCATCGGGATAGCCGGTACCATCGAGAAATTCGTGGTGGTGCAGCACCACGTCGAGCATTTCGCGCGGGAACGAGCCCTGCGCCGCCAGCGCCTCGAAGCCGAGCCGCGGATGCTTGCGCACTTCCAGCGTTTCCTCTTCGGAGAGCTTGCCCGGCTTGTCGAGAATGGCGACCGGAATGAACGCCTTGCCCACGTCATGCACCAGCGCCGCACGCGTCAGCCGGCGCTGATCCTCGTCACGCATGCCGAGATGCTGCGCGAAAGCCACCGCGAATCCGGTGACGAACAGGCAATGCCGGTAGCTGTGATTGTGATGGCGCCCCACTGCGGCGAGCCATTCGCGCAGGGACGAACGCTTGATCGCCTTAATGATCAGGCTCTCGGCCTGCATCACGTCGTTGAACGACAGCGGCACGCCGGCCGGCAGCTTCTCGAAGATCTTCACGATGACCGCATGCGCCGCCTCGACGCCGCGATTCAGCGTCTTGCCGCGCGCCGCAAAATCCTCGTCATGCGGGCCGGGAAACGCCGCGCGGATCCGCTGCAGCACGCCGCGCGAATCGAACGGGCGCGCGATGGTGTCGGTGGCGCCGAGCGCCCAGGCCTGCATGGCGCCGTGATGCATCGCATCGGCCAGCACGAACAGGCGCGGCATCGATTCATAATTCTTGTGGCGCAGACGGTTGCGCACGCGCTGCACAGCCTCCGCCGAGCGCAGATTGATATCGACCACGATGCCGGACAAATCGCGCGACGGCGCCTCCGGAATGCGCGTGGTCGGCACGACCTCCACATCCCCGACCGTGGCCAGGATGTCTGCGAGTTCACGCGACTGGTCATTGCTGTCCGACGCCAGCAGCAGGCGGCGGCGGGGCGATGAATGGGATGCGACGCTCATATGTCCTCGTTCGCTTGCAGCATCCGGCTGCAAAGACGGGACAGAGATACCGCGCAATCCGGTTCCTGAAGCTTAAAACCTAGCGTTAACAATCGGTGACGGGCCCACTGTGACCGTTCTTCGCGCCGTTATCGATAGTGATCCGTCAAGGCGATGGATAAAAATGGAGACAATACACCTTGCGCGACGCAGGGATTCGCACGGACACTGGCATCATGACCCACCGCATCCCCTTTGCCGCGATTGCTCTTGCTGTCTTGTCACCCATCGGGGTGGTGGCATCCGCCGCCCCGGTCGCGGCCCAGCCCTTGATGCCGATCGATGCGCCTTTTACGGCGACCCTGTCCAACGCCACGCCCCTTGTCTTCGGCATGCCGGCAGATGCGGCGGCCCAGGCGCTCGGCGTGCCGCTGACCTATTTGAAGGGCCGCCCCGGCGACGAGATCTATCTGGCCATTCGCAACATCGGCGGCAGCGGGCTTTTTCCGCGCAAGGACCGGCTGTTCCTCCAGTTCCGCAAGGGCCGGCTCACCGGCTGGAAGGGTGACTGGGGAACGAATTGGATGTGGGAGTAAACGCCGCGGCCGTAGGATGGGTTGAGCGCAGCGATACCCATCATCAAACGCGCCCGGCCGTGATGGGTATCGCTGCGCTCACCCCATCCTACGATCACCCCATCGCCACCCATCCGCGGAACGTGAACGCCGCATAGAACAGCGCCACGTCGCTGAAGCCCGCCTCGCGCAGCAACGCCTCGTCTTCATCCGGCGACAGAGCCGGCAGGTGCCCGGCAAGTGCCGCCGGCATCGTTTTGGCCTGACCTGGATCGACACCATTCAGGACTGCGAAAGCGGCAAAGCGCGACAGCCAGCGATGCCCCGCCTCACCCGCCGGATAGCTGTGATGTGCCACCACGAAGGGCGCCCCCGGCTTCAGCCGTCGTCGCACCTCGCGCAAGGTCCGCAACCGCTCGTCCCGTGGCAGGAAATGCAGCGTCAACAGACATGCCGCGCCGTCGAAGGGCTTGAGCGGTGCGGCGTCGATCGTGCCTTCGACCAGTTCGACGCGTGACTGCAGCGGTCCCAGCGTCGCCCGCGCAAGCTCAAGCATCTCCGCCGACGGATCGACACCGAGCAGGCGCCAATCCCTTTGCGTCTCGGCAAACACCTTGAGCTCCAGCCCGCCACCGGCCCCCAGCACCAGAATGTCAGCCGCTCCGTGTGCATGTTCCGCCAGCAGCAACATCGCCATGCGCTGCAGGTCGACGAAGCCCGGCACCTGGCGCTTCGGCCGCTCGGCATAGTTCGCCACCGCCGCCGGATCGTTGAATGTCTGGGTCAGGTTCATGCTTCAGCCGAACACCAGCGCCCGATGCGCTGACGTTCCCGCCGTGACGCCATCGGCCACTGCCCAGCTCACACTATGCGGCGCCCGCGCGATATCGCCGGCGGCATAGACGCCGGGGACCGATGTCATCTTGTCCGCATCGGTCCTGATCATCGGTCCCATCGGACCGTCCTCGATGGCGGCGCCGAGTTGCTCGGCCAGCGGCGACGACAGGCACGACTCGGGCGCAATATAAAGTGCATCCACCACGCTGCGCCGGCCACCTTCCAGCACGAGCGCTGACAGCGCCGTGCGCTCACCTTCCAGTCCCGTGACTTTCGCAGCTTCCACGCGCACGCCACGGCGCGCCATCACGTCCGCCCCTTCGGCGTCCAACTCATGTCCGTTCAGATAGAGCGTCACCGGTCCCCATTCGGCGACGATGGATGCCTGATGCACCGACATCGGGGTGCGATAGAGCACGCCGAGCTGCCGGTCGCTGAATTCGATGCCGTGACAATAGGGACAATGCAGTACCGTCTTGCCCCATCGCTCCTGAATGCCGGGAATGGACGGCAGCGTATCGCGCAGGCCGAAAGCAAGGATCACTTTCCGCGTCGCCAGCGCTTCGCCATTCCCAAGCACCACGGAGAAGCCGTCATCCTCGACGCGCGCACCGGTCGCCTCGCCGTCGATCATCCGGACGGTCGGATAGGCCATCACCTGCCGCCGCGCCGTGGCCAGGATCTGTTGCGGATCGCTGCCGTCATGACCGAGGAAACCGTGAGCGGCATCTGTAAAGCGATTGCGCGGCTGACGCGTGTCGATGACGACCACATTGCGGCGCGCACGCGCGAGATAGGTCGCAGCAGCCAGGCCGGCAAAGCCGCCGCCGACGATGATGGCGTCAGTCGTCATGTGCTTTCTCCAGTTTGAACTTGTCGCGCTGCCCCTTGAAGCGCGCACTGAAATCCGCGCTCAGCATCGCCAGCGTCACCTCGCCGAAGCGGCGCAGCAGCAGCTCCTCGGCCTCGTCAAAAGCCTTGCCGAGCGCTGCATTGACGGCCTGCTCCACCAGGCAACCGGGCATGTCCGTGCGATTGCCCATGGCCAGAACCTCTGGCTGGCCCAGCGCCTCATAGATGTCGCGCAGCGTCACCTTGCTGAGGTCGCAGGCGATCCGCCAGCCGCCGCCATGGCCTTTTTCGGAACTCACCAACCCCTGCTCACGCAGCCCGGCCATGATGCGCCGAACCACGACGGCATTGGTGCACATGGCCCGCGCCAGTGCCTCGGATGTTTTCGGCGTCTCGTCCTCGGCCATATGCAGCAGCACATGGAGAACGCCCGACAGGCGGCTGTCTCGTCTCATGTAACTTCATATGATGCGTGACATGACGTGTGTCAAGGCAGCGATTTCGGAACAGCTGGGTCGCCAAATCTTGAGTGGACCCACGCCGTCCCGCGCTTCAAACACACGACACCGTTTCAACAACGAATGGATGAGCCCGTGGGACAAGACATTACGCTGACCGCATCGGACGGCTTCAAGCTCGGCGCCTACCGCACTGAGCCCGAAGGCAAGCCCAAGGGCGCCGTCGTGGTCATCCAGGAAATCTTTGGTGTGAACAGCCACATCCGCACGATCTGCGATCGTTTCGCCGTGCAGGGCTATGTCGCCATCGCGCCGTCGATCTTCGATCGCGTCGAGCCGAACTTCCAGTCGGGCTATTCACCCGAAGAGGTCGCCATCGCGCGAAAATTCGTTGCCAATCCGGACTGGGCCGCGTTCCTGCGGGACACCCAGGCGGCGATCGATGCGGTGAAGGATGTCGGCCCGGTCGGCATCATCGGCTTCTGCCTTGGCGGCAGCGTCGCCTATGCAGCAGCGACCAAGCTCGACGGGCTCAGCGCCGCCATCGGCTATTATGGCGGCGCCGTGGTGCGCTTCGCCGACGACAAGCCGACGGTCCCGACGCAGCTCCATTTCGGCGAGAAGGACCACGGCATTCCGCTCAGCGACGTGGAGACGATCAAGGCGAAGCGCCCGGAGGTCGAGGTGTTCGTCTATGACGGCGCCGAACACGGTTTCAACTGCGACCAGCGCGCAAGCTATAACAAGGCGAGTGCGGATGTGGCACGCGAACGGAGCCTGGCGTTCTTCGCTAAACATTTGAAGTAAGCAACGCGCTGCGCCGTTGCGCACCACTCACTGTCATCGCCCGGCTTGACCGGGCGATCCAGTACACTCAGTCGTCAATGCCTCATCGCCAATTCTGCGTTTACTGGACCACCCGCTCTCGCGGGTGGTGACAGTTCATCAGCGTTGCGAAAGCGAGCGCCTCACTCCCCCTTCACGCCCGCCGTCTTCGCCACATTGGCCCAGCGGTCGAAATCGCGCTTCAGGGTCTTCTCGAACGACTCCGCGCTGTCACCCACCGGCACCAGATTCACCGCCTGCAGGCCCGCGGTGCCTTCCGGCGAATTGATGATGCGGGCGAGCTCCGCCGACAGCTTGTCGATGATCGGCTTCGGCGTGCCGGCCGGAACGAACACACCGAGCCAGCCTTCGGCCTCGAAGCCGGGATAGCCGAGCTCGGCCATGGTCTGCACATTCGGCAATTTCGGCTTGCGCTTCTCACCGCCGACCGCAAGCGGACGGATCTTGCCGGCCTCGAGCTGCGGGCCCGCAGTGGTGAAATCGAGGAAGGATGCGGTGACCTGATTGCCGAGCAGATCATTCAGCAGCGGGGCCGCGCCACGATAGGGCACATGCGTCCAGTCCAGGCCAGCATTCTTCTTCAGGAGCTCGCCATAGAGGTGCGAGGTCGTGGCATTGCCGAAAGTGCCATATTGAAACTTGCCGGTCTTGCCTGCCTCGATCAGCTCCTTCACCGACTTGATGGGCTGCGCATCGGGCACCACCAGCACGATCGGCGAGATTGCGATCTGCGTCACCGGCGCGAGATCCTTGAACACATCATAAGGCAGTTTCGACATCAGGCTCGGCGCCTGGATGATCTGCGTGATCGCGATCAGCACCGTATAGCCATCCGGTGCTGCCTTGGCGACGAAGTCATTGCCGATGACACCGCCGGCGCCCGGCTTGTTTTCGACGGTGACGGTCTGCTTCCAGCTTTCCTGCAGTTTCTGCGCAAGCAGTCGCGCGCCGACATCGGTGGCGCCGCCGGGGGCATAGGGGACGACGAAATTGATGCGCTTGTCGGGATAGGACTTTGCTGCATCCTGCGCCATGGCCGGCAGCGCCATTACCAAACTGGTTGCACCGAGCATCGTCAGAGCAAGCGCACGCCTGGTCATTGTCGAAGCAATCGTCATCGTCCCTCCTGAATGTTCTGTGGCGCGGATGATCATTCGCGCCTGCGAGTTATCTCGCTCAGGCCTTTCATACAGGAAGAAGCTTGCTCCGAAACGGTACGATGCGCGCAATCGCACACCTGCGCGCAACTAACGCAGCATTTTGAGCGATGAATGATACGCGCCATTCCATCGCATAAAAAATCGCCCGCAGGATGCCCCCTGCAGGCGATTTTGTGTAGCTCAGCCGAATAGCCGAACTAGAACCAGCGCTCGCCGACCATCACCGTGTCGCCGGGATCGATCGGCGTGCCGAGCGGCACTTCGGCGCGGTAGGAGCCTTCCGGTCGATTATGAGTCAGCATGACCGCATCGCGCTTGGCGCGCGGCGAGAAGCCGCCGGCGATGGCCACCGCGCTCTCGACGGTCATGTTCGGCACGTAAGGATACTGGCCGGGTGCCGCGACTTCGCCGAGGATGAAGAACGGACGATAGGTCTCGATCTCCACCGCCACCGATGGCTCACGGATATAACCGTTGCGCAGGCGACCGGTGATGGCAGCGGCGAGCGACGCCGGCGTCATCCCGCGCGCAGACACGCGGCCGATCAGCGGCATGGTGATCGCGCCACCGGCATCGATCGCATAGGAATTGGTGAGGCCTTCCTGCCCGTAGACCACGACGCGCAGCTTGTCGCCGGCATCGAGCTTGTATTGCGCATCATATTTCGATGCGGGCGCGGCATAGGCGACGGGAGGGCCCGAGCGGTTGTAAGCGAGCGTGTCGAGCGTCGTCGGCGCGGCAACCACGGCAACGGGGCCGGGTCTGCGCATGCAGCCGGTCATGGCCAGGGCCATGGCGGCGACGATCAAAGGCAGGCGTAACGCGCGAAATACAGGCACTGGACTCATCCCTCATAGAGACAGTCCGGTTGTGGGCCCTTATGGTTAACATTGGGTTGCCAGCACCGTTCAAAGCCATGCAAAAGCCCGCCTCCGGCTCTGCCGGAAACGGGCTTTTTATAGGTGTTTATCTGCGTTTAGGCGGCCGCGCCGACCCCGATGGGACAGCTCACGCCGGTGCCCCCGAGGCCGCAATAGCCGCCTGGATTCTTGGCGAGATACTGCTGGTGATAGTCCTCGGCAAAGTAGAATTTGTCGATCGGCGCAATTTCCGTCGTGATCGAACCGTAGCCCTTGGCGTCCAGGGCCTTCTGGAAGGCGGCCTTGGAGTCCTGCACGGCTTTCATCTGCACATCGGAGAATGTGTAGATCGCCGAGCGATATTGCGTGCCGACATCATTGCCCTGCCGCATGCCCTGGGTCGGATCGTGATTTTCCCAGAATGTCTTCAGCAGTCGCTCGTACGAGATCTTCTTCGGATCGAACACCACCAGCACCACTTCGGTGTGGCCGGTCAGACCCGAGCAGGTTTCTTCATAAGTCGGGTTCGGCGTGAAGCCGCCGGCATAGCCGACCGCGGTCGTATAGATGCCGTCGCCAAGCTCCCAGAATTTCCGCTCCGCGCCCCAGAAACAGCCGAGCGCGAACACGGCCTGCTCGAGACCGTCGGGATAGGGCGGCAGCAATTTGCTGCCATTGACGTAATGGGTGCTCGCCGTCGGTATCGGAGTATCACGGCCGGGCAGTGCATCGGCCGCGGTGACCATGGCGACAGGTTTGCGCATGAACAGCATCGATCGTCTCCTGCGTTTTTCTTCACCCTTATATGGGTATCTTCGCGAAAACCGGCAGGGTGTTACGCCTCCGAGATGCCGCACGGCTGCCGCAAGGAATCCGCATCAATTTCGCGAATAACCGATCAAGGGACGTCGCGGACGGCACAGCAGCATCAGCAGAATGCCGACAATCCCCATCACCGCCCAGGCCGGCTGATCGAGCAGCAATTTGACGCCAGCGCGCAGCCACGGCGCATCGGCATCGATCATGCTGAGGAAGCTGCGCTGGCTGGCCTGATTGATATCGTTCCAGAATTCGCCGAGTTTGGTCAGCCGCAACGCCTGATCGGCAATCGAGCGGGCGCCGTCATAGACCAGGAACACGAACCCCGCGGCCAGCAACAACAGCCCAATCAGGCGGAAAAAACCGCGGATCATCCGAATCCCCTCAACGCTCGTCTCCCCCGGCAATACTGGCCGGAGTCGAGAAATTCAACTGTTCCAGCCACTTACCCCGCCCCCGGCAACGCATTTGTCGCGCGACAGCGCTTCCGGAAGTCGTTGACGCTGCAAAACACGGCCTCTATAAGGATCGCCAAAGGCGGTGGGCGCGATCCCGCCGCCGCTGTTCTTTGAGCGGCGCGCCCTTAAGAGTGATTGCCGCTCCGGGGATAGCATTTCAGGAACACCCCGGAAACAGATCAGCGTTGGCCGCAAAGGGCGGCAAACGTCAATCAGCCCGGCGCCCAGATGGGTCGCTGCTGAAGGATATTTGAGAATGGCCAATACGACCTCCGCCAAGAAGGCGACCCGCAAGATCGCGCGCCGCACCATCGTCAACAAGTCGCGCCGCACCCAGATGCGCTCGGCCCTCCGCACCGTTGAAGACGCCATCAAGACCGGCGACGTCAACGCAGCGAAGGAAGCGATGAAGGCCGCCGAGCCTGCCCTCATGAAGGCCGCTCAGCGCAACATCGTTCACAAGAACCTGGCCAGCCGCAAGGTCTCGCGCTTGACGCACCAGATCGCGAAGCTCGCTCAGTAAGCGACACGCCGAATATGATTTCGAAAAGCCCGGCCTTCGCGCCGGGCTTTTTGTTTGCGCGATGATCATGGCGCGCAAGAAGCGGCAACGGCTCGCGCAGCGATCGCCGCGTGACGTAATGACATCAGCAGTTTCGATGACACCTAAGCCTGCCGAACAACGCGTCGGCGCGCATCGCGACATGTCGCAATGACGCCACAGCGGGAACGCAATGGCTTGCCTGCGATGGAATGCGCAGAATTCGCCTGCCGCGCCGCGAATCTCAAAATGCAAGCGCGTTGCAATGCCCAAGCTGACTCCGCGTGCAAGGTTACCCTGAGTCAGCGCACAGAAAAAATCGCGTCGCGATAATCACTTATCCACATAGCGAGAGCGACCAGTTTGAATCCGCGAAGGCGGCAGCTGCTTTCGTAAATGAAATATGAATTTCTTTTTTCGCCCCACTGAAATTGCAACGCCACCGTCACAATTGGATTCAGCGCGCAGATTCAAAATCTTGTCGATATGTTTGAAAAATCGGCCACGCCATCCTCGCCTGCAAGTGCAGCTTTCGCAGAGCAGCGAAAAAATGATTCCGTTGCGAGAAGTCCGGCGTGCTGTATTTCTTAAATCGTTCGCGGCGCCCCACCGTTGTTGAGATCAGAGCGATTTCGGAACGAGGGCGAACCTGAAGATCAGCGACGGTTTTCAGGTTTGGCGATGCTTTCCAAGTCTCAAGCGAGTTGCGGCTCATAGCAATATGAGAGCGGTCGTTCTGTGTCGAAATTTCTCGGACAGCCATGATGGCCGCCCCGAAAAGAAATACGAAGCAGAGACCGTGCACTGGCGAGGCCGGGAGATTGTCCTGCGAAAAGGAGCGGGCTGAAAGATGATGCAACCCTGAACGTTTAGCCACGTTGGCCGTTGCGCACTGACTTTGGACCAGATTCGAAACTGACACCTTGCCGCAATGACCGCGGCGAGTGGGGGAGCTTTTATGCGCAAATCAATGATCACACGGCCTTCTTCTTTGCGATCTGCGTTTGGCTCCGAGTCTGCTTCCATCTCCACGCGCCCGCCCTCGAGCGTCCCTGACAGAGCGTTCAGTACGCGCTGACCTCAACCGGCACTTCTTTCGACATCGCCGATCCGACCGCGGCATGAATGCCGAACGGCGGAGCTTTGTCCGAAAGCAGCCGCAAGAGGTCACCGCGCTCTTTGCTGCGCGCATCACGCACGGGCGCCTGCGCTCGACCACCAATTTTGAACTGAGAAGCTAGAACAATGTCGAACATGGAACAGGATCATTGGACCCGCGTGAAGGGCCGTCTGCGGTCGAGCGTTGGCGAGGATGTTTTTTCCAGCTGGTTCGCCCGCATGGATCTGGAAGCCGTGCAGGACGAGTCCGTGCACCTCTCCGTGCCGACCCGCTTCCTGAAGAGCTGGATCCAGGCCCACTATGCCGAGCGCGTGCTCGATGCATGGCGCGCCGAAATGCCAAAGGTGTCGCGCGTCGATCTCACCGTGCGTTCGGCCATGCGCAATGTCGCTCCTGCCAAGGAAGTCGCCGCGCCGGTGGAAGCACGCCGCGTTGAGCCCGCCGGCAATCGCGCCGCTGCGGACATCCGCAGCACCGCGACCGCACCGGTTTCGGCGAGCCATGAAGCGCTCGGCGGCTCGCCGCTCGATCCGCGCCTCACCTTCGCGAGCTTCGTGCTCGGCCGCGCCAACACCCTCGCGCATGCCGCTGCCCGTCAGGTTGCCGAAGGCCGCCGCGGTGATGCCGTGATGTTCAACCCGCTTTACATCCATGCCGGCGTCGGTCTGGGCAAGACGCACCTGCTGCAGGCCGTGACCTGGGCTGGCAATTCAAACCCCGATCGCAAGGTGCTGTATCTCACCGCCGAGAAATTCATGTACGGCTTCGTCGCCGCGCTGAAGACGCAGACGGCGCTGGCCTTCAAGGAAGCGCTGCGCGGCATCGACGTGCTGGTCATCGATGACCTCCAGTTCCTGCAGGGCAAGACCACCCAGGCCGAATTCTGCCATACGCTCAACGCGCTGATCGATGCCGGCCGCCAGGTCGTCATCGCCGCCGATCGTCCGCCGTCGGATCTCGAAAGCCTCGACGAGCGCATGCGCTCGCGCCTGGCCGGCGGTCTCGTGGTGGAGATGGGCACGCTCGGTGAAGAGCTGCGTCTCGGCATCCTGAAATCGCGCGTTGCCGCGGCCCGTGCGCACCACGCGTCGTTCGACGTGCCGGAGCCGGTGCTCGATTATCTCGCCCGCACCATCACCCATAACGGCCGCGACCTGGAAGGCGCGATCAACCGCCTGCTCGCCCATTCAAAGCTGAACGCCACCGCCGTGACGCTGGAAATGGCCGAGCGCGAAGTGCGCGATCTGGTTCGTCCGATGGAGCCGAAGCGCATCAAGATCGAGGACATCCAGCGTGTCGTGGCGCGGCAGTACAATGTCAGCCGCTCGGACCTGCTGTCCTCGCGCCGCACCGCCAATGTGGTGCGCCCCCGTCAGGTGGCGATGTATCTCGCCAAGACACTGACCCTGCGCTCGCTGCCGGAAATCGGCCGCCGCTTCGGTGGCCGCGATCACACCACCGTGCTGCATGCGGTGCGCAAGATCGAGGCACTGGTCGGCAAGGACACGACGTTGCAGGACGAGGTCGATAGCCTGAAGCGCCAGCTGGCGGAGTAAGGGCGTAGTCTATCGCCCGGATGGAGCGAAGCGTCGTGCGGGGATGTCGAGATGGCGCAAGCGCCAGTCCCCGGATTGCAACTCGCTCCGTCCGCGCTACGAACTGGCGGCAGCATCCTTAATTGTCAGCCGCCCGATAGAAACTGCGTCAACGACACGCGAAAAAAGTCAGGCGCTTCTTCCGCGACGAAATGACCGCTCCCCGGCGCGATGAGCTCACGCAGATTGTCCGCGTGATCCCGGACCGCGTCGGCCAGTCGCGTGCCGGCACTATGCTCGCCGCCGATGGTCAGCACGGGCATTGCAAGCCTGCGCGACTGCAAACCAGAAACAAGCTCGGCGTCCCTTCGCAGCTCGCGGTAGAAATTGAAGCCGGCGGTCATGCCGCCGTCCGACGCATAGTGACTAGCGAATTCATCGATGGCCCGATCGCCAACCGCATCCTTTCGGAATGACCAGTTGCGGATCTGGGCGGCGATATAGGCGCGTTCTCGACCCTTGGTCAGCATTTCCGGGATCTGGGGAGCCATATGGAAACCGTAGTGCCACGCGCCCCCCTTCAGCGCGTCGGTGACTTCGGTGCCGGGAATGAGGCAGTCGACCAGGACCAGCCGATCGACGCATTCGGGATGCAGCTTGGCGAGGACGAAGGCCGCCTTGCCGCCCATGTCATGGCCGACCACATGCGCTTTCGCGAGCCCCACCTGCGTGATCAGATGGCGAATATCCGTTGCGATGGTCTGCTTGTCGTAGCCAGACGCGGCGCGCTCCGACAGGCCGGTGCCTCGCAGATCGGGAGCGATGACGCGAAACCGCGACGACAGGCTGGCGATGGTTTCGCGCCACGCGAACCAGGTCTGCGGCCAGCCATGCAGCAGGATAACGGCCGGCCCGGAGCCGGCCTCGACATAATGCATGCGGATGCCATTGACCTCTGCCGACCGGCTGCGGGCACCCGGCGGCAGCAGGGATGGATCGGCCAGCCCGGCGCGCGCGACTGCTGCCGGAGCGGCAAGCGATGCCGATGAAACGGCGGAGGCAACCACTGCACCAAGCGAATGCGTTATGAATGTTCGACGCTGCACTGTTCATCACCGGGGCTGATATCTAGGGTGCATCGGGGGTAGAACGGAGCGCTTGCCTGGTCCATCGCATCAATGGAATGGCAATCATAACCGATGGTTATTCATGGACCTGACATTTGCGTTGAGAACATTCGCCAGGATCGTCGAGCGAGGTTCACTGACGGCCGCGGCGCGCGATCTTGGAATCTCCCAGCCTGCGGTGAGCAAGCTACTCGTCAAGCTCGAAACCCACACCGGAAGCCGCCTGCTGGAACGAAGCGCCCGCGCCATGCGCCCAACCGCAGACGGACTGCGTCTCTACAAGGCATCGGGCGCCGCCTTGCAGACCATCGACCAGGCGATCGACAATGTGCAACGGGACAGGATCGGCCATGTGGGACGACTGCGCCTGCATGCACCCGGCTGCATCGGGGAACGGCATCTGGCGCGGATTGCCATGGCGTTCCAGCGAAAGCATGCCGGCGTGTCCATCGACCTGATACTGCACAACAGCGCCATCGACCTCATCCATGAGAATGTAGACCTTGCGATACAGCTGGGGCGCCCGTCGGATCGTAACGTCGTGGCGAAACGGATCGGATCAAGCCGGCGGATCCTGGTCGCCGCCCCGTCATTCGTTGCCGAACATGGCCCGTTCAAGAGCGTCGCGTCCCTCGCCGATACTGCGATGATCGTAACCGATGCGTCGCTGTCCGATAACGGCACCCTTGCCTTGATCGCGGGCAAGAGCACCTCCCGGCTACGCCTCAAGCCGGTGCTGCGCACCAACAGCACAACCGTGCTGCTGGATGCGGTGAAATCCGGTCACGGCGTGGGTACCGCCCAGGTGCTGCTGGTCTCTTCTGAACTGGAAAGCGGATCGCTGGTCAGGGTTCTGCCCCGCCACGAGATCGAACCGTCGGACCTATATCTCACCTATCCCTCGGCGCGCTTCCTGCGCCCCTTGATCCGCTCCTTCATCGACTTCTCGCTGCCCCTGATCCGCAAGGTCGAGGGCATCGTGCGGTAGCGCGGCGGGCTTCTGATCTCATGACGCCCGCCATGTCACGCCTCATGTTCGGCCTCGCGCCGGGCGTTCACGCCTTGATGCAATTGAAGGCGTGAATGGCCGGGGCAGGTGTTTTGCCCGGTCATGACGGAGTTATGCTTTCTGGCCTAAGGCATAGCCGCTTGACGACGCCCATGTGACCATAAACGTGGGGAGCTGCACATCAATTCATCCCAAAATCCCTTGCGCTTTCCGTCCTTTACCGTCACCTTGCGGTCCCCGCGGCGCCGTTCCGGCTGCCAGGAAACCTCCATCGGATAATCGGGCGATTTGTTATGAAGGTCACCGTCGAACGCGCGCAGCTCCTCAAGTCGCTCAGCCACGTCCATCGCGTGGTCGAACGCCGCAACACCATTCCGATCCTCGGCAACGTGCTGATCCGCGCTGAGAACGCCCAGCTTTCGCTGAAGGCCACCGACCTCGATCTGGAAGTCACCGAGACCCTGGCCGCCGAGACCGGCACCGCCGGTTCCACCACGGTGCCGGCGCATATGTTCTACGACATCGTTCGCAAGCTGCCGGACGGTTCACAGATCGTGCTCGAAGCCGATGGCGATCGTTCGGTGATGGCGATCCGTGCCGGTCGCTCCCGCTTCACCCTGCAGACCCTGCCGGAGAACGATTTCCCGGATCTTGCCGCAGGCGAGATGACGCACACCTTCTCGCTGCCGGCCTCTGACATCAAGCGCCTGATCGATCGCACGCAGTTCGCGATCTCGACGGAAGAGACCCGCTATTACCTGAACGGCATCTATCTGCACGCTGCCGGCACTGCGGCTGCCGCAACGCTGCGCGGCGTCGCCACCGACGGCCATCGCCTGGCACAGATCGACCTCAAGCAGCCGAAAGGCGCCGAGGGCATGCCGGGCGTGATCGTGCCGCGCAAGACCGTGGGCGAAGTGCAGCGCCTGATCGAGGACACCGAAGCCGAGATCACCGTGGAGCTGTCCCAGGGCAAGATCCGCTTCACCCTTGGCAATGTGGTTCTGACCTCGAAACTGATCGACGGCACCTTCCCCGACTATGGCCGCGTGATCCCGCAGAACAACGACAAGGAACTGGTGATCGACAAGAAGGATTTCGAGAATGCGGTGGACCGCGTCTCGACCATCTCCAGCGAACGCGGCCGCGCCGTGAAGCTGGCTTTGTCGGCCGGCAAGCTGGTGCTGTCGGTGACCAATCCGGATTCGGGCAGCGCAACGGAAGAGCTCGAGGTCGAATACGCCTCCGACGCGCTCGATATCGGCTTCAACTCGCGCTACCTGCTCGACATCGCCGCCCAGATCGAGGGCGAGGTCGCGGTGCTGCGTCTGGCCGACCCGGGTTCGCCGACGCTGGTGCAGGACAAGGACAACAAGGGCGCCTTGTATGTGCTGATGCCGATGCGGGTGTGATTACCGTGAACGTGACTGTCATCGCCCGGCCGTGCGCGCAATGGCGCGCTAGGACCGGGCGACCCAGTAAACTCAGACATTCCAGCGAAACATCGCTGCCAGCGTTTACTGGATCCCCGCTTACGCGGGGATGACAGCAGAGTTTGCAGGGACTAGCTGAGTCCCCCATGACCGCCTCCCGTATCCATCGCCTGTCGCTGACCAATTTCCGCTCCTATCGGACGGCGTCCTTGGAGACGTCGGCAGACATGGTCGCGCTGGTCGGGCCGAACGGTGCCGGCAAGACCAATTGCATCGAGGCAATCTCATTCCTGTCCCCCGGCCGCGGCCTGCGCCGCGCCACGCTGGAAGATGTCGCCAATAATGAAGGCGACGGTTCCTGGGCCGTCTCGGCCACCGTCGAGGGCGAGGTCGGCCTTGCCACGCTTGGTACCGGCATCGATCCGCCGATCGAAGGCGCATCGATCTCGCGCCGCTGCCGTATCGATCGCGAGCCGGTCGGCTCGGCCGCGGCGTTCGGCGATCACCTGCGCATGGTGTGGCTGACGCCGGCAATGGACCAGCTCTTCATGGGCGCGGCCTCGGAACGGCGACGCTTCTTCGATCGGCTGGTGCTGGCCATCGACAAGGATCACAATAGCCGCGTTTCCGCGCTCGAACGCAGCCTGCGCTCGCGCAACCGCCTGCTGGAAGAGCGCAGCAGCGACAGCCATTGGCTGGACGCCGTGGAACGCGAGACGGCGGAACTCGCCGTGGCGGTCGCCGCCATGCGCAGCGAGACGGTCACGCGACTGGCTGCCATGCTGCATGCCCGCGGCGCGGCATCCGCTTTTCCCTCGGCACTCATTGCGCTCGACGGCTGGATGGAACAGGCGCTGACCAGCGAGCCTGCCACCGCCGTGGAAGACCGCTACCGCGCGATCCTGCGCGATAACCGCCCGCGCGACGCTGCCGCCGGCCGCACGCTGGATGGCCCGCATCTCACCGATCTGCAGGTAATCTACGCGCCCAAGAACATGCCGGCACGCGATGCCTCCACCGGCGAGCAAAAGGCCTTGCTGATCGGCCTAATCCTCGCCCACGCGACGCTGGTCGCCGAAATGACCGGCGTTACGCCTCTCCTGTTGCTCGACGAGATCGTGGCGCATCTCGATCCGGACCGCCGCAGGTCTCTGTTTGGCGAACTCGGCAAGCTCGGCGCGCAGGTCTGGATGACCGGCGCCGACCCCGCGGCCTTCGTCGATATCGGTCCGAGCGGCGAGCTGTTCGACGTGGTGCAGGGCAAGATAGAGCGGCGGCCCCTTTCGCCCGCGTGAGCGCCGTAACATGCGGAAAATCGCGCTCGAAATGGCGCCGTTTCCGGGCTGGGATCAGCGCCGAAATCGCATCGCCAAAACAGCCTTCAAACGGCTTGAAAAGCCGCCAAAAAATCCCATTTATTCAATAACTTGGAGCGCATGACTTTGCGCTAGTTTCGATGCCGGATTCATGGCACAAGTGCGGGATTCAGACGACGTTTCCCGCGCTGATTCGGCATCATCTTCGAAGGCATTCCATGACTGAACCAGCCCGGCAGCCCATCGCCGAAACCGAACACGTCATTCCGGCCGAATATGGCGCGGAATCGATCCGGGTCCTGAAGGGACTCGATGCGGTCCGCAAGCGCCCGGGCATGTATATCGGTGACACGGACGACGGGTCCGGCCTTCATCACATGGTCTATGAAGTCGTCGATAATGCCATCGACGAAGCGCTGGCAGGCCATGCGAGCGCGGTCGAAGTTGTGCTCAATGCCGATGGTTCGGTGACCGTACGCGACGACGGGCGCGGCATTCCCGTCGATATCCATAAAGGCGAAGGCATTTCGGCGGCCGAGGTCATCATGACCCAGCTCCATGCCGGCGGCAAATTCGACCAGAACTCCTACAAGGTCTCCGGCGGTCTGCACGGCGTCGGCGTGTCCGTCGTCAATGCGCTGTCCAGCAAGCTGATCCTGCGCGTGTGGCGCAACGACAAGGAACACATCATCGAATTCGCCCATGGCGAAGCCGTCGCCCCGCTCGCCGTCGTCGGCGATGCCAATGGCAAGCGCGGCACCGAGGTGACCTTCTATGCTTCAGCCGAAACCTTCACCATGGTGGAGTATGACTTCGCCACGCTGGAGCACCGCCTGCGCGAGCTCGCTTTCCTGAATTCCGGCGTCAACATCCTGCTCTCCGATCTCCGCCATCCCGAGGAGAAACATGAGCGGATGATGTATGACGGCGGCGTCGAGGAATTCGTCAAATATCTCGACCGCAACAAGAAGGCGATGGTGCCGGCCCCGATCGTGATGCGCTCGGAGCAGAACGGCATCTCCGTGGAAGTCGCGATGTGGTGGAACGACAGCTATCACGAGAACGTGCTGTGCTTCACCAACAACATCCCGCAGCGCGACGGCGGCACCCATCTCGCCGGCTTCCGCGGCGCGCTAACGCGCCAGGTGAACGGCTATGCCGAGAGCATCGCCAAGAAAGAAAAGATTTCGCTGACCGGCGACGATTGCCGCGAAGGCCTCACGGCCGTGCTGTCGGTGAAAGTGCCGGATCCAAAGTTCTCGTCGCAGACCAAGGACAAGCTGGTGTCCTCGGAAGTGCGCCCGGTGGTCGAAAACGGCATCAACGAAGCGTTGGCTGCCTGGTTCGAGGAACATCCGACCGAAGCCAAGACCATCGTCAACAAGGTGATCGAAGCTGGCGCTGCGCGCGAAGCTGCCCGCAAGGCGCGCGAACTGACGCGCCGCAAGGGCGCGCTGGATATCGCTTCGCTGCCCGGCAAGCTTGCCGACTGCCAGGAGCGCGATCCCTCCAAGTCAGAACTGTTCATCGTCGAGGGTGACTCGGCAGGCGGCTCGGCAAAGCAGGGACGCAACCGCGAATTCCAGGCCGTGCTGCCGCTGCGCGGCAAGATCCTCAATGTGGAACGCGCGCGTTTCGACAAGATGCTGTCGTCGGAGCAGATCGGCACGCTGATCACCGCGCTCGGCACCGGCATCGGCCGCGAAGACTTCGACCTGTCGAAGCTGCGCTATCACAAGATCATCCTGATGACGGACGCCGACGTCGACGGCGCCCATATCCGCACGCTGCTGCTGACCTTCTTCTTCCGCCAGATGCCGACATTGATCGAAGGCGGCTATCTCTATATCGCCCAGCCGCCGCTCTATAAGGTGACGCGCGGCAAGTCGGAGCAGTATCTGAAGGACGAGCGGGCGCTGGAAGACTATCTGATCGAGACCGGCCTCGACGACTGCCTGTTCCGTACCTCCTCCGGCGAGGAGCGGACCGGTCGCGATCTGCTGTCGCTGGTGGAAGATGCCCGCGTCATCCGCTCGACGCTGAACAATCTGCATTCGCGCTACAATCGCGACGTGGTCGAGCAAGCGGCGATTGCCGGCGTCCTGAATGTCGAGGTGACGCGCGATCTCGCCGTCGCCAACGAAGCTGCGAGCTATATCGCGCGGCGCATGGATGCGCTGGCCGACGAAGTCGAGCGCGGCTGGACCGGCGCTTTCCGCGAAGGCGAAGGCTTCTTCTTCGAGCGCACCATCCGCGGCGTGAAGGATGTCGCCTTCATCGATGACGCCCTGCTCGGCTCCGCCGATGCCCGCAAGCTCGACGAATATGCCCAGCGCCTGCAGGACGCCTATCCGAAATCCGGCATCCTCCGCCGCAAGGACATGGAATTTGCGATCCACGGCCCGGTCTCGCTGTTCGAATCCGTGACCGATGCCGGCCGCAAGGGCCTCGCCCTGCAGCGTTACAAAGGTCTGGGCGAAATGAACCCGGGCCAGTTGTGGGAGACCACGCTGGACACCAATGTCCGCTCGCTGCTGCAGGTAAAGGTCAAGGAGGTCGACGAAGCCGACGACATCTTCACCAAGCTGATGGGCGACGTGGTGGAGCCTCGCCGCGAATTCATTCAGGACAATTCACTGAGCGCGAATGTGGACGTCTAACAGGACCAGCCATGCGCCCCCCATTAAAAATGCCGGCGTTCAATCGAACGCCGGCATTTTTCTTTTCATAAAGTGCGAATAAAGGACTGTGAGTCCAACCCTCGGACCAGAAATCAGTTCGAGATCTTCGCCTTGGCGCGCTTGACAATGTCTTCCATCCGCGCTGAGTCCTTGGTGATCGTCGCCTGGAATTCAGCCGGCTTGTCGGCAATCACCGTCAATCCAAGGCCTTCCATGCGTGCGGCCACAGTCGGATCACGGAGCGCTTCGACGATCGATGCATTGAGCTTTTCGATCACATCTTTCGGGGTCGCGGCCGGTGCAATGAAGCCATACCAGTTACCGGCGAGCAGATCAGGCGACCCTGCCTGCGGTGCAGTCGGAACGTTCGGCAGCTGCTTGCTGGCGGCCGGATCGGTCACGACGATCGGCCGTAGCGCACCGCTCTGGACCTGCTGAACCGTATTCGAGAGATTGTCGCACATCATCGAGACCTGACCGCCGATGACGTCCTGAAGCGCAGGAGCTGCGCCCTGATAGGGAATGTGAACGGCATCAACGCCTTCAAGCACTTTCAGCGTCTCGCCGCACAGGTGGCTGGTGCTGCCGATGCCTGCCGACGCGAAAGTGAGTTTGCCCGGCTGTGCCTTGGCCAAGGCGATCAACTCTTTCAGCGAATTCGCCTTGACCGAAGGATTGACGACGAGAATGTTCGGCGTCGAAGCACCATTGGTGATCGGCGTGAAGTCCTTCTGGGCATTGTAGGCGGGTTTCTCGTAGATCCACGGATTGATCGCCATCATGCCCGTCGTCGCGAGCAGGATCGTATAACCATCTGCCGGCGACGCCGCCACGCGCGCCGCGCCGATTGATCCGTTCGCGCCGCCGCGGTTCTCGATGATGACATTGACGCCGAGCGACTTCTGCATCAACGGCGCGACCAGACGCGGAATCGCGTCAGCCGTGCTGCCGGCAGGATATGGCACCACGATCGTGATCATCTTTTCCGGAAAGGCGGCCATGGCCGTCCCCACCGAGAGAGGCGCCATGAGCGCCGCGAGAATGAACGTCTTCCACTTCATCGAAAAACCCTTGTTTCGCATTCTGAACATCCTGCATGAAATCTTGAGAACCACGGCCTTGGCACCTCCACTCACGCAATTTTTGTTCAGCCGGCGGTCGCTTGCCGCCGGTCGTCGTCTCAGAATGTGACGGCGATCAGGCCGGCACATCCACATGCAATGCGCTCGCCCGCTCGAGCGAATCCAGCATCGCAATCCGGCGGAGCAAGGCGCGGCCCTTTTCGGGATCGGCCGCCGCCGCGCGGATGTCGTCGCGGAAGCGAGCACGATCAGCCTCGTCCTTCGCTTCGAGATTCTTCTTGTTGCGGATCGTGTCGCCCTGGATGGCCTGCATCGTAACCGTGCGGCGCTGCAGGTCGTAATCGGCGAGAATGCTTGCGCCATCCTTGCCGTTGATCACGGCACCGAGCTTTGAAGTCAGGTTCAGCGCATCATGAATGCCGCCATTCATGCCCATGCCACCGAGCGGGTTGTTGATATGGGCGGCATCGCCAGCGAGGAAAGAACGGCCCTTCTGGAAATTGGCGGCCACACGCTGATGCACGCGGTAGAGCGTGGTGTGGGTGATCGGCGCATCCACATCGCTCGGCACGACGCGCCGGATCGACGAGGTCACGTAGCCTTCGGACAAAGCTTCTTCATCGGACATCTCTCCTGGGACCGGCATCATCACGCGCCAGGCGCCGATGATGCGGAGCAGGAAATACCAGCGCTCGGGATCAGCCACATAGCTGACCGACGACACACCCGGGCGCAGCGCGGTGAAGTCCACCGGCGTCGTCATCACGAGGAAGCGCTCCGGCCAGGTGAAGCCTTCGAACTCCATGTTCTGGCTGCGGCGAACGATGCTGTTGGCGCCATCGGCGCCGATCAGCCAGTCGCATTCATAGGTCTTGTCTTCGCCGCCGGCGGTCACTGCGAGCGTGACGGCATCGCTGGTCTGTGTCACCAATTTCACTTCGCAGCCGAACACGATGGAGAATAGCGGGTTGTCCTTCAGACCTGCGAGAATGATGCGGGTGAGCTTGAACTGCTCGGCCTGAAGGCGAAACGGATGCCGCACGAGATCCGAGATCGCACCGAAATCAAACGTGCCGAGCACGCCATCCGCCGACGACGAATATTGAACTGTGGGCGCCTTCAGGCCCTGCGCGATGAGTTCCTTGGCGAAGCCGAGATCATCAAGCATGTCGAGGGTCGGCGGGTGGAAGGTCGACGCGCGGGACTCGCCGCTCAGCGTGTCGTTCTTTTCCAGCACAAGGACCGGAATGTTCTGCCGCACCAGATCCGCCGCGGCGACCATGCCCACCGGCCCGGCGCCCGCGATGATGACAGGAAGCTTCGTCTCGCTCATTCGTCCACAACCTCGATTTTTCAGCGAACCACCGCCCGGCACGGACGCGATCCGATCAACCAGCCACTGCAGAAAAATCCCGCTTGCAGCTGACTTTCGTCATGAGGCGGAAGCTAATTGCCTTGTGCTTAGGCATGCAAACAATTTAATCTGCGGACATCTTGCGTTTTTGGAATGAACTCATGCGCCGCAGAATTCCGAGCCTGGGCGCGCTGATGGCCTTCAGCGCGGCCGCCAAGCATCTCAGCGTCACCCGCGCCGCCAGTGAGCTTGCACTGACCGAGAGCGCGGTGTCGCGCCAGATCGCGCAACTCGAGACCCAGCTCGGCGTCAAGCTGTTCCACCGCATCAAGAAGCGCATCACGCTCACGCGTGCGGGCGAAGCCTACAGCACCCGAGTGGCACAGACGATCGAGCGGATCGAGCGCGATGCCTTGGAAATCATGGGTTATGAAGCCGACGGGACCGTGCTGGACGTGGCAGCATTGCCGACGGTTGGCACCCAGTGGCTGATCCCGCGCCTGCCGGACTTTTATGCGCGCCATCCCGGCGTGGCCGTCAATGTGAGTGCGCGCAATACGCGCTTTTTCTTCAGCGAGACCGCACTCGATGGCGCCCTCTATTTCGGCCAACCCGATTGGCCTGGCACGCAAGCCGACTATCTTTTCGATGAAGTCCTGCTGCCGGTCGGCTCGCCCGCGCTGATCGGCAAGCGCGGCGAATTGCCGCCGCACGAGGTTGCCGAACTGCGGCTGCTTCATCTCGTGACGCGACCAGACGCGTGGCGGCGCTGGTTCGACGCTGCGGACCTGGAAGGCACCAATGTGATCCGAGGGCCGCGCTTCGATATTCAATCGACCTTGATCAGCGCAGCGAGTTCTGGCCTTGGCGTCGCGCTGCTGCCGGAATTTCTGATCTCCGACCAGTTGAGATCCGGCAAGCTGCGCGTGCTGTCGAGCCTGACGCTGAAAAGCGTCGGCTCGTATTACTTCGCGTGGCCGGAGGAGAAGGCAGGGAATCCGTTGCTCCTGGCCTTCCGTGCATGGCTGCTGTCGCAAGCCCAGGGATCGGCCCCTCCGGACCTTACTTCTTGACCAGCGGACACCGCGACGCGGACAGCGGCTGGAAAGCCTGATCTGCGGGGATTGTCGCGAGCAGCTTGTAATAATCCCACGGCGCCTTGGACTCGGCGGGCTTCTTCACCTCGAACAGATACATGTCGTGAACCATGCGGCCATCTTCACGGATATTACCGTTCTTGTAGAACACGTCATCGACCGGCAGTTCGCGCATCTTCTTCATGACGGCTTCGGTCTCGTCGGTGCCGGCGGCCTGCACCGCTCTCAGATAATGCAGGACCGATGAATAGGTGCCGGTCTGCAGCATGTTCGGCATCGCGTTCACCTTGTCATAGAAACGCTTCGACCATTCCCGGGTATCGTCATTCATGTCCCAATAGGACGCTTCGGTGATGGTCAGCCCCTGTGCTTCCTTCAGCCCAAGCCCGTGAACGTCGTTGATGAAGCCGGCCAGTGCCGAGAGCTTCTGGCCACCGGACGTCAGGCCGAACTCGGCCGCCTGCTTGATCGAATTGATGGTGTCGCCACCGGCATTGGCAAGTGCCACCACCTTGGCCTTGGACGACTGCGCCTGCAGAAGGACCGAGGCGAAGTCCGCGGTGCCGACCGGATATTTGGTCGCGCCGACAACCTTGCCGCCAGCCGCCTTGACCACATCACCGGTATCTTTCTCGAGACTTGCGCCAAACGCGTAATCGGCGACCACGAAATACCAGCTATCAAATCCCTGGCTGACCAGCGCCTTTCCGGTGCTGTTGGCGATCGCGAATGAATCATAGGCCCAGTGAACCACATAAGGGCCGCAGACTTCGTTGGTAATTCGGGTCGAGCCGGGCGAACTCAGCGTGACGATCTTCTTTTTCTCCTTGGCGATCTCGAGGACAGCCAGTGCCGGCGAAGAGGACGCAACGTCCAGGATCGCGTCGACCTTGTCGGTATCGAACCATTTTCGCGCGGTCGTCGCGGCGATGTCGGGCTTGTTCTGATGATCCGCGAAAACGACTTCGACCGGCATGCCGAGCACCTTGCCGCCGAAATCCTCGACGGCCATTTGCGCAGCCGTCACGGCGCCCTTGCCGGTGATGTCGGCATAGACGCCCGACATATCCTCGATGACGCCGACGCGGACGACACCGTCCGACACCTGCGCGGTCTGCGCATTGGCCGAAGCCGCGCAAAGGAACACGCAGACAAGCGCGGCGCCCAGTTGACGCGGTCCAAAGTCGATCTGTCTCATGCTTCCCCCTTCTGCGTATCGATTGGCTCGATACATCTGTTGCAATATGGCCGAGTCCTTATTTCCCGCTTTTGTTGGCAAAGGCGGCGAGGCCGCGCTTCGCGTCTGCGCTTGTGAAGGTGCGCTGGCCAAGTGCAGCCTCCTGGTGGAAAGCCTCGGCAAGCGGCAAGTCCTGCAATGTCAGCGCAGCTTCCTTGATGGTCTGGATCGCGGTCGGGCTCAGCGCGGCAATCTTCGCAGCGAGCTCGAAAGCAACAGGCTCGACCTGATCCGCATCGACGACGCGATTGATGACGCCCTTGGCGTACAGGTCATCCGCCGAGAAGCGCTCGGCGGTCAGCATGATTTCCATGGCATGGGCGTAGCCGATCTGTCGCACCAGCCGCACCAGCGTGCCGCCGGCCGGCACAAAGCCATGCTTCGGCTCCGGCAACTGGAACACGGCATTGCGGGCAGCGACGCGGATGTCGGTCGCCAGCATGATCTCGAAGCCACCGCCCATGCACATGCCCTTGATGGCGCTGATCACCGGCTTGTAGAAGCCGGGAAACTTGATATGGGCCGGATCCCAGGCGGAGATATCCATCCTGTCGGAGGCCAGCGCCGGAATCGATTCCATCAGGTCGGCGCCGACGCAGAACGCGCGATCGCCCGCACCGCCCAGAACAACCGCACGCACCGCATCATCATCCTTGATCTCGCGAAACGCGCGGCCGAGATCATCATACATCGCCAGCGTCAGCGCATTCATCTTGTCCGGCCGGTTGATGCGGACCGTGGCGACATGGCCGTCTTTGCTGAAATCGATCGACATCAAATGGCTCCCGATGCCTTGAGACGCTCAAGCTCGTCCTGCGTTACACCAATGAGCGATGCGAGCACCTCCGCATTGTGCTCGCCCGGCATCGGCGCTTTCTCAAAGATGGATTGATCTGTCGCAGAGAGCTTGATCGGCAGACCGAACATGCCGATCAGCTTGCCGGCCACCGGCACATTGACGATCATGTTGCGGGCGGCGATATGCGGGTCTTCCACCACTTCGGGAATGGTCTTGATGGCGCTCAGCGGCACCTGGTCGCCGGCCATCTCTTCCAGCTCGGCCTTGGTGTATTTGCTGAACCAGCGCTCGAGCAGCGGCTTGACTTTGGTCTCTGCCACAACCGGATCGAAGCGCTTCTCCATCGTGTCGATGCCCGGCGCGCGCGCCATCTCCGGCTCGCCAAACAGGGCACAAGTGATCGCCCAGAACTTGTCAGTGTAGCCACCGAAGAAAACATAGCCGTCCTTGCACGGAAACTGACCGTAAGGCCGCACGAAGGGATGGTCATTGCCGAGCGGTGACGCCACGTCCTTTTCGACGGTGTAACGCACCACGGCATTCTCGGTGAGGGTCAGCACCGAATCCTGCTGCGAGACATCGACCACCTGGCCTTTGCCACTGCGCTCCGCCTCGCGCAGTGCGGCGAGCGTGCCGATCGCGGCATAGAGCGACGCGGCAAGATCGCCGATGATGGTGCCCACGCGTACGGGCGGCAGGTCGGGATAGCCGTTCATCGACCACAGGCCGCCAACGGCCTGCCCGGTATTGTCATAGGCCGGGCGCGACGAATTCGGACCGGTTCGACCAAAACCGCTGATCGCCGTGTAGACGAGCTTCGGATTGATCTCGCGGAGGGTTTCATAGCTGAGACCGAGCTTATCCATGGTCCCAGGCCGAAAATTCTCGACGAGGATATCAGCCTTGGCGACGAGCTTTTTCAGCAGCGCCTTGCCGTCCCCGGATTTGAGATTGAGCGTGATGCCCCGCTTGTTGCGGTTGAACTGGGTGAAGAAGGCGCTGAACTGATCGTCCCCCGCGCCGACGAAGGGCGGAAAGGTGCGCGCATAGTCGGGATCGCCGGGATGCTCCACCTTGATCACGGTGGCGCCGAGATCGGCGAACAGCATCGAGCAAAACGGGCCGGCTACCACGCGGGTGATATCGAGGACAGTCACGCCCTGCAGCGGGCCGCTACGCGCCCCGAGCCCATCGGTGTCAGTCTTTGCGTTCACATTGGCCTCCCTTTTCGTGTCCTCGCCAGCTTTGGTGGCGAGGGGTCATTGTCGTACAACGGCGCGCGCGAAGACAGGTATTCGCGCAGCACCTTTAAGCTCAAGAGCGCAGCTTCTCGAGCACTTCCTTGGCGCGATCGACGCGGACATCGTGATTGGCCGCAAGCGCAGCAGCGACCTTCTCGATCTCGTCGCCTGTGGCGCCGGCAACGATGGCGATGTTGCGGGCGTGCAGTGCCATGTGGCCCTTCTGAATGCCTTCGGTGGCCAGCGCACGCAGCGCGCCCATGTTCTGCGCGAGCCCGACCGCGACGGTGACCTCCGCAAGCTCCTGCGCGCTCTGGACGCCGAGGATCTTCAGCGCGGCCTGCGCGGCGGGATGGGTCTTGGTCGCGCCGCCGACGAGGCCGAGCGCCATCGGCATCTCGATGGAACCAACGAGATTGCCTTTGGTATCGATTTCCCAATTGGTCAGCGAAGTATAGCGGCCGGAGCGCGATGCCCAGACATGGGCGCCAGCCTCGATGGCACGCCAGTCGTTGCCGGTGGCGACCACGATGGGATCGATGCCGTTCATGATGCCCTTGTTGTGCGTGGCGGCACGATAGGGATCGACGATGGCGAAAGCACAAGCCTCGACGATACCCTGCGCAATACGCTCGCCGGCATATTCGTCCGTCTTGAGCGCTTCCGGCGTCACCGAGACCGTGGCGCGGGCGAGACGCAGATCGGCATAATTGGACAAAATGCGCAAACGCACGGTGCCGCCGGTGATCTTCTCGATCAATGGCGCGACGGTTTCCGCCATGGTGTTGACCGTGTTGGCCCCCATGGCATCGCGCACATCGACGATCAAATGCACCGCCATCATTGCCCCGACCGGCGTGGTCTCGAAGACATGCACCTCGACGTCGCGGCAGCCACCACCGAGCGAAATCAGCACCTTGTCCTTGGCATTTGCCGCTTCGATGATCGCATCGCGCGCACGCAGCACGCGGGCACGGGCGCCATGCACATCAGTGACGCCCAGCACCTGCACCTGCGCGCGCATGATCGGGGCCGAACTCGACGTCTGGAAGCCACCGCATTTGCGCACGATACGCGCCATATAGGACGCGGCCGCCACCACCGACGGCTCCTCGACCGCCATCGGGATCAGATAGTCGCGGCCATTGACGGTGAAATTGGTGGCGATGCCGACCGGCAGCTCGAACGTGCCAATGACGTTCTCGATCATGCCATTGGCAAGCTCGATAGGCAGCGTGCCGGGGCTGAAGGCGGACCGCTCATTATCGCCGCGCGACGTCGCATCGATCACCTTGCCCAGCCGTTCGGCCGGCGACAGGTTACGGAGATTTTCCAAACGTGAATTGATGGTTTCGGACTGATTGCCCAACGTCGTAACAGCCATTGCGGCGCCTCTCATACAAAGGGTGTTCTGTTGGCGCGCAGTTACGCACCGGGACATAGCGCCCGGAAAGGGACAGTTTCCAAATTTTGTTCTGTACTGTACCCATCATGCAGTGATGCTGTGCGCGGGCATGACCAGCTCATAGAGCCTGTGCAACGCAGCATTTCATCGCTCGCAGCTTGGCAACATGCGACTGCCGGGCCGACACTCACGCTATCAACAAGGGTACGATCTTGATCGATTGCTCGGCACTGTACCCGGGGACTTCACATGGCGATCGCGCGTAAGCCGTCCGATCCAGGGACGACGCTTGCGGGCAATCTCGCCACTCGCCTACGCGCGCAAATCCTCTCCGGCGGGCTTCCCGAAGGCCATCGCCTGCCCTCCATCAGAAAAGCCGCCGGGGAATTCGGCGTGTCAAAGAACACCGTGGTCGAAGCCTATGAACGGCTGGTGCTCGGCAATCTCGTGGCAGCAAAAGGAGGCTCCGGATTCGTTGTGATCTATCGCGGCGATGACAGCGGACGACCGAAACATGTCAGCGAGGCCGTCGATATCGCGTCGCTGCTGAATGCCCAGCTCTCCCAGAATTTCGAGATCCGCGTCGGCGATGGGAGGCCGCCTGCATCCTGGACGGAGCAATCGGAGATCAAGCGTCATCTCAGCGGCACCGGACGCATCATGCCGGTCGCCGCGGACGCCTATGGCTCCGCACTCGGCTTCCTGCCATTGCGGCAGCAGATCGCCTCGCGTCTGCAGGCGCAGCAGGTAGCGGTCAAGGAAGATGGCCTGCTGCTCACCTTCGGCGCCAATCACGCGCTCGATCTGATCATCCGCGCGATGCTGTCACCGGGCGATACGGTTCTCGTCGACGAGCCGGGCTACTACCCGCTCTTCGCCAAGCTGACACTCGCGCAGGTCCGCATTGTTGGTGTGCGACGACTGGCCGATGGGCCTGATGTCGAGGATCTCGCTGCGAAGATCAGATCAGAACGACCAAAGCTGTTCTTCACCCAATCACTCGGCCACAATCCGACCGGCGGTTCAATCTCGCTGCCAGTGGCGCATGCGGTGCTGCAAACGGCAATGCGCACCAATCTCGTGATCGTCGAAGACGATCCGTTCTCCGACCTGCCGACAGCAGCTAACAGCCGCCTCGCCACGCTCGATCAGCTCAACAATGTGATCTCGATCGGCACTTTCGCGAAGACGCTGTCCGCAAGCCTTCGCTCCGGCTTCATCGCAGCGCGCAGTGATCGTATTGCAACGCTGGCCGAGTTGAAGATGCTCACCTCCGTCAACAGCTCCGGCCACGTGGAGCGATTGCTGCACCGGCTCCTCGCGGATGGGCATTACGATCGCCATCTGAAGCGATTGGGACAACGCAGCGACGCCGCGATGAATCAGGTGCGTGCGCAATTGCTGCGTGCTGGGCACCGCCTCTATGCGGATGCAAGGACGGGCTATTATCTCTATCTGATGCTACCCGATGGCATCGATGACATGATGCTGGCGCGTGACGGCGCCAAGAACAGCATCTTCATCGCGCCCGGCAGCCTGTTCTGCATCGACAAGAACAGTCCACTGGCGAAAGCCATCCGTATCAATGTCTCGCGGGCGGATGACCCGAAATTCTACGAGTTCCTGCTACGCCGCTTGCAATAGGCGCGGCGGCCTCAGCGCGTTTCTTCCGCATAAGGCGCGAGCACATCGACGAGGTCGCGGCCGCGGGCTGGACCCGGCTCGACCAGCGCCCGATTGGCGACTTCGCCGAGATGCGAGTGCATCAGTGCCATCGCCTGATCGGCATCGCCGTCCTGCAGCGCCTCGATGATGGCAATATGCTCATTGATGCCGCATTCCGATGAATGCGGGCGACTGAACAAGGACAATGTCAGGCAGCAACGATAGGCGATCTCGCTGACATAGCGGACCAGAACCGGGCTGCTGGTCATTGACGCCAACAGGATATGAAATTCGGTCGCGAGCCGGATCGAAACTGCGTTCGGCCCGTCATGGGCTTCCTGCTCGGCCGCCACATGCGCCTTCAGGCGAGCGATCTGCGCGGGTTTCAACTTGCCGGCGAGCTTGCGCACGATCAGGCGCTCCAGCTCCATCCGGATATCAAAGATGTCGCGCGCGTCCTGCCAGCTTGGCGTGACCACAACGGCGATCCGGTTGCGGCGGAGTTCGACCAGACCTTCGGATGCCAGCTGCCCGAGCGCGTGGCGGGCAATGGTGCGGCTCACGCCGAAGCGCTCGCCGAGGGAGTCCTCGGGCAGCTTTGTGCCCGGCTCCAGCGCCTGCTCGATGATCGCCCGCCGAAGGGCACGGCAGATCATCCCGACTTTGTCTTTTGGATTCGGCGTTTCTGGCATTCTGTCGAACCTGTATCACTCCCCGCATACAAGCGCTTGCGCGAAGTGCATGCACTTTGATGACGGCGCTGCCCAATAAATTCGCAGCCAGCGGTCGGTACCTGCAATTTGAGGAGGATTCGCGCCGGACTCAAGTGGCACCCCAATTGCATACACTTATCGTCATGATCAGTATGCAAGAGAATGGGGCTGTGGCCCAGAGCACGTCACGTATCGCAACCGCCATCGAGCTGTCGCGGACTTCGGTGACCTTCGGCCGCGGTGCTACCGCCACGCCGGCTTTGTCGGAAACCAACCTTATCATCCCCGACGGCGAATTCCTCGCCCTTGTCGGCCCCTCCGGCTGCGGCAAGTCGACGATCCTCAAACTGGTCAGCAATCTGATCCGCCCGACGACCGGCGTGGTCATCGTGGGCGGCCGCGAAGTCGCGGCCAAGGCACTGCGGATCGGCATGGCGTTCCAGAACCCGACCATGCTGCCCTGGCTGACCATCGAGCAGAACGTCATGCTGCCGCTGAAAATCGTGCAACCTTTCCGCGCCGAATATCGGCAGAAGCGCAAAACCGAGTTCCGCGACAAGGCCCATGCACTGCTGGCGCAGGTGGGCCTCAAGGATTTCGCCAGGAAGTATCCGTGGCAGCTCTCTGGCGGCATGCTGCAGCGAGCCAATCTCTGCCGCGCACTGATCCATGAACCGCGCATGTTGCTGCTCGACGAACCCTTCGGCGCCCTCGATCAGTTCACCAAGGAAGAGTTGTGGTCGATCCTGCAGGGCTTGTGGCTCCAGCACAAGCCGACGGTTCTGCTGGTAACTCATGATCTGCGCGAGGCCGGCTTCCTGGCCAGCCGCATCTGCGTGATGAGCGCGCGGCCCGGCCGCATTCTCGACGACAGCGCGGTGGATTTCCCACGTCCGCGGACCATCCCGATGACATTCGAACCGGATTTCGTGGCGCTGAACCAGCGCTTGCGCGATCTCATCGTCAATGCGCGCAGCAGCGCGCCTGCACCGCAGGAGGCATAAATGAACCTCGGCCTCCGTCAAAAGCTCTGGTCATTCGGACTAATCGTCGCCTTCTTCGCGGGATGGCAGCTCTTCTGCGTTGTTTCGGGCATGTCGGATCTCATCCTGCCGCGTCCGACCGACGTTCTCGCGACATTGATCGCGCGTTTCCCGGTGCTGTGGCCGCATATCGTGCAGACGCTGGTCACCACCATGACCGGCTTCGCGCTCGGCGTCGGCCTCGGCGTCATTCTCGGCGCGATCATCGGCGTGTCCAAAGTCGCCTATGACACCGCCTATCCGCTGCTGGTCGGCTTCTCGTCGATCCCGAAAGTCGCCGTGGTGCCGATCTTCGTATTGTGGTTCGGATCGGGTTCGGTGCCGGCGATCCTCACCGCACTGTCGATCTGCTTCTTCCCCATCGTCGTGAACATCGCGACCGGCCTCGCAACCACGGAGCCCGAGCTCGAAGACGTGTTGAAGGCGCTGGGCGCGAGCAAGATGGACATTCTCTGGAATGTCGGCCTGCCGCGCACCATGCCGTTCTTCTTCGCCTCGCTGAAGGTCGCGGTGAGCTACGCCTTTGTCGGCGCGGTGCTCGCGGAGACCGTCGCGTCCAATCGCGGCATCGGCAACGTGATGATGAGTGCATCATCGAACTTCAACGTGCCGCTGGTCTTCGCCTGCCTGTTCATTCTCGCAGCCCTTGGCGTCGCCCTCTACGTCATTTTCTCCCTGATCGAAGCGCGTGTGACCGGATGGGCCACGCGCAAGACCGACGCCATCGCGACCTAATCACCACTCAACCAGGAGACCGTCATGTTGAAGAGATTGACTGCCCTCGCCTTTTCCAGCGTGTTGCTCATGAGCGCGGCTTCCGCGCAGGAAACCACGATCAAGTTCACGCTCGGCTGGAAGACCCAGGGCAGCGACGCCGCCTTCTTCTATGCGAAGGACAAAGGCTATTTCAAAGCTGAGGGCCTCAACGTCGTCATCGACCAGGGCGAAGGCTCCGGCGCGACCGTGACGCGCATCATGTCCGGCGCCTGGGATGCCGGCTTCGGTGACGTCAATGCCATCATCCAGAACTCGTCGACGCGCCCGCAGGATGCGCCAGTCATGGTCTATATGATGTGGAACCAGCCGCCCTTCTCGATCGTCACCAAGAATTCCAGCGGCATCAAGACCATCAAGGATTTTGAGGGCCGCACGCTGGGCGGCGCGCAGGGCACGCCGACCACGCGCCTGTTGCCGGTGTTCATCCAGAAGAACGGTCTCGCTGCCGACAAGATCAAGGTGTCGAACATGGCGCCGAACCTGCAGGAGCCGATGCTGATCAAGGGCGACATCGATGCAGCGCTGGTGTTCAACATCACCAGTTACTTCAACCTGGTCCTGAACCGCCAGGACCCCGACAAGGACTTCAAGTGGTTCTCGTTCGGTGAATTCGGCCTCGATCTGTACTCCAACGGCGTCATGGTTTCGCAGAAACTGCTGAAGGATAATCCGAAGGCAGTGGCTGGCCTCGTCCGCGCCATCAACAAGGCGAACATTGCCATCGCCAAAGATCAGAACGAAGCCATGAAATCGGTCGTGGCTTACGACAACCTGGTCGATGTGCCCGTCGAGAAGCGCCGCATGCAGTTCGCCTTCGAGAAGCTGATGGTCTCCCCGGAGATGAAGGAGATCGGCGTCGGCGACATCAAGGATGATCGCATGGCCCGCGCCATCGGTATGGTGGTGGAAGGCTATGAGCTGAAGCGCACCCCGACGCCGAAGGAAATCTTCTCGCGCGACTTCCTGCCGCCACGCGGCGAGCGCGATCTCGTCTATACCGCGAACTGATCGGCGCCATGACGGAGGTTCTGTCTGCGACCCATGCCTTCACCGGCACCGAGCGGGGCCTCGTGCCTCAGGCCAGCATTGCCTATGCAAATGGCCTGATCACGGAAGTTTCGACCGGTACCGCGACAGGGTCGCAGACGAACCATCTCGTTATCCCCGCATTGGTCAATGCTCATGACCATGCGCGCCCGTCCATGACCTCCTTCGGCGCATCGGGTATGCCGCTGGAGTCATGGATTTTGCGCTCGGCATTTGGCACACCGCCGGACACCTATCTCGCAGCCGCTGTCTCACTCGCCCGATCGGCACGCGCGGGCTGCGGTGGCGCGATGATTCATTACACACGCCCAAGCGGGAAGCTGCCGATCGTCGATGAAGCAATCGCCATTGCGAGGGCGGCACGTGATGTCGGCATCCGGATCGCATTTGCTCTCGCGGTGCGCGACCAGAACCCGCTGGTCTATGGCGATAGCGCCGATGTGCTGTCCGCTCTTTCCGATGAAAATCGCGCGACGATCCAGGATCTCTTCATTCGCCCCAGCCCGACACCGGCAGAGTATCTCGACCGTGTCGAAGCCATCCATACGGCAATCGCCGGGCCGACCATCGACGTGCAGTATGGACCGGCCGGTGTGCAGTGGTGCTCGCCTGCGCTGCTCGAAGCGATCGCAGAGCGTTCAGCTGCCACGGGCCGACGCGTCCATATGCATCTGCTCGAGACCATCTATCAACGCCAATGGGCCGACCGGGCGTTTCCCGGCGGCGTGGTTCGCTATCTGAAAGATATCGGCCTTTTGTCGGCGCGGCTCACCGTGGCCCATTGCATCCATGCGCGCCCGGACGAGCTCGACATGATCGCGGAATCCGGCGCAACCATCGTTACGAATTTCAGCTCCAACCTGCATCTGCATTCGGGTTTCCCGCCTGTCGCCGATGCGCATCGCCGCGGCTGCAAGGTCGCGGTTGGCATCGACGGCGTGGCACTCGACGAGGATGATGATGCCATCCGAGAAATGCGCCTTGTCCAGATGGCCCATGGCGGTCTCGGCTTCGAGCGCACATGGAGCCGCGCCGAGTTCCTGTCACTCGCAGTCCGCAACGGTCGCAGGTCAATCGGCGCGCCGGGTACCGGCACACTTGCGGCTGGAGAAGCCGCTGATTTCGTCGTGCTGGACATTGGTCAGCTCGACCGCGATGCGATCATGCCCGTCGACCCCATCGACCTGCTGTTCGCACGTGGCAATAGCAGCTGCGTGCGCGAGGTGGTCGTCGATGGGCGCACGATCTACCGCAACGGCAAGCTCACCGGCGTCGATCTCGATGCGATGGAATCGGAGATCCGTGCGATGTATCGGGCAAATGTGCCGCAATTCAAAGCGCTGGCGCAGGCATGGAAGCCGCTCGAAGGCGCGCTTGCGCACTGGTTCAGGCATCAGGGCTGTTGCTAGCCTCTGGCCTCGACATCAATTCACCTGACGCTTCTCCAGCTTTCTCGCCAGCGTCCGGCGATGCATGCCAAGGCGGCGGGCCGTTTCGGAAATGTTGAAATCGCTCTCCACCAGCGTCTGATGGATGCGTTCCCATTCCAATGTCTTGATGGAGGTCGGCCGTTCGGTGAGCGCAACCTGCGTGTCGCCGGCGGCCTTCTGGAACGCTTCCTCGATGTCATCGGTGTTCGATGGCTTGGCGAGATAGTGGCAGGCACCGAGCTTGACCGCCTCGACCGCGGTCGCAATGCTCGCATAGCCCGTAAGGACCACGATCAGCATATCCTCGCTCAGCGCATGCAGCGCCTCCACGCAGGTGAGACCGGACGCGCCGGCGAGCTTCAGGTCGACCACCGCATAGCCTGGAATCTTGTCGCCGAGCACTTCGGTGAGTGTCTCAAAGCCTTCGGCATGCAGCACGCTGTAGCCGCGCCGCTCGAACGAGCGCTTGAGCGTGCGGGCAAAACCTTCGTCGTCTTCGACGATGATCAAGAGACGTTCATCGGACATGTCGGTGCGCTCCTATTGCGAGGGCGGATAGCGGCAGGGACAGCGTGACGACGGCGCCGCCGACCGGCCGATTGTCCGCCGCGACAGAGCCGCCCAACTTGCGAACGGCATTGACCACAAGAAACAGGCCGAGCCCACGCCCGGGGCGACCTTTGCTGGAATTATAGGGTTTTCCGAGATTGGCCAGCATCTCCGGCGCGAATCCCGGCCCCATATCGCTGACCTTCAGAACAAGCTGGTCGCCATTGCGTTCGAGAGCGACGCGGATCCACAGCGGCGACACCTCATTGGCATTGTCGAGCACGTTGAAGATGGTCTGTTTCAGCGCGGAGTCCGAGACGATCGGCATGTCCTCGCCAAAGCGGTTCTCATAGACAAGAGTTCCGCTGGAACGCGCCATGCGCCAGTCATCAACCAGCTCGCCGAAGAAGTCATTGACCGAAGTGACGGCGGGCGCTTCGCCGCGCATGTCACCTGCCGACATCAGGATGCCGGTCACGATCGACTTGCAGCGCTGCACGTCGGCCTGCATCTCGGCAATCTCCTCCATCAGCTCGGGATCATTGGCGAGCGTGGGCATCCGACGCCAGTCGCTGAGGATGACGGAGAGCGATGCCAGCGGCGTACCGAGTTCATGGGCGGCACCGGAGGCCAGCAGGCCCATGCGGACGATATGATCTTCCTCCGCGGCCTGCTGGCGCAGGGCGGCCAACCCGTTGTCGCGATCGCGCAGATTGCGTGCGATCCGCGTCATGAAGACCACGATCAGCGCAGCATCGAGCACGAAGCAGATCAGCGTGCCGATGATGTGAATCTGGAAAAGATGATCGCCCATCTCCGGCGGCAAGGCCAGCGGACGATGGAATATGATCAACCCCCCGAAGCACAGGCTGGCGACGACCACGACCACCCAGGTGGAACGCGCGTTGAGCAGCATCGCGCCGAGGGTGACCTGCAGGAGATAGAGAGACACGAAAGGATTGGTTGCTCCGCCGCTTAGATAGAGCTGCGCCGTGAGAGCTGCGACGTCGAGCAGCAACAGCATCAGCAGCTCGCGATCACGCGCGTCGGTCTGCTTGCGCAGCCATTCCTGGCTGATGACATTGAGGAAGATCGAACCGCACAGCACCGAGATCATGGGCATCAGCGGCAGCTCGACGCCCATCACGAAATGAACGAAGCCGATGGTCAGGACCTGGCCAACCACCGCGATCCAGCGCAGCTGGATCAGCAGATTGATGTTCTTGACGTTGGTCGTTTCGTCGAGCGGCTGTGCGACAGGAGCAATGGCGGCCGAACCAAACACATGCGGCACCGCGTCGGGCCCGACCCCGGCTCCGTCCGGTCCACCTGCGTTGCTAGAGAGTCCGATACCCGGCATTTCGCACCGTCACGCTCGACGCGCGCGACCTCACCCCGGCCGGCGCGACTTCGTCATGTCATACGCGAGATGGTGATTTTTTCCGAATCTTCCACTCGTGGCGCCCGACATACAGGGCCCCGGCAGCCAGCATGAGCGCAAGACCGAACCAGGTGAGCGCATAGACGGTGTGGTTGTTCGGAAAAGATACAACGGTCAGGCCGCCATGGGGCTGGCCCGGCGCATCGAGGGACTTGTCCGCATCGATGAAGTATGGCGCGACATCCTTGAGCTTTTGGCTTTCGGCGATCTCCGCAACATCACGTGAAAACCAGCGTCCGGCAGCGGGATCGTTGGTCCGTAAAAATCCGCCTTTGGGCTCGGAAATCCGGAGGAGGCCGGTCACCGTCACCGGTGACGTGGGGGCAGCAAAGGCGTCCGCCTTGCGCTCGTCGGGGCTGACAAAGCCGCGATTGACGAGAATGGTGAAGCCGGCATCGGTGCGCAGCGCGGTCAACACCCAGAAGCCGGCACCGCGATCCGAGACGGCCTGCACCAGCACGTCCTTGCCCGGCATGAAACTGCCGGAGGCCGTGACGCGACGATATTCGTCATTGCTGCGAGAAATGGCCAGCCACGCCGCGGGCCCGGGTGCAGCGGCGGGCGCGGCGTGGCTGCGCTGATCGACACGTGCGATCAGATCGAGTTTCCAGGCGCGGCGCTCCACTTGCCATATGCCGAGCGCCGAGAAGCCTGCAATTCCAAGCAGCGCGAGAACAGCCAGCACGGTGAGCGTGGCAGTCCCGCGCGGCGCCCGATCGGCCTCGGCGGCCGATGCAGGCGCGGTCACGCCCATCAGGGCATGTTCCGCATGTCGTGGACCGGCATCATGTTGACGTTCAGGTGGTACATCACCCAAAGCGAACCAGCGAGCGCGATGACCACGACGATGAGCGTGAAGATGAACGCCATCATGGTCCAGCCGCCATCCGACGTCGTGTTCATGTGCAGGAAGTAGATCATGTGGACCACGATCTGCACCACGGCGAAGGCCACGATGATCGCGATGGTCCAGTTCTTGTTCTCGATCGCGCCGGTCATCACCAGCCAGAACGGGATGACGGTGAGGATGACCGAGAGGATGAAGCCCGTGAGATAGGACTTGTACGAACCGTGGTCACGTCCATCGTCATGGCCGTGCGCGTGATCGTCGTGGCCGTGGGTCGCGTGACCGTGATTGGCGTGTGCGTCAGCGCTCATCGCACGACTCCCATCAGATAGACGAAGGTGAAGACGCCGATCCAGACGACGTCGAGGAAGTGCCAGAACATGCTCAGGCACATCAGACGGCGCTGGTTGGCCTCGATGAGGCCGAACTTCGCCACCTGCACCATCAACACCACCAGCCAGATGATGCCGAAGGTGACGTGCAGACCGTGGGTGCCGACCAGCGCGAAGAAGGACGACAGGAAGGCGCTGCGCCACCAGCCGGCACCTTCATGGATCATGTGGTGGAATTCGTAGAGTTCGATGCCAAGGAAGGCGAGACCGAACAGCCCGGTGATCGCCAGCCACATCTGCGTCGAGCCGACCTTGCCCTTCATCATCGCCAGCATGGCGAAGCCATAGGTGATCGACGAGAACAACAGCATCGCGGTGTTCAGCGCAACCAGCTTGAGGTCGAACAGGTCCTTCGGCCCGGGACCTGCGGCGTAGCTCGTGCCGAGCACGCCGAAGGTCGCGAACAGCATCGCGAAGATCAGGCAGTCGCTCATCAGATAGAGCCAGAAACCGAGCAACGTGCTCTGGCCGGGCGGATGATCGTGCTCGTCGGCGACGTAGAAGACCGGCGCCTCGCCGTTCATGGTTTGGGTCGATGCACTCATGATGCGGCCTGTGCTGCCAGGAGCTTGGTACGCTCGGCTTCCGTGTTGATGACCTGATCCACCGGGATGTGGAAGTCACGCTTGTAGTTGAACGTGTGGTAGATCGCGCCCGCGATCAGCGCGATGAAGAACACCGCGGCAGCCAGCCACATATACCAGATCAGTGCGAAGCCGAGAGCGGTCGCAAGACCCGACAGAATGATGCCAGCACCGGTATTCTTCGGCATGTGGATCGGCTTGAAGCCCTGCAGCGGACGCTGATAGCCGCGGTTCTTCATGTCGTACCAGGCATCATTGTCGTGCACGACCGGGGTGAAGGCGAAGTTGTAGTCCGGCGGCGGCGACGAGGTCGCCCATTCCAGCGTGCGGGCGTTCCACGGATCACCGGTGTGGTCGGCCAGTTCCTTGCGCTTCCAGACGCTGACCGCGATCTGCATCAGGAGGGCGCCGATGCCGGCCGCGATCATCGCAGCGCCGATGCCGGCGATGATGAACCAGATCTGCAGCGACGGATCTTCGAACACGCGCATGCGGCGGGTCACACCCATCAGGCCCAGCACATAGAGCGGCGCGAAGGCGACCCAGAAGCCGACGACCCAGAACCAGAACGACACCTTGCCCCAGAACTCATCGAGCTTGAAGCCGAACGCCTTCGGGAACCAGAAGTTGATCGCCGCGAACACGCCGAACACCACGCCGCCGATGATGACGTTGTGGAAGTGGGCGATCAGGAACAGCGAGTTGTGCAGCACGAAGTCGGCCGGCGGGATCGCCAGCATCACGCCAGTCATGCCGCCGATCACGAAGGTCAGCATGAAAGCGATGGTCCACATCATGGGCAGATCGAACCGGATGCGGCCACGATACATCGTGAACAGCCAGTTGAATATCTTCGCACCCGTGGGAATCGAGATGATCATCGTCGTGATTCCGAAGAAGGAATTCACGCTGGCGCCCGAGCCCATGGTGAAGAAGTGATGCAGCCAGACCAGATAGGACAGGATCGTGATGACGATGGTGGCGTAGACCATCGAGGTGTAGCCGAACAGCTTCTTGCCCGAGAAGGTCGAGGTCACTTCCGAGAACACGCCGAATAGCGGCAAGATCAGGATGTAGACTTCCGGGTGGCCCCAGATCCAGATCAGGTTCACGTACATCATCGGGTTGCCGCCGAGATCGTTCGTGAAGAAGTTGGTGCCGACGTAACGATCGAGCGACAGCAGGGCGAGACACGCAGTCAGGACCGGGAAGGACGCGACGATCAGGACGTTGGTGCAGAGCGAGGTCCAGGTGAAGACCGGCATCTTCATCATGGTCATGCCGGGGCAGCGCATCTTCACGATGGTCGCGATCAGGTTGATGCCTGATAGCGTCGTGCCGACACCGGCCACCTGTAGCGCCCATATGTAGTAGTCGACGCCGACATCCGGGCTGTAGCCGATATTCGACAGCGGCGGATAGGCCAGCCAGCCGGTCTTGGCGAATTCACCGACGAACAGCGAGATCATGACGAGGATCGCGCCGCCAGTGGTCATCCAGAACGAGAAGTTGTTCAGGAACGGGAACGAGACGTCACGGGCGCCGATCTGCAGCGGCACGATGTAGTTCATCAGGCCGGTGACAAAGGGCATCGCCACGAAGAAGATCATGATCACGCCATGGGCGGTGAAGACCTGATCATAGTGATGGGCGTTGAGGTAGCCTTCGGAGCCGTTGAAGGCGAGCGCCTGCTGCAGGCGCATCATGACGGCGTCGGCAAAGCCGCGCAGGAACATCACGAGACCGAGGATCATATACATGATGCCGATCTTCTTGTGGTCCACGCTGGTGAACCATTCCTTCCAGAGATAGCCCCAGAGACGAAAATAGGTCAGGCCAGCCACGAGCGCCATGCCACCCAGCGCGACGGCGCAGAACGTAGCAACGACGATCGGCTCGTGCAGCGGCAGCGATTCAAAGGTGAGACGGCCGAAGAGAACCTTCGCCAGCCCGGTGTTTTCAGCAATTCCGGTTGCAGCAGACATGAAAATCGATCCGGATCAGGTGTTGGAGGCGCGTCGCTCGGCGGGCGACGGCGCGGGCGTGAATTGGAAGGGCTCATTCGCGTTGCGACGACGCGGCAGGCCGGCGCCACTCATCGGCGTGGGATCGCCCGGCGTGAAGGTGCGGTCGGCCGCTTCGCGGATCGCGTCAGCAACGGTGCAGACGCTGGCGACATAGTTCTTGACCGAAGCCGAACCGTCGAGCTGCGAGACATTGTACTTGAGCGGCAGGATGTTGCGGGCGCTGGCGAGGCCCATGCCACCCTTCGAGTCGATCGCCATCATCTCGCTCATGCACATCTTGCCAGGCTGGGCACACTGATTGAGGATCAGCTTATAAAGATCGGCATCGACACTGCTGTAGAGCTTCACCGGCACCTTCTCGCTCGGCTTTTCGAGTTCGAGATAGACATCGCGGCTCAGCTTGTCCTGGCTGCCCTTGGCCTTGGCGACCCAGCCATCGAAACCAGCCTGATCGAGACCATGGAAAGCGAAGCGCATGTTAGAGAAGCCGGCGCCGGAATAGTTGGCAGAGAAGCCCTCATACTTGCCGACCTTGTTGATGACGGCATGAAGCTTCGTTTCCATACCGGGCATTGCATAGATCTGACCGGCGAGTGCTGGAATATAGAAAGAGTTCATCACCGAGGTGCCGGTGATCTTGAAGCGGATCTGGCGATCCACCGGGGCAGCGAGTTCGTTGACCGCAGCCACGCCATATTCCGGATAGATAAAGAGCCACTTCCAGTCGAGCGCGACGACCTCGACGACCAGCGGATCGTTCAGCGTCGCTGCGTTGCCGGGCGCAATACGGTCGAGGCGGCGATACGGATCGAGCAGATGGGTGCTGCTCCAGGTGATGGCGCCGAGACAGATGATGATCAGCAGCGGCATCGCCCAGATGACGAGCTCGAGATGGGTAGAGTGATCCCAATCCGGCTCATACTGGGCGGCAGTGTTCGACTGGCGGTATTTCCAGGCGAAGAAAACGATCAGGAACATCACCGGGATAATGATGAGCAGCATCAACACCACGGAGACGACCACGAGATCGCGCTGCTGCACTGCGATGTCACCCGAGGGATTCATCACGACGAAATTGCAGCCGCCAAGCAGGGCAACCAGCGGCAGCAAAAGGAGGATTCTCAGGCGGCTCAAGGTCTTACCCATTCGATAATGTCCGTTCGCGCGCACGGTTAGGCGCATTTGCTGCACGGCAACATTGGACAATTTGTCCAATGGTTCGAAACGGCGCTTCACGACAAATCGTCAACTGGCCGGCATGCACTTTTGCGCCGAATTCAGTATATGCAACCTACGATACAAATGGATTGAAGATATGGCGCAAGCGACATCGACGATGGAACAGGATGCGCGTCGCCTGAACGCGGACGACCACGGCAAGGTCAATCCCGGCGAGATCGCCATCGGAGTGATCATCGGGCGCACGTCGGAATTCTTCGACTTCTTCGTCTATGCGATCGCCTCGGTGCTGGTTTTCCCGAAGCTGGTCTTCCCGAACCACGACCCGCTCACCGGCACTCTCTATTCCTTTGCGATCTTTGCGCTGGCTTTCATCGCGCGCCCGATCGGCACCATCATCTTCACCGAGATCGACCGTCGTCAGGGCAAGGGCGCCAAGCTGACCGTCGCGCTGTTCCTGCTCGGCGTCTCCACCGTCGCCATCGCCTTCCTGCCCGGTTACGAAACCGTCGGCGCCGCCTCGATCTGGCTGTTGGCAGCTGCGCGTGTTGGCCAGGGCCTGTCCTGGGGCGGCACCTGGGATGGCCTTGCTTCCCTGCTGGCGCTGAACGCACCGGAAGGCCGCAAGGGGTGGTACGCCATGATCCCGCAGCTCGGCGCGCCGATCGGCCTGATCGTCGCCTCCGCGCTGTTCGCCTTCTTCGTCGACACGCTGTCGGCTGAAGACTTCCTCGACTGGGGCTGGCGCTATCCGTTCTTCGTCGCTTTCGCCATCAATGTCGTGGCGCTGTTCGCGCGCCTCCGCATGGTGGTGACGCCGGGCTATACCGAACTGTTCGAGACGCGCGAGCTCGAACCGTCCTCGGTGCCGGAAACGCTGAACCAGCAGGGCCGCACCATCGTCGTCGGCGCTTTTGCTCCGCTCGCTTCTTTCGCGCTCTTCCACATGGTCACGGTGTTCCCACTGTCCTGGGTGTTCCTGTTCACCCGTGAAACACCCGGCCGCTTCCTCGTGATCGAATGCATCGGCGCCGTGGTCGGCATCATCGCGATGCTGTTCTCGGGCTATATCGCCGACAAGGTGGGCCGCCGTACCCTGCTCGCGGGCTCGGCGATCGCGATTGCGGTGTTCTCGGGCTTCGCCCCGCAGATGCTCGACGGCGGCCTCGCCGGCGAACTGGCCTTCATGATCCTCGGCTTCATCCTGCTCGGCCTGTCGCTCGGCCAGTCCTCGGGTTCGGTCGCATCCAGCTTCCGCAAGCGCTATCGCTATACGGGTTCGGCGCTGACCACCGACCTTGCCTGGCTGTTCGGTGCCGGTTTTGCCCCGCTGGCCGCACTGCTGATGTCGAGCCATTTCGGCCTGTCATCGTCGGGCATCTATCTGCTGTCGGGTGCGGTCTGCACGCTGCTGGCGATCTCGATCAATCGCCAGTTCGCCAGCCGCGACGCTGAAGCGGTTCAGCCGTAAGCGCGGCAGAGCAAACCAGATCACAAAAAGGGCCCGGCGATCTGCCGGGCCCTTTTTCGTTTGCGCGCACAATCGCTCAAGCGTTGGCGCCGCCATCCACCAGAAGGCCGGTGCCGGTGATCTGGCGCGCGGCAGGGCTTGCCAGGAAAGCAACCGCGGCCCCGATATCTTCGGGCTTGCCGTAATGGCCAAGTGCCGAGAGCGCGCGTTGCGCATCCGACGTCTCGCCCTGGGCCGGGTTCATGTCCGTATCGGTCGATCCCGGATGGACCAGATTGACCGTGATGCCGCGCGGGCCAAGCTCACGGGCCAGACCGCGGGTGAAGGACAGCAGCGCCGATTTCGACATCGAATAGACGGTAACGCCGGGAAACGGCACGCGCTCGGCGAGATTTGAGCCGATCGAGATGATGCGGCCACCCTGCCCCAGCAACGGAATGGCGGCCTGCGAGGCCAGCACCACCGAGCGCACATTCACGTCGAGAATCGCATCGATATCCGCCAGGCTCATCTCGGCCACCGGACCGCCGCGGGCGATGCCGGCATTATTGACGAGGATATCGAGCCCGCCGAGCTTTGCGGCCGCATCCTGCACCGAAGCCTTCACCGCTGCAGCGTCGGCGCTGTCGGCCTGGATCGCAAAACCACGCCGTCCCTTGGCTTCGATGGCCCGTACCACCTCGGCGGCGCGCTCGCCCGATTTCTCGTAAGTGATTGCAACATCAGCGCCTTTCTCCGCTAACGCCAATGCGATCGCGGCTCCGATGCCGCGCGATGCGCCGGTGACGAGAGCCCGTTTTCCAGTCAGTTCACTCATGGCCATCTCTTTCTGTGTTGAACGATACAGAAATCAACTAGGCGCGTTGCAGGTGACCGTCAAGGGATTATATATCGAACGATGCAGAATTCAGACAAAGCCTCCGTCGCCCCCAAGCCTGCCCGTGGCCGGCCGCGCGCCTTCGACCGTGATGCCGCCCTCGCCGCGGCGACCCGGCTGTTTTGGCAGAAAGGTTATGCTGCGACGTCGATCTCCGATCTTACGGAAGCTATGGGGATCGGCTCGCCAAGCCTCTATGCGGCCTTTGGCTCGAAGGAGGCGTTGTATGGCGAGGCGCTGCGCTATTACGGCGAGAATTACGAGGCCATGGTGTGGGGTGGCTTCAACGCCGCGCTGACAGCTCGTGCGGCAGTCGAGGCGTTGCTGATGGACTCGGCTGCGGCGCTGACGGGATCAAGCGGCCGCACCGAGCCGCTCGGCTGCATGGTCACGCTCTCTGCGGTTGGCAGCGAAGGCCACGCGGAGCTTGGCGAGATTGTGAAGTCTGCGCGCGGTGTCGGGCTTGCTCGACTGAAGGAGCGACTTTCGCGCGCGTTTCGCGAAGGTGAATTGAGCGCAGCGACCGATATCGACGGCCTCGCCCGCTTCGCAATGGCGGTGCAGAACGGCATGTCGGTGATGGCGCGCGATGGTGCCAGCCGTGATGAACTGGAAGCTGTTGCCCGGCATACGATGGCGGGATGGGACGATCGCACCAAAGCTTAATGCGATAGCGGCACATCATCCTGGTGCAGGATACGCTCGGCGGCGCCTTGCAGGTCGTCATATTGGCCGGCTTTCAACGACCATAGGAAGGCCGCAAGGCCGCAGAGGCCGAGACCTATGGCGATCGGAATCAGATAAAAATAATCGGTCATTCGGCAGGCTCCATGCGCATGGCGATGGACTTTTGTGCGCCTGCATCGCGCTTCTCATCGGATACGCGGCGCCCGCGCAGACGGAGCGCATTGGCGACCACCACGATGGACGAACCTGACATCGCAATCGCCGCGACCAGCGGCGTGACATAGCCGAGAACGGCAATCGGCACGGCGATGAAATTGTAGCCCACAGCCAGCGCGAGATTCTGCCGGACCAGCTTTTGCGCCTCGCGCGACACAGTGATCGCCAGCGGCACCGCTTCCAGATTATCACGCAGGAACACGAGGTCGGCCGCGTTACGCCCGACATCGGCAGCGGAGGCCGGCGCCATCGACGCATGCGCCGCCATCAGTGCCGGCGTGTCGTTGAGACCATCGCCGACCATCAGCACCTTCTTGCCGGCCTTGCCGAGATCGGCGACATGCTCGGCCTTGCCGCCCGGCAGCACACCGGCGAAAGCAGCGACACCGAGCGACGCAGCCAGCGCACGCACGGGCGTTTCGCGATCGCCGGAAACGACTTCAATGGCAAAGCCATCGCGCTTCAGCTCGGCGACACTGTCAGCAGCACCGGTGCGCAGGCTGTCCTCGAAGCGGAAATCGGCGAGGCGCTTGCCATCGCGCGACAGCACCACCGATGACGCGTTGATATCAGCACCTGCCACACCATTCAGCGCCCATTCAGGACGACCGACCCTGATCACGCTGCCACCCATATGCGCTTCCATGCCGCAACCCGGAATCTCGGCAATCGTATCGAAGCTGATCGGCGGCTGCGCGGCCAGCGCGACTGAAGCCAAGGCGCGCGAAAACGGATGCCGTGAATGCGCGGCGATTGTCCCGGCCAAAGTCAACATTGCCGGATCGAGCTTGTCGGCATCGACCAGACGCGGATTGCCCTGGGTGAGCGTACCGGTCTTGTCGAACACGATGGTATCGACCTCGGCGAGGCGCTCCAGCGCGCCGCCGTCCTTGATCATGATGCCGGCTTCAAACAGGCGCCGGGCAGCGACCACCTGCACCATCGGAACCGCGAGGCCCAGCGCGCAGGGACAGGTGATGATCAACACGGCCACTGCAATGGTGATGGCGTGATGCCAGTCGCCCTCGACAAACATCCAGCCGATCAGCGTCAGCAGCGCGGTGAGATGAACGACAGGCGCATACAGCGAAGAGGCCCGATCGGCGATGCGGCGATAGGTGGAACGTCCCTGTTCGGCTGCCTCCATCATCCGCAGCATCTCGGCGAGGAAAGAGTCATTCGCGGCAGCGCTCGCCGTGATCGTCAACGGCCCTGTGAGATTGAGCGTGCCCGCGCGGAGTTCAGCGCCGGGCTGCGCCGGCTGCGGCACGCTTTCACCCGTCACCAGCGACACATCGAGTTCGGACAGGCCCTGCGTGACCATCGCATCCACTGGCACGCGTTCGCCGGCAGCGAGCAGGATGGTCATGCCCGGCTTGATTTCAGCGACGGGCAGATAGGTCTGCGAACCATCCGCCTGCTGCACCAGTGCGCCGCGCGCAGCGAGACGCGCAAGACCCTTCACAGCCATGCGCGCGCGTTCGCGCATCATGTGATCGAGGGTGCGACCGATCAGCAGGAAGAACAGCAGCGAGACCGATGCATCGAAATAGGCATGTGGACCATGGATCGCTGTTTCATAGAGGCTCATGCCGAAAGCCAGAGAGACGCCGAGCGAGATCGGCACATCCATATTGGTGCGGCCATGGCGGAGCGCCTGCCAGGCCGAGCGGAAGAAGACGCGGCCGGCATAAAGCAGTGTCGGCAGCGCAATCAGGGCGGAGAGGCCGTGAAACAGATCGCGTGTCGCCGGCTCTGCACCGGACCACACCGAGACCGAGAACAGCATGATATTGCTTGCGGCAAAGCCCGATACTGCGAGCGCGCGGATCAATTCGGAAAGCGTCGCATCCTTCGTCTCGCTGTCGACTTCGAACAGATGCGCGTCATAGCCGACATTGCGCAGCGTCTCGATGAAGGGCGGCGGCATGTCGATATCCGCGCGCCACTTGATGGTGACGCGCTTGGTGGAGAGATTGACGCGCGCCGAGTTGACACCCTGGAGCCCGCCCAGCGCCTTCTCGACGGTGTGGATGCAGGCACCGCAGCGGACATCGGGCACGGAGAGATCGGTCTGCCGCAGATTGCCGGCGATCGGGCGGCTGGCGAGCAGGATTTCGCGCGGATCGGTTGCCGCCAGCATCGACAGTTCTGCGCCCGTGCCACAACAGCTCATCGGAAGCCTCGCTAACCCGCGCCGGGCACCTCAGCACCCGGCTTCATCGCCACATAGGCGTGCCATGTCCCGTGGCCGAGCACGGGGAACACGATGACCATAGCGAGCAGGCCGGTCATGACATTGATCAAGAACAAACCCAGCGCGATCGCCGCCCAGGTCAGCATGACCGGCAGATTGGCCCAGACCATCGCCATGCTGGTGCCCATGGCGGTGAGCGCATCGACCCGTTCATTGAGCAGCATAGGGATGGCGAACACACTGATGGCAAAGGAAAAAGCCGCGAACAGACCGCCCACGGCCGTGCCGGCGATCAGCATCGCCCAGCCCACGGGCGTGGTGAACAGCATGGCAGCGACGCCATCGAGGCCGGGGAACGGATTCACCCCGAAGAACAGCGCATAGATGATGACAGCGGCGCGGATCCAGACGAGCATCAGCGAACACAGCATCAGGCCCGCAAACAGCACCTGCCCGCCGGATTTCGGCCGCACCACGATCATCTGAACCAGCGACACCCGCTCGCCGGCGGCGATGCGACGGCTCTTCTCGTAAAGACCGATGGCGAGCAGCGGACCGACCACCATGAATCCTGCGAACACCGGGAACAGGATGTAGTCCCAACCGAAGGCGAACAGACCACCAACCAGAGCAAAGGAGACAACGAAGACCAGCAGCCCGTAGGCAATGCTTGCAAAGGGCTCGATCGTCAGATCCTGCCAGCCGGCCTTCAGCCATTCGAAGGCCAGCGAAGGCGCCATATGGCGATCCCGCGAGATGGCAGGCGGAAGCGGAGGAGAGACGGCAGGAAGATTCATCTTCGACCTCCTGAGGCGATCATGGTCGCGGTGTACATGACGATGATGCCGCGCTGAATTGGCCGGGTGCCGCAACTACGACGCCACGCTTGATGTGATCGATGCAATCGGGCTGCGACGAGAAGGCGACATAAACGAAATGCGCATTGGCAACTGCGATCAGCAGCAGCCCTGCGGCCACAGACAACCAGATCAGCGTTTTCGTTTTCAAGCGCTTCGCTGCCAGCTGCATCATCGCCCGGCACTCCGGAGATCGACGAGATAAAGCGCGAGAATCTTGCGATCAAGCAGCGGCAGCCTTGCCTCCCAACTCGGCATCTGCCCCTGCCGGCCACCCCAAACCGACGTGAACACCGTCTGGGCATCGCCACCATAGATCCAGGACAGATCACGGAGATTGGGCGCGCCGACATCGATGTTGCCAGTCGCATTGTCACCATGACAGGCAACGCAATTCTCGGTGAAAACAACCTGGCCGCGCGTGAGCTTGTCGGGCGCGATGGACTTCGCAAGTGACGGCATCGACAGACTGCGCACGTAATCGACAACGTCATCGATCTTGTCGCGCGTCAGCATGCCATCGCGGCCGAATGCCGGCATCTGCGATACCCGCGTATCCGGGTGCGATGCATTGATTCCGACGCGAATGGTCTCCGCGATCGCATCGGGCGTCCCGCCCCAAAGAAACGCCTGCGACACCAGCGACGGGAAGCCGTGTCCGCCCGTCGCAGCGCGCCCATGGCAGGCAGCGCAATTGTCGCCGAACAATGTTGCGCCAGTCTGCCTGACAATGTTCATCAGGCGCTTGTCGTGCTGGATCGCCTCATAGCTCTCCGTCTCGATCAGCTTTGCCCATTTGGCACGATCGGCTGCAGCTTCCTTCACTTGCGCCGTGACGATGTCGCGTTGATCAAGGCCCAGCAGGCCGCGCGTATAGGTACCGCCGAGCGGCCACGCCGGCATCAGGACCCAGTACACCACCGAATAGAGGAACGTGGCCCACAGGAAGAAGTAGACCGCCCGCGGTACCGGCGTGTTGAGCTCCTTGATGCCGTTCCACTCATGGCCGGTGGTGAGATAGCCGGAAACGGGATCGCGTTCTTCTACCGCCATGGCTCGCCCCGATATGGCTTGTCCTCGGCAGAAGGATCGATGATCGACTGTGCGGCGGCGTCGAACGGCTTCTTGTTGTTCGGCCAGTACGCATAGACCAACACGCCGATCGACATGGCGACGAGGTAGAACAGGCCGAAAGACTTTGCGAACCAGACGGTGGTTTCGTGCTCCATTGTCACTCTCCCGCCCTGGCCGTGGTGGTCTTGTGCGCGGCATCGGTGAGTTTGCCGAGGATTTGCAGGTAAGCGACCAGCGCATCCATCTCGGTGGGCTCGCCGGGCACGCCGTCGAAGGCCCGGATATTGGTGGCGGCACCGTAGCGCTTGGCGACGCCTTCCGCGTAGGGCGTGTCCGGCGTGGTCTGGCCATAGGCATCGGTGGATGCGTTGGCGATCATCTCGTCCGTATAAGGCACGCCCACCTTTCGCATGGCAGCGAGATGCAGGCCGAGATCGTCGGTCCGCAGCTTGGCGCGCGTGAGATAGGCGTAAGGCGGCATCACCGATTCCGGCACCACATGGCGGGGATTGATCAGGTGCTTGACGTGCCAGTCGTCGGTATACTTTCCGCCGAGGCGCGCCAGATCGGGTCCGGTGCGCTTCGATCCCCACAGCATCGGATGGTCGTATTTCGATTCCACCGCGAGCGAATAGGGCCCGTAGCGCTCGACTTCGTCGCGCAGCGTGCGGATCATCTGCGAATGGCAGGCATAGCAGCCTTCGCGGATATAGATGTTGCGGCCGGCGAGTTCGAGCGGCGTGTAGACGCGCATGTCGGGCGCATCTTCCACCGTCTGATGGATGGTGAAGAGCGGCGCGATCTCGACGATGCCGCCGATCGCCAGCGTCATGGTCTTGCGTTCGATCCTGTAATGCAGCCCCAAGAAACTCAGATTTGGGAAGCCCATCGCTATTCTCCCGGCTGCAGAGCTGGCGCTGCCGGCTGCGGCAATGGCCGGTCGGCCGCGCGGGCATCTGCCGGCTGATCCTCGGTGCGGATCGTCATCCAGACATTGTAGAGGCCGACTACAGCACCGGAGAGGAAGAACAGGCCGCCGATCGCACGGGCGACGTAATAGGGCTTCATCGCAACGACAGTCTCGATGAAAGAGTAAGACAGCGTGCCGCTGCTGTTATAGGTGCGCCACATCAGGCCCTGGATGATGCCTGAATTCCACATGGCGAAGACGTAAGTGAAGAGACCGGCGACGGCGAGCCAGAAGTGCCACTCGACAAGGCGCGGCGAATACATCCGCTCGCGCTTCCACAGCCAGGGCACCACAGCATAGATCGAACCGAAGGTGATCATCGCCACCCAGCCGAGCGCGCCGGCATGGACATGGCCGACAGTCCAGTCGGTGTAATGCGAGAGTGAGTTTACCGAGCGAATCGCCATGAACGATCCCTCGAACGTGGTGACGCCATAAAACACCGCAGCCACCATCATGAAGCGCAGCGTGGCATCGTCGCGCACCTTGTGCCACGCGCCATTCAGCGTGAGCAGCGCATTCGCCGCCGAGCCCCAGGACGGGATCAGCAGCATCAGCGAGAAGGTCATGCCGAGGGTCTGCACCCATTGCGGCAACGCCGTGTAATGCAGGTGATGCGAGCCCACCCACATATACATGAAGGTGATGCCCCAGAAGGAGATGATCGACATCCGGTAGGAATAGATCGGCCGCCCTGCCCGCACCGGCAGGAAATAGTACATCATGCCGAGAAAGCCGGAAGTGAGGAAGAAGGCGACGGCGTTGTGGCCGTACCACCACTCCGTCATCGCATCCTGCACGCCGGCGAAGGCCGAATAGCTCTTGGCATGACCGAGCGACACCGGCATCGCCAGATTGTTGACGGTGTGCAGAATCGCCACCACCAAAATGAACGCCATGTAGTACCAGTTGGCGACGTAGATATGCGGCTCCTTCCGCCGCGCCAGCGTCCGCATATAGATGATGAAATAGACAACCCAGACGATCTCCAGCACGAGATCGGCGTACCATTCCGGCTCGGCATATTCCTTGGACTGGGTGACGCCCATCAGATAGCCGGTGGCGGCAAGGACGCAGAACAGGTTGTAGCCCATCAGCACGAACCACGGACTGAGCTGATCCGGCAGGCGCGCGCGCGAGGTTCGCTGGAGCACATAGAGCGAGGTGCCGATCAGGGCATTGCCACCGAAGCCGAAAATGACGCCGCTGGTGTGCACCGGGCGGAGACGACCGAAACTCGCCCACCCGGCGTCGAAAGTCATATCGGGAAAGACCAGCTGCCACGCGACCACGTCGCCGACCAACATGCCGACCACGGCCCAGATCATGGCAAGGACGAGCGCGACCTTGGTGGGATCGTCGTAATAAAGCGCAAGCCGGACATCGTCTGGCTCGGGTTCGTAATAGGCGTTGATGATGGCGAAGATGCCGGCGATGGCTGCGAGCATGATGATCGCGCCGTGGACGCCGAGCGGATCCTTGCTGCCGGCGATCGCCATTGCGAGTCCGCAGATCAACACCGCGAGCAACAGCAGGAGTGCGACCTGGCGCTCCGACCTCGTCAACTGAGCGATCATCCGAACTCCCCTGCCTTTTCGTGACAGCACGCGCACACGCAGGCTGCCGCGTCCTTTCACCTCTACGACTAGCGTGCGAGGCGAACGCCCCGATTGCTCCAGAGCAAGCCCGGAGCGGATTTAGATCAATGCGGAGCACACTTTTTGATAATTTTCGTACAAAATTACAACCTTGGCAGCATGACTTTTCCGCCGGGCGGCGAAGACCGACGGTCAGTGCTTGTCAGTCCTTGAGGTCGTAACGGTAGGACTTGGACACGATCTGCCAGCCATCAGCGAGCTTCATCGCGACCAGATAGTCGGTGAAGTAACGCGGTGGCAGCTGGCAGCGCACCTTGATGAAGGCGGTTTTCTCGTCGGAGCGATCGACCGTGACGATGAAATCCTCGCGCGCCTTGCCATCGGCTTTGCCGGAGGTACGGCTGCGGACCATGCTCAGCCAGTCCGGCGTGGTCAGCACCTTGAGTTCGCCATTCTCGACCCAGCGCAGATCGGCGCTTGGATGGAAGATCGCGCCGAGCTTGTCGGCGTCGGCCTCATAGAGGCCATCGAAATAATGCTGGATCACGGCTTCGACAGTCGAACGATCATAGGCCATGGCATTCCCCCGCGGACAATCTGCTGATCAGTACTATGACACGAAAATCGTGACCGGCATACTATACCGGTGCATAGGTCGGTCAGGCATTTTGCCTAAGACAATTTGTCCAAGCTCCACAGCGACAAAGCGGGTGCACAATTTCCGGATCGAGCAGGTCGCGAGCCTTTTCCCATGATCTCCGCCGTTCAGCCAGCCGGCGATACACTTGGCATTCTTGCCGGCGCGCAGTTCTCCGATGCGTTCGCCATCACGACCCATGCGACCGCACTGACGGCGCGTGAGGCCACGGAGCGCATGGTCGGCCGTTCGCCGCGCTGGGTCGAGATATTGATGCGCCTGCGCGACATGATCGTCGCGCCACTCGGCCTGAAGACCGCGACGGCAGCTCGCGATGCAGACGTGGACAAAGTCGGCTTCTTCCCGGTGCTCAGCGAAACGCCGCAGCGCATGGTGCTTGGATTCAATGACAGCCATCTCGATTTTCGCGTCGTGATCGATATTGCGCCGGTCGATACGGACCAGCGGGTCACCGCAACTACCATCGTACTGATGCATAACTGGGTCGGTTGGACCTACATTACGATCATCAAGCCATTCCACCGTATGGTGGTGCGTTCCATGCTGAAACAGGTGCAGCATACCGCCTGAACCGGCGATGTGACGCAGCACGGATGGGAACGGCCGGACTGCCTTTCCGTTAAATGCGCATGACTTTTTCAGAGTTCGATTTACAGCGTGACGAAACTGTTCACCTCTCTCTCGCCCGCGCATTCGACGCCGCCTGGGAGCCATTCCTCGCGCATGAAGGCGATACCGTCGATACGGACGACAATCGCCGCCGTCTGGCGGCGCGTATCGTGGCACTGGCGCGATCGGGGCAGACGGATGAGGACGAACTCGGTGAGGCCGGCCTGACCTATATGCGCGTGCTCACCGAAGCATCACGACTATCCGAACGCATCCGCGAAATGCCGTCGCCCGATCTGGTCCCGCAGGATGCGGACCACCAGCAATTCGGCAATGATGCCGTGGAGGCCATGTCATCGGCGCTCGATCTGTGTATCGAAGAGCTGCCGCTTTCCATTCCTGCCGACGCCGTTCAGGTGCTGTCCAGCAGCATCGTCGATGAGGCCGCGCGCGGTGAGCGTGATCCGGAGCGATTGCACTTCCACGCGATGGCCACGCTCATGTCGCGTCAATGACCTTCTTGCCGCGCATGGGCGGATCGACATCCGCCCATTCAGCCACGCAGCGTTCGAGATCCCTCAGGTTCTGCCGCATCTGCTCCAGTGAAAAGCCGATCGCGAAGAAGCGTTCGGCCATATCGCCGGGCAGGCCGCGCGTCAGGCCCTCCTGGCGGAGTTTCGCGACCTCCTCTCCGTAGAGCTTCAACGCGGTCTGTACCGGATAGATCGCCGGGGCGCCGGTGCCACTCCGTAACGCAACGGCGGTGGAGTGCAGGAAATTCGCCATGGCCTCGCTCACCCGTGCCAGTGGTCCGGCAAGCCTGATCTGCAGCGGAGACGGCAACGGCACCACCGTCGAGCGGCCGATCATCACCAGATCATGCCGCAAACGCAGCGTCGTGCGCAGCAATGGTCCGGTATCCGGCCCCTTGGAGAGATGCGCCGCGCGTTCGCGCTCCGCTTCGGCGCCGATCGCCTGCAGGCTGGTGATCGCATGTCCGATGCCATCCTGCAGCCGATGCAAGGTTTCATTATCGCGGCCGCGTGTCAGAGCGGCCAGAAGCTCGGTGAGCGCCGTCGCGATCAGGTCGAGCGCCTGCGCCGCATTGGCCCGGACCTGACTATGCGCGCGGGACGGCAGCACGATGAAGGACACCATCAGGCCGGTGATCGCACCGACCGTGACTTCGAGCACGCGATCGATGGCCGATTCCAGCGGCGTGTTGTGGTTCATCAGCGGCAACAGCAGCACGATGATGGCTGTCACCGGCGCGACATTGAGGCTGGGATTGATCGCCGCGATGAAGGCGAGTGGCAGCACCGCGAGCACCAGGACCAAGAGCAACATACTCTCGTTGGAATGCGGGATCAGGATCGCCACCGCGCCGCCATAGAGCGCGCCGCCGATGGTGCCGATCAGATAGTCGCGCGTCGCCTTGAGCGAGCGGCCGACACTCATCTGGGTGACGATGATGGAAGTCAGCACCGCCCAGAGCGGCAGCTTCAGACCCACGGTCAGTGCGATGACGAGCGCACTGAGAGCCGCCGCCGTCACCCGGATGCCGAGGCCAAGCTCGATCGTATGGGCGCGAAAATAGCCATAGAGGCGCTTCAAGGCTCCGAACATTTTCCGAACTACGGACATGTGACGATCAATCCCCGAAACAGACATAACGGCCGGCCCGCATGGCAGATCCCCGCGCCGCCATGCCGGCTTGAAACGCCGAAACAGCCCGCATAGAGCTAATTCGGTAAGAGTGAGGAAACACAATGGCCAACGAGACCGCAACGCTTGCCGCCTATGTCGCCAATCTGAAATTCGACGACATTCCGCAGGAGGTGCTGGAACGCGCCAAGTGCCTTACCCTCGATTATCTCGGCAGCACCATCCGTGCCCGCAGCGAGGCTGAATCCACCCCGTCGCTTCTGAAGATGCTGGAAACCCTGTCGCTCGATGGCAAGGGTGACTCAACCGTGTTCGGCGACAGCAAGACCTGGACCCCGGCCGTGGCCGCGCTGCTCAATGGCGCGCTCGGCCATTCGCTCGATTTCGATGACACCCATGCGGACTCCTCGCTGCATCCCAGCGCCCCGGTCGTCCCGGCCGCCTTCGCCGTCGGCGAAATGGTCGGCGCTTCGGGCAAGGATGTACTGACCGCCATCGTCGCCGGCTATGAAGTGTGCTGCCGGCTCGGCAACGCGCTCGATCCGACCTCGCACTACGCCAAGGGCTTTCATCCCACCGCAACCGCCGGGACCTACGGCGCCGCCGCCGCCGCCGGGAAGCTGTTCGGCCTGTCCCAAGAACAGCTGATCTCGGCCTTCGGTGTCTCCGGCAGCCAAGCCGCCGGTTCGCTGCAATTCCTGGTCAATGGTGCGTGGAACAAGCGCTATCAGGTCGGCGCCGCGGCCATGAATGGCGTGATTGCCGCCACGCTGGCGCGCAACGAATTCATCGGCTCGTCGGAATCCGTCGAGGGCAAGCACGGCCTCCTGGTCGGCTATTCCGACACGCCGCATCCAGAGAAGGCTGTCGCCGATCTCGGCGCGGTCTATGAGACCATGAAGATCGGCGTGAAGCCGTATCCGAGCTGCCGCTATACACATGCCGCCATCGACACCCTCATCGCCATGCGCCGCGAGCACAATCTGACGCCGGAGCAGGTCAAGCGCGTCGAGATCGGCCTTCATCGCAACGGCATCACGCTGACCGGCGACGCATCGACCAAGCGCCATCCGACGTCCATCGTCGGCGGGCAGTTCTCGATGTTCTTCACCGGCGCGCTGGCGCTGGACCAGGGCTCGTTCGGCTGGGACGACTACAAGCGCCTTGGCGACAAGGCCATCGACACGCTGGCTGATCGTTTCGACGTGGTCCAGGACGAGCGCCTCGAAGGCAAGCGCCATCCCTTTGGCGCCCGTGTCAGCATTCACACGGAGGATGGCGTGCATGAGCGCATCGCCGCCGATCCTTCGGGCGAACCAGACTCCTTCCCGGATGCATCCGCCATGCAGCAGAAGTTCTTGCTGCTCGCTCGCCCGGTGCTCGACAAGCGCGCCGAGGAATTTGCCGATGCGATCCTGACGCTGGAGCGCTTCGATCGCGTGGCGACGGCGACGGCGCTGGGACGCTAAGGCCACCGCCGCGCTGCACAATCGAAAGTCGCTTCACGCGCGTTTACACTTTCTCGCTCCCGTTGCTATCGTTGCGACAATAAGAAGCAACGGGAGGAGACCATCATGAAGCGTGTGTTTGCGATCGCAGCCATCGCTGCGATCGGCGTTACGGCTATTGCCACCGTCCAGCCTGCATCGAGTCAGGACGGTTGGGTGACCCTCGTCGATGGCACCAAGATGGGTGACTGGGACAAGGTCTCCGACGCCAATTGGGAGCTCAAGGACGGCGCGCTGGTCGCCGACAAGCTGATTTCCGGCAAGGACCCGGCCTATCTCGTCAGCAAGAAGTCCTACAAGGATTTCGAGATCAAGGCCGAGTTCTGGGCCGATGACGCCGCCAATAGCGGCATCTTCATCCGCTGCAAGACAGCGAAGGTGATCGACTCCAAGGAGTGCTACGAGGTCAACATCTTCGACAAGCGCCCCGACCCTACCTATGGCACCGGTGCGATTGTCGATGTGGGCAAGGTCGATCCGATGCCGAAGGCCGGCGGCAAGTGGAACACGTTCGAGATCACTGCCAAGGGGCCGAAACTCACGGTCGTTTTCAACGGCCAGAAGACGGTCGATGCCGAGGACGGCAAGCTCGCCTCAGGCCCGATCGCCCTGCAATATGGCTCTGGGGTGGTGAAATTCCGCAAGGTGCAGATCAAGGAGCTGTGATGCTGCAGGGCGGACAGCGCGTCGCAGAATCCGCGACTACTCCCGCCCGGCCATTTCCTGCTAGGGTGCCGGCATGAGCTGGCACCCTTCAAACGACCCCATCCTCGGTGATCCCCACACCTGCGACGCGCTGGAGCTCTCCATCGTGCCGCGTACGCGCGATCTCGGCGATGGCTTTGCCGTCCGCCGCGCGCTGCCGCACGGCAAGCGTCAGATGGTGGGACCCTTCATCTTCTTCGACCATTTCGGCCCGATGCAGTTCATTGCCGGCAAGGGCATGGATGTCCGGCCGCATCCGCATATCGGTCTCGCCACCGTCTCCTATCTGTTCGACGGCGCCATCATGCACCGCGACAGTGAGGGCAATGTGCGCGAGATCCAGCCCGGCGCCATGAACCTGATGACCGCGGGCCGCGGCATCGCCCATTCCGAGCGCACCCCGGACGTCCAGCGCGCCAATGGCCAGAAAATGCTCGGTCTGCAGAGCTGGATTGCGCTGCCAAAAGGGGCGGAAGAGATCGATCCGTCATTCCAGCATTATGGCGCCGACAGCCTGCCGACCATCCAGGACACCGGCTTTTCCGCCCGCGTGATCGCCGGCAAGGCTTTCGGCAAGGCTTCGCCGGTATCGATGGTGTCGCCCTGGTTCTATGTAGAGGTCACGGCCACCGCCGGCACCACACTGCCGCTCGATCCCGATCATGAAGAGCGCGCGATCTATGTGGTGGATGGCGAGATCGACATCGCCGGCGACCGCCATGAGGGGCCGAAACTGCTGATCTTCCGCCCCGGCGACACCATCACCATCAAGGTTGCCCGCGACACCCGCATGATGTTCCTCGGCGGCGATGCGCTGGAAGGGCCGCGGCATCTATGGTGGAATTTCGTGTCCTCCAGCAAGGAGCGCATCGAGCAGGCGAAAGAGGACTGGAAGACCGGCCGCTTCGCCCATGTCCCCGACGAACACGAATTTATCCCGCTGCCGGAATAGGGTAACGTCAGCCACGACGCCCCGGCAAACGGCCGGGGGACCCGATTTCGAAAGTGACTGACATGACCACGATGGCCTCGAGCGACCTGCCCCTCCCCAAGATCGGGCGCGGCAAGGTGCGTGATATCTATTCCGTCGGCGAGGACCGCGTACTACTGCTCACCACCGACCGCATCAGCGCGTTCGACGTGGTCATGAACGAAACCATCCCGATGAAGGGCGCGGTGCTGACCCAGATCAGCGCCTGGTGGTTCAATCAACTGGGCGGCGTGGTCCCGCATCACATGATCTCCGCCGACGCCGACGAGATCATCAAGGAAGTGCCAGCGCTGGAAGGCCACCGCGCTGCGCTGGCTGGTCGCGCAATGCTCTGCAAGCGCACCACCGTTTTCCCGATCGAATGCGTGATCCGCGGCTACATTTCAGGCTCGGCCTGGAAGGAATATGCTGCATCAGGCACGCTGGCCGGCGAGAAGCTGGACAGCGGCATGGTCGAGAGCCAGAAATTTGCCAATCCGGTATTCAGCCCAGCCACCAAGGCCGAGACCGGCCATGACGAGAACATCCCGGTGTCACGCATGCGCGAAATCATCGGCGAGGAGGACGCCTTCACGCTCGAGAGCATGACCCGCGCCGTCTACACCCAGGGCGAGGAAATTGCCCGTGGGGCCGGCATCATCATTTGTGACACCAAGTTCGAATTCGGCCGCGACGGAGAAGGCCGCATCATCCTGATCGACGAGGTGATGACCCCCGACAGTTCGCGCTTCTGGGCCGCCGATGTCTACAAGCCCGGCCAGCCGCAGCCGAGCTTCGACAAGCAGCCGCTGCGCGACTGGCTCGATGTGGAGCGCAAGGCCGGCCGCTGGAACGGCGAAGCGCCGCCGCCCACCCTGCCGCAGGAAGTGATCGACGCCACCAGCCAGCGTTACCTGGACGCCTATCGCCGCCTCACAGGCAAAGAACTCACCGTTAAATTGCGGCTTTCAGCGCACTCACACGAAATCTGATCGCAGGCCGATCGAAGCGTCGCCTACCAAAGGCTGTCACGCGCGCAGCTGCGCGGGACTACCGGCAGGTTTCCGACGCGACCGATTTCTTGTCGGTCATGGCGGAGCGGCTGTCCTTCGCCGGCCGGATGATCGCGGCACTGAGGCGCTCCGCCTCCTACTGTCGCTGCATATGCTGGATGCCGGCCAGATGAAACGATGACAGAACAGAAACGACCTGCTTGAACTGCGGTGAATGAGGATCGCCGCGCACCGCGAGCAGAATCTTCTTCGGCGCAATGGTCGGGAGCAGTTCGTCCTCTGCCTCGAGGAATGGGGATATGATCGCGTTTTTAGGCACCACCGCGAAACATTTTCCGGATCTGACGGCGGTGAATTTGGATGCGTAGTCGGGTCCGGTGAACATCACCTTGTAGGTGCGCCCTTCTTCCGAGAGCGCATTCAGGATGATGTGCTGGTCCGGCGGCCAGGTGGCGAGCGGAATGGGCTCATCGGGTTCAAGCGCAAGTGCTTCCGCTTTCATCCAAGCAAATTCGATATCGAACTCCGCGACCAGATCGTCGCCCAAGGTGGAGCGGTGGTTCTTCACATCCATCACCATGGCGACGTCGACATCGTCGTCATCGAACGCCTTGACGATCTTCGAACAGATGTCCGATGTCACCGATGCATGATCGAGCAGTGCGTTGGCGGGATGATCGACGAGGAAATTCAGCAACATGCTGCTGATCCCGATGCGAAGCGGGCCACCCTGCCCCGTCGTGTCCGATGATCTCAGCCGTCTGTCGCTCTCGGCAAGTATCTGATGGGCGCGGGCGAGCAGATGCCGACCGACCTCGGCCAGATTCGTGCTGGCCGTCTCATCCGACTTTACGGGCGTGTCATTGCCATCGAGATCTCTCGGTTTCTGCAAATGATGCTCCCATCACCGAAGGGCCCGCGCCAGTGCTTGAGATAGCCTACACAATTTCTGATGGCATGGCCACGCCCGACTGCAACCACCGACATGCGGAGACGTTCCCGAAACGAAACGAAAATGGCCGGGCAAAGCCCGGCCATTTTGCAACGCCTGATGTAAGACGCGGTATCAGATACCCGACATCATGATATATTTGATCTCGACATATTCTTCCATGCCGTGGCGCGAGCCTTCGCGGCCAAGACCGGATTCTTTCACGCCGCCAAATGGCGCGACTTCCGTGGTGATCAGGCCGGTATTCACGCCCACCATGCCGGACTCGAGCGCCTCGGAGACACGCCAGACGCGGCCGAGATCGCGCGAGTAGAAGTAAGATGCCAGACCGAATGGCGAGGCGTTGCACATGGCGATGACATCGGCTTCGTCCTTGAAGCGGAACACCGGTGCCAGCGGACCAAAAGTTTCTTCCTGCGCGACGATCGCGTCCGGCTTCACATTGGCCAGCACGGTCGGCTCGAAGAAGGTGCCACCCAGTGCATGGCGCTTGCCACCGGTGACGACCTTGGCGCCGCCCTTGACCGCATCGGCAATGTGACGCTCGACCTTCTCGACCGACTCCATGTTGATCAGTGGCCCTTGGGTGACGCCCTGCTCGGTGCCGTCACCGATCTTCATCGCAGCGACCTTCTTGGACAGCTTCTCCACGAACTGGTCGTAGATACCGTCCTGCGCGTAGAGACGATTGGCACAAACACAGGTCTGGCCCATGTTGCGATACTTCGACACGATGGCGCCTTCGACGGCCGCATCGATATCGGCATCGTCGAACACCACGAACGGCGCATTGCCGCCGAGTTCGAGGCCCAGCTTCTTCACACCGACCGAAGCCTGCTTGTAGAGGATCTTGCCGACTTCGGTCGAACCGGTGAAGCCGACGAAGCGCACCGCTGGATGCTCGCACAGGACGAGTCCGATCTCGGAGGCCTTGCCGGTGACGATGTTGAGCACGCCCTTCGGCACACCGGCACGTTCGGCCAGTTCGGCCAGAGCCAGCGCCGACAGTGGCGTCTCGTTGGCAGGCTTGAGCACCACCGTGCAGCCTGCGGCGAGCGCCGGCGACACCTTGCGAGTGATCATCGAATTCGGGAAATTCCACGGCGTAATGGCGCCGCACACACCGATCGGCTGCTTGATGGCGAGCAGGCGCGAGTCAGCGCGCTGGGTCGGAATGGTTTCGCCGTAAACGCGGCGGGCTTCCTCCGCGAAGAATTCGATATAGGCCGCACCGATATCGACCTCGCCCAGTGCTTCGGCCAGCGGCTTGCCCTGCTCAGAGGTGAGGATCAGCGCGAGGTCTTCTCGATTGGCGATGATCAGCTCGAACCACTTGCGCAGGATATTGGAGCGCTGCTTGGCGGTGAACTTGGCCCAGGCGGGGAACGCCTTTTCGGCAGCTTCGACGGCCTGGGTGGTTTCCTTGGCGCCCAGGCTAGGCACCTTGGCGATCTCGACCATGTTGACAGGATTGGTCACCGCGGTTGCGCCAGTGCCGACCCACGCGCCATCGATGTAGCATTTGTCGCGCAGCAGCGACGGGTCTTTCAGGCGGGCGGCAAGCGAGGATGCGGTCGATGACATGGGCTGTTCTCCTGCAGAAGTATCGCGGACGTATAGCCGCCGAACAATGCGGGAGTACAGGCCCGATTGCCTGCTCGCGGCGAATGGCAGCTATCGCTGCGACAGATCTCGCAGCATCAGGCCGCGCCGCGCATATAGGCTTCGCGGCGATCGATCATCCGCTCAAAAGCAATCTTAGCGGTTGCGCGGCTGGAGGTTGGGAAGGTCCGATATTCCAGATCAGGCAGCATCGCCGCATCGCGGCGCCCGAACCAGGAAATGAAAGATTTCGGCGGTGCAGAAATCTTGGCGAGCGCCTGCGCCAGATTGTCGGTCGCCTCGAAAGCGAACAATGCTCCCGTCTGGGCGACCCGGACCTCAAAGAGCCCCGCACCGATCGGAGCCTCGATAGTCTCGCCGCGCGAGGCGCGGGGATACTGCTTCCACTCGGTCCAATTCGCAATCATCGGTCGTACTCCGCAGCCCTGCGCTGCAACTGACATACTCGTTAGTGTCGGGAAGCGTATTCACGTTCAGATGGAATTCTGAACCGGGACGCGCCGGTTTTGTTCCGGTGGGGGACTACCGGATCGCCACAAAATGCAAATGGGCACGACGAAGCACCAACACCAGCGACTTTTAATCACTTCCAGGAGATCACCCGCTTCCGCACGACACCGGAAAGCCGGTAGCATGATGAAAACCGCAACGAGAACTGCGAGGAACGTCCATGCGATCCAACGCCGACATCGATCCGATCATTCAGCAGGCCTGCGACAGTGGCGCCATTCCGGGCGCAGTCGTGATGGCTGCGACCAGCGATGAGGTGATCTATCAGGGCGCATTCGGCAAACGCGATATGGGCAAGGACGCTGTCATGATGACGAACAGCGTGTTCTGGATCGCATCCATGACCAAGGCGATCACCGGAACGGCCGCGATGCAGCTGGTCGAGCGCGGCCAACTGTCGCTGGATGCCCCCATAGGCGATGTGCTGCCCGACCTGTCGGCCATTCAGGTGCTGGAGGGCTTCGACGCCGGCGGCGAACCGCAACTACGCCCGGCGCGGCGCCCGATCACCTTGCGGCAGCTCCTCACCCACACCGCCGGCTTCTGCTACGACATGATGAATGCCGATATGGGGCGCTGGCTGGAAAAGACCGGCACGCCGGTGTTTCGCACCGGTCTCAACGCGGCGATGCGGGTGCCGATCATGACCGACCCCGGTACCCGCTGGGAATATGGCACCAATATCGACTTTGTCGGCAAAGCCGTGGAAGCGGCCAGCGGGCAGCGGCTCGATGTCTATTTCCGGGAACACATCCTCGGTCCGCTCGGGATGTCCGACACGGCGTTCAGGATCGGCGATGCGCAACGGGAGCGGCTGGTGAAAGTGCACCGGCGCCACCCCGACGCCGCGCTCGCGCCAATCGATTTCGAGATCAGGCAAGATCCCGAATTCTTCGCGGGTGGCGGCGGCCTCTATGGCACTGCGCCGGACTACATCAAGTTCACGCGGATGATGCTCAACAAGGGGATGGGCAACGGCCATCGCCTGCTGCAGCCGGAAACGGTCGCATTGATGAGCGAGAACCACATCGGCGACCTCCATGTCACGCCGATGCTGTCGGCATTGCCGGCGGTCACCAATGACGCGGAGCTCTGCCCCGGCATCGAAAAGAAGCACGGGCTCAGTTTCGTGATCAACATGACCGCGACGCCCGAAGGCCGCAGTGCCGGCAGTCTGGCCTGGGCCGGGCTCGCCAATACCTATTACTGGATCGATCCCGTGCGGGACGTCACTGGCGTGATCCTGATGCAGGTGCTGCCCTTTGCGGACCGCACCTGCCTTGGGGTGTTTTCGGATTTCGAGCGCGCCATTTATTCCGGGCTGGACGCCAGGAAAGCGGCGTAGCGTTACGCCGCGCTCTTGTCCGCCACATTCAGCACGCCCCGGCGGATCTGGTCTTCCTCGATGGATTCGAACAGCGCCTTGAAGTTACCTTCGCCGAAGCCATCGTCGCCCTTGCGCTGGATGAATTCGAAGAAGATCGGGCCGATTGCGTTGGCGGAGAATATCTGCAGCAACACTTTCGTCTCGCCGCCCTCGATCACACCTTCGCCGTCGATCAGGATGCCATTGCGTTGCAGCCGCGGCACGTCCTCGCCATGCTTCGGCAAGCGGACGTCGATCTTCTCGAAATAGGTTTCCGGCGGCGATGGCATGAAGGGCAGCCCATCGGCACGCAGCCGCTCGATGGTGGTGTAGATATCCGTCACCCCGCACGCGATGTGCTGGATGCCTTCACCGTGATACGTGTTGAGATATTCCTCTATCTGTCCGCTATCGCCGGCATCTTCATTGATTGGAATACGAATCTTGCCGTCGGGGCTCGTCAGCGCCCGCGAGAACAGGCCCGAGGCACGACCTTCAATGTCGAAGAAGCGGATCTGGCGAAAGTTGAACAGCCTCTCATAGAAGCCGGTCCACACATCCATGCGGCCACGATGAACGTTGTGCGTGAGATGATCGAGATAGAACAGGCCAGCCCCGACAGGGCGCGGGTTGCTGGCATCTAACCAGTCGAATTCAAGGTCATAGGCCGAGCCCTTGGCGCCATAGCGATCCACGAAATAGAGCAGGCTGCCGCCGATCCCCTTGATAGCCGGGACATCGAGAGTCTTCCCGGAAGCGCTCACATCTGCCGGCTCCGCACCGAGCGCGATTGCGCGCTCATAGGCCTTATGAGCATCGACGACGCGAAACGCCATCGAGGGCGCGCAGGGACCGTGCGCAGCCACAAAATTGAAGCCGTGCGTACCGGGCTCTTCATTGACGAGATAGTTGATGTCGCCCTGGCGATAAACCGTGATCTTTCTGGTCTTGTGCTTCGCGACGGGCGCATAGCCCATCAGCCTGAACAGCGCATGCAGCTCCTCAGGATTGGGATGGGCATATTCAACGAATTCGAAACCGTCAGTCCCCATCGGGTTGTCGGCCGAAATCGTGGCGGCCGGTGCGTCATGCGGAAACGGACCCATCGTGTTCTCCCTGATCTGATGCGAGCATATGTTGCTTGGGGACCAGTCTGGGGCGCCGGGCGTGCAAGGTGCGTGCAATCCGGATTGCGAAATGTCATGATCATGCACGATCCGTGCATCGCAGGAGCATTTCGCGCATGATCGAGGTGGATTCTTTCGACCTGAAGATGCTGGCGGCGCTGCAGGAGGATGGCCGGCTGACCAATCAGCAGCTCGCCGACAGCGTGGGCCTGTCTGCCTCGCAATGCTCGCGGCGACGGATGCGATTGGAGGATGAGAAGGTCATATCCGGCTATCACGCCGATCTCGCGCCGGAGGCGCTCGGCTTCGGCGTAGTCGCCTTCATCCAGGTGACCCTTGCCACTCATTCGCCTGACAATGCGAAAAAGTTTCGCACGCTGGTGCAGCGGGTAGACGAGATCCAGGAAGCCTACTCACTGACCGGCGATGCCGACTATGTGCTGAAGGCCGTCCTGCGCGACCTCAAGGGGCTGTCGGATCTCGTCAATGACGTACTGATGCCGCATCAGAGCGTCGCGCACGTGCGCTCATCGATCGTGCTGGATCGATTGAAAGAGACCAGCAAGCTCCCGCTGAAGGTGCTTCGATAGACGGCATCACCGCTTGTTCGGATCGAATCGCTTCTCCAGCCCGTTCCAGCAATCCGCATAGTCGCTTTGCAGCGCCGGCGTCGTTGCCGCATATTCCGTGACCCGCTGCGGGAAGCGCGTCTCGAACATGAAGGCCATGGTGCCCGTGAGCTTCACCGGCTTCAGCTCGCCATTGCTGGCGTGATCGAACGCCTCGCGATCCGGTCCGTGAGGCAGCATCATATTGTGCAGGCTGATGCCGCCCGGTACGAATCCCTGCGGCTTCGCATCGTAGACGCCGTAGATCAGCCCCATGAACTCGGACATGATGTTCATGTGATACCACGGCGGGCGGAAGGTGTTTTCACCGACCATCCAGCGCTCCGGAAAGATCACGAAATCGATATTTGCCGTGCCTGCTGTTTCCGATGGCGAGGTGAGCACCGTGAAGATCGACGGATCGGGATGATCAAAGCCGATGGCGCCGATCGGCGAGAACGTGCGCAGATCGTATTTGTAGGGCGCGTAGTTGCCGTGCCAGGCAACGACATCGATCGGCGAATGGCCGAGCTTCGTGAAATAGATCTCGCCGCCCCATTTCACATAGAGCTCGGTCGGCGTGTCCTTGTCCTCATAGGACGCCACCGGCGTCAGGAAATCCCGTGCATTGGCCAGGCAGTTAGCGCCGATCGGGCCGCGCTCCGGCAGCGTGAAGGCGCCGCCATAGTTTTCGCAGAGATAGCCGCGTGCCGGGCCGTCCGGCAGCTCGACCCTAAACTTGACGCCGCGCGGGATGACCACGATTTCCCCGGGCTCGGCATCGATGCGGCCGAATTCGGTGACCAGCAGCAGCCGTCCCTGCTGCAACACGAACATCAGTTCGCCATCGGCATTGTAGAAATGCTGATCCACCATGGATGCAGTGATCAGATAGACATGCGCCGCCATGCCGGCCTGGGAGCCGGCATCGCCCGCCGTCGTCATGGTGTGGATGCCCTGAACGAAAGTGAGCTTTTCGCCCGGCATGGGCAGCGGATCCCAGCGCAATTGTGCGATGGGCAGATCATTCTCGTGGCAAGGCGCGGTGCGCCAATGCTGGCGATCGACCTTTGTGAAACGGCCGGAATGCTTGACCGACGGACGGATGCGATAGAGCCAGGAACGCTCGTTCGTGCCGCGCGGCGCGGTGAAAGGCGAACCCGACAGCTGCTCCGCATAGAGGCCGTAAGCACAGCGTTGCGGCGAGTTGCGCCCCATCGGCAGGGCGCCCGGAAGAGCTTCGGTCTCGAAGGAATTTCCGAAACCAGACATGTAGCCGGGGGTGACTTGACCCGAGGCACGGCTGATCTTGTCAGGAGCGGTATTGATGTTCATGGCTCAATCTCCCTGCAGGGCGGACCACATTTCGCGGTCGCGCTTGTCAGTCCAGATCACGGGATCTTCAATGCCCGACGCTTCGTCATAAGCACGCGAGACGTTGAACGGCAGGCAGTGCTCGTAGATCGCAAAGCTTCCGAACTTCTTGTCCATGACTTCGCGCGTCGCAGCCATGCTCTCCTTGAGGCTACGGCCGCGGGCGACCGAGATCTCGGCTGCGCCATAGAGCGACGTCACGAAATCGCGCGTCATGGCGATGGCTTCGCGCGTGGTTTCCAACCCCTTCAGCGCATCGCCACGCCCCGGTGCAATGGCTTTGGGATTGAAACTGCGAATTTCGTCCAGCGTGGATGGCCATTCGCGTAGCCACGCATCGCCGCAATAGCAGGCGGAATGATATTCGATGAGATCGCCGGAGAACATCACCTCCGCATCCGGCACCCATGCGACGATATCACCGGATGTGTGGCCGGCGCCAAGCTGCATCAGTCGCACTTCGCGCTTGCCGAGATAGATCGACATCTCGCCCTCGAAGGTCAGCGTCGGCCAGGTGAGCCCCGGAATGCTTTCGGAGCCCTGGAAAAGGCGTGGGAAACGACCAAACTCCGAATCCCAGTCCTGCTGGCCGCGCTCCTGCACCAGACGATGGGTTTCCTGCGAGGCAACCACGCCCTGCGCCTCGAAGGCCGACGCGCCGAGCACGCGCACGGCGTGATAATGCGACAGAACCACATATTTGATCGGCTTGTCGGTGACGGTGCGAACACGCTCGATCACCTTGTTTGCGAGCGCCGGGGTCGCCTGTGCGTCGAACACGATGCATCCGTCATCGCCGACAATGACCGCCGAGTTCGGATCGCCCTCGGCGGTGAAGGCGTAGAGATCGGGGCCGATTTCCGAAAAGGTGACCTTCTTCTCGCCCATATCGGTGGTAGATGCGAAACCTTTTGCCATCTTCGATATCCTTGCAGCTTGCAGAATTCAGATTGTCTCGCCGGCGCGCGTGTCAGGCAGCCGGCGTTTCGCGAGGGCAATGGCATCATCGAGCACGGCGATGTCACCGATGTGATTGGCGAGGATCAGCACCAGCGCGGCATCGAGCGCGGCGCTCTGCTCGTCACCAAGCCCGCGATGTGCTTCAACGATACGGCGATAGGCCGCGTCGGGATTACTGAAGTTCGATTGCGTGGAGAGGGCCATCATCATTCCTCACGCTCTGCCGCTGGCGCGCGCGTGGGCTGCTGCGACCGCTTCGGGTGTCGGATGACGGAAGCGCGCGGCGACATAGCCGTCGGGCCGCAGCAGGTAGGCGGCACCCGCGTCATCACCATAGCGGGCCTTGAAGAACCCTGCTTCGTCACGCAATTGCGCATCGCCGCCGATGGAAATGCGGGCCACGCCGCCCGGCACTACGATCGCAGCACTGTCTGCATGCAGTAACGCGAAGCCGCGTCCGGCCTGCGCGAAGCACTCCGACAGAAAGACAAGCGTCCCGTCATCGGTGACGAGCGATGCATCCGGCATATGCGCACCGGGCGACGGTCCGCTCGACCACACATCGCTATCCACGGTCGAAAGCGGCGTCTGGTAGACTGAAGGTACCGACAACCGTCCGCCATTCACCATGCGTTTGGCGAAATCCGCTTCCTTGGCAAGCGACAGCACCGCCTGACGCAAACGGCTTTCCTGCTTCGAATGCGGCGCGATGAAATCGGTTGCATGGGTCGAGGCGCGGATATTTTCGTCCGCAGCCGGGCCGCGCTCTGCATCATAGCTTGCCAGTAGCGAGGCCGGCGCCTCGCCGCGCAGGATCAGCGCCAGTTTCCAGGCAAGGTTTTCCGCATCCTCCAGGCCGGAATTGGCGCCGCGCGCCCCGAAGGGCGATACCTGATGCGCGGCATCCCCGGCGAAGATCACGCGCTCATGGACAAAGCGGCGCATCCGCCGACACTGGAATTTGTAGACCGAAATCCATTCGAAATCGAAAGCATCGTGGCCAAGCATGCGAGCGATGCGCGGCCGCACCCTCTCCGGCCGTCGCTCCTCGGCGGGATCGGCATCCGGCCCGAGTTGCAGGTCGATGCGCCAGACGTCGTCGGGCTGACGATGCAACAGCGCCGACTGGCCGGAATGAAATGGCGGATCGAACCAGAACCAGCGTTCGGTCGGAAACTCCGCGGTCATCTTCACATCCGCGATCAGGAACTGGTCCTCGAACACTTCGCCTTCGAAGTCCGCACCGACCATGCCGCGCAGCGCCGAACGCGCACCGTCACATGCCGCGACATAGGAGGCACGCAGCTTGTAGGGACCATCGGGCGTATCGATGGTGAGTTCGACATGATCGTTGCCCTGAACCAGCCCTGTCACCTTGTTACGCCAGCGCAGGTCGATCCTGGGCAATATCAGCGCGCGATCGACGAGAAAGGCCTCGGCGTAATATTGCTGGAGATTGATGAAGGCCGGCATCTTGTGACCGGACTCGGGCTGGAGATCGAACTGGTACAACATCTCCGGGCCGAGAAAGATCTTGCCGACCTTCCACACCACTCCCTTGTCGGTCATGCGATCGGCGACACCGAGACGATCCCAGTATTCGAGCGAACGCTTGGAAAAGCAGATGGCGCGGGATCCGTCGCCGATCCGGTCGGCATCATCGAGCAGGACCACCTTCTGGCCACGCAGCGCGAGATCAATGGCCAGCGACAGGCCCACCGGGCCGGCGCCCACGACCACCACCGGATGATGCGCAGCATCCTGCGAGGCCCGTGCCTGATCGGCATGGCGGCGATAGCTGAACTGACGGGCCTGTTGCGCCATCGGTCGCTTTCCTGATCGGTTCCTGCCCCGTGCGGGTCTGGCCTCGCCGGTCTGGTCAACCGATCGCGCGCCCGCTAATATAGTCTCACTTGCAACCATCTAAACGCCGACCTGCGGGTGACGTCAACCGAAGACTTGCAACCTCATGGCTGAGTTCGATCTGTTTCGCTTCGTCCCGTTCCGGCTCAACCGACTGGCCGCCGAGGTCAGCAATGCGTTGTCGGAGGAGTATCAGGCGCGTTACGGCCTCGACATCCCGGAATGGCGGGTGGTGGCGACACTCGGCTTTCGCGACGATGCCTGCAGCGCACAGTTCATCGCGCAATGCACGCGGACGCATAAATCGACCATCAGCCGCGCTGTCACGGCGCTTCTGGAGCGTGAATTGATCGAGCGGGTGGAGAACAGCGACGACCGCAGGGCCTTTGAACTGCGGCTCTCGGGCAAGGGCAAGACGCTCTATGACGAGTTGATCCCGCGCCTGTTGTCGAAAGAGCAGGACATCCTCTCCTGCCTGACGGCGCAGGAGCGCAGTGAGTTCGCCCGCGCGCTGGACAAGATCGAGCACAGCCTCGACCTTGTCCAGGCACGGCACGCGGAGAAAGCCGGCGCCTATTGACGCCTAGTCCTTTGTGAAAGAGCGCACCGGCGGCCGGTGCAACGCATAGGCATCCGCCCTCCCGTCCACGCGCGGATAGAGCTCCCGCACCAGAGGATCGTGACCGGGAATGATGCGGTCGGGATGACCGGCAAGACGCTCGCAAGTCAGCCAGCCATCAACCATGTCGCCGAGATTGTAGATGATCGGAAACGGACTGCGACGCTGCATGTTGCCGTAATAATGCGACGCATCCGAGGCCAGCACCACCGGCCCCCTGTCGGTTTCGACACGAACGACCTGCAGGCCGTCCGAATGACCGCCGACGCGATGCAGCGTGATGCCAGGGGCGACCTCGCCGTCGCCGTTATGGAAGGTGACCCGCTCGCTATAGACATGGCGGACCATCAGGGTGACGTCTTCGGCCGAAAAAGGGTGCCGCAGCAGGCCGTTGCACATACAGCGGCCCGTGGCATAGGCCATCTCGCGATCCTGCAAATGGAAGCGCGCATTCGGAAACCGATCAAGATTGCCGGCATGGTCATAATGCAGATGCGTGATGACAACATCGCGGATCGTGTCCGCCGCCACGCCAAATTGCGCCAGTGCATCGACGGGATTGATGTCGAGTGTCCGATTGCGTTCTTTCGACGCAGCTTCGTTGAAACCGGTATCGACGAGAACATCGCGACCATCGCCGCGAATGAGCCAGACAAAGTAGTCGAGATCGGCCGCCGTGGTCTCATGCGGATCGGGCGACAGATAGTTCATCGCCGGTGTCCGCGGCGTCATGGTGGCGTAGCGGATGGCGTAGATCTCATAGGCTGGCGTCATAGGCGTTGTCCCGCGTTTCTGTTCTTGCCGCCACCAAGCCAGCTTCACCCGGAAAAATCAAACCGTTCCAGCCGCCGGAACGACCACCTTCATGAACGCGTCATGCGCGATAAATCCCGTTGCAGCGCGACGGCATCCAGTGCGTTGACAGCCATAAGGGGCATGGTTTGATAATACGTATGGCGTGGACTAAAGTCGCCACGGCGCGGGGCTCGTTGCCGCGTCTTTTGGTGTTGGACCGGCTCATTATGAAGATTCGAATTGCGCTGATCGCCTTGCTGACCTTCTCCGCTACACCGGTCTGGCAGGCCACAGCCGCCGAAGATCGCGCCCCGCGGATCGCGCTGGTGATCGGCAACGCCAAATATCCTGACGCCGAAGCCCCGCTCAAGGAACCGATCAACGACGCCCGCGACATTGCAGCCGAGCTTAAGCGAGACGGTTTCGAAGTTGAAACCGGCGAGAATCTCGGGGGCGACGGCATGCGCCGCGCGCTGGAAAAATTTTACGGCAAGGTGTCGCCGGGCACCGTGGCGCTGGTATTCTTCAGCGGCTACGGCATCCAGTCGTCGCGCCAGAGCTACATGATCCCCGTGGACGCCCAGATCTGGACCGAGACCGATGTCCGCCGTGACGGCTTCAGCCTCGAGACGGTGCTCAACGAGCTCAATGGCCGCGGCGCCGGGGTGAAGATCGCCCTGCTGGACGCTTCACGCCGCAATCCGTTCGAACGCCGGTTCCGCAGCTTTTCCGCAGGACTGGCGCCCGTGATCGCGCCCAGCAATACGCTGGTGATGTATTCCGCCGCCCTCAGCTCCGTGGTCAGCGATGCCGGCACAGATCGCAGCCTGTTCGCGACCGAGTTGCTCAAGGAGATCAAGGTTCCTGATCTGACCGCCGAGCAGACCCTGAACCGCACCCGGGTTAGCGTCACGCGCGCCTCGCGCAGCGAGCAGGTGCCATGGATCTCCTCGTCGCTAGCGGAGGATTTTGCCTTTATCCCCGGCTCGCGCCCGTCGTCCGCGGCCATTGCAGCAGCGCCTGCCCCCGCTCCGACGGCACCTGCACCACGCCCCGAGCCCGCGGCACCTGCACCAGCCAAGCAGGCCGCGGTCACTCCCGCGCCTTCCCAGCAGCCGGCCACTCCGGCACCCGCCCCGGCGCCAGCCCCCGCTCCCGCGGTCGCACCTGTTGCGCCACCGGCAGCCGAAGCCCCCCGTGACGAAAACAAGATCTTGCTCGCTTTGGCTGACGATCCCACCGTGAAATCGCTCAACAGCAAGATCACCGAGAATGGCGAAGACGTCGGCGCGCTGTATCGGCGCGGCCAGGTCTATGCCAGCAAAGGCGCCTATTCCGCTGCGCTGAAGGATTTCGACGCCACCATCAAGCTCAGCCCCAAGGATGTCGAAGCCTATAACAACCGCTGCTGGGTCCGTGCCGTAACCAGCGACCTCGCCGGCGCCCTGAAAGACTGCAACGAGGCGCTGCGCCTGCGCCCGAACTTCGTGGATGCGCTGGATAGCCGCGGTCTGGTCAACCTGAAGAACGGGCAGAGCAAGAATGCCATTACCGATTTCGACGCAGCGCTGAAGATCAATCCGCAGCTGACATCCTCGCTCTATGGCCGCGGCATTGCCAAGCAACGTCTCGGCCAGACCGCCGAAGGCGACCTGGACGTCAACAATGCCAAGGCAATGGATCCGGATATCGTCAAGGAGTTCGCGAGTTACGGCGTGCGTTGAGACAGTGCTGCCGGTCATCAACCGGACGATACACATTTTTGCCAGAATGAATTTGAACCGGTGTCGCGCAGATCGACACTATTGAACACGAGCCGGCTACCGATCCCTCCCGCCGGCCGGGAAACGACTTTGGATTGAGCACGCGCCTGTTGCGCGATCAGAAATAAGGGGTGCTTCCATGCTGACATCGTCCACGCGCTTTAGCGTCAACGTTATTCGCGCAGCCTTCGTCGCAGGCGCGGCCCTCACTTTCACCGCCGGCGCCGTGATCGCGGCCGAAGATGTCACCTCTGACCAGATCCTCCGCGCACTCGCACCGAAGAAGCCGCTGACCCGCGGCCTCTCAATGGCCCCCCCGGCCGAGCCTGCCGTGAACGCTGCCGAAGGCAAGTTCATGGACTCCCTTCGCAATCGCAGCACCCGATCGCTGTCGATGGGTGAGCGCGAACAGATCGCCACCATCGCCGAGAGCAAGCCGGCGATCGATCTTGAGATCAACTTCGATTACAACTCCGCCAATATCAGCAAGCGCTCCATGCAGTCGGTGCAGGCGCTCGGCAAGGCGTTGAGCAGCCCCGATCTGAAAGGATCGACATTCGTGGTCGCCGGTCACACCGACGCTGTCGGTGGCGACGAGTACAACCAGGAACTCTCCGAGCGCCGCGCGGATTCCATCAAGCGTTACCTCGTCGATCGTTTCGGCATTGCCGGTGCGGATCTCGTCACCGTCGGCTATGGCAAGACCAAGCCGAAGAGCGGTCTCGCACCGACCGACCCGACCAACCGCCGTGTCCAGGTGGTGAACATGGCCAATAAGGCAACCGCCTCGACCCAGTAATGCGGTGAGGTTCACATTGCCGCAGCGGATTGCCGCATGACAGCGTTCCGAACTTCACGGAGCGCTGTTTGCTTTGGCGATCCCCCACATCCCGTATAGGATCGCCCCACCCTGCCGCCGCGCCGCGCATTGACCGGTGCCCTGCCATGCCATGTGGACTCATTTGACAATGAAGGCCTCCGCCCGCTTCGCCCCGGCCCTTGCCCTCCTGTCGCTGGCGACGGCGGCCGTTGCCGCTGATCCCGCCCCCGGCGCATCGCCCGATGGGGCGGTCGTGACAGTTGCCAAGGCGACCAATGCCTGCTTCTCCGACCAGGTGCGCGTCACAGGCTTTGTGGTGCCGAAGCGCGAGGCGCAGATCGGCGTTGATACCGAGGGATCGCGGGTCTCGGAGGTCCTCGTCAAGGAAGGCGACCTTGTCACCGAGAACCAGGAACTCGCACGGCTGATCCCGCCGCCCTCGGCGAGCAACGCACGGCCCAATGCCGTACCGCTACGCACGCCCGCTGCCGGCCTTGTCACGACCGTGCAGACCCAGGCTGGAGCGCCGGCCTCGCCGCAAGCCGGGCCGATGTTCAAGATCGCCATCAATAACGAGCTCGAACTCGATGCCGAAGTACCGAGCATTCACATCCTCAAGCTCAATCCCGGCGCCACCGCCCGGATCAGCCGCGATGGCCATGCGGATGTCTTCGGCAAGGTCCGGGTCGTATCGCCACAGATCGATCGCGCGACCCAGCTTGGCCATGTCCGACTGTCGCTCGCGCCCAATCCTTCCATCAAGGTCGGCATGTTCGCGCGCGCCAATATCGACGCCCGGCGCAGCTGCGGCGTCGCCATTCCGCGCTCGGCCATCGAGCACTTCACCGTGCAACTGGTGAAGGGCAATGTGATCGAGACCCGACGGGTCAAGGTCGGTCTCGTTTCCGACAGTTCCACTGAAATTCTCGAAGGTGTCGAGGTTGGCGACATCGTCGTCGCCGACGCCGGCACGTCGCTGCATGACGGTGACAAAGTTCGAACCATCTTCGTCGATGATCTCGACCGTTCGCGGGTGCGCTAAATGGCAATGAATATCTCGGCATGGTCGATCCGCCATCCGCTACCATCCGTCGTGTTCTCCATCATCCTGCTTCTGCTCGGCTGGGTGAGTTTCACCAAGCTGGCGATCACGCGGCTGCCGAGCGCGGATATTCCCGTGATCTCGGTGGCGGTAGCGCAATTCGGCGCAGCGCCGGCGGAGCTCGAGGCGCAGGTCACCAAGACCATCGAGGACGGTGTCTCGGGCGTCGAAGGCGTCCGGCATATTTCATCATCGATCACGGACGGTCTGTCGGTGACCACCGTTCAGTTCGCGCTCGAAACCAATACCGATCGCGCGCTCAATGACATCAAGGACGCCGTCACCCGCGTCCGCGCCAACCTGCCGCAAAACGTCAACGAGCCGCTGATCCAGCGCGTGGACGTCATCGGCCTTCCGATCGTCACCTATGCGGCGATCTCACCCGGCAAGACGCCGGAGCAATTGTCCTGGTTCGTCGATGACGTCGTGAAACGCGCGCTGCAAGGCGTGCGCGGCGTAGCGCAGGTCGAGCGCATCGGCGGTGTCGAACGCGAAATTCTCGTTTCGCTCGATCCCGATCGGCTGCAGGCCGCGGGCCTGACAGCGGTCGATGTCTCTCGCCGCCTGCGCGGCACCAATGTCGATCTCGCCGGCGGCCGCGCCGAAATCGGCAAGAACGATCAGGCGATCCGCACCCTCGCCGGCGCCAAGACCCTGAATGAACTTGCCGGCACCATGATCAGCCTGCCCTCCGGCGGCGAGGTGCGGCTTGAAGATCTCGGCACCGTCACCGATACGATCGCAGATCGCCGCACGTTTGCGCGCCTGAATGGCGAGCCCGTCGTTGCGCTCGGCATCAAGCGCTCCAAGGGCGCCAGCGACGTGGTTGTCGCGGAGGCCGTACAGAAGCGCATCGCTTCGTTGAAGGACGCATACCCGGACGTCGATCTGAAGCTGATCGATACGTCGGTGGAATTCACAAAGGGGAACTACGACGCTGCCATGAGCACCCTTTTCGAGGGCGCCGCTCTCGCGGTTATCGTTGTCTTCCTGTTCCTGCGCGACCTGCGCGCCACCGTGATCGCCGCAGTATCGCTACCGCTTTCCATCTTCCCGGCCTTCTGGGTGATGGACATGCTCGGCTTCTCGCTCAACCTCGTGAGTTTTCTGGCCATCACGCTATCGACTGGCATTCTCGTCGACGACGCCATCGTCGAGATCGAGAACATCGTTAGACACATGCGCATGGGCAAATCGCCCTATCGCGCCGCGCTGGAAGCCGCCGACGAAATCGGCCTGGCCGTGATCGCCATCAGCCTCACCATCATCGCGATCTTCGCACCGGCCAGCTTCATGTCCGGCATCGCCGGCCAGTTCTTCAAGCAGTTCGGCATCACCGTATCGGTGCAGGTGTTTTTCTCGTTGTTAGCGGCGCGCTTTGTCACGCCTGTGCTGGCCGCCTATTTCATGAAGGATCACAAGCACGACGACCCGCCGCCCGGACGCGTCCTTCGGGCCTATAACAAGCTCGTCACACTGTCGGTGAAGCACTACTACCTGACGGTGCTGTTCGGCATTGCCGTATTTGCCCTGTCGATCCTCAGCATCAAGCTGCTGCCGCAGGGCTTTCTGCCCGCGCAGGACACCGCACGCTCCCTGATGGCAATGGAATTGCCGCCAGGATCGCAGCTCGCCTTCACCGAAAAAACCACCGAAGAGATCGTGCAGCGGCTGCGCAAGCGGCCTGAGATCACGAGCGTGTTCGTCGACGGTGGCCGTGTGCCGCCGGGCATCTCCGAAGTGCGTCGTGCCTCGCTGATCATCAATTACACACCAAAGGGTGACCGCAAGACATCGCAGCGCGAGCTTGAGCTCGCGATCGGCGAGGAACTCCAGAGCGTTCCCGACATCCGGTACTGGTTCCTCGACGAAAATGGCCTGCGCGCCATTTCACTTGTCGTGACCGGCCCCGACATCAACATCGTCAGCAACGTCGCCAATGAGCTGGCGACCCAGATGCGCCGTATTCCGCAGATCGCCAATGTGATCTCGGAAACATCGCTAGATCGTCCCGAACTCCGGGTCCAGCCGCGCGCCGATCTTGCCGCACGTCTTGGCGTCTCCACCGAGAGCCTATCTGAAACCATCCGCGTCGCGACCATCGGCGATGTCGGCCCCGCGCTGGCCAAGTTCGACGCCGGTGACCGTCTTGTACCGATCCGCGTCCAGCTCGAAGACAGCGCAAGGTCAGACATCCAGGTGCTTGAGCAGCTCCGTGTACCGATCGGCGGCGGACGCGGCGGTGTCCCTCTCTCAGTCGTTGCCGATATCAAGCTCGATCAGGGACCAACCAGCATCAATCGCTACGACCGCGAACGTCAGGCGACCGTGGCAGCCGACCTCGTCGGCACCGCCGCGCTTGGCGATGCACTGAAGAAGATCTACGAACTCCCGGTGATGAAGACGCTGCCGAAGAATGTCAGCGTCAAGCAATCCGGCGACGCCGAAAGCCTGAACGAACTTGCGGACGGCTTTGCCACCGCGATCTCGGCTGGCTTGATGATGGTCTATGCAGTGCTGGTGTTGCTGTTCGGCACCTTCCTGCAGCCGATCACCATCCTGTTCTCGCTGCCGCTCTCGATCGGCGGCGCGATCATGGCCCTGCTCGTTACCGGCAAGCAGCTGACCACCCCGGTCTGGATCGGCATCCTGATGCTGATGGGCATCGTGACCAAGAACGCCATCATGCTGGTGGAGTTCGCCGTGGAAGCAATCCGCGAAGGCAAGCCGCGCGAGGTCGCCATCATCGATGCCGGCATGAAGCGCGCACGGCCGATCGTGATGACCACCATCGCCATGGCCGCCGGCATGATGCCGTCCGCACTGGCATGGGGCGCGGGCGGCGAATTCCGCTCGCCAATGGCGCTGGCCGTGATCGGCGGCCTTATCTTCTCGACACTGCTGTCGCTGATCTTCGTGCCGGCCATGTTCCTGATGATGGATGATGTGGGCAATCTGTCGTGGCGTTTTGGCCGCAAATTGCTGGTGTCGAGCGGCGAGGAGGATCGCGACCATCCACAAAACGGGCACGGACAGGCTGAACGATGATCGCGCTGCACCTCCCCTTCACGAAACGGTCGACCGCCATGTTGAAGCGTCTCCTGCTCGCCACCGCACTCTGCTCGACTACAACACCTGGCTTTGCTGCTGACGAGGCCGATATCGCCAAGGGCGCAGCGGTGACCGTGCTGGCAGCACCCAAGCAGTGCTTCGCGGATATCGTCGATGTGGCGGGCTTGCTGCTGCCGCGCGAAGAGGTTTCGATCCGCCCGGATCGGCCCGGCATGAAAGTCGCGGAAGTGATGGTCGATGCCGGCGAGACCGTCACCGCGGGCCAGATCCTCGCAAGGCTGACGTCACCGGACGGCAGCTCGGTCCAGCTTCAGGCGACCGTGGCCGGCCTCGTCAGCGCGTCGACCGCCGTGGTGGGATCGATCGCCTCCGGCCGCGGTGAGGCGCTGTTCAGCATCATCTCGCGCAGCGAGTTCGACTTTATCGGCCAGGTGCCGACGCGCGACCTGCCAAAGCTCAAGGTCGATCAGACCGCTAAGGTCAAGGTAATCGGAATCGGCGAACTTGATGCCAAGGTCCGCCGCGTTGCGTCGTCGGTTGAGCCGAACAGCCAGCTTGGACAGGTGGTGATCGGACTAAATTTGCCGCGCAGGCTGATGACCAATTCCTATGCGCGCGCCATGATCAAGACCGGAGAAAGCTGCGGCATAGCATTGCCGCTCACCGCGATCCTGTACAGTTCAGGCGGCACTGTGGTGCAGGTCGTGCGGCGTCATCGGATCGAAACGCGCCGTGTCGAAGTCGGACTGCTGTCAGGCGGCCAGGTGGAGGTTCGCGAAGGCCTCAATGAAGGCGATATCGTCGTCGCACGGGCTGGCGCCTTGCTGCGCGAAGGCGATCCGGTGCGGCCGGTGACACTGACGACAGGTAAGTAAAAGCGCCCGCTTCTAGCTGCCAGCGCGAGCGGTGGTGGCAGCGGCGCCGAACGTCACCTCGTCAACGAGCGACGATGATACGGCGGGGACCTGATCACCATCGGAAACACGGGTGACGGCAGTCCGGGTATTCCTGAACACGGCCTCGGCGCTCGCCGGCTTGGCCTTCATGCTTTTCAGAAACTCGGTCGCGAGCAGACTGTTCTGGCCCGCGGCATCATCGGCAACCTTGCCGGGCGCCGCTGAAGTGAGGATCAACGCCTTCTCCGGCACGTCGATAGGTGCGAGGCCGCGCGAATAGGCGCGGAAGCGGCGCTCATACGGATTGCGGCGAGATGCATCGAGCACCACCAGCTTGGCCTGCGCACCGCGTTCCTTCATCACGTCCAGCACGGCTTCGACACTCATGCCCTGCTGGCGCACGTCGCGCTCACGCCAGATCGCGGCGTCGACGGGGATCATGAAGCTCTGGCGGCCGACCTGCACGCCATAGCCGCCGAAATACAGCATCACAGTGCTGTCGGGCTTGATCTTGTTCTTCAGCCGCTCCACTGCGCGTGTCATGTCATCGCGCGTCGCATCCTCGACGACATCGACGTCGAAACCATCCTGGCGCAGCGCATGGGTCACGGCGCGCGCATCATTGATCGGCTGCCGCAGCGGCGAACCTGCATCGGGATAATGACCATTACCGATGACCAGGGCCAGGCGCGAGCTGTTCGGAGTGCTCTGGGTGGTTTCAAGACCGACGGCAGCGCGCGCGGAATCCATCACATGCTTGTTCAGAGCGGCATGGGCACCGAGCGCGAGCGACACCAGACCGGCAAAAGCCACGGTCAGGGTGATCGAGCGTCGGGATACGCGAAACTGCCCTACGGTCATTACGATGGTTTCCTGCTCATCATTCACGCGCAACCAATTGGTCGCGAGGACGTCTGACTAGGTTTTACGGGGTCCCAGACCAATGAGCATCAAATACGCTCAATTTGCGGCACCGCAGCGAACCCGCTGTTAACCCGCCAGGGTCAACGGAGCAACGGGTAAAGGGCTCCGTTTAAGACAGGGTTACTGACGCAAAGGAACCCGCCTTGCGCGCCGGACAATTGAATTTCCGATCGATTCATGCTGGATTTCAAGGGCTTGCAGGTGTCGGCAGAGTTTTCGGCGCATTGGCGGCGGTCAATTTCCAGACGTGCGCGGACGTCGCACCGAAAGATGCTTCATGACTGTGACCTATCTGGCCCGCGCCGCCTTTGATGCGCTCACCGTCCGGAAGGACGGGCCTACCCTTTACGACCTCTGCGATCCCATTCTCCGGCGCTCTGATACCGGCGACGCGCATATCATTAAATTCTACAATACGGCGCTCGGCAACCCGGCCCTGCGGCCGCTGCTGCGGCGGGCCGGCCTGCCTGAATTGCGCGATCCCGCCCGCTTCAAGGCCTTGCAGGATGCCCTCACCGCTGCCCGAGACGACGCCGAACCGGATTGGGAGGCCATCGGTCGCCCAGTAGCCGAGTTGCTCGATACCGTGAATCTGCAGCACCCGGCCCCGCCCAGGGCGCCGGCGAACGGGGCATCCATATCAGTCGGCGAGATCGACGAGGTCATCCGCAGTTGCGGCCAGCACCTGCTGGGGTCGTTCGACAGGAACGGCTTCATCCCGACTTATGCGGCGTTCAACCTGATCGGCGACCCCGACATGCATGGCCGTGAATTCCTGATGGCACTCACCGGGCTGAATGCCCGCGGCTACAAGAACTCGACCCTGCTGTTCACGCTCGCCCGCATCTTCATTGCACGGTCGCCGGCCGGGAGGCTGATCAATCCGCCCTGGACCGGGATCGCCGAGCCCATGTGGGAGCCGGTGCAGATCCGCCATCGCTCGGCTTATTACGATGCCTTCTTCACCGAAGCGCTGCTGGCGTTCGATGAAACCGGTTTGCCGACGCAGGAGCAGACGGCAAGATCACGCCGCGCCATCGATGCGATGATCGAATTCTGCCTCGTCACCTCACGCGAGGAGGTGAAGTCGCATGACGGCAGCAGCGTTCATGTCATCACCGCGCTGGCGCCGCCGCCGCATCCGCGCTTCAGCCGATTCTTCGCACAGATCAAGCAGGATCTCGGCTTCGGCATCTATGTTCCGGATTGCGATACGACGGCCTGCTCGTTTTCCGCGGCAACGCAGGCAGGATCGAATGACCCCATCCTCGATCAGCCACTGCTTGATTTCTATGCCGGCTATCAGGTCAACGAGGGCGCCAACGAACCCCTGGTCACGGTGCCGATCAACGACAACATCAACTACGACGGCGCCATCGCCACCTGGATCGACAACCTCGCCGGCCAGCGTCCGTATGGCAACGATCTCGATCCGACGCTGAATCTCGACGTGCTGGAAGTATCCTTCCGCAACTGCGCGCGCTGGCAGGTGGTGGAAACACCGAAGCGGCTGGAGACCGTGCATCGGATCATCGGCTTTCAGCGACGGCTCGTGGAATCCGGTGCCTTCGCGGAGCCCAGGTCGCACATCTATTATCTGCCCGAGCTCTACTGCGCCTATTTCGGCCGCTGCTACGCAGCATTCCGCGCGCTGCCGGATGACACGCAGCGCAAGCTCGATCCCGACAACACCTTCGAATTCATTAAGCCGCACATTCTTGCCTATGTCGCCGATGAGCTGATCGCCCGCGAGATGAACGCTTTCGATGCCGCGCTTGCCCTGATCGCACTCGGCCATCTCGGCGGCCAGATCGCTCTGTTCACGCCCGCGCTGCAATGCATCATCCGCAGCCATGGCGAAGGCGGTCGCAAAGGCCCGTTCAAAGCCTATGAATGGAACAAGATGAAAACCCCGACCCGCATTCTGGTCGGAGGGCCCGAGGTCACCTCGGCTTTCGTGCTCATGGGTCTCGCGCTGGCGCGGACTGCGATGCAGGGGCGTTGATCGCTCATGCTCGCGCGGAGTTGAGATAATCTATCGATGACACACTGGTGTCTTCGACGAAATGTCGGCACTGTCGTCCGATGATTGTCACGATGTTGCGATTCCAAGGCCTCATGCGCATGCCCCGCCTGCTCTGCCTCGCTCTCGTCCTTCTCAGCCTGCCGACATTGGCCGAAGCTGCCGATGTGACGGGTGTGCCGAAAATCCGCGATGCCAATCAGGTGACCATCGGCAATGTGCGTATCCGTCTTGCGGGATCTGACGCGCCCGGCCTCGATCAATTGTGCCTCAACGCCAATGGCGAGCGCTGGAATTGCGGCATGGCGGCGCATGATGCGCTGGTCGCGCGCACAAGCGACAAGACGTGGACTTGCCGCCCACAGCGCACCGATCGTTTCGGCCGTGCTGTCGCCAAATGCGAGGCTGATGGCGAGGACGTCGCGCAGTGGCTCGTAAAGAGCGGATGGGCGCTCGCTTATGTGCGTTACTCACGGATGTACGATGCCGATGAGAAAACGGCCCGCGAAGCGCAGGTGGGGCTGTGGACCGGCGCGTTCGTTGCGCCCTGGGAATGGCGCGTGCGCAACAAGAAGGCCGGCACCCTGGGCGCCGTCAAGCCGAAGCCCGAGACATTGCCGATCCTGTTTGCGTCGGCCTCCGGCGCCACCGCCCCCTCGCCGGCCTGCCGGATCAAGGGAAATGTCAATCGCGCCGGCGTCTGCATCTATCACACCCCGGAAAGCCGCTGGTATGCCAAGATCAAGATGCGGGTCAGCAAGGGCACGCGCTGGTTTTGCTCTAAAGAAGAGGCCGAAGCAGCCGGTTGCCGCGAGACTCGCCGCTGATCTGACCGGCTTGGCGATGACATCGCGGCGCCGACGTGGCAGGGTCCGCCCGCGATTCCCCCATGGGCGAGATCTTGGACCAGCCAGACAGCCATCCCATCGTCGAACAGCAGCGCCGCAGCCGAACCTATCGTGCGCTGCGACTGACCCTGCTTGCCGCGATCATCTATGGCGGAATTGCGTATCTGCTGCTGCCTGAGCTCTGGACGCATTATGAGCACCAGAAGTCGCTCGCCGGCATGCCGATGACCACCATGACCCCACAGGGCATTCCCGGCGATCCCATCAATGTCGGCCTGATCGGCGACAGGAAGGACGTCATCTGCGCCATGCATGCCGCAGGCTGGTATCCTGCCGATCCCGTCACCCTGAAATCATCGATCGAGATCGTTGGCAGCGTGCTGCTCGATCGCCCCTATCACAATGCGCCGGTCTCGCCCCTCGTCTATCTCGGCCGCCGCGAAGATCTCGCTTTCGAAAAGCCGTCAGGCATCAGCCCCGACCGCCGCCATCACGTGCGCCTGTGGCTGGTGCTGGACAAAGGGCAGGAAGATCGCCCGGTCTGGCTCGGTGATGCCACTTTCGACCGCAGCGTCGGCGTGAGCCGATACACCGGCGCCATCACCCACCACATCGCCGCGGATATCGACGCCGAGCGCGCGCTGCTCGCCGGCGATCTCGAAAAAGCAGGCATGGTGGAAGCCAGGTATCAAGTCACTGGTGTTGGTCCCACCGTCGCCGGCCGCAATGGCGGCGGCGATCTGTATTACACCGATGGCGAAATCTGGATCCAGCGTCTCGTGGTCGGCTGCGCCAAACGCACGGAGCCACCGGAGACAATCCCGAGCCCGGCCGCAACGGAAATCAAGGACCAGATCTTCCGCGCCGTGGCCAATGTGATCGGCCCAACATCGACACATTGACGGCATCGTCGTTTTGATTTGTGTCGCCCGCCATGCGACGATGGCCGACAACGATAACAAGGACAGAAAATGGTCGTTCGCGCAGGTCGTGAATTTCTTGCCATCCCCGGCCCCACCACAATGCCGGATGAAGTGCTGCGCGCGATGCATCGCCCGCCGCTCGACATCTATTCCGACGCCATGGTGCAGCTGACTTATGGATTGCTGGATGATCTTCGCACCGTGTTCGCGACCAAGGGCAAGACCTATATCTACATCGCCAATGGCCATGGGGCCTGGGAAGCAACACTCACCAATGTGCTGTCGCGCGGCGACAAGATCCTGGTGCTGGAAAGCGGACGTTTCGCCGTTGGCTGGGGCAATGCCGCGCGCCTCATGGGCGTCGAGGTCCAGAGCCTAAAGGGCGACTGGAATCGCGCGATCCGGCCGGCCGAGGTTGAAGCAGCGCTGCGGCAGGATACCGAGCACAAGATCAAGGCCGTACTCGCGGTGCAGATCGACACCGCATCCGGCGCCTATAACGACATCGAAGCCATCGGCAAGGCGATCAAAGCCGCCGGCCACCCAGCGCTCTTCATGGTCGACGCCGTCGCATCGCTCGGATGCATGCCGTTCGAGATGGATGCCTGGGGCATCGATGTGGCGATGTCTGCCTCGCAAAAGGGACTGATGACGCCACCCGGCCTTGGCTTTGTCGCGGCCAATGATCGTGCGCGCGAGGTGCACAAGTCGGCGGGCCTGCGGACGCCCTATTTCGACTGGACCGAACGCGACGGCAACGAACACTATCAGAAGCATTCCGGCACAGCGCCGGTGCATCTGATGTTTGCGCAACGCGCAGCGCTGGACATGATCTTCGATGAAAAGCTGGACAATGTGTTCCAGCGACATCGTCTGCTCGCCGAAGCGGTGCGCCGCGCTGTGGCGGTGTGGGCTGAAGGCGGCGTTCTCAGCTTCAACATCACTGAAGCGAAAGAGCGTGCCGACACCGTCACGACCATCAAGATGGCAGATCCGGCGCCATTGCTCGCCTATTGCCGCGAGAAATGCGGTGTCATTCTCGGCGTCGGCATTGGTGACCTCAACGGCAGAGCATTTCGCATCGCCCATATGGGCCACGTCAATGCGCCGATGATCCTCGGCACGCTCGGCGTCGTCGAAATGGGCCTGCAGGCGCTCGGTATTCCGCACGGCAAGGGCGGCGTCACCGCCGCCCTCAACTATCTCGCTGAAAACGTGACGCCTTAGGACCGACCGGATTCGGCGTGATCGCGTTTGGTCTCCGGCATCACCAGCAGGATGAGCAGGAAGCCAAGCGCTGCGACGCAGGACAGGCCGATAAAGGCAATGGGCGCACCGAGCTTGTCCGCCACATAGCCAGCCGTGACGGTGCTGAGTGAGGCGCCGATACCGGTCGCCGTGCCGACAATGCCCTGGGCGAGGCTGAAACGTCCGCGACCGAAGGTGATATCAGAGACGATCAGCGGGATCATCACGGCGAAAACCGCTGCCGTGATGCCGTCGAAAATCTGTACCGCGACCAGCGCGAACGGATCAGTCACCACCGAGAACAGCAGCCCGCGAATGGCGAGCGCGGAGAAGGCGACCAGCAACAGCGGTCGGCGCCCCCACTGTTGCGCCTTGCGGCCGACCGTGGGCGACGTTGCTGCCACAAAGGCCTGAGGCACAACGATGCAGAAGGCGATGAGCGCAGGCGCCCAGTCAGCCGACCGCGTGGTCACCACACCGGCCATCAATGGCAGCATCGCTGCGTTCGCGAGCTGCAGCAGCAGCACTGCGCCAGCGAAGATCAGCAGTGGCTTCTGACGGACGAGATCGCGGAAGCGGAATGGCGGGCTGCTCTCGGCCTGCTCCGCCGCCTGGCCATGGGCACGTGCCGGATCGATCTCCTGATGACGAATGCGGGACAGCGCATAGAGTACCGGAATCGCGAGCAGGAACGTCACGATGAAAACCGAGCGGCTGGACAGGAGATAACCGCAGGTGCCCATGACGGCGGCTGCGACGCCGTTGCCGAGCGACGCAAAGCGGGCATTGCGGCCGAGCCGTTCACCGATCCGCATCGGCCCGACCAGACCCAGACTCATCGCAGCGATCGCTGGACCGAGCACGCAGCTGGCCATCGCATGCAGCGTCGCCGCCGTGACCACGACCGGAAAGATCGGCGCTGCTGCGTAAGCAAGGGCACAGCAGGCAATCGCCATGACCGCCGCTCCCACGACCAGACGCGTCGAGCGGACAGCATCAACGATCGCGCCGCAGGGAATCTGGCCAAGCAGCGCGACCACGCCACCGATCGACAATACGAAGCCGATCTCCACCTGAGTCCATTTCTGGGTGGTCAGATAGACCGCCACGAACGGACCAAAGCCGGTCTGCACATCGGCAAGGAAGAAGATGAACCAGTCGAGGCCACGCAGGCTCTGCTTCGAGGGCTCCGGCGAACGCTGATCGGGCTTCTTGTCACCGGGCTCCGGCGCGATGCCGGGCGCGCACGCGACTTCCGGCACGGCCTCGGTCTCGGGGCCGGTACGATCAACAGCACGCGTGGGCGCCTGAACGGCCAATTATCGCTCCTGCATGGTGATGGGCGGAAACTTGAGAGGCGTCAGCGTGCCGGACGCGCCAAGTACGACGATCGGCTGGTCATCCTTGTATTCCGGCGCGGCACGCACCTGCTCGCGCGTCAGGTCGAGCGTGATGCTTGCGGTCTTGTCGGCAACGTTCCAGAAATGCAGCGCGGCCCAGTCGACCACGATCTTGCGTGAACCGACGCCGAGAAATCCGCCGAAATCGATCACGGCGGCTCGCACCTGTCCGGCCCGATCGACAATGACATCAGCAATGCGGCCCATATTCTCGCTGGCGGGGCTGCGCACATCGCGGCCAAGAATGCCTTTCGCGTCGAAGGCATCGATCACGGTCACCGATGGCGGCTTGGCCGCCGGTGGCATGACTGCAGGGGCATTCTCTGCCTTTGGCGGAGCGGCCGGCTTGACCGGCTCGTTCGCGGCAGGCGGCACGGCGGATTGCGGTGGCGGCGATGGATTGCCCTGCGCCGGCGAAGGCGCTGGCTGCGACGGTGCCGCTTCCGGTTTGTCGGCCGGCACCGTTTCCGGTTGCGCTGCCTGTGCCTGTTTAGCGCCGGCCTCGGATGATGGCACAGGCGCATCTGCCGCAACAGCAGTACCGGTTGTCATCAAGACAGCAAGCAGTCCGGCAAAAAGGCGGATTGCGGGCATGGACAGTTCCTCACTCAGGCTTGCTGCTGACGCAACGCGCAGCAGCGAAGCATAAACATCAATGCGTCAACACGATCGAAACCCGGATCTGCCCGCGGCTGCGAAGCACCTCGAGCGACACGTCGTCATTATGTTTGCGCAGGCACAGATCGACGCTGGACTCGCCGAGTCGTACATCGCGCAAGATCACATGTTGCAGGAATGACGGCATGCGCGGATCGCGGAAGCGAATTTCACCACGTGCGATGTCGAATTCAATTCCAAGCGCCGCCTCCAGCAGCGTGAACGGCGTTGCACTGGCCCAGGCTTGCGGCGCACAGGCGACAGGATAGAGCGTCGGCCCGCGGCGCTTCTCGCGCTGGAAGCCGCAGAACAGCTCCGGCAGGCGACGCAGATCCATATAGGTCGCCGTATCGAACAATCCCTTGAACACGGCTTCGACCGAGTGCTTCAGTCCATAGCGCGCGAAGCCGAGCGCGATCAGCGCATTGTCATGCGGCCAGATCGAGCCGTCGTGATAGGACATCGGATTATAGCGGGCCTCGCCGCGCGCGATGGTACGGATGCCCCACCCCGTGAAGAAATGTGGCCGCATCATATCCGCAGCGACCATGCGCGCGCGTTCCTCGCGCACGATGCCCGTGAACAGCAACTGACCCGCATTGGACGAGCGAACGACACAAGGCAGCTTTGCACCGTCGAGCGCCAGCGCATAAGTGCCGATTTCCTCGCACCAGAACGCCGCTTCGAACCGATCGGCAAGCTGTTGCGCCTCCGCCTCGAGCTGCTCGGCGCGTCCCGGCATTTCCAGCCGCAGCGCCATGCGCGCGGCGAGATGTTTCGCCGCATAAACATAGCCCTGCACTTCAGCGAGCGCGATATTGCCTTCGGCAAGTTTGCCATCGGCATGGAAGATCGCGTCATACGAATCCTTCCAGCCCTGGTTCTGCAACCCTTGCTCGGTGGCCCGCTGATATTCGACAAAACCGTCGCCGTCGGGGTCACCCGGTCCGTCGATCCATTTCAGCGCAGCCTCGATCGCCGGCCAGAGTTCGCGCAGCGTGTCTTCGTCGCCGGTGCGCTCGACATAGAGACCTGCAAGCAGCACGAAGAGCGGCGTCGAATCGACACTTCCGTAATATTGCGCGAACGGCACTTCGCGCAGCGCCGCCATTTCGCCGCCGCGCATCTCATGCAGGATCTTGCCGGGCTCGGCGTCATTGAGCGGATCGACATTCTTCGCCTGGAAGGCGGCAAGGCGCGACAAAACGCCTTTCGCCACCCGCGGATCGATCCATAGCATCTGCAGCGCGGTGATCAGGCCATCGCGCCCGAACGTGGTCGAATACCAGGGAATCCCCGCATAGGGATAACGTCCCTGCGGTGTGTTGGTCATGAGGATATTGAGATCGCCCATGGCCTGACAAAGCACCTCGTTGAAGATATCATTCGAGGTCTCGATGGTGGTCGCGCCCTTGCTGAAATTGCGCATCTCGCGGCGATGCGCCAGCAGGCCGCGGAGAAACGGCACCGGCTTGTGGTCGACTTCCACATTGCAACTGGCGGCCACAAAGAGCGATGTCACTTCCTGCGGACCGAGATCGAAATGGTAAGTCGCCTTATTTGCCGACAGCTGCGTCGGGCGCGGGTCGAAATACATCATCGTCCGCAGCGGCTTTCCATCGAGGCCGGTATATTCAAGCGCCACATGGCTGGGATCGACCAGCCGGCTGGTTGCGACGCCGCGATGCTTGCGCCTCTCGCCGCGCACCTCGAACAGGTCGGCAAAATCATTGTCGAAGCACAGCGTCAGATCGAAGCTGGCGGGCTCGTTACCATGATTTTGCAGGCCGATGCGTTGATAGGCGGCACCGCGCCACAGGAAGACGGTGCGTACGATATGCAGCATGTCTTTCTGCAGGATGATCCGGCCATCACGATAGATATCGGGATTGGTGAGATCGATCGTGAGCGATGAATTGTCGTCCCGCAGATTGGAGCCGAGCAGAAGCGGCTGGACGTCGTTCAGCGCGAGTTCGAGCCGCGCGAGATAGCGCGTATCCTTGTTGAACAGTCCGTCTGGCCCCCCCGCGGATGCGCCGATATCGCCGTGACTGTCGAGCACCGCGAATGTGTCATCGTGCTTCAACGCACGCCGCGGCCGTGAGGCCGGACCAGTCATCGGAATATAGAACGGCGACTCGACGACTTTCTGATCAGCGAGCGCTTCGCGTGTGGCGGCAGCGGCAGCTTTGACGGGCATGGGTGACCTCGGCCAGTTGAATGGACATGGCGATACGCATGCGGGAACGCATCGTGCAGGTTAGCTGAGTCGTCAGGCCGCGTGGGCAGCCAGCCGGCTCATTTCCTGCGTCACCAGTTCGCGATACGGGCCCTGACCCTGCATCAGGAGATCTGGCTTGCCGTCCTCGATGATCTTGCCGCTGCGCAGCACGACCACGCGGTCGAAGTTCCGCAGCGTCGCCAGACGATGGGCAATAGCGATCACCGTGCGGCCGCGCATCAGCCGCGCCAGCGCCTCGCGGATGGCCTCTTCCGACTCGCTGTCGAGGGCGGCCGTGGCCTCGTCGAGCAGCAGGATGGGCGCATCCTTGAGGAAGGCACGCGCGATCGCGATACGCTGACGCTGACCGCCGGACAGCTTCACACCGCGATCGCCGACCATGGTGTTCAAGCCTTCCGGCAACTGCTCAATGAAATCGCAACGCGCATCGATGGCCGCGCGCATGACCTCCTCGTCGGTCGCATTCGGACGGCCATAGCGGATATTTTCGAGGATCGAGCGATGGAACAGCGAGATATCCTGCGGTACGACCGAGATGGCGTGACGAAGACTCTGCTGGGTCACACGCGAGATATCCTGCCCATCGATGCTGATATGACCTTCCTGCACGTCGTAGAAGCGCTGCAGCAGAACGAACAGGCTCGACTTACCGCCGCCGGACTGGCCGACGAGACCGACACGCTGGCCTGCATTGAGCCGCAAGGTGAACTCGTCGAAAACTTTCTGGCCGCCGGGATACTGGAACGAGATATTGTTGAAAGCGATCGCCGCGCCCGATTTCACCAGAGGCTCGGCTTCCGGATGATCGCGCAGCTCGTGTGGCACCAGCAATGTCGCCACAGCTTCGGACAGGCGTGCGATATGCTGGGTCACGTCCACCAGTGCGACGGCGAGGTCTCGCGTCGCGTGGAGGATCGAAATACCGAGCGTACAGATCAACACAACTTCGCCGGTCGATGCGCCGCCACGCTGCCAGAGCATGATGGCCCAGCCGAGCAGGCCGATGGTTAGGACGACGGTGATAGCGGCATGGACGACCCGAAGCCGCTCGAGGTAGCGCAGGCTGCGCCCGCGCGCATTCAGCTCGCGATCGACCGTGTTGTCGAAACGCTTGTGTTCGAAATTCAGCCCGCAGAACGCGCGAACAAGCGGAAGATTGTTGACGACATCGACCATCTCGCCATCGACTGACGCAGCCTTGTCGGCGAAATCGTTGTGCAGGCTCTTGCCGGCGGCCGCCATCTTGAACATCAGGACGACGATCCCACCCGCAACGACAGTCAAGCCGGCTGCCATCGGCAGGCTGACGGTGCCGATCAGCAGAATCGCGGCAAATGTCGCGACGATGGGTGGCATCACATTCCAGATGAACATGTTTTCTATGGTGAAGACCGCATTCGACGTGGCCGTGATCCGGCTCGTCAGCATGCCTGGCAGGCGATCTGTAAAGTAGTTTGGTGCATGTCCGGTGAGATGGCGGAAAATATCGCGCCTGAGATCACCGGTGACATTGACGAATGTGTAGCTCGCGATCCAGCCCGCGACGCGCCACAGGAACATGTCGGCCGTGATCAGTGCGATCAGGATTCCGAATGCCCACCAGATCAGCGTGCCGGCGTTGGACGGACCGGCAGAGAGACCATCGACGAGATTTTTAATGCCGTACTGGGTGCCCACCGAACAGGCAACCGCGCCCAGGATGGCGAGAATAATGATGGAATGCGAGAGCGCTCGCATTCTGATGTACCGCATCACAAACGCGAAAGGGCGGTGCGCATATCCGGAGAGATAATCCATGTGCGTTACTAAACCCCTTGAAAGGCAAGGATGAAATCGACGGGCAGCGACTCCGCCCGCGAATGATAGTGATGCAATCGCGATTTCCCCACGCTCTTGCCTTTTCAGCGCAACAATCAACCGTCACCACTTGTTCCCGAACCTGAAAGACCGTGATGGCAGCAACAAGACCAAGGTGTGAATGAAAGTCGCAGATGGGTAAGGAACTTCGCAGCTGCGAGAACGTTCCCTCGCCTGGCAAGCCGATGCCTGAACTGCTCACACGTCGTTAGCCCCTCACTTCCAACATGGGAGATATGTATATGCGCATCGCGCAAGTGGCCCCGCTGACTGAAGCCGTTCCGCCCAAGCTCTATGGCGGCACTGAACGTGTCGTCCACTGGTTGACCGAAGAGCTTGTCGCGCAAGGGCACGACGTGACGCTGTTCGCCAGTGGGGACTCGCACACGACTGCCAAGCTGGATGCCGGCTGGCCGAAGGCACTTCGCCTCGACGGGTCGGTGCGCGATCCAAATGCGCTGCATATGGAGATGCTCGAACGCGTCCGCCAGAAGTGCGACGACGATGAGTTCGACATCCTGCACTTTCATCTCGACTACTATCCGTTCTCGCTGTTTTCCCGTCAGCCGACACCGTTTGTGACGACTTTGCATGGCCGCCTCGATCTGCCGGAACACCAGCCGACCTTCACGACCTTTTCGAAGGCGCCGGTGATTTCGATCTCAGACGCCCAGCGCCGCCCGGTTCCGCAGGCGAATTTCATCAAGACGATCTATCATGGCCTGCCGGAGCAGCTGCTCACGCCACAGGACGTCAAGCCGAGCTATCTGGCTGTGCTTGGCCGCATCGCACCGGAGAAAGGTGTCGATCGCGCAATCAAAATTGCCATCCGCGCCGGTATCCCGTTGAAGATCGCCGCCAAGGTCGATCGCGCCGACGAGGAATATTACGAGGCCGTGGTGAAGCCACTGATGGATCACCCGCTGGTCGAGTTCATCGGTGAGATCAGCGACCGCGAAAAGCCGGACTTCCTGTCTGGCGCCTACGGCCTGCTGTTGCCCATCGATTGGCCGGAGCCGTTCGGTCTCGTGATGATCGAATCCATGGCCTGCGGTACCCCCGTGATCGCCTACAATCGCGGTTCTGTGCCCGAGATCATCGATCAGGGCCTGACCGGCTTCATCGTCGAGGACGAACTCAGCGCGGTGAATGCCGTCGGTCGCCTTGCCGATATGGACCGCGTGGCTATCCGCAAGCATTTCGAGAAGCGTTTCAGCGCACGTCGCATGGCCGAAGACTATGTTGCAGCGTATCAAAGCCAGATGGAGCAGAGGACTCAGCTCCGACTGGTCAGCAGCGCGGAATAAAAAGAGCATCTGCAATCGAATACCAAGGGCGGCCGTAAGGCCGCCCTTTTTGATTTCTGCATGGGCCCCATGCGCGACAAAGCCACGTTCACATCGTCGCAGATGCGTATCGCGCGCTGCCTCACGGCTTTCCAGCCAGCGTCGGAAATCCTAGTCTTTGCGACACGCGTCGTTACGACGCGGCATCCGGGAGAAAACAAATGAGACTTCAAGGCCTGTCCACCATCGTTACCGGCGGCGCATCCGGTTTCGGCGCCGAGATTGCCCGCGCTTATGCGCGCGAAGGCGCCAAGGTCGTCATCTTCGACCTCAATGCCGACGGCGCGAAGAAGGTGGCCGACGAGATCGGCGCCAGCGCGATCGCGCATGGCGGCAGTGTCGCCAACAAGGCCGATGTGGATGCCGCCGTGAAGCTGGCGGTCGATAAATTCGGCAAGCTCGACGTGGTCGTCAACAATGCCGGCTGGACTTTCCGCAACAAGCCGATGCTGGAAGTGACCGAGGAAGAATTCGATCGCGTCTTCGACGTCAATGTGAAGGCAATCTTCCTCATGACCAATGCTTGCGTGCCCGTGATGAAGAAGCAGAAGAGCGGCCGCATCATCAATATCGGCTCCACGGCCGGCGTGCGCCCGCGGCCGGGCCTGACCTGGTACAACGCCTCCAAGGGCGCGGTGAACCTGATGTCGAAATCCATGGCTGTTGAACTCGCCCCGGATGGCATCCGCGTCAACTGCATCGCACCGGTGATGGGCGAAACCGGCCTGCTGGAAGCCTTTATGGGCGTACCTGACACACCGGAGAATCGCGCCAAGTTCATCGGCACCATTCCGCTCGGTCGCATGTCGCGCCCGTCGGATATCGCCAATGCCTGCGTCTATATGGCCGGCGAAGAATCCGAATTCCTGACCGGCGTGATCCTGCCGGTGGACGGTGGGCGGACCATCTAGCGCACGATCCCGAAAAGTGGGGCCCGATTTTCGGACCGGATCATCGCGAAGAAAGACCGCTGAAATTCGTAAACCATCGAATCCGGTGAGATTCGATTCACCAAGTCCCTTAAGCAGTTCAGCCCAGGTTCATGCGATGATCCCTGCATGATCGAGGGACAAACCTCGGCAGGGAAGGCGTCAGGGTCAGGTCGGTCAACGGCCTGACCCGTCTCTTTGGGGATCATCACATGGCAGCGAAGAAGAAAGCGGCTCCGCGCAAAAAGGCGGAGAGCAACGACACGGTTCATCCGGCTTTCGCCGTTCTGCGCACGGCCACCCGCAACGTCGTCAATATGGCCATCGTCAGCGCCGCCTGCGGCACTACGCTGCTGACCTTGATGGCCGCATTCAAGTTCCAGCTCGCCTAAGCAGGCTTCATGTCGCCCAGCAGTGTCGGGATCAATTCCGACACCGTGGGATGCACCGGAACCGCCCATTGCAGTTCCGTGTACTCGGCGCCGGCATTCATGATGTTGAGAATGCCGTGAATGGCTTCGTCGCCTGATGTGCCGAGAATCGCAGCGCCGAGAATTTTCTTCGTTTCGGCATCGACGATCACCTGCATCTTGCCCAGCGTCTCGCCCTTTTCCACCGCGCGGCCGACATTCTTCATCGGCCGTTCGCCGATTAGCAGCTTTCTGCCCGTGGCCTTCGCCTGCGTCACCGTCATGCCGACGCGACCGAGCGGCGGATCGATGAATAGCGCGTAACCGGGAATGCGATCGCTCACCTTGCGGCCTGCGCCATCGAGCAGATTGGCGGCAATGATCTCGAAATCATTATAGGCCGTATGCGTGAAAGCCCCGCGGCCGTTGCAATCGCCCATCGCATAGACGCCAGGCACACGGGTCGCAAGACTGTCGTCCACCTCGATATAGCCCCGCGCATCCAAGGTGACGCCAGCCTTGTCGAGCCCGAGGTCGTCGGTGTTGGGACGGCGGCCGACCGCCAGCAACACGTTGCTGCCGATCACCTCCGGCGCGCCTTCGGTGCAATCGACACCGACGGCGACGCCATCAGGATGTGGCTTGAACGTGATGCATTCGGCGCTGGTGCGGATATGAATGCCCTCGGCTTCCAGGATCTCGCGGATCAGTTCAGAGATATCAGTATCCTCGCGCGAAACCAGGCGCGGGCCCTTCTCGACCACCGTGACTTCGGCGCCGAAACGGCGAAACATCTGCGCGAATTCAAGACCGATATAGCTGCCGCCGACCACCACCAGATGCTTCGGCACGCGGTCCAGCTTCAGCATGCCGCTATTGGTGAGATACGGCACGTCATTGACGCCGGGAAAATCAGGTATCACGGGTCGCCCGCCGACATTGATGAAGATCTTTGGCGCGGTCAGCAGATCATCGCCAACGCGAACCGTGGTCGCGGATTCGAAGCGCGCATGGCCGTCGAACACCACGCAGTTCTTCATGTTGCGCAGCCAGCCTTCGACGCCGCTGCGCGAGTCCATGATCACTTTGTCGGCGCGGGCCCGAACCTTCCCCATGTCGATCCGTATGGGCGCATCGATCATCACGCCATAGTCTGCACCACGACGGGCGAGATGGGCCGCATAGGCGCTGGCGACCAGGGTCTTGGTCGGCTTGCAGCCGGTATTGACGCAAGTGCCGCCGAACAGATGGCGCTCGATGATCGCGACCTGCTGCCCCGCTGCGGTGAGACGGCCAGCCAGCGACGGACCGGCCTGGCCGGCGCCAATGATGATTGCGTCGAAAGCCCGGGTCATTTCAGCGCCAGCACAATGACAATGGCGCCGATCACGGCAACCGCATCCTCGATGAACGCGGCGGGCGCATCCTTCCCGAAATGCGCCGCGAGTTGCCCGCGCAGATGGGCACCACCGAGCGTGCCGATGACCGCACCGATGCCGCCCGCGGCGGCGCCAAGCAGCCAGTTCGCCGGCCCCGTCACCGCGATGCCGGCGATGATGCCGAGCACGATGCGGGTGCCGAATTGCACGGGCACCTTGCGGCTGGGCGTGGAGGGCAGCTGATCGGTGACGAGTTCGACGATGGCGAGAATGGAGAAGACCGCAACGGCCCATGACGAGCCGAGAGACGAGAGCCAGGTGCCGGACACATTGATGACGCCGAGATAGGCAGCCCAACTCGCCGCCGCTGCCCCCGTCATGGCGCGCAGGCCGGTGACCACTCCCAACAACAACCCAACGACATAGATCATCGCCAGCCCCCAAAGCAGGCACGGAGCGCGCCCGTCTACTTCGTAGACTAGTCGTCCATCTTTAGTTCGGCAATTCCAGAGGTATCAGAATCTTCCGGCTCAAGCCGGCGTGATCGCAAAACCGTTGCGGGGGAAGTGGACCACCATGCTCCCGATCTCGGGATCATCCCTGCGCAACGCGACACGCTCGGTGTCGGCTGTCACACATTGCCCCGTAACCCTATCAAAGCCCCAGTCCGTCGGCATCACAGCAATCGGCGTGCCGGGCAGCCAGTCCGACGTGGCAGCAACTGCGATCTCATCAGGCTCCTCGGCGCGCGCGATGGCGAGTGCTTCATCGGGTGACAGCGGCGTGCTCGCGCCATGGCCGACCGCCGCGATGCGATCCATCCAGTCCAGCACACGGGGATGCGCGGCGAGGCCTTCGGCCTCGCCGAGATTACTGCGCAGATACCAGAGCGGATGATAGACGGCGACATCGGCCAGCGATGGCGCTGCGCCAAGAATGAAGGGACCAGCTTCGGCGAGATTGCGATCGATCCATTGCAGTTGAAGACGAAGTTCGTCGCGCAACGACGGCACGCGCGGACGCATCTTCTCGCTGTCCCAGCCGTCGAATTTCCCGGCAGTAAAGCTTGCCCGGTCGGCATGCAATTCCGGTGGAAAGCGATCGCCATTGATACCGAAAACGAGACCCAGCGCCGTCGCGAACAGCGCCTGATCGGCCCAGCCGGCGATCATGTCGGCGAGCCCGCCCGTGCCAGGCGGATAGAGCGTGGCAGCTGGACATCTGCGTTCGAGCTCAGCGCAAATCAGCCGCGTGTCACAATAGACATCAGCACCGATCTGCAGAACGGGAATGCGGCGATAGCCGCCGGTCAGCGGCACCAATTGCGGCTTCGGTGCCATGCGCGGCTGCTCCACCGAGCGCCAGCGCAGCCCCTTCAATCCGAACACGACCCGGATTTTCTCGGCGAATGGCGAACGCGGATAATGATGGAGAATGAGATCCGGCGCAGCCACTCGCGAGACAATCCGTCAGTCAGTGCTTGGTCGCCGATGGCGCATCCTGGATCGCCTCGAATTCGGCGAGCGGATAGACCAGCCCGTCGGGACTGGTGATCTCGATGTCCCAGCTGCCGTCTTCGAGCAGCTCCTTGGCCTTCTTGACCGCGCCCGCAGCATTCTCGCGGCGGAGTGAAACGGTGCCGGACGTGTCAGTCCCTTTGACGAAGAAAGGCAAGTTCGTCCTCCTTCTGCAAATCTACTGTTCGCGGCGTCATCGCCGCGTCACCACGTATCTGATCACAAGCAAATGCGCGGCGCCAGCAACTTGAAGGCGATGGCTATGCGACCTCTTCACACTTTCGCGCGCACTGCCGAAGGCCGTGTCAGTGCAAAAAAGATCAGGGCGCCGACAGCCAGACATACCGCCATGACGATCAGTACGGCCGGCAGCCCCCAATAGGCCGCGACCGGACTGGTGATCGACTGCATCACTGCCGTACCCAGGAAAAATGCCAGATTGGCTGCAGACAGCGCCTTACCGATATTTTCGGGTGCCACCGCCTGGCGGACCATCGCGTAGATCAACGGCTGCATGGAGACAAGGAAGCCGAATGTCACCAGCAACACGCTGTCGATGGCCACCGGCAGCAGCGGGACACCGAGCAGCACTGCCAGCGGGTAGCCGGGTGCACCGAGCGCCATGGTCAGCAGCAGAACGGCGGCGACCAGATGAAGTGTAAGCAGCACCACGCGACGATGCGCCAGCTTGCGGTCGATGATACCGGCCACCGCCGGCGCAACCACCAGCGCGAGCGTGAATAGCAGCAGCACATGCCCGGCCTCGATCCGCGACAGGCCCTTGATCGTCATCAACCAGGGCCCGGCCCAGAGTCCGCGCAACACGAGCTGCATGGCCAGCGACACGAAAGCGAGAATGATGATGCCCCGCACTGCCCGCGACACGCCGAGGCGCAGCACCGAGGCCATTTCAGCCCCGAGTGCCCGCTGCTCGCCCTCCGGACGCGCCACCGGCACGATGACCGTGATCAGCACGGCAACCACCACGGCCGCTGCTGCCGCGGTCCAGTAGCCGGCGCGCCAGCCGAAATTTTCCACGATGAAAGCCAACGGACTTGCCGACAGCAGTAGGCCCGAATTGCCGAAGGACAGAATGATGCCCGACCACATACCGAACTGCGCGGGAGCCAGACGTTTCGCCGCCAGGGTCATCGGGCACATCAGCATGCCGGATGTCGCCATGCCAATGGTCGCCTGCGACACGAAAAAAGATACCGGTCCGGTCGAGAATGCGGCGATCGCGGCGCCGACGACCGTACCCGCGAACAGCACCAGCGATACCGAGCGAATGCTGTAGCGATCCAGCGCAACGCCGATCGGGATCTGCAGAATGGCGAAGAAGAAATGATAGGTCGATGTCAGCGCGGCCAGCGTCTGCGGCGTGACGCCGAGATCCGGCGCCATGACATCGATGGCCAGTGCCGGCGTCGTGCGCAGCATGTTGGACAGCACATGGCCACAGGTCAGGATGAGCAGCGCCGCGATCAACGCGGCGCCGACTGGCGCCTCGATCGGTTCGGGCTTGGAAGGCAGGGAGGTTTCGGCAGACGTCATGATGCTGCTCGCCTACGCAAAAATGTCGCAGGCAGCAACCGCCACTTAAGCAGTGGCGGTCATGCGTCGGCGTTGCTGCACTGCAGCTTAAGCTGCCGCACTGATCCGGATCGGGATCGACTTGTAGGCCGGCGTACCCGATTTCAAGTCGTGCTGATCGAGCGATACCAGCACATTCGCCTCTGGATAATAGGCAGCTACCGATCCCTTCGGGATGTCGTAAACCACCGCCGTCACCCCGCGCATGACGCGCTCGACACTGCTCGGCGCATCCAGCGTGATGTCGATGACATCACCATGGGCAAAGCCGCGGCTGGCCAGGTCCTGCTCGTTGAAGAACACCACATCGCGACGGCCGGTGATGCCGCGATAGCGATCGTTCATGCCGTAGATCGTCGTGTTGTACTGGTCATGGCTACGGATCGTGGTCAGCGTCAGTTTGTGGTCGGCCGCACCATCCTCATAGACGCCGGGAAACACAAGGAACTGGGCCTTGCCGCTCGCCGTCAGCCACTCGCGCTCCGACGCCGCATTGCGCAGGCGGAAGCCGCCGGGCTTCTTGATCCGTGCGTTGTAGTCCTTGAACGCGGGAAACACGCCTTCGATGGCATCGCGGATCTTGCTGTAGTCGGCGACGAAGTCATGCCACTTCACGACCGTACCCGGCAAGGTCGCCACCGCCATGTCGGCCACGATCATCGCCTCCGACTTCAGATGGGTCGACGCCGGCTTCAGCCCGCCGCGCGAACCATGCACCATCGACATGGAATCCTCGACGGTGACGAGCTGGGGGCCAGTCGCCTGCACGTCGATCTCGGTGCGGCCGAGACATGGCAGGATGATCGACTCCTTCGCGAGCAGCAGATGCGAGCGATTGAGCTTGGTGGCGATATGCACCACCAGATCGAGACTGCGCATGGCGGGATAGGTGATCTCGGGATCGGGCATCGCCACCGCGAGATTGCCACCGAGCGCGATCAGCGCCTTGGAGCGTCCGTCGCGAATGGCCTTCACCGACGCGACAGCGTCATGCCCGTGTGCACGCGGCGGATCGAAGCCAAAGACACGCTTGATGCCGTCGAGCAGCGCATCGTTCGGCAATTCGGTGATGCCGACGGTGCGATCGCCCTGCACGTTGGAATGCCCGCGCAGCGGCGAGATGCCGGCGCCGGGGCGCCCGAAATTGCCGCGCAGCAGCAGCAGATTGGCGATGTGCTGCACATTGGCGACACCATGCCGATGCTGGGTGATGCCCATGCCGTAATTGATGATGACGCTTTTGGCATTGGCATAGATGCGGCCGAGATGCTCGATATCGGCGCGCGTGATCCCCGCGGATGCCTCGATGGTCTCCCATGAGGTGGCGTCGAGATCGGCCAGCAGGTCGTCGATGCCTTCGGTATGCTCGGCAATGAAGGCGCGATCGAGCAAGTCCGGCCCACCAGCGGCGCGGCTTTCGGCGTCGAGCGCCACCACGGCCTTCATCATCCCCTTCAACACGGCGAGGTCGCCGCCGACCTTGATCTGATAGTAGACCGAGGACAGCTGTGTCGCATTGCCCGTCAACATTTCGGACGGATGCTGTGGCGAGATGAACCGCTCCAGCCCGCGCTCGCGCAGCGGGTTGATGGACACGATGGCCGCGCCACGCTTGGCGCAGGCACGCAGCGTGTTGAGCATGCGGGGATGATTGGTGCCGGGATTGTGCCCGATGCAGAAGATTGCATCCGCATGATCGAAGTCTTCCAGCGTCACCGTGCCCTTGCCGATGCCGATCGACTTCGGCAGGCCGACACTGGTGGCCTCGTGGCACATGTTGGAACAGTCGGGGAAATTGTTGGTGCCATATTCGCGCACGAACAGCTGATACAGGAACGCCGCCTCATTGGAGCAGCGGCCCGACGTATAGAACTCCGCCATGTTCGGATCCGGCAATGCGCGCAGGCCGGCACCGATCCGCGCCATCGCGTCTTCCCACGAGATCGCGAGAAACTTGTCGCTCGCGGCATCATAGGCGACGGGATGCGTCAGGCGGCCGTGATTTTCCAGATCATGGTCATGCCACTTCCACAAGTCGCTGACCGTATGCTCGGCAAAGAATTCCGGCGTCGTGCGCTTGGCGGTCGCTTCCCACGACACGGCTTTGGCGCCGTTCTCGCAGAACTCGAAGGACGACGTATGCTTCGGATCTGGCCAGGCACAACCGGGGCAATCGAACCCCTGCGGCTGGTTCATGTTGAGAAGGCCGCGCGTTTGATCGACCACGGCGAGCTGACTACGCACCGCATCGGCCACCGCGCGCAACGCACCCCATCCGGCTGCAGCGCCCTTGTATTCGCCGACGCCTTCGACCTTCTTCCTCACCACGTCCGTCATCGCAAAAACAATCCTCGTCAATTCCACAGGCCTCGAGGCCAAAACATTCCGCCTCGTAGCACTAAACGCTGCACTGCAGCGAATAGTGTTTTCAACTTTCATTGACCGATCGCGCCTGCGTATTGGACGATAGGATTGTCGAAACGTAAGTTGCACGCCTATCGCCCGATTGGCTTTTTGAATGGAGTTCGGATGTCTTCGTCGCTCTTCACCCCGCTGCAGGTTGGCCCGTTCACGCTGAGCCACCGCGTCGCCATGGCACCCTTGACGCGCATGCGCGCAGAAAAATCCACGCTCGCCGCGCGCGAACTCAATGTCGAATATTACGCGCAGCGCGCGAGCGAAGGCGGGTTGATCATCGCCGAGGCGTCGCAGGTGATGCCGGAAGGGCAAGGCAGCCCGAATACGCCCGGCATTTATTCGAAAGAGCAGGTCACCCGCTGGAAAGAAGTGGTCGATGCCGTGCATGCCAAAGGCGGCATCATCTTCCTGCAGCTCTGGCATGTGGGCCGCGTCTCGCATTCCTCGCTCCAGCCGGGCGGCAAACTGCCAGTGTCTGCGTCCGCCATCCCCATCAACGCCACCACGCGTATCGCCTCCGGCGAGACCGTGCCCTATGAGACACCACGTGCGCTGGAAGCCGATGAGATCCCCGGCATCATCGAGGCCTATCGCCAGGCGACGCGCAATGCGCGCGAGGCCGGCTTCGACGGCGTCGAGGTGCATGGCGCCAATGGCTATCTGCTCGAGCAATTTCTGCAGACCCGCAGCAATCAACGCACCGATCAATATGGCGGCTCCATCGAGAACCGCGCGCGCCTGCTGCTCGAAGTGACCAAGGCTGTCGTCGAAACCTGGAGCCCCGATCGCGTCGCTATCCGCCTGTCGCCTTTTGGTGTCTCCAATGACTCCGGCGAGGCCGATCCGATGCCGCTCTACAGCTATGTGATCGGCGAACTCGGCAAGCTGAACCTCGCTTATCTTCATTTCGTCGAACCGCGCAGCAGCGGCGTCGGCCGCGCCGAGGTGTTCCACGAGAATGTGCCGAAAGCCTATGAGCTGTTCCGTCCGCTCTGGAAAGGGGTGCTGGTCACAGCCGGCGGGTTTGATGCCGCGTCCGCCGAGGAAGCCGTGGCATCGGGCAATGTGGACATCATCGCCTTCGGCCGTCCCTTCATCGCCAATCCGGATTTGCCGGAACGCATCAAGCTGAAGGTACCTTTCAACCCCTACAACCGCGCCACCTTCTATGGCGGCGAGGAAAAGGGCTACACGGACTACCCGTTCCATCAGGCCGGCTGATTTTAGCACGCCATTTCCGGGACATACGCAGGATCACGGCTTTCCGAGCTGTGGTCCTGTGTTACTTTTCAGGCATGAACGTCCAGTCCAAGATCGCCATCCGCCACTCCACCTGTCCACATGACTGCCCGTCGGCCTGCGGGCTCGATATCGAGGTGATCGACGGCCAGTCGATCGGCCGGGTCCGCGGCTCCAAGCAGCAAACCTATACCGCCGGCGTCGTCTGCGCGAAGGTCGCGCGCTATGCCGAGCGCATCCATCATCCCGAACGGCTGATGTATCCGATGCGCCGCACCGGTCCGAAGGGCTCCGGCCATTTCACGCGCATCACATGGGATGAGGCACTCGACGAGATCGCCGCCAAATTCAACGCGGCGGAGCGCGACTTCGGCGCGGAATCCGTCTGGCCCTATTACTATGCCGGCACCATGGGCCTGGTGATGCGGGACGGCATCAACCGGCTCGCCCATGAGAAGAAGTATTCGCGTTTCTACGGCACGATTTGCGCGACCGTCGCCTGGACCGGCTTTGCCGCCGGCACCGGCAAGGTCGCCGGTGTCGATCCGCGCGAAATGGCGAAGTCCGACCTGATCGTGATCTGGGGCACCAACCCGGTTTCCACCCAGGTCAATGTCATGACCCACGCGACAAAAGCGCGAAAAGAGCGCGGCGCCAAGATCGCGGCCATCGACATCTATGACAACGACACCATGAAGCAGGCGGATATCAAGATCCTGCTGCGCCCCGGCACCGACGGCGCCTTTGCCTGCGGTGTCATGCATGTGCTGTTCCGCGATGGCTTTGCCGATCGCGCCTATCTCGACAAATACACGGATGCATCGCCAGAACTGGAGGCGCATCTCGCCGAGCGCACACCGGAATGGGCCTCGACCATCTGCGGCGTCCCGGCCGCGGAGATCGAGGCCTTCGCGCATCTGGTCGGCAACACCCCGCGCAGTTTCTTCCGCCTTGGCTACGGCTTCACCCGCAGCCGCAATGGCGCCGCACAGATGCATGCGGCGTTGTGCGTGCCCACTGTCACCGGTGCCTGGCAGCATGAAGGGGGCGGTGCGTTCTTCAACAATGCCGCGATCTGGAAGTTCGACAAGACCCTGATCGAAGGCCTCGACGTCATGGATCCCGCGACGCGCCGCCTCGATCAGTCGAAGATCGGCCGCATCCTGACCGGCGATGCAGAGGCGCTACAGAATGGCCCGCCGGTCAAGGCGATGCTGATCCAGAACACCAACCCGATCACCGTGGCGCCCGAGCAGGCGCTGGTGCGGCAGGGCTTTGCGCGCGAGGATCTGTTTGTCGCCGTGCATGAGCAGTTCATGACCGAGACGGCTGTCATGGCCGATCTCGTGCTGCCCGCCACCATGTTCATGGAACATGACGACCTCTATTATGGCGGCGGGCACCAGCACATCTCGGTCGGCGCCAAGCTGATCGATGCGCCGGAAGAATGCCGCTCCAATCATGAGGTGCTGCAGGGAATTGCAACGCGTCTTGGCGCCACCCATCGCGGCTTCGGCATGACGCCGCGCGCCATCATCGACGAGACGCTGAAGGCCAGCGGCCGCGGCACCGTCGATGAACTCGAAGCGGATCTCTGGCGCGACATCCAGCCAGACTATCGCGCCTCGCATTATCTCGACGGCTTCGCGCATGCGGATGGCAAGTTTCATTTCAAGGCCGACTGGTCGTCGGTGCCGATCGCCAATGCCGGCCTGATGGGCGACTGGGCCGACATGCCGAGCTTCCCCGATCACTGGGCGGTGACAGAGGTCGCGGATGCAGCGCATCCGTTCCGGCTGGCAACGAGCCCGTCGCGCAGTTTCCTCAATACGAGCTTCAACGAGACGCCGTCATCCCAGGCGCGCGAGGGTGCACCCACGGTGATGATTCATCCCGTCGACGCAGCGGAACATGGCATTGCCGACGGCGATGCGGTCACCCTCGGCAATCCGCGCGGCGAGACCACGCTGACGGCGCGCATCTTCGACGGCGTCCGTCGCGGCGTGCTGATCGCGGAATCGATCCATCCGAACAGGTCCCATATCGGCGGACGGGGGATCAATACGCTGACCGGCGGCGAAGCGATTGCGCCCTATGGGGGAGCGCCGTTCCACGACAACAAGGTGTGGGTGAGGAAGGCGGGGTGAAACTCCGCTGTCATCCCGGCGAATGCCGGGATCCATACACGCTGTCGAGATAAGTGAGACGCCGTCGGCGTAGCTCTGCGATCCAACTACACCTTCGGAGGTTATGGATCCCGGCATTCGCCGGGATGACAGTTCACCGCGCATCCTCCAGAATCATATCCGACGCCTTTTCAGCGATCATGATCACCGGCGCATTCGTATTGCCCGACATCAGATCCGGCATGATCGACGCGTCGATCACCCGCAGCCCTTCAATGCCCCGCACCCGCAGTCGCTGATCCACCACCGCGCGCGCATCGCTGCCCATGCGGCAGGTCGAGGTCGGATGATAGACCGTGCTGCCGCGCTGGCGACAGTAAGCCAGCCACTGCTCGTCGGTGACGGTGCCCGGACCGGGCTCCACTTCCCTGGTGACAAATGGCTTCATCGCCGGTGCGTTAAGAATGTTGCGCAGGATCTTCAACCCTTCGACATTCGCGGTGCGATCCGTTTCCGTCGCCAGATAATTGATGCGAATGGCCGGTGGCACCGATGGATCGGCGCTCTTGATCCTGAGCGAGCCCCGGCTTTCCGGACGCAACTGGCACACCGATGCCGAATAACCCGAGAACGGATGCAGCTTCTCGCCCATCTTGTCCGTCGAGAAGGGCAGGAAGTGGATCTGGATATCCGGTGACGCCATGCGCGGATCGGTCTTGAAGAATGCGCCGGTGGTGCCTGCCGCGTAGGTCAACGGCCCCTTCCGGAGCGCGGCATATTGCAGGCCCATCATCACCTTGCGGACGGGATGATTGACGAAGTCATTGAGCGTGATCTTCTGCGGGCATTCCATCACCATGCGCACCTGCATGTGATCCTGCAGATCGGCGCCGACGCCGGGGGCATCGAGCAGCACATCGACGCCATGCTCCTTCAAAAGATCGACGGGACCGATCCCTGAAAGCTGCAGGAGCTGCGGTGAATTATAGGCGCCGCTGGACACCAGCACTTCCTTGCGCGCGAAGGCGGTCTTGACCTTGCCATGCTGCTTGAACTGCACGCCGATCGCACGCTTGCCTTCGAAGACGAGCCGCTGCGCCGGCGCATCGGTTTCCACGCGCAGATTGCCATGGCCGTTCTTCAGCGCCGGCCGCAGATAGGCGCGTGCTGTCGATGCGCGGCGCCCGCCTTTGGTCGTGGTCTGGAACCAGCCGGCGCCTTCCTGCGTCGCACCGTTGAAATCGTTGTTGATGGGAAGACCGGTCTGCGCCGCAGCGGCGATGAACGCCTCCGACAGCGGATCGGGGCAGCGTGAGTCCGACACCGGCAGCGGGCCTCCGACACCGTGATACTCGTCCGGTCCGCGCGTCTGGTTCTCGGCCTTCTTGAAGTAGGGCAGCACGTCATCGTAGCCCCAGCCGGCATTGCCGAGCTGGCGCCAGCGGTCGTAATCTTCGTGCTGGCCGCGCACATAGAGCAGGCCATTGATGGATGAGGAGCCACCGAGCACTTTTCCGCGCGGCTGAAACACCTTGCGGTCGTTCAGGCCGGGCTCCGGCTCGGTCTCATACATCCAGTTGACGGATTTTTCCTTGAACAGCTTGCCGTAGCCGAGCGGGACATGGATCCAGAGATTGCGATCCTGCGGGCCGGCCTCAAGCAGCAGCACCGAATGTTTGCCCGACGCCGACAGACGGTTGGCAAGCACGCATCCGGCCGAGCCGGCACCGACGATGACGTAATCAGCCTCGATGGCATCAGCCGGCGACCGTCGCGCCGACGCAGTTGAACCGCTCATGTTTCCCCCGAATGGTTTTCGCGAAGTGAAAACGGAAATCGCGGGGAAGGCAACAGGCGGACACGCGCAACATGGCCGGCATGCGCGTCACTCCCTCTCCCCGCATCTTGCGCGGGGAGAGGTCAAGAACGTCAGTTATATCGCGCGATCGCCAGTGCGCTGACATCCAGCTCCGGGGCCTTGCCGGCGAGCTGGTCGGACAGCACGCGGGCGGTGCCGCAGGCCATGGTCCAGCCGAGCGTGCCGTGGCCGGTGTTGAGATGGAGATTGCCGAACCTGGTCGGACCGACGATCGGCGGACCATCCGGCGTCATCGGCCGCAACCCGCTCCAGAAGGTCGACTGCGCGAGGTCGCCCGCCTTCGGGAACAGGTCCGTCAGAGACTTGTCGAGCGGCAGACGGCGCGGCGCGGTCGGCTGCGGCGTGTAATTGCCGACCTCAGCCGTACCGCCGACGCGGATGCGATCGCCGAGACGCGTAATCGCCACCTTGTAGCTCTCGTCCATCACCGTCGATTCCGGCGCCACCGTCGCATCGGTGATCGGCACTGTCAGCGAATAGCCCTTCACCGGATAGACCGGCGCATCGATGCCGAGCGGACGCAGCAGCAGTGGCGAGAAGCTGCCGAGCGCCATCACATACTGATCAGCCGAGAATACGCCCTTGTCCGTCGTCACCTGCGCGACGCGGCCAGCCGTGACATCGACCGACTTGATGGTCGTCTCATAGATGAACTTGACGCCAAGGCCGGCCGCAATCTTCTCCAGCGCCTGCGTGAACAGATGGCAATCGCCGGTCTCGTCATCGGGCAGACGCAAGCCGCCGACGAACAGATCCTGCACGCCGGCCAGACCCGGCTCGTATTGCACGCAGCCGGCGCGATCGAGCACCTGATAGGGCACGCCATACTGCTTGAGAATCTCGATATCGCTGCCGGCGCCATCGAGCTGTGCCTGCTTGCGGAACAGCTGCAGCGTGCCCTGGCTGCGCTCGTCATAGGCGATGCCGGTATCGGCGCGCAGCGCACGCAGCTGGTCGCGGCTGTATTCCGCGATGCCGACCATGCGCGACTTGTTGAGCGCGTAGCGCTCGCTGGTGCAGTTGCGCAGCATCTGCAACATCCAGCGCCACTGATACGGATCGGCCTGCGGACGCACCACAAGCGGGCCATACTTGTCCATGATCCAGCCGATCGCCTTTTTCGGCACGCCCGGCCCCGCCCAGGGCGAGGCATAACCCGGCGACACTTCACCGGCATTGCCGAAGCTGGTTTCCAGTGCCGGGCCGGGCTGACGGTCGATCACCGTCACCTCGAAACCCGCCTTGGCGAGATAGTAGGACGTGGTGACGCCGATCACGCCGGCGCCGAGAACGAGAACTTTCATAGTGCAGTCATCCCAGCACGACCGCGCCAGCGCGCGTCGATTTCCTCAGCATAGATACGTTCATAGCGGCGGCCGAGCGATGTCAGCATCTCGTAACCGATGGTGCCGGCTGCCGATGCGAGATCGTCGATCGACTGGTGGCCGCCAATGATTTCCACTTGCGAACCGCGTGCCAAAGCGCCTTCAGGCAGGTCGCTGCAATCGACGATCAGCGAGTCCATCGAGACCCGTCCTGCCACCGGCAGCCGTTTGCCGCGGAAATAGACCGCGCCGGCGTTGCCGAAGGCGCGTTGCAGCCCGTCGGCATAGCCAATCGCCAGGGTGGCGAGCCGTGTTGGCCGCGCCGTCTGCAGCGTCCAGCCATAGCCCACATGCGCACCGGCTTCGACATCGCGCACCTGCACCACCTGTGCAGTCAGCCGGACCACCGGCAGCATCGGATTGACGCCGCCAGGCAAGGGATTGATGCCGTAAAGCGCGGCACCCGGCCGCACAAGATCGTGGTGGAATGCGCCGCCGATGAAGATGCCGGACGAATTGGCGAGGGATCTGCGAATGCCCGGAAATTGCTGCGCCAGCGCGGCAAAAGTCTCACGCTGATACTCATTGGCGGGATGCGCCGTTTCATCGGCGCAGGCAAGGTGACTCATCACCAGCGCCACATCGATGCCGGCGAGCGGCGCATCGATAAATCGAGCCACTTCACGCGGCGTCATGCCGAGCCGCGACATGCCGCTATCGACCTGTACCACCGCAGCCAGCTTTCGCCCGCTCTCACGCGCCTGCTGCGACCAAGCCTGCGCCTGATCGAGCGAGTTTAGCACCGGCACGATGCCCGCCGCGGCGCAATCGCCCTCACCGCCGAGCGGCAGGCCGTTGAGCACATAGATCGTCACATCGCGCGGCAGATGGTGGCGGATATCGAGCGCCTCATCGAGATGGGCGACGAAGAAGGAGCGACAACCAGCCTGATACAGTGCCGGGGCGACGCGATCGGCGCCAAGCCCGTAGGCATCCGCCTTGACCACGCCGGCACAGGTGACACGCGGTCCGACCTTGCCGGCAAGCAGCCGGTAATTGCGCCCGATCCCCGCCAGATCGATGGTCAGCACCGCGCTGGCATGCTGCACCATGTCATTCACTTCCACACGCGCCAGCATGACCGCTACCTCCATTCGAGGACCAACGCGTCACTATCTCACCCCATTCGCGGCGCTTTACGGCGATTTGTGCCACTGATATGGTCTTGCACGCCGAGTTCCGGCGACTTTTGATGCAATATTAGTGAATTCCTGCGCCTTGAGGGAACATGACCCCCGACCTCGATTCCATCGACCGAAAGATCCTGCGTGAAGTGGTTCAGGACGCCCGCATCAGTCAGATGGCATTGGCCGAGAAGGTCGGCCTGTCGCCCACCGCCTGCACCCGGCGGCTGGGGGCGCTGGAAAAGAAGGGCATCGTCCGCGGCTATGCCGCCGAGGTCGATGCGGCGGAGCTCGGCTACATGATGACGGTGCATGTCCACATCACGCTGGACAGGCAGAGCGAAGACGCGCTTTCCGCCTTCGAGCGCGCCATCGCACAGTGCCCGGATGTGGTGTCCTGCTATCTGATGTCCGGCAATGACGACTATCTCGTCCATGTGCAGGCGCGCGACATGCAGGACTATGAGCGCATCCACAAACAGCACCTGTCGCGCATGCCGGGCGTTTCACGGCTGCATTCGAGCTTTGCGATGCGGACCGTCGTGAAGCGTGGCGTGTCACTATCGGCGCTGAAGGGGTGACCTAACCTCTCCCCGCTCTTCGCGGGGAGAAGGAAGCAAGCGCAGCCTAGTTCGGATGCAGCCCAGGCGCTTCCTGCCCGGTGCGCTCGACATATTCCGTATAGCCGCCACCATACTGATGGATGCCATCCGGCGTCAGTTCGAGCACGCGGTTCGATAGCGCGGCCAGAAAATGCCGGTCATGTGACACGAACAGCATGGTGCCCTCGAAATCCGCCAGCGCCTTGATCAGCATTTCCTTTGTGGCCATGTCGAGATGGTTGGTCGGCTCGTCGAGCACCAGGAAGTTCGGCGGATCGAATAGCATCTTCGCCATCACCAGACGCGCCTTCTCGCCACCTGACAGCACGCGGCAACGCTTCTCCACGTCGTCGCCGGAGAAGCCGAAGCAGCCGGCGAGCGCACGCAGCGTGCCCTGCCCCGCCTGCGGGAATGTGTCTTCGAGATTCTGGAAGATGGTGCGCTCGCCATCGAGCAGGTCCATCGCGTGCTGGGCGAAATAGCCCATCTTCACGCTGCCGCCGATGGTCACGCTGCCGGTGTCGGGCTCGGATGCACCGGCCACCAGCTTCAGCAGCGTCGACTTGCCGGCGCCATTGATGCCCATGATGGCCCAGCGTTCCTTGCGACGGACCATGAAGTCGAGCCCTTCATAGATCACCTTGCTGCCATAGGCCTTGTTGACGCCCTTCAGCGCAGCCACGTCTTCGCCCGAACGCGGTGCCGGCAGGAAGTCGAAAGCCACGGTCTCGCGGCGCTTCGGCGGCTCGACGCGCTCGATCTTGTCGAGCTTCTTGACGCGGCTCTGCACCTGCGCGGCATGCGAGGCGCGCGCCTTGAAGCGCTCGATGAACTTGATTTCCTTGGCGAGCATCGCCTGCTGGCGCTCGAACTGCGCCTGTTGCTGCTTCTCATTCATGGCGCGCTGCGCCTCGTAGAACTCGTAGTCGCCGGAATAGGAGTTCAGCGAGCCACCATCGATCTCCATGATCTTGGTGACGATGCGGTTCATGAATTCGCGGTCATGCGAGGTCATGAGCAGCGCGCCCTCATAACCCTTGAGGAAGCCTTCGAGCCAGATCAGGCTTTCGAGATCGAGATGGTTCGACGGTTCGTCGAGCAGCATCACATCCGGGCGCATCAGCAGAATGCGGGCCAGCGCCACGCGCATCTTCCAACCGCCCGAGAGCTTGCCGACATCGTCGTCCATCATTTCCTGCGAGAAGGACAGGCCATCCAGCACTTCGCGCGCACGGCCTTCCAGCGCGTAGCCATCAAGCTCCTCGAAACGCGCCTGCACCTCGCCATAGCGGCTGATGATCTCGTCCATCCTGTCGGCCTGATCCGGATCGCCCATCGCCGCTTCCAGCTCCTTCAGCTCGGCGGCGACGACGCTGACCGGGCCGGCGCCTTCCATCACTTCGGCCACCGCGCTGTGGCCGGACATCTCGCCGACATCCTGGCTGAAATAGCCGATGGTGACGCCGCGCTCGACCACCACCTGGCCCTCATCCGGCAGCTCGCGACCGGTGACCAGCCGGAACAGCGTGGTCTTGCCGGAGCCGTTGGGGCCGACAAGGCCGATCTTCTCGCCTTTCAGCAGCGCGCCGGCGGCTTCGATGAAGACGATCTGATGACCGTTCTGCTTGCTGATATTGTCGAGGCGGATCATGGGCAGGCGAACTCGCGGGGCAAATGGAAGGCCTCGCAATAAGGCATCGGGCCAGCCCGCGAAAGGATATTTTGCGCTGCAAAAGCCGATCAGGCGGCTATGCTGCGCCGGTAGATCCGGAACTTGGGGCCTTCCATGACGCAGACCATTCAGCCGACACCCGCCACCGTGCATTGGGGCTATTTCGACGCCAAACAGGCCCCAATTGCCACCATCGAGCCCGGCGAAACGGTCGTCATGACCAGCGTCAGCGGCAACCAGGACCATCTCCCGACCGATCCCAGCATGACGCCGCGCCCCGAGCTGCTGGCCATTATCGATGCGGTGAAACCCGATCTCGGGCCGCATATCCTCACCGGCCCTGTGGCCGTGCGCGGCGCCGAACCGGGCGATGCGTTGCGCATCGAGATCAAGGACGTCCAGCTCGCCGATGACTGGGGCTACATGCTGTTCCGCCCCGGCATGGGCACCCTGCCCGACGACTTCGACTATTTCCGCCGCCTGCACATCGGGCTCGATCGCGCCAACAACATCGTCAGGACGCCATGGGGCATCACGCTGAAGGCGCAGCCCTTCTTCGGCGTGATGGGCACGGCGCCGAAACCAGAAGTCGGCCGCGCCTCATCGACCATGCCATCACATTTCGGCGGCAATATCGACAACAAGGAGCTTGGCGCCGGCAGCGTTCTGTATCTGCCGGTCTGGACTGCGGGCGGGCTGTTCTCCTGCGGCGACGGCCATGCCGTGCAGGGCGACGGCGAAGTCTGCGTGACGGCGGTCGAGACCGGCCTCACCGGCACCTTCAAGATCGACCTCGTCAAGAACGCGCAGCTCGAGGCGCCCTATGCCGAGACGAAGGACCATTTGATCACCATGGCCTTCGATTCCGATCTCGATGAAGCCGCGCGCATCGCGCTGCGCCGCATGATCGCCATGGTGGCCGCACGCACGACGCTTTCTAGCGAGGACGCCTACATGCTCTGCAGCCTCGCGGCGGACGTTCGTGTCACGCAGCTCGTCAATCTGGAAAAGGGCATCCATGTGATGATGCCGCACGAGGTGATCGCGCAAGCCGGACGTTGACAGCCCGGCTCCGAAACATTCTTCGCAGATCCGGGGAACGACGGCCGATCAGTCGCGTTATGCGCGCGACTGATCTCTGGCGAATGTCCAATGTCCTGGTTGTTGTATCTCCCCACCCGCGAACTCGCTGACGCGCTGCAGACGCAGCACACCGAGAACACCAATGTCGTAATCGACGTCAGCGGCAACTGGGACGCTCCCCGCTTGCCTGCGGACAGCGCGCCGCTGCAACCGGTGGCGTTTCATGGCGAGGAGCCGGCCTATGGATAGTCTTGCCCCCGACATCGCCGCAACGCCACGCACGAGCCTGCAGACCTGGCTCGATCCGTTGGTGACGGAATGTGCCTGCGGCTGGCATGGCCCGAAGCTGCGCTTGATCCCCGTGCAGGACTCGCAGCGGCGTCTTTGTCCGGAATGTCTGATGGATGTCGCGCCGCGCTAGCGATTGCGCCGCTGCCCCGCCAGCCACCGGTTATTTTCGGCAAGCGTTTTCAAGGCAAGCGCGACTTGTCGCAACTCGTTGCGTTCGGGGCCCGGCGGCAAGGCGCGTGCCTTGCGCAAGGCGATGCGGGCGAGATCTTGAAGTTCCTCTGCGATGCGTTGGGTCATGCGGTACCGACGCTTCAAACGGGAACTCGGACGCCCGTGCGGAACAGCTATTCACGCGGAACCCGGCAGGAACTTTCGGGAACTCGGTAACATCACACGTACGTCAGACGTGGAACCGCTCCGCTCACTTGCGGATCATCGGAACGCCCTTGGTCGTAAAGCGCTGCGTCTTGCCCCCACCGGGGCGAACCGGACGCTTGGTGCCCGCAGCCTTACCCGTTCCCGGCGGCTGATGCGCCGGCACGAGTTGTTCAGGTCGCGGCCCGATCAGATCGGCGCGTCCCATCGCCCGCAATGCATCGCGCAGGATCGGCCAGTTGTCCGGGTCGTGATAGCGCAGGAACGCCTTGTGCAGACGTCGCTGCCGCAGACCCTTGATCGCCTCGACCGGTTCGCTCGCGCCGTGACGCACGCCGCGCAGCGGATTGACGCCGGTGTGATACATGGCCGTTGCGGTGGCCATCGGTGACGGCAGGAAGGTCTGGACCTGATCGGCGCGGTAGCGGTTCTTCTTCAGCCACAGCGCGAGATTCATCATGTCCTCATCCGTCGTGCCCGGATGCGCCGCGATGAAATACGGAATCAGGAAGTACTTCTTGCCGGCCTTCTGGACGGCGGCGTCGAACATCTTCTTGAATCGGTTATAGGTGCCGATGCCCGGCTTCATCATCTTGTCGAGCGGTCCGCGCTCGGTATGCTCCGGCGCGATCTTCAGATAGCCGCCGACATGATGGGTGACGAGCTCCTCGACATATTTCGGGCTCTGCACCGCCAGATCGTAACGCACCCCCGAGGCGACCATCACCTTCTTGATGCCCTTGGTCTCGCGCACCTTGCGATACAGGCTGATCAGGTCGTCATGCGAGGTGTTGAGATTCGGACAGATGTCCGGAAACACGCAGGACGGCAGCCGGCAGGCCTTCTCGACCTTCGGATCCTTGCACGCCATCCGATACATGTTCGCAGTCGGCCCGCCGATATCCGAGATCACGCCCGTAAAGCCCGGCGTCTTGTCGCGGATCTTTTCGATCTCCTGCAGGATCGATTTTTCCGAACGGTTCTGGATGATGCGGCCTTCATGCTCGGTGATCGAGCAGAAGGTGCAGCCACCGAAGCAGCCGCGCATGATGGTCACCGAGAACTTGATCATGTCCCAGGCGGGGATCTTCTGGTCGCCATAGGACGGATGCGGCGCGCGCGCATAGGGCAGATCATAGACCGCATCCATCTCGTCCGATGTCAGCGGGATCGGCGGCGGATTGAGCCAGAGATCGCGGTCGCCATGCTTCTGCACCAGCGCGCGCGCATTGCCGGGATTGGCCTCACGATGCAGCACGCGCGAGGCGCGCGCATAGGCTTCCTTGTCCTGCTCGACCTGCTCGCAGGACGGCAGCCGCACCACCGTGTCGCCGCTCTGGCGTGACGCACCTTCATCGGCGGAATCGAGATCATCCGCCGGCAGTTCGGTGTAGTTCTCGGGCACGCGGCGGAACAGCGCGACGCCGCGGATGTCGTCGAGATCGCGCGGCGATTCGCCGTCGGCGAGACGATGCGCGACCTCGACCACGGCGCGCTCGGCATTGCCGTACAGCAAGAGATCGGCCTTGGCGTCGGCGAGGATCGAGCGGCGCACCTTCTCCGACCAGTAATCGTAATGCGCGATGCGGCGGAGCGAGGCCTCGATGCCGCCGAGGATGATCGGCACATCCTTGAACGCCTCGCGGCAGCGCTGCGCATAGACCACGGTGCAGCGGTCCGGCCGCTTGCCGCCTTCGCCGCCCGGCGTATAGGCGTCGTCGCTGCGGATGCGGCGATCCGCGGTGTAGCGGTTCACCATCGAATCCATATTGCCGCCGGTGACGCCGAAGAACACCAATGGCCGGCCCAGCGCCTTGAACGGCTCGGCCGAATGCCAGTCCGGCTGCGAGATGATGCCGACGCGGAATCCCTGCGCTTCCAGCAGGCGGCCGATGATGGCCATGCCGAACGAGGGATGGTCCACATAGGCGTCGCCGGTGACCAGCACGATGTCGCAGGCATCCCAGCCGAGTTCGTCCATCTCGGCGCGGCTCATGGGCAGGAATGGCGCTGGCTTGCGCAGCAGCGTCTGGCCCGACCAGGCCATCAGGGGTTTTTCGGCGACAGCGAGGTTGTTCATGCGCCGTGCAATAAGGTGCCGCGGCCGAAATTTCAACGGTGGCGCAGTATTTTAGCCAAAAAGGAACCGGCGGAGGCGCAACGATGATGGAACACGATGCGCTGGCGGTACCCGGCGCCCTCAGATCAGATGCAGCGCGACGACACTCAGGCATCCCAGCGCGATCAGCGACAGCGTGCCGGCCGCGAGCACGCGGCCACCCGCAGTCATCACCGCGCGCAGATCGACCGACAGTCCGAGCGCTGCCATCGACAATACTGTCAGCACGGTCGATGCCGTCTGCAACGGTCCGAGCGTTGCCGCGGGAATGAGGTCAAACGAATGCAGTCCCATCATCAGCAGAAAACCGATGATGAACCACGGCAGCATGTCGCGCAGTGCCGGGCGCCTGCCGTTGATCCGTCCGCTCCGCAAGCCCAGCAGGATCACCACGGGACCGAGCATCAACACGCGCATCAGCTTGACGACCGTACCGATCTGAACGCTCGCCGCGCCGATCGTATGCGTCGCGGCCAGAACCTGGGGCACCGCGTAGACGGTGAGGCCGGCTGCAACGCCATATTGCCACTGGTTCAGGCCCAGCACCGTGACGCAGAGCGGCAACAGCAGCACCACGAGGATGCCAAGCGCTGCGGTGAACGAGATCGACGAGGCCACATCCTCCGGCCGCGCATCGATCACCGGCGCGGCTGCCACGATCGCCGAATTGCCACAGATCGAATTGCCGCAGGCCACCAGTGTCGCGAGCTTGTCGGGCAGGCCGAGCAGGCGCGACAGCGTGTAGCTGATCACCAGCGACAGCAGCACAACGAGGGCGACGACCGCGATCATCCGCCCACCCGCCTGTTCGATGGTGCGAAAGCTGATGGAGGCGCCGAGCAGCACGATGGCCAGTTCCAGCAGGCTCTTCGAGGCGAAATGCACGCCTGCGCGCGCCCTGGGATGAAGGCCGAAGCCGGTATGCAGCGTCGTACCGAGCAGGATCGCAACCACCAGCGCATCGACGAAAGGATTGCCGAGCACATGGACCTCGAGACGCTCGACACCCCACGCCACGAGCGTGACAAGGGCGGCAAGGGCCAGACCGGGGCCAAGATCGACGATGCGTCTTATGGAGGACATGCTTCCCTCAACGTGCTTGAGAGAAGAATATTCTTCCTGTTAATCCCAATCTATCGCATAAACTTTGTCAATCTGTTCGATTTTTCAGGACAACCATGACCCTGGATCAACTCGCAGCCTTTGTCGCCGTGGCGGAACGTCAGCACCTGACGCGGGCTGCGAGTGCGCTGAACTTGTCGTCCTCGGCCGTCAGCTCGGCGATCAAGGCGCTGGAGACCATGCATGGCGTCGCGCTGTTTCATCGCGTCGGCCGCGGCATCGAGCTGACATCGGCGGGCCGGCGCTTCCTGCCGGAAGCCCGCGACATGCTGGCCCGCGCGCACGGCATCGAACATCTGCTTGACGAACTCGCCGGAATCGAGCGCGGCGTGATCGAATTGCAGGCCAGCCAGACCATTGCAAATTACTGGCTGCCGCCCCGCCTGATGCACTTTCACGCGCAATATCCCGGCATCGAGATCAAGCTTCAGCTCGGCAACACGACCACCGTCACCGAGGCCGTGATATCCGGCGCCGCAGAGCTCGGCTTTATCGAAGGCACCATCCGTGAGCCGGCGCTGGCGACGCGGCAGGTGGCGTCCGACCGCCTCATGATCGTGGTTTCGGCCGCCCAGGATCATGCCCGCGCCAGCGCCGATGACCTCCTGTCCCTGTCCTGGGTGATGCGCGAGCCCGGCTCCGGCACGCGCTCGGCCTTCGAAGCGGCGCTGCGCGCGCACGACATCGATCCCGCCCGGCTCGATGTCGTCATGACCCTGCCATCCAATGAAGCGGTGCTGTCCGCGGTGCGCACCAGCAGCGCCGCAACGGCCTTGTCCGAGGCGGTCGTGACGCCATGGCTACGCAATGGCGACTTGCATGCATTGCCATTCACCCTGGACCTCCGTGCCTTCACGCTCCTGCGTCACAAGGAGCGCCCGCTCTCCGCGGTTGCGCGCGCCTTCGAGACCTATTGCCGGTCTTTCCCGGACTAGCGGGATTTATCCAGGGCCTTACCCGGCCAGCGGAACCTCTCGCCCCATTCGCCGTTCTCGAAGGTTGAGAATGTGCAAGATTGTAATGTGATGGCCTGGTCCGATCGTTTTTCCGACCCAATTCAGATCCCGAACGGCGATTGGATCGAGACGCTCCGCGACGCCGGCGCCTATATCGCCCGGCTCCCCAATTGCGAATACAAGACCGACGCGTGGCGCACCGCAACGCATCTGCTGATCGAAGCCGCCGAAGGCGCAGTCTCGATCGAGCTCGCGCGCTTCGCGATCCTCCAGGCTTTCGCCGTCGAAAGGGAGAAGGAAGCGCTCGCGGTTTGAACGCATTTCCGGCTTCCAGTTAAACTTCCAAAGGCGTCCATACCCGTTTCCGCAAACACGAAGGGCCGGAGCTGAGCATTTTGAATGGCTTGGGAGGACTGGCGGAGAGGGGGGGATTCGAACCCCCGATGGGCTTGCACCCATGCCGCATTTCGAGTGCGGTACAATCAACCACTCTGCCACCTCTCCTTGGTGCCGTGTTCCGACGGTCGCCCGCCGGGTGGTTGGCGGTGTTCTAGGCGAGGACGGCGGGACAGACAAGCGCCGGATGAGGAAATTCCGCTGCCAGCCCACCGTGACGCGGCGGAAATCAGCCCGGCACAGGCCTCCGGCGCCCGGGTGACGGCGCCCGAATGAACTCTGGGCGCCAAAAGCCGGTCTGCGACCAGGGCCAGTCGAGACGAAACCGCGCGATTCGCGGATGCCCAACCAGGCGCGCGTGTCTGCCGCCGGGCGATCGGCGCCTGCTCGAACGCCGTCCGCGCGGGCTCGTCCTGCCTGCGCGGACGAAGCCGCTTCGGCGCGGCGAAGGCCCGCAGATCCACTTGGCTGCTTGGGGACTGAAAACGCCATGGCCGGAACAGACCCGGCCATGGCGGAGTGACATGCAATACATGGCGACAGCGAGGGGAGGTCTGATCCGCCCCCTCCCCGCCAGGGCTCAATCCTTGCCCTTCTTCGCCTTCTTGTCGTCCTTCTCGTCCTTGTCCTTCTTCGCGTCGCGCTTGCGGTTGGTGAAGCGGGCATTGCCGAGGCCGGTGCCGATGGTGAGGACGCCCCAGCGGGCGAAATCCTGCATGAACGGGACTTCGCTCAGTCCCTGCGCGACGCCGTCATTGTGCATCAGCACCGCGGTGTCGTGATCGCCGATGCTCGGGATGCCTTCGGCGATCAGCGCCGGCAGGTTGAACTTGCTGCTCTCCCAGTTGCCCGGCAGGTTCTGCGCGCCCTTTTCGATGGTGCCGTCTTCATTGATGACACCCGGGCAGGAGATGCCGATGAAGGGGGCCAGCTTGAAGCCCTCCTTCTCGGCCGCCTTGATCAGGTCCTGCAGCATCTTGACCAGCCGCTTCACCGCGCCTTCGCGGGTCGGCTCGTCATCGGCATGTTTCCAGAGATCGGATTTCCACACCTCGGCCTTGGACAGATCCTTCGACTTCTTCCAGTTGGTCTCCACCACGCCGCAGCGGATATTGGAGCCGCCTATATCGACGGCCAGGATGCTGTCATAGCCCTCGAAGATCCATGACGGCGCCAGGTGCAGGCAGCCGATCAGCCCGGCCTCGTCGGGATGATACTGGATCGGAATCAGGTCGACCTTGATGCCTTCGGATTTCAGGATGATATCGGTGCGCGCGATCGCGAGTTCGCCGACCCGGCTCTGGCGGAAACCGCCGCCGACCACGATGCATTCGGTGTCTTCCCACACCTTGTTCTTGAAGAAACGCTGGATCACATAGGCGAATTCCTGCGCGAATTCCTCGATGGCGCCGTGCACCAGCGCCGCCGCCTTGACGTCGTCGCCGGTCAGGATCTCGTCGAGCTCGCTCTTGCCGATCTCCTTGACCGCCTTCTTGCCGAGCGGATCCTCGCCGTTCTTCTTCAGCGGCTTGCGCAGGTCCTCGACGATCTTCTGGAACGCGCCCTTGCTGGCGCGATCGCCGAGAAATCCGTCGCCGTCCTTGATCTCGATATTGAATGTATCCACGTCCACCGATGGGAGACGCTTGGCACCGTGAACGCCGATGCCGATGGGTGTCGTTACTGCTTCGTCAGCCATGTTGCCCCTGAACGCGTGAACCGACCGACAACGCCGATGGAACCGAAAGGTTGCACGCGCGAAGGACCGCCCGGCCCGGAGGCCACCATGTCGCAGGTGCCCCCGCAGCGTCTTGATCGCCGAGCACCAGGCTCAGGATTCGGCTGCTGCCAATGCACGCAATTCGTCGCGGGCGCGCTGCAGCTGCAGCTCCATGCGGTGGCGCTCGATCGCCAGGGCGACAGTCAGGGTAATGGCCGAGATGGCTTCGAGATCATGCGGTCGGGGCGAACGCGGCGCATCGTAATAGACGGCGAAGGTGCCGCTGATAACGCCGTCCATCCCCTTGATGGGCGTCGACCAGCAAGCCCGCAGACCATGCGCCGCCGCCAGCTCGCGATAATCGACCCAGAGGGGATCGGTGTCGATATCGGCCACATAAACCGGTGTGCCGCGATAGGCCGAGGTGCCGCACGACCCGACACCCTCCCCGACGCGCTCACCATCGATCGCCTTGTTATAGGCGGCGGGCAGACTGGGCGCCGCCAGATGGCGGAGATAGCGATGGTCGTCGGAGACGGCAAGAATGGACGCCATCATGGCATGGCCCGATGAAGCCTCGACGCTCAGCAACAGCTCCTGCAACACATCCGTCAGCGGACTACCGGCAGCGATCTGCATCAGCACATGACGTTCGCGGGCAATATGCTCGCGCAGCGATGGCCCGCTGCTCCGTCGCAACAATTCCGTACCGGGAATATCGAGCTTCATAGAAATCTCGCCAGTCGCTCACCCATCCCTGGATGACTTACAAGCGGCATTCGCGCGGCTCATCGTCGTCGCATCTTATTGAACGATAATGACAAGCGCAGGCAATAGTTTCTGCGGTCATCCGCATAAAGTGCGATAATTCAGATAGACAATCTGTGCACGATACACGCTTGGTAAGCAGACACCGAGATTGGCATGCAGACGGTGTCGATGCGGCGAATGCGCAGGTCGCCACGCGCAGCGACCGCAGATTGGAAGCAATTCCAAGCATTCCTGGAGGCTTTCACAAAGCCGCATCCCGTAGCGGGCGCGATAGTGCAACAGCCATCTCACATCGCCGCCACCGCGACGGCAAACCAGGACAGCCCCCATGCACCGGCTTCAGGCTGCACGCCGTGAGCATCTGGCGATCGAACGCGATCGCAACGCTTATCTGGCTTCGATCTGCGAGACCGAAGCGCGCTTCATGACGCTGAGCGAGCGCGAACGGCAGGTGTTGCAGCATGTCGTCTCCGGCCACGCGAACAAGCAGATCGCCAGCGCACTCGGCATCGCCGAGGTCACCGTCAAGCTTCACCGCGGTGCGATGATGCGGAAGATGTCGGCTGCAAGCCTGGTCGATCTCGTGCGCATGTGGGATGCCATGGTGCGCTTCGTCGACTGATCGCCGTCATATCCCCGGCAACCCAGTCTCGGCGGCGGCGGCCACCACCGCGCCGGAGCGCACCAGCGCCAGCGCCTTCTCGATATCTGTATGGAAATAGCGGTCGTCATCGAGATGGGCGACATCGGCGCGGAGGCGCTTTCGCACGGCCTCGAGGGGATCGCTGGAGGTGAGCGGCGCGTGGAAGTCGCAGCCTTGCGCTGCGGCCAGCAATTCAATGGCAATGACGGCCATCGCATTGTCCACCATCGGCACCAGACGCCGCGCGCCATGCGCAGCCATGGAGACATGGTCTTCCTGGTTGGCCGAGGTCGGGATCGAATCGACGCTGGCGGGATAGGCGCGCTGCTTGTTCTCGGAGACCAGGGCCGCCGCGGTCACCTGTGCGATCATGAAGCCGGAATTCAGCCCCGGCCGCGGGGTGAGGAAGGCCGGCACGCCGGACAGCGCGGGATCGACCAGCATGGCGATGCGCCGCTCGGAGATCGAGCCGATCTCGCACACCGCCAGCGCGATCATGTCGGCCGCGAACGCCACCGGCGCCGCGTGAAAATTGCCGCCGGACATCGCGAGGTCCTCATCCGGGAAAATCAGCGGATTGTCGGACACGCCATTGGCTTCGGTGAGCAGCGTCGCCGCTGCCTGGCGCAACACGTCGAGCGCCGCGCCCATCACCTGCGGCTGGCAGCGCAGGCAATAGGGGTCTTGCACGCGCACGTCCCCGAGCCGATGAGATTCGCGGATGGCGCTCCCGGCCATCAGGGACTGCAGCGCCGAGGCCACCGCCATCTGGCCGTCATGTTTGCGCAATTGATGGATGCGGGCATCGAATGGTGTATCGGAGCCGCGCGCGGCATCGGTGGACAACGCACCCGACACCAACGCATTCCTGAACAGCACCTCCGCCTCGAACAGGCCGGCCAGCGCGCAGGCCGTCGAGAACTGCGTGCCGTTGAGCAGCGCGAGGCCTTCCTTGGGACCGAGTTCGATCGGCGCGAGACCGGCGGATGCCAGCGCCTCGACGGCGGGAAGGCGCGTATTGTTGGCAAAGGCTTCGCCGACGCCGATCATCACCGACGTCATATGCGCGAGCGGCGCGAGATCGCCGGAGGCACCGACCGAGCCCTGCGACGGCACAACGGGAATGATGTCGTGCGTAAGCATCGCTTCGAGCAGCTGGATCGTTTCCAGCCGCACGCCGGAAAAGCCCTGCGCCAATGAGGCGATCTTCAGCGCCATCATCAGCCGCGTGATCACCGGCGACAGCGGCTCGCCGATGCCGGCGCAATGCGACAGCACGATATTCCTCTGCAGCGCGACCAGATCCTCGGCCGCGATGCCGACGCTGGCGAGCTTCCCGAAGCCGGTATTGATGCCATAGACCGGCTCGCCCCGCGCCACGATCCGCGCCACCGCATCGGCGCTGGCCTGGATGCGCGGATGATGTTGCGCATCGAGCTTCGGCGCAGCGCCGCGATAGATCGCGCGCCAGTCGCCTAAGGACATCGCGCCGGGTTCGAAATGGCTGGTCATGGCGGGGCTCCTCATTTGTCTAGGCATATTAGACAGAATGCAGCCTTGTCGTCATTCACGACTTCGCGCTGCTCTGGAGACTTTCGAGCAACAATTGTGCCGGCAGACTAAGCCCCTTGTTTCGCACCGCGATGACGAATTGCCGCTGCGCCCAGTCATTGCTCAGCGGGACCACTTTCAGCCCCAGCGTCTGCTGGATCGCGGATGCCTCTTCCTGCGGCACGATGGCGACGGCGAGCTGTGCCGCGACCACGCGATAGGCGGCATCCACCGTGGAAACCTGGATGCGGTAGCGCATCTGCTTGCCGGCCGCCGCGGCCGCGCTCCGCTGTGTCGCCTGCATGATGCTGCGGGCGACGATGTCGACATGCTCGTAGTCGACGGTTTCTTCAAACGACACCGAGTCACGCGATGCCAGCGCATGATCCGGATGCACCACCACTGCAAGACGATCGCGATGATAAGGATGTGTCGTCAGCCCGCGCAGATCGACGGCATCCCAGCACACGCCGATATCCGCGCGGCCTTCCTCGACACCGCGCACGACCTCCCAGATCTCGCGCTCTTCGAGGCTGACGCGTACATCGCGATATTTTTTCGCAAACGCGCTCACATCCTCCGGCAGCACCTGCGCCACCGCGGACTTGCTAGCGAACACCCGCACATGCCCCTGCACGCCATCGGCAAACGCACCGAGTTCGGCCTGCATGCGATCGAGCAATTGCAGACTCTCGCGCGCATAGCGCCACAGCACCTCGCCGGCCGCCGTCACCGTGACGCCGCGGCGACCGCGCTCCAGCAATTGCACACCGGCCTCGTCTTCCATCTGGCTGATGCGCTTCGACACCGCGGACGGGACGATGGCCTCGCGCTTGGCGGCGGAGGCGATGTTGCGCTCCTCGCAAACGGCGATGAACAGGCGGAGGGAGACAGGGTCGAAGCTGCGCATCCTGCCATCTTAGATGGGAATGCCTCAGGTGAAAATTGACCATTTCAGAGATGGCTGCGACAGGCGTATTGCCACAAGCCATCGCAAGACTGCCGCCGTGTTGCCGCAAGAAAACACGCGAGAACGAGGGAATTCCATGCGCATTGTCGAAGTCCGGGAGCGCACCGCTCCGATCGCCTCCCCCATCGCTAACGCCTTCATCGACTTCAGCAAAATGACGCTGAGCCTGGTCGCCGTGGTCACCGACGTGATCCGCGACGGCAAGCCGGTGATCGGCTACGGCTTCAATTCCAACGGCCGCTACGGCCAGGGTGGCCTGATCCGCGAACGTTTCGCGCCGCGCATCCTCGAAGCCAAGCCGGACGACCTCATTGATTCCACTGGCGAAAACATCGACCCGCACAAGGTGTGGGCGACCATGTTCACCAATGAAAAGCCCGGCGGTCACGGCGAGCGCTCGGTGGCCATCGGCACCATCGACATGGCCGTCTGGGACGCCGTCGCCAAGATCGCGAACAAGCCGCTTTTTCGTTTGTTGTCAGAGCGTTACGGCACCGTAGCGAACCCCAAAGTGTTCGTCTATGCCGCCGGCGGCTACTATTATCCGGGCAAGGGCCTCGAAGGCTTGGCCTCTGAAATGAAAGGCTATTTGGACCGCGGCTACAATGTCGTGAAGATGAAGATCGGCGGCGCTCCGCTGGCCGACGATCTCAAGCGCATCGAGCACGTGCTGAAACTCTTGCCCTCGGGCTGCCAGCTGGCCGTGGATGCGAATGGCCGTTTCGATCTCACGACCGCGGTCGACTACGCCAAGGCTTTGAGAGAATACGATCTTTTCTGGTACGAGGAAGCCGGCGACCCGCTCGATTACGAGCTGCAGGAAAAGCTCGCCGAGCATTATCCGAAGCCGATGGCGACCGGTGAAAACCTGTTCTCCATGCAGGACGCCCGCAACCTGATCCGCTACGGCGGCATGCGGAAGGACCGCGACTGGCTGCAATTCGACTGCGCCCTGTCCTATGGCCTGGTCGAATATCTCAGGACCTTGGAAATGCTGAAGAATTACGGCTGGTCCTGGACCCGCTGCATCCCCCATGGCGGCCACCAGATGTCGCTGAACATCGCAGCCGGCCTCGGCCTCGGCGGCAATGAGTCGTATCCCGACCTGTTCCAGCCCTATGGCGGCTTCCCGGATGGCGTGAAGGTCGAGAACGGCCACATCGTGATGCCGGAACTGCCGGGCATCGGTTTCGAGGGCAAGTCGGACCTGATCAAGGAAATGCGCAGCCTCGCATCGTAGGCTTTGAGCGAGTCAAATGCAGGCCAAATGCCTGTTTTTGGCTCGCTTTTCCTTGACTCCCCGTCCTCCCCCTCTATAAAGCACCCTTCGGCGCAAGCTTTGTCTCGCGCCGATTGTTTTTGCGTGGGGCCGCAACGTCGGCCAGAAAACGCAAAAACTTCAAACCCTTATCGACTGAACAAAAAGCCGTCCCGGAGCGATTGTTTGTCGCTTGATCCGAGGACGGGATCGAACACGAAGGATTAGAACGATGTTCGCAGTCATCAAAACCGGCGGCCGGCAGTACCGCGTTGTTCCGGATGATGTACTTGAGATTGGCAAGATCGCTGGCGAAGCCGGCACGATCGTGCAGCTTGGTGAAGTGCTCGTGCTCGGCGGCGATACGCCTGTGCTCGGCGTGCCGACCGTTGCTGGCGCCAGCGTTGCGGTTGAAATTCTCGACCACAAGCGCGGCCCCAAGGTCATCGCTTTCAAGAAGCGCCGCCGCAAGCACTCGAAGCGCAAGCGTGGTTATCGTGACGAGCTGACCCTCGTCCGCATCAGCGAGATCCTCGCCGATGGCAAGTCGCCGACCAAGGGCCCGCGCCCGAAGAAGGCTGCTGCTCCGAAGGCCGCTCCGGCCGAAGCGGCTGAGTAAATAGAATCGCTGCAGCAGCGGAATTATCCGCTGCGCAAATTTGAAAATCCGTGAGACAATTCCCGCGAGGAATTGATCTTTGACAAGATCGAGATCGGAGACGAGCTATGGCTCATAAAAAAGCAGGCGGTTCATCGCGCAACGGCCGCGATTCAGCTGGCAAGCGTCTTGGCGTCAAGGCGTTCGGCGGCGAGCGCGTGATTCCCGGCAACATCATTGCGCGTCAGCGCGGCACCACCTGGCACCCCGGCCTTAATGTCGGCATGGGCACGGATCATACCCTGTTCGCCAAGGTCGAAGGTCGCGTGGAGTTTAAAGCCAAAGCCAACGGTCGCACCTTCGTGTCGGTACTCCCGATCACCCAGGCCGCGGCCGAATAAACGGTGGACACTCACATGGAGTCCGCCGGGTCCTGTTGAACCGGCGGAGCGCCAGAATTGGGCTCCAGAGGGGAGGCGGGAAACCGGCCTCCCCTTTTCGTTTGGTGCGTCGCTTCGGGGCGCATTGCAGGAGCCGACAATGCTGCAGGATATTCCAACACCCCGCCTGAGCGAGAGCAGACCCGCTGTTCTGCAAACGCAGCGCCTGACCTTGCGCAAGCCCGTGATGGCCGATGCCATCGCGGTGACCGAACTTGCGAACGACCGCCGCATTGCCGAGAACACCCGCCGGCTGCCGCATCCCTATTCGCAGAATGATGCGGAACAGTTCGTCGGCTCATTGCATGATGAAGCGGCCACCGACGCGGTGTTCCTGATCGAGCTCGATTATCGCCCCATCGGCATGGTCGGCATCGACTGGCGCGAACCGGAACTGCCGGAGCTTGGCTACTGGCTGGGCGTCGCGCACTGGGGCCGCGGTTACGCCACCGAAGCCGTGCGGGCGGCGATCGACTACACGTTCGAGGAATTCGCCATCGATCAGCTGATCGCAGGCGCGCGCGTGGCGAACCCGGCGTCGCGCAACATTCTCGAAAAGTGCGGCTTCCAGTGGACAGGCGTGCAGCTGCATCGCTTCGAGGCGATCGGATCGTCGACGCCGGTGGATTGCTTCAAGCTGTCCCGCGGCGTGTGGAGCTCGCTGAAGAACTGGGCGAGCTCGACGCGGAGATGATCTTTCCCCTCTCCCGCAAGCGGGAGAGGGGAAGAGCACTACACCGCCGGCGGGACTTCGTCGGCGATTTTCCCCAAACGCTGCTCGCGCAGGAAAATATAGAGCCCCGCAGCGATGATGATCGTCGCACCGATCAGCGTGGCCGGTGCCGGCAGCTCATCGAAGATCAGCCAGCCGAAGATCACCGCCCAGATGATCATCGTATATTGATACGGCACCACCACACTCGCCGGCGCCAGTTTCAGCGAGCGATTCACGCACATCAGCGCGCCGATCGACACCACGCCGGCCAGGAAGAACAGGCCGAGATCACCAAAGCCCGGCGTCACCCAGCCGAATGTGGTCAGCACCGCGCCGAACGTAAAGGTGCCGACGAATTGCGACGTCGCCAGCACCACATCCGGCGCCGAGCGCAGCGACCGCGTGATCAGCATCAGCGCCGCAAAGGAGAGACTGCCGCCCAGCGCAATCAGTGCCGGCCAGGTCACCATCTGCGCCGACGGTTTCAGCGCGATGATCACACCCACGAAGCCGACAAACACCGCGCTCCAGCGCCGCCACCCGACAGATTCGCGCAAGAAGATCGCCGAGCCCGCGGTGACGAAGATCGGACAGGCCAGATAATAGGTAATGACGTCAGCCAGCGGCAGATAACCCGCCGCCCAGAAGAAGGCCGCAACCTCCAGCGTCGACAGCACCACGCGCAGCACCTGCAGCCCCGGTCGGTCCAGCGTGAGAAAATCCCCGCGATGCCGCCAGATCATGGGCGCCAGCAGGGTCAGGGCCGCGATGGCGCGCAGGAACATCAATTGCCCGACCGAATAGGTCGAAACCAGATATTTGCCGATGGCGTCGCCGCAGGAGAACATGGCGATCCCCGCAAGCATCAGGCCGATACCCGCAATCTGGGCGGCGCGATTGTCCGCCGCGGTCGAAATGGTCGCAAACATGCCCATATGCGCCTGTAGGGAAGCGGCTGCGCAGGTCGTGCAGCACGACATTGGTTAACAGCAATCCATTGTCCTTTAGGACGCGATTGAAACCGCAGCAAGGCAGCCTTGCTCGCGGCGATGAGTTGTTGCCGCAAACAGCCCCCTGCGATACGGATACGCCATGAAATTCCTCGATGAAGCCAAGGTTTACATTCGCTCCGGCGACGGTGGTAACGGCTGCGTGGCCTTCCGCCGCGAGAAGTATATTGAATTCGGTGGCCCCTCCGGCGGCAATGGCGGGCGCGGCGGCGACGTGATCGTGGAGGTCGTCGACGGCCTCAACACGCTGATCGACTATCGCTACCAGCAGCATTTCAAGGCGCCGAAGGGCGTCAATGGGATGGGCAAGGATCGCCACGGCGCCAATGGCTCCTCGATCACGCTGAAAGTGCCGGTCGGCACCCAGATCATCGACGAAGACAAAGAGACGCTGATCCACGATTTCACCAAGCTCGGCGAGACTTTCGTGCTGGCCGAAGGCGGCAATGGCGGTTTTGGTAACGCCCACTTCAAGTCCTCGACCAACCGCGCCCCGCGCAATGCCAATCCCGGCCAGCCCGGCCAGGAGCGCTGGATCTGGCTGCGGCTGAAACTGATCGCCGATGCCGGCCTGGTCGGCCTGCCCAATGCTGGCAAATCGACGTTCCTGTCGAAGGTCTCGGCGGCGCGGCCGAAGATCGCCGACTATCCCTTCACCACCCTGCATCCGCAGCTCGGCGTCGTGAACAGCGACGGCCGCGAATTCGTGCTGGCCGACATTCCCGGCCTGATCGAGGGCGCCCATGAAGGCGCCGGCCTCGGCGACAGATTCTTGGGCCACGTCGAGCGCTGCCGCGTGCTGCTGCATTTGATCGATGCCACCTGCGAACACGCGGGCAAGGCCTACAAGACCGTGCGCGGCGAGCTGGAAGCCTATGCCGGCGATCTCTCTGACAAGATCGAGATCGTGGCGCTCAACAAGATCGATGCGGTCGAGCCGGAAGAGTTGAAGAAGCAGAAGGAGCGCGTGAAGCGCGCGTCGAAGAAAACCCCGCTGCTGATCTCCGGCGCCACCGGCGACGGCGTGCCCGAAGCGCTGCGCGCGCTGGTCGAGGTGATCGGCGAAGCGCCGGTGTCCGACAAGGCGAAGTCTGCGGCTCAGGCCGAGCCATGGGCGCCCATCACCAGCTGATTTTGAACGCACGCCAAGACAACTGCATCACACGCCTGCCAAAGCCTCGCACCATGTCGCGCCCTGATCTCAAGAACTTTCGCCGGATCGTCGTCAAGGTCGGCTCGTCGCTGCTGATCGACCATGCGATCGGCGAGGTGCGCGCGGAATGGCTGGCGGCGCTGGCCGCCGATATCGCCAAGCTGCATGCGGACGGACGCGATGTGCTCGTGGTCTCCTCCGGCTCGATTGCGCTTGGCCGTCATCGCCTGAAGCTGCCGCGCGGTCTGCTGAAACTCGAAGAAAGCCAGGCCGCGGCCGCCGTCGGGCAGATCGCCCTCGCCCGCATCTGGTCCGAAGTGCTCGGCCATCACGGCATCGGCGCCGGCCAGATTCTCGTCACGCTGCAGGATACCGAGGAGCGCCGCCGCTATCTCAATGCGCGCTCGACCATCGGCAAGCTGCTGGAGTGGCGCGCGGTACCTGTCATCAACGAAAACGACACCGTAGCCACCAATGAGATTCGCTACGGCGACAATGATCGCCTCGCCGCACGCGTCGCGACGATGACGTCCGCGGACCTGCTCGTGCTGCTTTCGGATATCGACGGCCTGTACACCGCACCGCCCGGCGCCAATCCCGATGCGAAGCTCATTCCGGTGGTCGAGCACATCACGGCCGATATCGAGAGCATGGCGGGCGCTGCAGAGTCCGAGCTCTCGCGCGGTGGCATGTACACCAAGATCGAAGCCGGCAAGATCGCCACCACCGCCGGCACGCATATGATCATCGCCTCGGGCAAGATCGACCATCCGCTGCAGGCCATCGCCGATGGCGGACGCTGCACCTGGTTCTTGACGCCGGCGAATCCCGTCACGGCAAGAAAACGCTGGATCGCCGGTTCGCTGGAGCCGAAGGGCACGCTCACCATCGATGCAGGCGCCGTCGCCGCATTGCGCGCGGGCAAGAGCCTGTTGCCCGCCGGCGTGATCCGCGTCGATGGCGCGTTTTCGCGCGGCGACGCGGTGATCGTGCGCGATCCCGATGCGCATGAGATCGGACGTGGACTCGTTGCCTATGACGCCGAGCATGCGGAGAAGATCAAGGGACGCTCATCGCCGGACGCGATGAATATTCTCGGCATCACCGGCCGCGTCGAGATGATCCATCGCGACGATCTGGTGATCGGCGGTTCACGGAACTAACTTTCGTTTCATTACTTCCCAACGGTGACGCCTGGCGCAGCGCGGATTCCCGCCATCTTTGCGCCATGCGCGCGGTCTTGTCTGCGCGCGCATTCGATACTGACCGTTTGATCAGGGAGTCATTGCCATGAAACGTCTTTTGATCGTGCCGTTCCTGCTGCTCGCCACACCCGTGCTCGCGCAGCCGGGCAACACGCCCGCCAATCAGAACGCCTGCTCACGTGACGCATCGCGCTTCTGCCGCGCCAAGATGAATGATGGCGACATGGTCGTTCTGAGCTGCCTGAAGGAACATCGCAGCAAGCTCGGCAAGGCCTGCGCGAAGGTGCTCGCCGATAACGGACAGTAAGCTTCAGCTGCTGCCTGCCGGCGTCGAGGCGGGCAGCACTTCCGTCGCGGCACGGTCCGGCGTTTCTTCCTTCCAGCGCACCGAACCGAAGGGCCGCTCGAGCATGCGGCGCACGCGGACCGGATCGGGACCCAGATGGAAGCCGGCCGCCCGCAGATACAGCGCCCGTTCGGACTGCGTGGTGCGGTTGCGCTGGCGCAGGAAATCCAGCCAGGTGGGGCAGTGATAGCGCTCGGTCCAGAGTTCCGGATCGGAAATGTCACGCGCGATCGACCAGCCATAGGCACCATTGCGCTGCCGCGACAGCTGGACATCCTGCATCACGCCGTGAAAGGCGCGCGCCTGTTCCTGGTCGACGCGATATTCGATCTCCACCACCAGCGGCCCGCTGCGCGCGGTGAGCTGCAGCTGCACTTCGGGATCCTCGAGCCGTTCTGCATCCTCGTCGCGCGCGCCAGTCGGCGGCATGCGCCAGATCAGCCCGAACAGGGGCGAGGCGAACATTGCGATGCCCGACACGATCAGCGCCCATTCGACGCCGACCATGTCGGTGAGCCGGCCCCAGCCCCAGCTGCCGATGGCCACACCGCCGGCGATCGCCGCCTGAAACGCCGCCAGCGAGCGACCGGCGACCCAGCGGGGCGCCGAAAGCTGCACCCCGATATTCAGCAAGGCAATTGCAGCCATCCAGACTGCGCCGGCGACCACCAGCGATGCGGCGGTCAGCACCGGCTCGGTCGAGATGGCGACGCCGATGATTGCCATGCCCATGACCAGCGCGCAGCCGCGGATCGCGGTCTCGCCGGAAAAATGCTTGCGGATCGGACCGATATTCATCGCGCCGATCACGGCGCCCATGCCGAAGGCACCGAGCATGATGCCATAGGTCTGCGCGCCGCCATGCAGCAGGTCGCGTGCCACCAGCGGCATCAGAGCGGAGATCGAGCCGCCACAAATGCCGGTGATCAATGTACGCGCCAGCGAAATCTTGATCGACGGCGAATTGGCAATGTAGCGGATGCCCGAGACCATGGCCCGGTTCAACCGCTCGCGCGGCAACCGCGACACCTCGACCTTGCGGCGCCAGAACAGCAGGACGATGAATAGGGGCACATAAAGAAGCGCGTTCGCGCCGAACGAGGCAACAGCACCCGCCGCCGCCACAATGACGCCGCCGATGGCCGGACCGAAACTGCGCGCGATGTTGTAGCTGATGCCGCTGAGCGCCACTGCCGGCGGCAATACTTCCGGCGGCACCTGTTCGCCCACCGAGGACTGCCAGGCCGGACCGAACAGCGCCATGCCGCTGCCGATGACGAAGCAGAAGGCGAGCAGGATGTTCGGCGTGATATGGCCGGTCCATTCCATGAGCGTGAGCGCCGTGGCGCCGACCAGCGACAGCGTCAATGATGCCAGCGACACCATGCGCCGGTCATACATGTCGGCCCACGCACCCGCCGGCATGGCCAGGATCATGATCGGCAGCATCAGGGCCGTCTGCACCAGCGCCACCTTGTCGGCCGACGCCGTCATCTGCGTCATCGCCCAGGCGGCGCCGACGCTCTGGATCATCAGGCCGAGATTGGACAGCAGGCTGGCCAGCCAGATGCGCCGGAATACCGGATAGCGCAGTGGCGCCGCAATTCCGTCAGAGGGCAATGGGGTGGAGGTCGGCTTCAGCGTGTCCGTCATTGTCTCCGTTGATGCCTGCGATTTGCGGTGCCTGTCCAGTCGCTGCGTTACAAATCGATGCTGCACCTGCAAACAACACGTCTTCATGACGCCGGATTCATCCGGTGATATCATCCGGCTTCCTCACCAGATGCGAGGCCTGTCGTGAGCATTGCCGAGGTCTACGACTTTCCTGCCCCGACACGTCGCGTGGTGCCCCCGGCGCCGCCGCGTGCGCCGGAGGACATGACGGCGCGCGCCCGGATGGCAGCGATGCGCCGCAGCGCCATCGAGACCTGGGGCCAGAAGGCCTATGAAGACGACATCATCAAGGGCCGTTTCTTCGGCCATGCCAGCTTCATCCTCAACGATCCCGACGCCATCCGCCATGTGCTGGTGGACAATTACGAGAACTATACCCGCACCCCGGCTGCCTTCCGCGTGCTGCGGCCGCTGCTCGGTGATGGCCTTCTGACCGCCGAGGGACGCGTGTGGAAGCACCAGCGCCGCACGCTGGCGCCGGCCTTCACGCCGCGCGCGGTGGGGACACTGGTGCCGCATATGCTCTCGGCCATCGACGAGACCGTGGCGGACCTGCAGGGCAGGACCGGCGAGCCGGTGGACCTGCGCGAGATCATGCAGCGCATGACACTGGAGATCGCCGGGCGCACCATGTTCTCCTATGGCATGGCCAAGCACGGCAAGGTGCTGCGCGATTTCGTCATCGAATATGGCGAGACCCTCGCCCGGCCGCATTTCTTCGACCTGCTGCTGCCCGCGGGCTGGCCGACGCCGCAGGACTTTCCGCGCTGGCGCTTCCGCCGCCGCTGGACCCGCTTCGTCGCCATGCTGGTGGCCGAGCGCCGCGCCGCCGGAAAGGCCGACGATGCCCCGCCGCGCGACCTGTTCGAATTGATGCTGGCGGCGCGTGATCCGGAAACCGGCACAGAATTCACCGACGACCAGCTCGGCGACCAGGTCGCCACCATGATCCTCGCCGGCCATGAGACCACGGCGACGGCGCTGTTCTGGGCGCTGTATCTGCTGACGCTCGATCCCGCGACGCAGGAGCAGGTGGCCATCGAGGCCCGCACAGCGATGGCCGCCGGCACGCTGGATCTCGACCGCCTGAAATTTACGCGCGCGGTCATCGACGAGACCATGCGGCTCTATCCGCCGGCCTTCCTGATCGCCCGCGCCGCCCGAGCGCCGGACACGATCGGCGACATGGCCGTTGCGAAGAACGACATCGTGCTGATCGCCCCCTGGCTGCTGCACCGGAACGAGAAGCGCTGGCTCGAGCCCAACGCCTTCATGCCGCAGCGCTTCATGCCCGGCCATCCGCAGCCGGACCGCTTTGCCTATCTGCCTTTCGGCGTCGGCGCCCGCGTGTGCATCGGCGCCCATTTCGCGATTGTCGAGGCCACGCTGGCGCTGGCGAAGATCATCGGAAATTACCGGGTCACGCTGTCGGAGCGCGAGCCGGTCATGCCAGTGGGGGTGGTGACCACACAGCCGGATCGCTCGCCGATGTTTCGGATCGAGCGGCGCTGAACGCCTTGTCCATCGCTCGGCGGGCAGCGGTGCCAACTGCTACGTAGATTCGGCGCATCCGGCGGATGACGCTACGGCAGTATCACGATGCCGGATGTGTATCTGCTGAACAACTCGACCGGAGACGTCCTTGGACGCGTCGCCCCTTTGGCATAGATTAGGGCCATGAGCGATGTTCAGGCACAATTCGAGACGTTGAACCAGGCCACGGATCCCGCTGTGGCGGACGCCATAGCGCAACTGATCCGGCACGGCGCGGATCACGAACTCAACCGCGTCAACGTGCTCGACTTTGCGGCACGTCGTGGCCTCAACGAGGAGCGGGTCATTTCCGGCTTCCTGCATGCCTCCCGACTCGGCCTGTTCGACTTGACCTGGAACGTGCTGTGCCCCGGCTGCAGCGGCGTCCTCGACGCGCACAGCACGTTGAAATCGCTGCGCCACGACGACTACCATTGCGGCCTCTGTGCCTGCGGCTACGAGGCGTCCGTCGACGAACAGGTCGAGGTGGCCTTCACGGTCGCGCCGCGGGTCCGGCATATCGCCGCGCATGATCCCAATACGTTGCCGCTCTGGGATTATTTCAAACAGATCTTCTGGAGTTCGGGCGTCGATCTCAATGAGGACAATTTCGCATCGCTGACCAACGAAGTCACGCTGGACGCGATGGAATTGCCGGCACATGAGAAGGCCGTCATGTCGCTGCATCTGCCGTCGGAATTCGTGATCGTGTTCGAGCCGGTGACTCACTCCGCGCAGTTTATCGACGTGCAGGGCGAACCGAGCAAGGAACGCCAGCACCTGTCGCTGCTCTACAACCGCATGCATGCGCCAACCGGCACCATCAAGCTGCAGCCCGGACCGTTGCGATTATCCCTTGAGAACCAGACCGAAGTACGCGTGCTGCCGTCGGTCTTCGTCGCGGCCGAGGGGCTCCACCACCTGATTGGCAAGCGCAAGCCATTCCTCACGGCCAAGCGTATTCTCAGCAATCAGACATTTCGCGATCTCTACAAGGCCGACAATCTCAATATCGACCAGCGACTGAAGATCACCTCGCTGACCTTCCTGTTCACCGATCTCAAGGGCTCCACTGCACTGTATGAGCGGGTCGGCGACCTCGCTGCTTTCGATCTGGTGCGCGCACATTTCCATGCGTTGCTCGACATCATTGCGGCCGAAGGCGGTGCCGTGGTCAAGACCATCGGGGACAGCGTGATGGCGACCTTCACCCACCCCGAACAGGCACTGCTTGCCGCGCTCGAGATGCGCAGAGCCATGGAGCGACTGAATGACGAACGCGAAACCCGCGATCTCGTCGTCAAGATCGGCATCCACGAAGGCCCGTGCCTCGCTGTGATGCTCAACGAGCGGCAGGATTATTTCGGCCAGACCGTGAATATCGCTGCCCGTGTCCAGGGGCTCGCCACATCACAATCCATTCATGTGACATCGCCGGTGATTTCTTCGAAGGCAGTGGAGGCTATCCTGCAGCAATCCAGCACCGCTCCCATCGAGAAGACTGCCGCCTTACGCGGCATTGCTGACAAAGTTTTAGTCTACGAGATTCCCTGATACCGCCGAGTCACTGGTTAAGCGCAGACTTACTTAACTGTAATTACGCCGTCAGGAACCACAGTGTATTGTGCGCGTTCCCTTTACGCGTCACAACGCGACGAGCTCATTCACCGGGCTCTTTCGCCACATGGCGCATGGCCCGCCCACTGGTTCATAAAATCCCATGCTCGAGAAACTTCGCCAATTCATCACAGATGTTGTGGCCCCCGACGCCACGGCCGACCAGAAGTTCGACGACACCGGTTTCCGGCTCGCCGCAACGGCGCTGCTGATCCATGTGATTTCGATCGATGGTGTGCCATCCAAGATCGAGCAGGACAAGCTCCACAACATGATCGAAACGCGTTTCGAGCTCGATCCCGGCACCGCCGATCGCCTGATCGAAGCTGCGACGCTGGTCGAGGGCGAGGCTGTCGATCTCTATCACTTCACCAGCGTCATCATGCGCGTGGTGGATGAGCCCGGCCGCATCCGTCTGGTCGAGATGATGTGGGAGCTTGTTTTCGCTGATGGCAAGGTCAGCGAGTTCGAGGAAAACGTGGTCTGGCGCGCGGCCGACCTGCTCGGCGTCTCCGCCCGTGACCGCGTCGAATTGAAGCGCCGCGTCGCCGGCGACGCAGCCGAGACCGACGCCATCGCTTAGTTTGCAGGGTCGCAAAGCGGCAGCGTGCTCACTTTCACCAGTCGCGCATTTGAAGGTGGACGCGTCGCCACGCTCCTTTGCCCACCCTCCAATTTCACTCTTTGACAGTTTTATATTGCGCGATCGGCTATGCTCGATGATCGCATCGGCTGCCGGCCATTCACGCTTGCGCATGAATGTTATCTTCATTACGCCTGTTGTTTAGAACTCTTCGCCCTTGAGCCCATATTGCCAGAGCATATCCGTGACTGAGCGCGTAACATTGATCACCGGGGCGTCGGCGGGAATTGGCGCCGAAATGGCTCGTGTCTTTGCCGCGAACAAACACCGCTTGGCACTGGTCGCACGACGCACCGATCGCCTGACGGCGCTCTCCACAGAGATCGTCGCCGCCGGCGGCACGGCGCCCATCGTCATTCCCTGCGATCTCGAACAGCCCGACGCCTGCGCGAAGATCGAGGAGGCGCTGCAAGGCGCCGGCGTGGAGGTCGAGTATCTGATCAACAATGCCGGCTTCGGCATGTTCGGCTTCGCCGTCGACATGGACCGCGACACGCAGTTGCGCATGATCGATCTGAATGTCCGCACCCTCACCGATCTGTCACTGCGCCTCGCGCCGCAGGTGATCCGGCACAAGGGCGGCATTCTCAATGTGAGTTCGATCGCCGGCCTGATACCGGGGCCCGGCATGGCCGTCTATTACGCCAGCAAGGCCTATGTACTGTCCTTCACCGAAGCGCTGCGCCAGGAGCTTGGCCCCAAAGGCGTGCGTGTCACGGCGCTCTGTCCCGGCCCGGTGCCCTCGGAATTCCAGGCGCGAGCGGGGTTCAAGCCGGGACTGGATTCGATGATCCTTGGCGTCTCGCCCAAGGATGTGGCGGCGCTGGCTTACAAGAGCCTGATGGGGAACAAGGGCACGGTGTTTCCGGGATTGGGCATCAAGATCGTGCCGATCCTGCTGCGGCTGTTCCCGCGGAGCTTCATTGCGGGGGCGGTGGCGAGGCTGCAACTGACCAGGGTGGGGCAGGTTTAGGGCTGTAGGATGGGTTGAGCGGAGGCGCGGAGCGCCAGAGCGATACCCATCACGGCCAGGCGCATGCGGTGATGGGTATCGCTGCGCTCAACCCATCCTACAATGTCGAAGTTTTCGGGAGTTTCAGCTTCTGTCCGTCTTCGCCCTACGGGCTTCGCCGGACACCACGCTTCGCCAGGAGGCTCCTCGCGGCTGCGCCACGCGAAATCGTTGGGGGATCTGGGCGAAGGAGAGGGAGTTTCAACTTCCGTCCGTCTTCGCCCTATGGGCTTCGCCGGACACCACGCTTCGCCAAGAGGCTCGTGGCTGCGCCACGCGAAGCCTCTTGGCGAAGCGTGGTGGACCCAGGCGGGATCGAACCGCCGACCTCGTCATTGCGAACGACGCGCTCTCCCAGCTGAGCTATGGGCCCTTCACGAACTGCGCCGTGACGACGCAGGTCTGGAATGGGCGCCATTTACAATCCCTGTTAACGGCAAGTCAAGAACGACTGGCCCCCGGCGCAAAGTCTCGATTTTCCGGGCCTTTTCGGCCTCCGCTTCCCTTGTTTGCACACCCGCGAACCGATATTTACCCGGTTGTCCAATCCGCGACCCAACCTTTGAGCCCTCCCGCCATGCGCGCCGTTCTCGATATCGTGCTGATCGTCCTCGATCTTTACGTCTGGCTGCTGATTGCCTCCGCGATTCTCTCGTGGCTGATCGCCTTCAATGTGGTGAACACCCGCAACCAGTTCATCGCCGCCGTCGGCGAGTTCCTCTATCGCATCACCGAGCCGGTGCTGGCGCCGATCCGCCGGATGCTGCCGAGCCTCGGCGGCCTCGACCTGTCGCCGATCGTCGTGATCCTGATCATCATGTTCCTGCAGCGGGTGATCTCTTATTACATCTATCCGAACGTCGTCTGAGGACGTTGGCAGATCCCTGGCGATACGGCGCCGACGGCGTCAGCATCGCCGTCCGCGTGACACCGCGCGGCGGCCGCGATGACATCGACGGAATCGAGACCATGGCCAATGGCCGCGCGGTGCTGAAAGTCCGCGTCCGCGCCATTGCTGAAGGCGGCGAAGCTAATCGCGCCGTGACCGAGCTGCTCGCGAAAAAGCTCGGCGTGCCGAAGCGGGATGTCCGGCTGCTGTCGGGCGCCACCTCCCGCATCAAACAGATCGCCGTGAATGGCGAACCCAAGAAACTGGGGCTCCTGTTGCGCGACTGCGCAGCCAGCCCATCTGACGACAAGGACACAGCATGACCGCCAGTGTGATCGATGGAAAAGTGATCGCCGCCGAACTCCGTGGCCGCGTCGCCGCCGAAGTGGCGCGCGTGAAGAAGGATCACGGCCTGACCCCGGGGCTCGCCGTGGTGCTGGTCGGCAATGACCCCGCCAGCGAGGTCTATGTGCGCAGCAAGCACAAGCAGACCCAGGAAGCCGGCATGGCGTCCTTCGAGCACGTGCTGCCCGCCGATGTCGCGCAGGCCGATCTGATCGCGCTGGTGCAAAAACTGAATGCCGACGCTTCGGTGCATGGCATTCTCGTACAGCTCCCGCTGCCGAAGGGCCTCGATACCCAGGCCGTCATCAATGCCATCGACCCCGCCAAGGATGTCGACGGCCTGCATCCGGTCAATGCCGGCCGCCTCGCCAGCGGCATGGACGCGCTGTCGCCCTGCACGCCGCTCGGCTGCATCATCCTGGCGAAGAGCGTCCACAAATCACTGGAAGGCATGAATGCCATCGTGATCGGCCGCTCCAATCTCGTCGGGCGTCCTTTGGTACAATTGCTGCTCAACGAGAACGCCACCGTCACCATCGCGCATTCGCGTTCGAAGGAACTGCCGAAGCTGACCGCGCAGGCCGATCTGGTCTTCGCCGCCGTCGGCAAATCCGAAATGGTGCGCGGCGACTGGATCAAGCCGGGCGCCACGGTGATCGATGTCGGCATCAACCGCCTGCCGGCGGCGGATGGCAAATCGAAACTGGTGGGCGATGTCGCCTATCAGGAAGCGTTGAAGACGGCGGGTGCGATTACCCCCGTGCCGGGCGGCGTCGGCCAGATGACGGTCGCGTGTTTGCTGGTGAACACGCTGCGCGCAGCCTGTGCGATCAACGGGCTAAAGGCGCCGGCGGTTTGACCCATCTTGTCGTCACCCGGCTTGACCGGGTGACCCAGTAGACACCGCTATCGGCGCATCATCGCAATCGCCGCCGCATACTGGATTGCCCGCTTTCGCGGGCAATGACAGAGAGAGCACCGCTTCCCTACATCTTCTCCATCAGCCGCCGATAAAACCGGATCATATCCGCATAGTTCGCGATGCTGAGCCGTTCATTCGTCCCGTGGAAGCGCTTGAGGTCTTCCGAATTCGCCCGCACCGGTGAGAAGCGGAAGATGTTGTCGGTCACCCCTGCATAGTGCCGCGAATCCGTCGCCGCCACCATCAGCCCCGGCGCCACCAGCGCATCGGGAAACACTTCACGGATCGTCGTATTCAGCGCGCGATATGAATCGCTCGCGATCCCCGTCACCGGCGGCGGATCGGTGTTGCCGGGATACGGCTTGATCTCGATCTTCTCGTTGCCGACCACTTTCCGCACATGCTCGGTGACACTCGCCTGCGTATCGCCCGGCAGCAGGCGAAAATTCACCACCGCTTCCGCGTTACCCGGCAGCACATTGTCCTTGTCGCCGGCATTGAAGATCGTCAGCGCCGTGGTCGTCCGCACCGTCGCTTCCGTCGGACCACTTTTCTCGAACTCGCGCAGCAGCAGCGGCTTGAACAGCCAGAGATTCGACAGCACCACGCGGTTGAAGCCGCTCATCTCCGGCGCGATGGTCGCAAACATCTCCGCCACCGTGCTGCGGATCTGCATCGGCAGGCGCGCATTCTCCAGATGCGTGAGCGCGGCGCTCATCATGCCGATGGCGGTCTCGCGCGGCGGCATCGAGGAATGGCCGGGGGTCGCGCGTGCGTTCAGCACCAGGGTCGCATAGCCCTTCTCGGCGACGCCGATCAGCGCCATCGGCTTGTCCAGCCCCTTCAGAATTCCCTCGGTGATCAGCAGGCCTTCGTCGAGCACGAAGTCCAGCTTCACGCCGCGCGATTTCAGCAGCGCTGCCATGGCTTGCGCGCCGCGGGTGCCGGAGACTTCCTCGTCATGGCCGAATGCAAAATAGATCGTCCGCTTCGGACGGAAGCCGGCCTTCGCCAGCGCCTCCGCCGCTTCGAGGATGGAATACAGATTGCCCTTGTCGTCCCAGGAGCCGCGCCCCCAGACGAAGCCATCGGCGACAACGCCGTCGAAGGGCGGATGCTGCCAGTCCTTCTCGGTGCCGGGCGCCACCGGCACCACATCCTGATGCGCGAGCAGCGCGATTGGCCCGGCCGCAGGGTCGCTGCCCTGCCACGTAAAGAGGAGACTATAGCCGCCGACCACTTCGAGCCTGGTCGCCGCATGGAAAGCCGGGAAACTGGCGGCGAGATGCGCCTGCATCGCGCGCAGCGGAACGGCAGCCTGATCGGGATTGAAGGCGTTGGAGATCGTCTGGAAGCGGATCGCCTCGGCGAGGCGTTGTGCGGCGGCCTGTTCATCCACCGCAACCTTCGGCGTCGGCGAAACAGCAATCTGTTTCGAGCCCTGCCGAAACGTATTCACCAGAACCACCGCCGCGAGCACCACAACAATGGCGACCGCGACGAGGATGAGATTGCGAAGCCAGATCAGCATGCGGCGCATTGGATGTCCCCTGCGCCGCCCGCTTATTAACCCTTGGCCTTTTCAGCCTTGGCGCGGTCGATGCCTTCCTGGATCAGCTTATGCGCTTCGGCCGCATCCGCCCAGCGCACCACCTTCACCCATTTGCCGGGCTCGAGGTCCTTATAGTGCTCGAAGAAGTGCTGGATCTGGTCCAGCGTGATCTGCGGCAGATCGCTGTAGTTCTTCACCTTGTCGTAGCGCTGGGTCAGCTTCGAGGTCGGCACGGCGATGATCTTCTCATCCTGGCCGCCTTCGTCTTCCATCAGCAGCACGCCGACCGGACGGCAGGCCATCACGGCGCCGGGGACGATGGCGCGGGTATTGGCGACCAGCACGTCGCACGGATCGCCGTCGCCCGAGAGGGTGTGCGGGATGAAGCCGTAATTTCCGGGGTAGCGCATCGGCGTATAGAGGAAGCGGTCGACGAACAGCGCGCCGGAGGCCTTGTCCATCTCGTATTTGATCGGCTCGCCGCCGACCGCCACTTCGATGACGACATTCACTTCATGCGGCGCCTTGGCACCGAGCGGGATAGCGTCAAGACGCATCGAAAGCTCCGGAATTCGCGTGACAGATGCGCGAGAGGTAGCGGAGCGGGACGCCGGTTTCAACGCCAAACCGCGCGAAATCGCGCGATTGGTGAAAGACTTAGCAGAAATACCGGAAAGCGGAGTTTGACCTCAGGCGTTCCAGGCGAAGGCCACCTTGTCGAGCGACTTGGCGCCGAATCGCTCCGAGGAACGGGCTACCATGCGGCCACCCAGCGCGCGGTAGAATTCCGTCGCGCCTTCGTTGTCCGACAACGCCCAGATCACAAGGCTCTTCAGCCCGCTCTGCACGAGGTCGCGCTTGGCCGAGGCAAACAGGCGGCGGCCGAAGCCGAGGCCCTGGAATTCCGGACGCAGATAGAGCTCGTAGATCTCGCCTTCGAACTGCAGGCTGCGGGCGCGGTTGCGGCCGTAATTGGCGTAGCCCGCGACCTTGTCGCCGAAGCACAGCACGCTGACGCGGCTGCCCTTGCGGATTGCCGAATCCCACCATTGCGGGCCGCGGCGGTTGATGAGCTTTTCCAGTTCGGGACCGGGGATCAGGCCCTGATAGGCGGCGCGCCAGGCTTCGTCATGGGTGGACGCCACTTCGACTGCGTCCGCAGTCTTGGCCGGCCGAACATCGATCAGGGTTGTGCTCATGACCGGATCAAAGCAGCGCGCCGCGCCGGCTTCAAGGGCATCGTTAATTATCAGTTAATGTGTGGAATTTTTGCATCAGTTCCGTGAAAAACTGTCCCGGAAAAAGACAGATCGTTGCGGCTTGGGTCAGTGGCTGACTCAGTTTTCCACCGTGACACATTCAAATGCGCGCTGCGTGAATCCGCTACACGCATGTGTTGCTGCGGTTCGCTCGACCATCTGATTCGCGCCGACTACACTTGTCCGGCAGCGACGCCATGATAGGCAGAGCCGGATACCTGTTTGGCCGTTGAGCATCCGATGACCGCCTATTTCATTCTGAAGTTTCTGCACATCCTCGGCGCCATCGTGATTCTGGGCACCGGCGCGGGCATCGCCTTCTTCATGCTGATGGCGCATCGCTCCGGCGACGCCGCCTTCATCGCCGCCACCGCCGGAATCGTGGTCATCGCCGACCTGCTGTTCACCACCAGTGCGGTGATCCTGCAGCCCTTCACCGGCGGCTTCCTGATGCAGATGTCCTCGACCACCACCAACGAACCATGGATCGTCGTCTCGCTCGTTCTCTATGCGGTCGCCGGCCTGTTCTGGCTGCCGGTGGTGTTCATGCAGATCGAGATGCGCAATCTCGCACGCCAGGCTGTGGCCGATCACGCACCACTGCCGCCGCGCTATCACGTGCTGTTTCGACGCTGGTTCTGGTTCGGCTTTCCGGGCTTCGGTGCGGTGGTCGCCATTCTCTGGCTGATGATCGCAAAGCCCTCGTTCTGAAGGACCTGCCATGCCGCCGCGATCCCAGACCATCCTCCTGCTCGGCGGCTCCGGCCTGATCGGCCGCTATGTCGCCGAAGACCTGCGGCTGCGCGGCTTCGCCGTCACGGCGATCGCGCGGCACTACGCATCGTCGCAAATGACAAGCATGGACGATGTCGAAGCGCCAATCATGGCGATGACGCAGGATCAGCTCGCGCGCCTGATGGTCGAACGCCGGATCGACATGGTCGTCAATTGCCTCGGCGTTCTTCAGGACGGCCCGGGCATGGACACCTCCGCCGTACATCGCGACTTCACCGCAAGACTGCTGACCGCCATCAAGGCCACTGCGCAGCCGATCCAGCTGGTGCATATCTCGATCCCCGGCACGGCCGATCATGACCGCACCGCCTTCAGCGAGACCAAGCGCGATGCCGAGCGACTGATTGCGGATGCCGGAATCGGCAGCACCATCCTGCGGCCGGGTTTTGTGATCGCGCCCGCAGCCTATGGCGGCAGCGCGCTGGTTCGCGCGCTTGCGGCACTGCCCGTTGCCGATCTGCCGTCCGACCTCGTCAGCCGTCCATTCCAGCCCGTGGCGGTGGACGATATCGCGGCCACGATTGCGTGGCTTTGCGAGCACGGCAGCGACACCCATCGTGTCTGGGACCTGATGCAGCTGGAACCTGTGACACTCGGCAACGTCGTCGATCGCTACCGGACATTCTTCGGCACCGACCGCAGCACGCGAATCCGGTTGCCGGGCTTCCTGCTCGATCTCGGCGCGAAACTCGGCGACGCCGTTGCGCGCCTCGGCTGGACCCCGCCGGTGCGCACGACTGCGATCGCAGAACTGCGCCGCGGAGTGACCGGCGATCCCGCACCATGGATCACCGCGACCGGCATCACGCCGCTGACACTGGCGCAGATGGTCAACCGGCGCTCCGCCACGGTGCAGGACAAATGGTTCGCCCGCCTGTTTCTGCTCAAACCAGTAATCTTCGTCAGCCTTGTGCTGTTCTGGATCGTGTCCGGCTTCATCGCGCTGTTCATCTCCTATGATGCAGCCGCCGGCCTCCTCTCCGCCCACCAGTTTCCGCCGGCATCGGTCGCCCCCATCACCGTGGGCACGAGCCTGATGGACATGGCCACCGGCGCCTTGATCGCGTTCCGCAAGACCAGCGCCATCGGATTGATCTGGGGCATCCTCGCATCGCTCGGCTACATGTTCGGCGCGGCCGTGCTTGCGCCCGACCTCTGGATCGAACCGCTCGGCGCGCTGGTGAAGACGGGCCCGGCCATCATCCTGATGCTGGTGGCCCTGGCGATGCTCGACAACAGGTGAATTTGATGCCTTCCGCATGGCCCGACGACGACATCATCCTCTATGACGGCGTCTGCATCTTCTGCTCGAGCTGGGTGCGCTTCGTGGCCAGCCGTGATGTCGCAAAGCATTTTCGCTTCACGCCGATCCAGTCGGACTACGGCACTAGGCTCGCGCAGCATTTCAGCATCGATCCAAACGATCCCGATACCAATGCGGTGATCCATGGTGGCGAGGCGTATTTCAAGTCCGACGCGGCGCTGACGGTGCTGTCGCAACTGCCGCGATGGGACTGGGTGCGTGTGCTGTTCGCCGTGCCCACGGCGCTGCGCAATCCCGTCTACAATCTCGTTGCGCGCAATCGCTATCGCATCTTCGGTCGCAGCGAAGTCTGCATGGTACCGGATGCCTCATTGCGGGAAAGGGTGATCGAGTCGTGATCGTAGGATGGGTTGAGCGAAGCGATACCCATCACCGAAGGCTCTGGCGTATGTGGTGATGGGTATCGCTCCGGCGCTTTGCGCCTGCGCTCAACCCATCCTACGATTCTTCGCCATCACTTCCTTCGCCGCTCGCTCACCACTCTCCCGCGCGCCATGCGCCGTCGAGAAGAAGTTTGGCGAGGTCGCCTCGCCTGCAAAGAAGAGGCGACCATCCACCGGCGCCGCCAACACGGCACGCGACTCTGCGTGGCCGGGCTTCGCGGCTGAATAGGCGCCCTGCGCGAAGCGGTCGTGGCACCAGCGACTTTCGGCCAGCGGCGTGAGCTTGCTGCGGATGTCGGAGCCCAGCAGCTTGACAATTTCCTCGATGCTTTGCGCCGCGAGTGCCCCCTCGCCGGCATCTTCCATCTCGCGTGCAAAAGTGCCGCCGAAGAAGCCGGCGATGCAGGGGCGGCCGGAAGGGCGCAGATGGAAGCTGCCGATGCCCGTGGCGATCGCGGACCCGCGCAGGCCGACATCGGCGGGCCACTTCTCGGCGTCGTCCAATGCCAGCATCACCTTGTTGTCGGCACCGAGCGGCAGGCCGGCGGCAGCCTCGACCTTCCCCGGCAACGATGGATGAAAGCGGATGTTTTCGCTGGCGAGAAGATTGGTCGGCACGCAGACGATCACGCTCGCGGCGCTCACGGTGCCACGCGAGGTCTCGATACGAATGCGCGATCCTGAATGATCAATCACCGTCACTTCCGTATTCAGCGCCACCGGGCATGGTGCGCCATAGGCTGCGATCAGTGTGCCGTAGCCATCGGGCAGCCGCCAGTTCACCTCGGTGTCCTCATAGGCATCCATGTCGTGCAGCGACACGTCCTTGAGTTCGAAGCCATTGATGTAAGTGGAGACCGCATCGATCATCGGATTCCACGGATTGCCCGGCTCGAGACAGGTCGCGGCCGGTGCGTCCTCGTCATTCTCCGCAGCTTCCTCGGCGCGGTCGTAGAACGCATCCATGGCGGCGAAGAATTCGTGGCGCTGTGCTTTCGAGAAGGCGGCATCATAGGTCTGCTCGCGCCAGGGTGGGCGGTTCTTGTCGACCTTGAAGCCGAGTTGCTTGGCGATGCCGACAAAGTCGTTCTTGTCGGCGGAGTGCAGCCATTCGCAGCCAAGGTCGAAGGGAATGCCGGGCGCCGCCATGATGGTATGGGCGCGGCCACCGATACGGTCGCGGGCTTCGAGCACGATAACAGACAGGCCGGAACCTTCCAGTGTACGCGCCGCGCCGAGGCCGGCGGCGCCGGCACCGATGATGGCGACATCGACGGAGGAAGGGAGATTCTGACTCATCGCGAGGCTGCTTTGCTCTGGATCCGCGGTGACGGGAATAGTCGGTTAGGCGAAATATTCAACCCAAGCCAATCACGATCTGTCGTTGCCCGGCTTGACCGGGCAGTCCAGTAAACACCGACAGGGATGACACGCACGGCCGGCGCGTACTGGATCGCCCGCTTTCGCGGGCGATGACAACACAGTGAATGCACGCGTCATCACGCCCCCAAAACAAAAATGCCCGGCTTTCGCCGGGCATTTCGTAACAGTGAGAGAACGTCGCGACTTTACGCGATCGCTTCCTTGCTCTTTTCCGCACGCTTGCGGTCGTTGGCATCAAGATGCTTCTTGCGCAGGCGGATCGACTTCGGGGTGATCTCGACCAGCTCGTCGCTTTCGATATAGGCCAGCGCCTTTTCCAGCGTCATGCGGATCGGCGGGGTCAGGCGCACCGCTTCGTCCTTCGACGTGGTGCGGATGTTCGACAGCTGCTTGCCCTTGAGAACGTTGAGTTCGAGATCGTTCTCGCGGGTGTGCTCGCCGATGATCATGCCCTTATAGACCTTCCAGCCCGGCTCGATCATCATCGGGCCGCGATCTTCCAGCTTGAACATGGCGTAAGCCACCGCTTCGCCCTGGTCGTTGGAGATCAGCACGCCGTTGCGGCGGCCGGCGATCTCGCCCTTGTAGGGCAGGTAAGCGTGGAACAGGCGGTTCATGATCGCCGTGCCCTTGGTGTCGGTCATGAGTTCACCCTGATAGCCGATCAGGCCGCGGGTCGGCGCATGGAACACGAGACGCAGGCGATTGCCGCCCGACGGACGCATCTCCATCATCTCGGCCTTGCGCTCGCTCATCTTCTGCACGACCACGCCCGAGAATTCGTCATCGACGTCGATCACGACTTCCTCGATCGGCTCCAGCGTCTGACCTTCCTCGTTCTTCTCGAACACCACGCGCGGACGCGAAACCGACAGCTCAAAGCCTTCGCGGCGCATGTTTTCGATCAGAATCGCGAGCTGCAATTCGCCGCGGCCCGAGACTTCCATCGCGTCCTTGTCAGCGGATTCGACGACCTTGAGCGCGACATTGCCTTCGGCTTCGCGCAGCAGGCGATCGCGGATCAGGCGGCTGGTGACCTTGTCGCCTTCGGTGCCGGCGAGCGGCGAGTTGTTGACGATGAAGGACATCGAGACGGTCGGCGGATCGATCGCCTGTGCCTGGATCGGCGTCTCGACCGTGGGATCGCAGAAGGTGTCGGCCACGGTGCCCTTGGTCATGCCCGCGATGGCGACGATGTCACCGGCTTCGGCGAAATCCACCGGCTGGCGCTCGAGGCCGCGGAAAGCGAGGATCTTCGAGATACGGCCGGTTTCCACGGTCTTGCCGTCGCGCGACAGAACCTTGAAGGTCTGGTTCGGCTTCACCGAACCCGAGGCGATACGGCCGGTGATGATGCGGCCCAGGAAGTTGTTGGCTTCGAGAATGGTGCCGAGCAGGCGGAACGGACCTTCCTCGACGGTCGGCTCCGGCACATGCTTGAGCACCAGCTCGAACAGCGCCTTCATGCCGACATCGTGCGACGCATCCGGGCTCGCGGCCATCCAGCCATTGCGGCCCGACCCGTAGAGGATCGGGAAGTCGAGCTGCTCGTCGGTGGCGTCGAGGGCTGCGAACAGGTCGAACACTTCATTGACGACTTCGTCGATACGGGCGTCCTGGCGGTCCACCTTGTTGATGGCGACGATCGGGCGGAGACCGAGCTTGAGCGCCTTGCCGACCACGAACTTGGTCTGCGGCATCGGGCCTTCAGCGGCGTCGACGAGAACGATCACGCCATCGACCATCGACAGGATGCGCTCGACCTCACCGCCGAAGTCGGCGTGGCCGGGGGTGTCGACGATGTTGATCTGGGTGTCTTCCCACAGCACCGACGTACACTTCGCGAGAATGGTGATGCCGCGTTCTTTTTCGAGATCGTTGCTGTCCATCGCGCGTTCCTGGACGCGCTGATTGTCGCGGAACGTGCCCGACTGCTGCAGGAGCTTGTCGACGAGGGTGGTCTTGCCGTGGTCGACGTGTGCGATGATGGCGATGTTGCGCAGTTTCATATGTCTTCTTCTGGTTCGACGAACGGATGCCCTGAGCGGGTTCTGCAAGAGGCTGGTCCGGCGCTCCATGCGCGACCAACCCTGACCTATTTGACAAGTCCTTGCCTGAAAACGCGCTGGGCAATCCCTGCAAAAGCAAACCCGGCTCTGGAGAAAAAGCCGGGTACTCGGGCGCGTTGCGGCGCAATATAGTCAGGAATCCTCCAAAAACAACGTGAATCTGCCTCTGAAATCAGCCCATTTTCGGGTCCAGAACCGTGCTCCAGAGGGCCGTATCGGCCCGATCCCGCAGGGTGACGGTCATCTGGCCGGTCGCCCCCTCGATCCGGACATGGCCGAAGAACTGCATACCGGCAGATGGCGGCAGGTTCTGCTTCCCCTCGCCCGGCGCCTTCACGAAGCGGACCTCGGGACCAAACGTATTGTCGAGCCCCGCCGGGCCAAAGGTGCCGGCATGGAACGGGCCGGAGACGAACTCCCAGAACGGATTGAAATCCTGAAACTGAGCCTTGTCCGGGTTGTAGTAGTGCGCCGCCGTGTAATGGACGTCGGCGGTGAACCAGACCGTGTTACGGATCCCCGCCACCTTGATGAAGCGAAGCAGGTCGGCGATCTCCAGTTCGCGGCCGAGCGCCGGGCCATCGCCCTGCGCGATCGCCTCGGAGCCCGATTTCGTCGTTGCATTGTCATAGACCAGGAGGCCGATCGGCATGTCGGAGGCGATCACCTTCCAGGTGGCACGCGATTCCAGCAACGCCCGCTTCAGCCAGGCCAGCTGCTCCGGACCGATGAAATACGCATCGGGCCCATAGTTCGTCTGCGTGTTCGGACCGTTCGGGCCGCGATAGCTGCGCTCGTCCAGCATGAAGACATCGAGATGCGGGCCGTAATTCAGCGTGCGATAGACACGACCGGGCTCGGCGGGATTGACCCGGACGGGATACATCTCGTGAAACGCGCGCGCCCCGCGCGCCGCGAGAACGCCGATGTCACGCTCCTTATAGGCCGCAGGCAATTGCTTCGATGCAGACCAGTTGTTCGTGACCTCGTGATCATCCCACTGGCCGAAGATCGGCACCTGTGCATTGAACGCACGCACATGGTCGTCGAGCAGATTGTATTTATGCGCCGCGCGGAATTCATCTAGCGTCTCGGCGACCTTCGCTTTCTCCGGCACCAGCGTGGTGTTCTTCCAGAGCGAGCCATCCGGCAATTTCAGTTCGGCGACCATCGGCCCGTCGGCATAGATCGTATCGCCATTGTGGAGCAGGAAATCCGGATTGTGCTTGCGCATGGTGGCAAAGGTGAACATGCCGCCGTCATCGGCATTGATGCCAAAACCCTGCCCGGCGACGTCGCCGCCCCAGACAAAAGAGACATCGCGCCGATCCGCCGGCGCCGTGCGGAAGCGGCCGGTGACGGGCTCGCCGATGACGCTCGTATGCGCGAGATCGCGGAAGCGCACGCGATAGAAAATCTCCTGCCCCGCCGGCAGATTCTCCAGCAGCAGTTTTGCAGTGAAGTCGCTCTCAGGCAGCACGCTCACCGGCGGAAGCGTCCGCGCATGTTTAAAGGACTCGGTAGTCGCGACCTCCACCATCATCTGCGATGGCCGATCGGCGCGCGACCAGATCATGCCGCTGTCGAAACCGATATCGCCGGATTGCACGCCATGCGAGACCACCGGCCGATCCGCCGCGCGGCTGAGACGAGGCATCGCCAGCAAGCCCGCGCCTGCGGCTGCTGTGGTGAGAAAGCGGCGACGGGACACGCGGATGGCCATTGTGCTCTCCTAAGATCGGCAACGGATGACGCAAAGGCTGTAAGCATCTCGCACGACGCAGCTGTGACAGGCCGCCGCAGCGCCCGCACTGTGGCAAAATCGGGGCATTGACTCGCGGTGCCATTTCACCGAAACGTGACGGCGACGGTTCCTAACGGACCAAAAGGGAATGCGGTGAGGCTCGTTCTTACAACGAGCCAATTCCGCGGCTGCCCCCGCAACTGTAAGCGGCGAGCCTTCGCCATCAGCCACTGGGTTTCGACCTGGGAAGGCGGCGCAAGGCACTGACCCGCGAGCCAGGAGACCTGCCGTCAGTCGTGGTCACACGCGAGCACATTGGGCGGGGTGTCCTGGTGGAAGTCGCATTGCATTCTCGCAGGAGTGCAGAACGACTTGGTTTGCGGTGACGTGCCACGTTGTCGCGAGTCCTTTGGAATGACCTCCCCCTCTACCGCGAAGCATACTCATCGCTTCCTGTTCTCGGCCGCTCTCTCCTGCCTGTTGCTGCCGACCGAAAGCTGGTCGCAGTCCGCAGCGCCAAGCCAGACCCTCGATCCCATCGTCGTTCAGCCCGCGGCCCAGCCACAGCGCGCCCGCCGCGCAGCCACCGGCAATGCCGCACGCACCGCCCGGGCACGGCCGCAGCGCAATGTCGCCACGACCACCGCAGCCCCCGTTGCAGCGCCCGCCGGCCCCGCCTTCGCCGCACCGACGCTCAATCTCACCGGCACGGCGCCGACCGGCAGCCGCCTCGGCCTCACCCGCCTGCAGACTCCCGCCAGCATCGACGTCATCTCGGCGCAGACCATGTCCGAGCGCGGCCAGCAGAACATCGTCGATGCGGTGACGCAGAATGCCATCGGTGTCACCGCCAGCCCCTCGCTCGGCAATGGCGGCCTCGCCTTCAATGCGCGCGGCTTCACCGGATCCAGTTCCGTCATGACCATCTATGACGGCACCCAGCTCTATGTCGGCCAGGGCACCGCGACCTTCCCCTATGACACCTGGTCGGCCGAGCGCATCGAGGTGCTGCGCGGCCCCGCCTCGGTGCTGTACGGCTCCGGTGCCATCGGCGGCGCCATCAATGTGGTGTCGAAGCTGCCGACATGGATTCCGTTCAACCAGGCCGAGATCTCGCTCGACACCAACATGACCAAGCGCATTGCGGTGGATAGTGGCGGCGCCATCAACGACAACGTCGCCTATCGCATCACCGCCACCGGCAACCTGTCGGATGGCTGGATGGACAACGGCAACAATTCCAATGTCTCCGTGCATGCCGCCATCCAGGTCAAGCAGAACGAGAACGTCACCTGGACCTTCCTGAGCGACTATGCCGACGTGCAGCCGCAACGCTATTGGGGCACGCCGGTCGTCAATCGCGGCATTCTCGAAGCGACGCGGTTCAACAACTACAATGCCAGCGACGGCATCGTTCACTACAAGGACAATCTCAACCAGATCCGCACCGAATGGCAGGTCGCCGACGGCATCACAGTTCGCAATGCGCTGTATTACATGGACGTGCATCGACACTGGCGGAACATCGAGAGCTACGCCTTCAACCCGGCCACCGGCCTCGTCAATCGCAGCAGCAACACGGAAATCTATCAGGCCCAGCAGCAGGTCGGCGACCGCGTGGATGCGACATTCCGCGGCCATCTGTTCGGCATGACCAACGAATTCCTCGCTGGCTTCGACGTCAACCACATCAAGTTCGGTCGCGACGCCAACTTCCTGTCGTCCGCCTCGACCGGGACCTCGACCGTCTCACTGCTCAATCCGGTCCAGGGCAATTACTTCAGCCTGACGCCCACCGTCGTCGATTATCGCAGCATCACCAACCAGTATGCGTTCTTCGCCGAGAACAAGCTTTCCATCACCGAACAGCTTTCCCTGATCGCAGGCGTCCGCCAGGACGAGACGAATATCACCCGCACGGATTTCTTCGTGCCGGCCAACAGCCTCGACAAGTCGTTCTCGAACACCACCTGGCGTGTCGGCGCGATCTATACGCCGATCAAGGACCTCGCGCTCTACGCGCAATACTCCACGGCGGTCGATCCGGTGACCAGCGGCCTGCTCGCGCTCAACGCGGCGAATGCGAATTTCACCCTCGCCACCGGCCGTCAGATCGAGGTCGGCGTGAAGCAGTCGCTGCTCGGCGGCCGCGCGGAGTGGACGCTGGCCGGCTACGAGATCGTGAAGAACAACCTGCTCGCCCGCGATCCCAACAATCTGAACGTCGTCCTTCAGGTCGGCCAGCAATCCTCGCGCGGCGTCGAGGCATCGGTCGGCGTCCTGCTCGATTACGGCTGGCGCATCGATGCCAATACCGCCTTCCTGGAAGCGAAATATGACGACTTCCTGCAGGCCAGCGGCATCAATTTTGCCGGCAATGTGCCGGTCAATGTGCCGCTCAACGTCTCCAACATCTGGGCGACCTGGGCCTTCGCGCCGAACTGGTCGGCCAATGCCGGCATTCAGATCGTCGGCAAGACCTGGGCGGATGCCGCCAACACGCTGACGCGCCCGGCCTATAACGTCGTCAATGCTGGCGTGCAGTGGAAACCCGACGTGAACACCACGGTGTCGCTGCGTGTCTACAATCTGTTCGACGAGATCTACGCCACCGGTGGCGGCACCAATTCATGGATCCTCGGCATGCCGCGCACCGCACAGCTCGCGGTGAATGTGAAGTTCTAGTTGCTCCAACTGTCATCCCCGCGAAAGCGGGGATCGAGTACACGCTGTCGCGGAAGCTCCATCACAAAAATCCGTGTCTACTGGATCGCCCGGTCAAGCCGGGCGACGACAGTGGGAGTGATGCACGGTTTCAACACCGCCGCGACAACTCACCAGACTACTCGTCCGCGAATTGACTCACTCCAATCTTTCACCCTAACGTGATCACGACGGTGCCCTTCGGGGACCAAAAGGGAATGCGGTGAGGCGCGCGCGACGTGTTTGCGCGAACCGATTCCGCGGCTGCCCCCGCAACTGTAAGCGGCGAGCCTGCGCCACATGCCACTGGGCCCCCAGCCTGGGAAGGCGGCGACAAGGCTTTGACCCGCGAGCCAGGAGACCTGCCGTCAGTCGTGGTCACACGCGAGCACATTGGGCGGGGTGTCCTGGTGGAAGTCGCATTGCGTTCGTGAGAAACGCAGGGCGGCTTGGTTTGCGGTGACGTGCCACGTTATCGCGAGTCTCGAACCGATGCTCTTCCATCCTTTCGCATCCAGGCGATGCAATCTGCTCCTCTCCTCCGTCGCATTCTCCTGCCTGCTCTGGCCCGCCGAGGGCTGGTCGCAATCGGCCCAACCGAGCCAGACGCTCGATCCCGTCGTGGTGCAGCCCGCTGCCCAGCCGCAACGCGCGCGCCGCGCGACCTCGGGCAATGCCACGCGCAATGCTCGCTCGCGCCAGCAGCGCAATATCGCCACCACGACTGCCGCTCCCGTGGCGACGCCCACCGGTCCGGCCTTCGCCGCACCGACGCTCAATCTCACCGGCACCACCTCCACCGGCAGTCGCCTTGGCCTCACGCGTCTGCAGACGCCGGCCAGCGTGGAAGTGATCTCCGCAGAGACCATGGCTGAACGTGGCCAGCAGAATGTCGTCGATGCCGTCACGCAGAATGCCACCGGCATCACTGCCATCGGCGAGCCCGGCAATGGCGGTATCGCGTTCTCCACCCGCGGCTTTGCCGGCAGCGGCTCTGTCACATCGCTCTACGACGGCACGCGCCTCTATGTCGGCGCCGGCACGGTCAATTTCCCGTTCGACACCTGGACCGCCGAGAAGATCGAAGTGCTGCACGGCCCCGCTTCGGTGATGTATGGCGAAGGCGCCATCGGTGGCGCCATCAATGTGATCTCTAAGCTGCCGCTGTGGGTGCCGCGCAACCAGGCAGAACTTTCGCTCGACAGCAACATGACCCGCCGCATCGCGCTGGATAGCGGCGGCCCCATCAGCAAGGACGTTGCCTATCGCATCGCCGTCACCGGCAACGCGTCCGATGGCTGGATCGATCGTGACAACCAGTCGAACATCGCGCTGCATGCCGCCGTGCAGATCAGGCAGAACGAGGACGTCACCTGGACGCTCTCCACCGACTATGGCGACCGTCATCCATCGAAGTATTTCGGCACGCCGCTGATCAACGGCCAGCTCGATCCCGCGACGCGATTCAAGAACTACAATGTCAGCGACAGCACCATCCGCTATCAGGACAGCTGGAGCCAGGTGAAGACCGAATGGCAGGTGGCCGACGGCATCACTTTGCGCAACACGCTCTATTACATGTATGCGAAGCGCCACTGGAAGGAGGTCGAGATCTACGGCTTCAATCCCGGCACCGGCCTGATCGACCGCAGCGACTATCTGGAAATCTATCATCAGCAGCAGCAGATCGGCGACCGCATGGACGCCACCTTCACGGGCCACCTGTTCGGCATGGTGAATACGTTCGTGGCCGGCTTCGACGTCAACCGCATCGACTTCAAGCACACCAACAATTCGCCCTATGGCGGCTTCTCGTCGGTCAACCCGTACAACTTCGATCCCGGCGTGTTCGACAGTCCGGACCCGACACGCCCCGGCTACAATGCCACGGCCAATCAATATGCGTTCTTCGCCGAAAATCGTTTGGCGGTGACCGAGCAACTGGCGCTGATCGCCGGCATCCGCCAGGATCAGCCGAGCGTCACCCGTACCGACTTCCGTAACCCCGCCAACAGTTACACGCGTGACTACTCCGCGACCTCGTGGCGCGTCGGCGCAGTCTACACGCCAATCCAGAATCTGGCTTTCTACGGCCAGTATTCCACGGCCGCAGATACGGTCGGCGGCCTGATCTCGGCGAGCAACGCCAATTCCAAATTCGATCTTGCCACCGGCAAGCAGGCGGAGATCGGCGTCAAGCAATCCTTCTGGGGCGGTCGCGGCGAGTGGACCCTCGCCGGCTATGAGATCGTGAAGAGCAATCTGCTGTCAGCGATTCCCGGTGGCGGCGGCGCGGTGCAGCAGGTCGGCCAGCAATCCTCGCGCGGCGTCGAGGCCTCGATCGGGGTCCTGCTGGATTATGGCTGGCGCATCGATGCCAACACCGCCTTCCTGCGCGCGAAGTATGACGACTTCCTGCAGGCGAGCGGCGTCAATTTTGCCGGCAATGTCCCGTTCAACGTGCCGCAGAACGTCTCCAATATCTGGGCGACATGGGCTTTCGCGCCGAACTGGTCGGCCAATGCCGGCGTGCAGATCGTTGGTAAGACCTATGCGGACAGCGCCAACACGCTGGAAATGCCGAACTACACGCTGGTCAATGCCGGCCTGCAATGGAAGCCGGACGTGAACACCACGGTGTCGCTGCGTGTCTGGAACATCTTCGACAAGATCTATGCGACGTCGAGCTACAGCGACAACCAGTGGATTTTGGGCATGCCGCGCACAGCGCAGTTGGCTGTGAATGTGAAGTTCTGACGCGTGGCATTCCGACTGAAACGAAAACTCCGGCAGTGGCTGTATCTCACCCACCGCTGGATCGGCATCGTCACCTGCCTGTTCTTCGCCATGTGGTTCATCTCCGGCGTGGTGATGATGTATGTCGCGTTTCCCGGCCTCTCCGAGAAGGAGAGGCTGGCAGCGCTGCCGGAGATCGCATGGGAGAAGGCAAGGCTCTCTCCCGACGACGCGATGAAGGCCGCAGGCCTCACGCGCTATCCGCGCGAGCTGCGGCTGATGATGCTGGCGGATGAGCCGGTTTATCGACTGATCGACCGGAGCGGCAAGCAGCAGACGATCTCCGCGATGGACGGCCGTGGCGTCTCGGAGATTTCCGAGCAGCAGGCCCTTGCCATCGCCGCACGGCATCCGGCGAGCAAGTCGCCTCATCTCGAGGAAATGATCGACCGCGATCAGTGGAGCGTCGTCGCGCGCTACGATCCGTTGCGGCCGTTCTATCTCATCCATCTCGGCGATGATGCGGGCACCAAACTCTATGTCTCATCCCGCTCCGGCGAGGTCGCGCTCGATACCAACCGCACCGAACGCGTGTGGAACTGGCTCGGCTCGATCCCGCACTGGATCTATCCGACCATCCTCCGCCAGGATCAGCCGCTGTGGCGGCAGGTGATCCTGTGGTCGTCCGGCATCTGCCTCGTGGTCGGCATCACAGGAATCTGGATCGGCATTCTCCGCATGCGCTTGAAGCGGCGTTATGCGAGCGGCGACATCACGCCCTATCGCGGCTGGATGGCCTGGCATCACGTCACCGGCCTGATCGCCGGCGCCTTCATCCTGACCTGGATGTTTTCCGGCTGGCTGTCGGTCAATCCCGGCAATGTCTTCGCCGACCGCAACACCGCGCGCGAGATGCTGCAGCGTTACGCCGGCCATGATGCAGCAACCATCGCAGCAAAGTGGCCGATCGCGCATCCGGGCGCGGTCGAGGCCCGTTTCGTCTGGCTCGACGGCAGCCCGTTGGTGATTACGAGTTCTCGTAGCGGGGTGCCGACGGTGCTGGATGCCTCGACCGGCACTGCCGCCGTGTTGCCGCAAGACCGCCTCTGGGATGCCGCAGCAAAAATGCTCCCGACCGCGCAAATGACGGCCCGCGAGGTGCTGAAAGACTACGATTCCTACTGGTATGCCCACCACCGTGCGCGTGAATTGCCTGTGCTGCGCGCGATCTTCAATGACGCCGCACAGACCTGGATTCACATCAGCCCGATTACCGGCGACGTGCTCGGCCACGTCGATTCCAGCCGCCGCACCTATCGCTGGATGTTCAATGCCCTGCACAGTTTCGACTTCCAGCTGCTGCTGAAATATCGCCCGGCCTGGGACATCGTCGTGATCCTGCTGTCGATCCTTGGCACCATCGTTTCGATCAGCGGCGTGGTGGTCGGCTGGCGCTATCTGAAACGCTAGACAGCCAACGGACGCGGCATCTGCCGCGCGGGCTCGGGCGGCGTCATGCCGATCAGGGCCTTGCGATCGGCCACGGCATTGTGGAATTGCTCGAGCGCAATGTTGAACGCGGTCAACGTGCCTTCCTGGATCGCGCCATGTTCGTAGCATGTGAGCGTATCGCGCAGTATGCCATCGGCCTCGGTCTGCATGCTGTCGAGCTCTTCGAGCGAATCGCATTTGCGCGCGATGGCGATCATGTCGAGCAGGCGGTCGCGCTGCGAGACATTCACATTGCGCTCGTCGCGGCGGAAATAACTCGCGAACCAGGCGCCGGCCGAGCCCATGGCGGAGAGGCCCATCAGGCTCCACCAGATGTAATCGCTGTAGCGATCGAGGAAGGTCTTCTCTTCGCCATCCACGTAAGCGGCGGCGCCGGGATGTGCCGGGATCACGGCATCCTTGTCGGTGTCGGGCGTCTCGATCTTCGCAGCCAGCGGGAAATCGTTGATGATCTGCTGGCGGATCGCAAACAGCTGCCGCGTCAGCGCCGAAACAGTCACTTCGGACAATCCCTGCCGCGCCACGATGTGATGCGCGAAACTGATGGTCTTCACATCATCATCCGGCCGCGCCGGCGCGCCACCGAAGGTACCGGCCGGGATTTCCGACGATTCATAGACGGGATAGTTCTGCGCGATGGCATCTGCTGAATCGATCGCAAGGAAGGTCGGCGTGCTGCCGTCGCGCGACGAGGACTGGATCGCATCGCCGGTGATCTTGCTGTTCACCGGACCGGCAGCGAGGAAGGCATCGACCTTCTGATCCTTCACGGCCTCGCCGATATCGGTGGTCGAGAACTGCACCACCGTGACCTTGACGGGATCGACGCCGTATTGGCGGAGGATGATGTTGAGCAGATTGACGTTGGCCTGGGTCTTGCCGATCACGCCGATGCGCTTGCCGGCAAGGTCAGGAATCTTGGTGATCTTCGGCGCCGCCTTCTTGCCGCGCGCCGTCCTGGCGGGAGCCGGCACCCAGAGCACCGCGACATTCTTGCGGAGCGTCGCCACCGCACGCGCATTTTTGGGTACCGGCAGATCGCCACGGATGACGGCGAGATCGACCTTGCCATCCGCAAGCGCCTGCGCGCTTGCCGTGGCGCCGTCGGTGATCTGCGGGCGCAAGCGCACCGAGCGATGATCGCGGGAGAACGCCTGCACCAGCGCCTGCACGACCTTGACGTCGTCGCTGGCCTGCGGACCCACCGCGATCCTCAGCGGCACCGGCTTCATCGCGAAGTAATAGGCGCCAGCCACAGCGGCCACGATCGCCAGCGTGCCGGCCAGCGTGATCAATGTCATCTTGCGCCGGACCGAACGCGGCGACGGAAGCCCGACCGGTCCAATGACCTCGGGTCCATCCGTCATCGATCTCGAAAACAGGCGCTTCAAGTCCATTGTCACCAAAGTGGGTTGGAGCCGCAGTCTAGCAAAGTTCCGGGCGATGCGTCCGTTCCGCCGCCAGCATGGTTACCGGAGCGCGTGGTTACCCACTTGCGCGCCATTGGCGCCTTATTGTGGCATGGATCCCGATCGCGGACGCGTGCGTTGAGATAAAGTTCAGGTGAAGTCAGGAGGTTGGCATGGTGGAGCGGCTATCGGCGGACGGGCGCAAGGCGGCACTGAAGGAACTGGCCGGCTGGAGTGAGGCCAAGGATCGGGACGCCATTGCGCGCACTTTTACCTTCAAGGACTTCAACGAGGCCTTCGGCTTCATGGCGCGGGTCGCGCTGGTGGCCGAAAAGCGTGATCACCACCCGGAATGGCGCAATGTCTACAAGACCGTGGACGTGGTGCTGTCCACCCATGACGCCGATGGGGTGACGCAGAAGGATATCGATCTGGCCAAGGCGATGGATGCCATCGCCAAGCAGCTCGGCGCCTGAATGTCACCGTTCGTTGCGGAGCGCGGCCTTCGACACCATCTGAAACAGGTATGATCTGGCAGCGAGGAACATTGCCGATGGCCACCGAACACAGCGTGGGATTTGAACCGGCCGACCGGCTGGCGCAGGACCGCGAGAGCGTTCGCAAGCAGTTCTGGCGCAAGCTGAAGAAACTCGCCGTGAAGCTGCCCTTCATGGAAGATTTGCTCGCGGCCTATTACTGCGCCTTCGACCGGCAGACGCCGCGCCATGTGCAGGCGGCATTGCTCGGCGCGATTGCTTATTTCATCCTGCCGTTCGATTTCGTGCCGGATGTATTGCCGATCCTCGGCTTCGGCGATGATGCCGCGATCCTGGCGACAGCGCTGCGCATGGTCGCGACGCATATCAATGACGATCATCGCGAAGCCGCGCGACGGGCGATGGCGCGCGGGCTGGAAGAGGATGAACTAGCCTAGCCTGTCATCCCGGCGAACGCCGGGATCCATAAGCGCTGGCGAAATGGTGACAGTGACGTCGTGGTGTCTCTGCAGTCTTATCCACGACATCGGAGGTTATGGGTCCCGGCTTTCGCCGGGACGACAACCATCACGGATGTAGGATCACCTTGCCCATGGCCTGACGGCCCCCCAGCACCTTCATGGCTTCGGCCGTCTTTTCCAGCGGGAAGGTGCGGTCCACATGGGCCGAGATCTTGCCCTCGGCGGCCCAGTTCAGCAGCTTCGTGATGCTGGCACGGTACTTCTCGTGGTTCTGCCGCACCCAGGCGCCCCAGAACACGCCGCGGATATCACAGCCCTTCAGCAGCGCGAGATTGAGCGGCATCTTTGGAATGTCGCCGGCCGCAAAACCGATAACCATGAAACGACCTTCCCACGCGATCGCGCGCAGGGCGGCTTCTGCATACTTTCCGCCGACCGGATCGAAGATGATATCGACGCCCTTGCCGCCGGTGAGGCTCTTGAGACCTTCCTTCAAATCTTCCTTGGCGTAGTTCAGCCCAAGCTCGGCACCATGCTTCCTGGCGAAGTCGAGCTTCTCGTCCGACGATGCGCAGGCGATGACCTTGAGGCCGAGCAGCTTGCCGAGTTCGCAGGCCGCGAGGCCGGTGCCGCCGGCGGCGCCCAGCACGGCGAGCGTTTCACCGGGCTTCGGCGAAGCACGATCTTCCAGCGCATGCAGCGCGGTGCCGTAGATCACGATGACGCCGGCCGCACGGTCGAAGTCGAGATTGTCGGGAATTTTGATCACCGAGGCAGCGGTCGCCGCGACCTTCTGCCGGGCGCCGTTGTGACCGATGGAGGCGACGACGCGATCACCGACCTTCAGCGAGGTCACACCGGCACCAACGCTCTCGATCACACCCGCGACTTCGGCGGCCGGCGAGAATGGGAATGGCGGTTTGATCTGGTACTTGCCCTGGATCATCAGGATGTCGAAGAAATTCAGCGCCGCCGACTTGATCGCGATGACCACCTGCCCTTCACCGGCAACGGGATCCTCCACATCGGCAAAAACGAGATCGTCGGGTTCGCAATATTGCGAGCAGAGAATAGCTTTCATCGATGCACCTGGCTTTCGGCTTGAGACAGTTGAGCGATTCATGAAGGAATTAGCGCAAGCCTGCAACCGTCATTGACGGGACGCATTCCGCTTTGCGGATAATGGAGAAGCGAACAATGTTTGAAAAAAGTCTCCTCGCCGGCAAGCGCATTCTCGTGACCGGCGGCGGCTCCGGGCTTGGCGCGGCGATGAGTCGCCGCTTTGCGGAACTGGGTGCGGAGATCATCATCTGCGGACGACGCACTGCATTGCTGGAAGAAGCCGCCGCACAACTCCGCACCGAACACGAAGCGCAGGTCAGTACCTTCACCTGCGACATCCGCGACGCCAACGCCGTCGCCGACATGATGACCGCCATCTGGCGGGACGGCCCGCTCGACATCCTCGTCAACAACGCAGCAGCAACCTTCATCGCGCAGAGCGAACATCTCTCCGCGCGCGCTGCGGACGCGATCCTCGCGCCGACGCTGCATGGTGCGATGTATTGTACGCTCGAAGCGGGACGCCGCTGGATCGAGTCGAATCACAAAGGCGTGGTGCTCAGCATCCTCTCCACATCGACCATCACCGGCCGCGCCTTCACCATGCCGTCAGCGATGGCGAAGTCCGCTTTGCTGGCGATGACGAAATCGCTCGCTGTCGAATGGGGACCCAAGGGCGTTCGCCTCGTGGCGATTGCACCGGGGCCTTTCCCGACGCCGGGCGCGACCGGGCAGCTCCACCCGGAGAGTCGCGATTCCGGCCCTGCTGCGCGCAATCCACTCGGCCGTGTCGGCGAACACGGTGAACTCGCCAACCTCGCCAGCTTCCTGATTTCCGATCAGGCCGGTTACATCAATGGCGAGATGGTCGTGCAGGATGGCGGCGCGCATCTGCGTTCATCGGGCGCGGAAGACCTGCTGCACTGGACCGATGCGCAATGGGCGACGCAGCGCGCGGGCCGCACGAAAAACTGAGGACGACTCTTCGCGTCCCGCGCGCAGTCCATCATGGACTGCTATCTTTCGACGCGACGTGCGAGCCTTTCCAAACAACGCCGCACCGTTTATCTGCAAGACTGTTGGTGCGCGTGATTCCAGGCCATCTTCCAGTCACAAAGATAGAGGATCGACACCTGATGTCCGTGCGGCGAATCCTGACAGTTGTATCCTTGAGCGTGGCGATGATCGGCATTTCCGATCTTGCGCAGGCGCAGACGGCTGCCAAGGGCAAGGCCGCACCGGCCAAGCAAGCACCTGCTGCCGCCGGCAGTGCCGAGCCGACACTGCTCGGACAGTTCGGCCCATGGGGTGCCTACACCGCGTCACCCGGCGGCAAGAAAGTCTGCTTCGCGCTGGCCAAGCCTTCGTCTTCGAAGACCAATCCTGCCAATCGTCCGCGCGACCCCGCTTACGCCTTCATCTCGACCCGACCGGCCGAGAAGGTCAGCAACGAAGTCTCGATCATGATCGGGTATCAGTTGAAGCCGGGCTATGAGTCCACCCTCGATGTCGGTGGCGCAAAATTCGCGATGTACACCCAGGGCGACGGGCTCTGGATCAAGAATGCCGCCGAGGAAGAGCGTCTGGTCGAGGCACTGCGCAAGGCCGGCGATGTGACCGTGAAGGGTCTCTCGTCCAAGGGCACCGAGACCACGGACTCGTTCTCGCTGAAGGGCCTGGCCCAAGCGCTGGACAAGGTCGCGCAGGAGTGCCGCCGGTAATTGCCGGCGGAACCCGCTCTAAATCCTTGTCGCCGTTAATATTGCCGCATTTGGCGCCTTTCCATTCGGGCGCGAAAAGCCTATTTGAGGCTTCAATTCCCGTGACATCAGTGATCGAACGCCATGACCCCCGCTTCTGCCGAGGCCAGCACTGCCGTTGAGACCCACGCGCTCCAGGTTCCCTTGGAGAAGATCGCGACGGAAACCTATGTGCCGCTGGCAAAACCGTCGCTGATCGGCCTGTCCCGCGCGCAGATCGCCGAAAAACTCGGTTCCATCGGCGTCAAGCCGGCCCAGCAGAAGATGCGCAGCCAGCAGATCTGGCACTGGCTGTATTACCGCGGGGTCCAGAGCTTTGCGGAAATGTCCAGCATCTCCAAGGACATGCGTGCCGAACTGGAGCAGCATTTCACGGTCGATCGGCCGGAAGTGGCGGTCGAGCAGATCTCCAACGACGGCACCCGCAAATGGCTGCTGAAACTGCCCTCGGGCACCCATGGCGAGCGCGCCCATGAGGTCGAGTGCGTCTATATCCCCGAGACCGACCGTGGCACGCTCTGCGTTTCCTCGCAGGTCGGCTGCACGCTGAACTGCTCGTTCTGCCATACGGGAACACAGCGCCTGGTGCGCAACCTGACGCCGGGCGAAATCGTCGGCCAGATCATGGTCGCGCGCGACCGGCTGAATGACTGGGCCGACCGCGACACCCCGAATGCCAACCGCCGCATCACCAATATCGTGATGATGGGCATGGGCGAGCCGCTCTACAATTTCGACGCCGTACGCGACGCGCTACTGATCGTCTCCGACAACGAAGGCATCGGCATTTCGCGCCGGCGCATCACGTTGTCGACCTCGGGCGTGGTGCCGAATATCAAGCGCACCGGCGAGGAGATCGGCGTGATGCTGGCGATCTCGCTGCATGCCGTGCGCGACGAGCTGCGCAACGAGCTGGTGCCGCTGAACAAGAAATATCCGCTGAAGGAATTGCTGCAGGCGTGCCGCGATTATCCCGGTGCTTCCAATGCGCGACGCATCACGTTCGAATATGTGATGCTGAAGGGCATCAATGATTCGCTGGAAGATGCGAAGCTGCTGGTGAAGATGCTCAAGGGCATCCACGCCAAGATCAATCTGATCCCGTTCAATCCATGGCCGGGCACGCGCTACGAATGCTCCGACTGGGCGCAGATCGAGGCGTTTTCCGAATATGTCTTCAATGCCGGCTATTCCTCGCCGGTGCGCACGCCGCGCGGCCGCGACATTCTCGCGGCCTGCGGGCAGTTGAAGTCGGAAACGGAAAAGCTGAGCGCACGCGAGCGCCAGGCGCTGCGCGCGATGGCGATGACGGATTGATGGGAGCGCTTATCTCTCAGTCGTCGTGCCCGGGCTTGACCCGGGCATCCACCTATCTTGTTTAGCCGCAAAGATGATGGCCGGGTCAAGCCCGACCACGACAGTGGAGAGATCGGTGCGCAACGTGATCAACGAGTTCTCATCATGTCCCTGATCGGCCGCATCATCGTCATCCTGTTTGCCTTCTGCGTGGCGTCCATGGTCGGCGGAACGATCATCATCTTCTCGATCCTGTTCCCCGAACTCAGCGCCATGGATACCGGAATAGTGAATCCCGATGCGATCAATGTTTTGATCGGCTTCGGCTTCATCTTCTTCTCGGGCTTCGCCCTGATCCCCGCGCTGATCGTCGTCGTGATCACCGAGACTTTCAATATCCGCGCCGTGCTGGCCTATGCGCTCGGTGGCGCCGTGGTCGGCCTTGCCTGCTATCTCGGCCTGATCCCCTATGACACCACGACCATGACATTCGACGGCATCGTGCGCCGTCACCTCGAAGTGATGACCGGCGCCGGCATCATTGCCGGGCTGATCTACTGGGTGATCGCCGGCCGCAATGCCGGCCGATGGAAGCAGCCGCGGCGCCTGCCGCCGCAGCCGGATGCCACAGCAAAACCATAGCGCTTTAACTTTCCTTCCCCCCGCGCCTCGGATAAACCGCCCGCCATGAACCGGACTGGCCTCCTCATTGCGCTCGTGCTGCTTGCAGCGATCCTCGTGATTTTCGGCGTCTGGCCCGAGCTCGATCTCAAGCTCGCGGCGCTGTTCTTCAGTCCCGAAACCCGTGATTTCACCTATTCGGGGCTGCCCTATGCGCAGTTCGCGCGCAACGCGGCCATGTGGATCGCCTGGGCGTTCGTCGCACCGTCAATCCTGGCGCTGATCGTCAAGCTGATCTGGCCGAACCGGCCGCTGCTGGTGAAGGGCCGCACCATGGCCTTTCTGGTCATCACCATGCTGATGTCAGCAGGCTTCCTCACCAATTTCACCTTCAAGACCTTCTGGAGCCGCCCGCGCCCCGTCGCCGTGACCGAATTCGGCGGCCCCTGGCAGTTCAAGGCGTGGTGGGACCCGAGCGGGCAATGCGTCCGCAACTGCTCGTTCTTCTCCGGCGAGGGCGCCACGGCATTCTGGACCTATGCGCCAGCCGCGCTGGCGCCGCCGGCGCTGCGCCCGGCCGCCTATGTGGCCGCGACGGTGTTCGGCCTCGCCACCTCGGGCTGGCGGATGGCCTTTGGCGGGCATTTCTTTACGGATGTTATGATCGCCGGCCTGGCGTCGTTTCTGGTGATCTGGCTGGTGCACGGATGGATCTACCGCTGGCCACGGACCCGGATGACGGATGAAGGCATCGACCGCTGGCTGACGAAAATCGCCTGGCCCGGCTATGCCTGGCGGCGCCGGATGCTGTCCGGCCGCAATCCGCCAAAGCCATCGCTGGGCAGCCGGATCACCGAGCAGCATCACGATTGATGCCATCTCACTCTGTCGTTGCCCGGCTTGACCGGGCAACCCAGTAAACTCGCAGGCCGCCGTGTGTACTGGGCCACCCGGTCAAGCCGGGTGGCGACAAGAGAGCTGTTCCCGCGTTGACGCCCTTTGGTCCGCCGCGCTATCGCTGACCGCGAAAAATAGCCCCGATTGGACGCCCCATGACCACGATTCTGAAGAGCCTCCCCACCGGCAAGAATGTCGGCATCGCCTTTTCCGGCGGCCTCGATACGTCGGCGGCGCTGCTCTGGATGAAGCAGAAGGGCGCAAAAGTCTTCGCCTATACCGCCAATCTCGGCCAGCCCGACGAGGCCGATTACGACGAGATCCCGCGCAAGGCGATGGAATTCGGCGCCGAGAAGGCCCGCTTGGTCGATTGCCGCCAGCAGCTCGTCCATGAAGGCATCGCCGCGATCCAGGCCGGCGCCTTCCATGTCTCCACCGGCGGCATCACCTATTTCAACACCACCCCGCTCGGCCGCGCGGTGACCGGCACCATGCTGGTCTCCGCCATGAAGGAAGACGGCGTCAATATCTGGGGCGACGGCTCGACCTATAAGGGCAACGACATCGAGCGCTTCTATCGCTACGGCCTGCTCACCAATCCCGAGCTGAAGATCTACAAGCCCTGGCTCGACGACCAGTTCATCGACGAGCTCGGCGGCCGCGCCGAAATGTCGGCCTTCATGACCGCGCATGGCTTCGCCTACAAGATGAGTGCCGAGAAGGCCTATTCCACCGACAGCAACCTGCTCGGCGCGACCCACGAGGCCAAGGATCTCGAACATCTCAATAGCGGCATCACCATCGTCAACCCGATCATGGGCGTGCCGTTCTGGAAGGACGACTGCGCCGTCAAGGCCGAGCGCGTCTCGGTGCGTTTCGAGGAAGGCCAGCCGGTCGCATTGAACGGCAAGACCTTTGCCGACCCCGTCGCGCTGTTCCTGGAAGCCAATGCCATCGGTGGCCGCCATGGCCTCGGCATGAGCGACCAGATCGAGAACCGCATCATCGAGGCCAAGAGCCGCGGCATCTATGAAGCGCCGGGCATGGCGCTGCTGCACATTGCCTATGAGCGCCTCGTCACCGGCATCCATAACGAGGATACAATCGAGCAGTACCGCATGAACGGCATGAAGCTCGGCCGCCTGCTGTATCAGGGCCGCTGGTTCGATTCGCAGGCCCTGATGCTGCGCGAGACCGCGCAGCGCTGGGTGGCCCGCGCCGTCACCGGCGAGGTGACCCTCGAACTGCGCCGCGGCAACGACTATTCCATCGCGAATACCCAGAGCCCGAACCTCACCTATGCGCCGGAGCGCCTGAGCATGGAGAAGGTCGAGGACGCCCCGTTCACGCCGGCGGACCGCATCGGCCAGCTCACCATGCGCAATCTCGACATTACCGATACCCGCGCGAAGCTGAACGTCTATGCGAAGACCGGCCTGATCAGCGCCGGCGAAGGCGCGACGATCCCGAAGCTGGGTAGCGACAAGAAGTGACGCCCGTAGCCCGGATGAAGCGTAGCGTAATCCGGGGGCAGGCGATTCAATAACCTCGACATCCCCGGATTGCGCTTCGCTCCATCCGGGCTACAGGTTCATTGGCCGGATGTCATTGACGTGACATCCGGCCATTTTATTGATGGAGATTGCTGCGACAGAAAGCCACTGAGGGATGCTGCCATGACCAAAGCCGTTTCACTCGCCGCTCTTGCGGCGTTTTTCATGAGCGCCTCGTGTCACGCCCAGACGATCTATCCGATTGATCGCGCCGAAATCCTCAAAGGCAGTAAGTTCGATTTCAAGGTCGAGCTTCCCGAGAAGATCGCAGCTTCCGACATCAAGGTGATCATCAACGGCGCCGAGCAGAGCGCGACCTTTGGCAAGAGCGCTGATTATATCGAGCGCGAGGACGGCAAGGATCAATCGGCGCTGGTGCTGCGCGATGTCGCGCTCGACAAGCCCGGCGCGTACAAGATCGACGTCACGGCGGGCAACCTCACCAGATCGGTGACATGGAATGTCTACGACACCGGCGCCCGCCGTGCGAAGAATGTCATCCTGTTCGTCGGCGACGGCATGTCGCTATCGCATCGCGTGGCGGCGCGCATCCTGTCCAAGGGCATCAAGGAAGGCAAGAGCAGCGGCAAGCTCGCCATCGACGACATGCCGAGCATGGCGCTGGTCGGCACCGCCGGCACGGATTCGATCATCACCGATAGCGCGAATTCTGCCAGCGCCTATACGACCGGCCACAAGAGCGCGACCAATGCACTCGGCGTCTATGCCGATCGCACGCGCGACGTGTTTGACGATCCCAAGGTCGAGACCATCACGTCACTCGTGAAGCGCAAGCTCAATCTCGCCGTCGGCATCGTGACGAATACCGAGATCCAGGACGCCACCCCGGCCTCGATGGTCGCGCATACGCGCCGCCGCGCGGCCTATGACGAGATCGTCGCGCAGATGTTTGCCGCGAAGCCCGACGTCATCCTCGGCGGCGGGGCGGCGAATTTCCTGCCGCGTGCGGTCGATATCGGCAAGCGCGCCGACGAAGTGGACTACATCGTCAAGTTCAAAGACGCCGGCTATCCCTATGTAAGGACCGCCGGTGAACTGAAAGCCACGGCCGACAACACGGACACCACAAAACTGCTTGGCCTGTTCACACCCGGTAACATGGACGGCGTCCTCGACCGCAAATTCCTCAAGGGCGGCGGCGTCAAAAAGAATCCGGAACAGCCGGATCTCACCGAACAGGTGCAGGCGGCCCTCAATGTGCTGTCGCGCAATGACAAGGGCTTTGTCCTGATGGTCGAGTCCGGCATGATCGACAAATATGCGCATATGCTGGATTTCGATCGCGCCGTCTATGACGTGATCATGCTCGATAATGCGGTCAAGCTCGCCAAGGAATGGGCGGCCAAACGCGGCGACGACACGCTGATCCTTGTGGTGTCGGATCACAGCCATCCGAACAGCCTGATCGGCACCGTCAATGACGACATGAGCGCGGAGACGAACCTGCCGCTGCGCGAGCGGATCGGCGTCTATGACAAGGCCGGCTTCCCGAACTATCCGGCGCCGGATGCCGAGGGCTATCCGTCACGCGTGGATGTGAGCCGGCGGCTGGCGATCATGTCGGCGAGCCTGCCAGATCATTATGAGACGCTGCGGCCAAAGCTCGATGGACCGAACCAGCCGACGGAAGCGGGTGAGGCGCCAAATACGTTCAAGGCGAATGAAAAATACAAGAACGCGCCCGGCGCCATGCTGCGGCTCGGCAATCTGCCGGCGATGATGAATGCCAGCGTGCATTCGGGTGAGGACGTGATCCTGACGGCCACGGGCCCGGGCAGCGATCGCGTGAAGGGGCAGATGGACAATACGGAAGTGTTTCGCGTGATGGTGGATGCGCTCGGGCTAGGAACGAAGTAGTTCACGCACCGGCAATCTCTGTCGAAGATGGAGCGGACTCTGGTCCGTCCTCGATTGCTGCTCCCGTGAACCGGTGTGCGCTATCGCCGCCCATGCGACAAGTTGCATCAGGCTGCGCGCTGAACTGGCTCGCCCATAACCAGACTCACGTGCGTATCCGTTCAGGAGCACGCCATGAGCAAGTATCGCAGCGCATTACCGCAGCGTCGCGGCGCCTTTCTCACAGACGGCGGCATGGAGACGTCGCTGATCTTCAACGACGGGCTCGAACTTCCGCATTTCGCCTCCTTCGTATTGCTTGACTCGACGCTGGGTCGCGAGAGGCTGAAAGCTTATTATCGCCCCTATCTGGAGACCGCGCGGACACAAGGCGTCGGCTTCGTGCTCGACAGCGCGACATGGCGCGCCAATCCGGACTGGGGCGACAAGCTCGGCTACGACGCCGGCGCGCTCCATGCGGCCAATGTCGCTGCGATCGACCTACTTGTGGAGCTCCGCGATGAATGGGAGACCGAGGCCATGCCTTGTGTCATCAGCGGCGCCATCGGCCCGCGCGGAGACGGCTACAAGGCTGGCTACATGACTGCGCCGGAAGCCGAGGACTATCATCGCACCCAGATCACGAGCTTCGCCGGGACAGCGGCCGACATGGTCACCGCCTTTACGCTCTCGACGATTGACGAGGCCGTTGGCATCGCACGGGCCGCGCGATCGCTCGATATGCCCTGCGTCATCTCCTTTACGGTGGAGACCGACGGACGGCTGGCCGATGGTACACCACTGCGTCATGCGATCGAGGCGACCGATCTCGCGACGAAAGCGTCCCCGGCTTACTACATGATCAACTGCGCCCATCCGTCTCATTTCGAAGGCGCGCTGCACGCGAACGAAGCCTGGGTGCAGCGGATCCATGGCATCCGCGCCAACGCATCCACCCTCAGCCACGCCGAACTCGACGAGGCGGAGACCCTCGACGCGGGAGATCCAAATGATCTCGCACAGCGTTATCATCAGTTGCGGCAGTCCTTTCCGGACATCCGCATCCTGGGCGGCTGCTGCGGTACCGACCATCGTCATGTAGCCGCCATCGCTGCGGCATGCATGCCCTTTGCCGCGACGCCGGTATGAGCGCGTCGAGAGTAACGCGCGGTTCTTCTCCCTCCCCCAAGCGGCGAAGCCGCGCCGTGGGGAGGGTGGTGAGAAGCGAGCGTTCAGCGAGCTTCGAGACGGGTGGGGCGCTTCCCCAAACGCCGACGTCACGTAGGGAGAGACCCCACCCGGCGCTACGCGCCCCCCTCCCCATTCGCTTCGCTCCGGGGAGGGAGACCATCGGCTTCGGCGCATCAGCTACACAAAACAAAAAGGGCGGCCTCTCGGCCGCCCTTTTCTCATTCATTCAGCACAAGGCTTACTCAGCAGCCGGAGCCGCTTCACCCTCGGCCTTCTGCTTGGCCTCAAGATCTTCGCCAGTCTCCTGGTCGACAACCTTCATCGACAGACGCGTCTTGCCGCGATCGTCGAAGCCGAGCAGCTTGACCTTGACCTTGTCGCCTTCCTTGATGACGTCCGAGGTCTTCTGCACGCGGCCGGCGGCGAGCTGGCTGATATGCACGAGACCGTCCTTGGCGCCGAAGAAGTTCACGAATGCGCCGAACTCCATCACCTTGACGACGGTGCCCTCATAGATCTGGCCGACTTCCGGATCGGACGCGATCGACTTGATCCACTTGATGGCCGCCTTCATGGCCTCACCATCCGACGAAGCCACCTTCACGGTGCCGTCGTCCTCGATGTTGACCTTGGCGCCGGTCTTTTCGACGATCTCGCGGATCACCTTGCCGCCGGTGCCGATCACTTCACGGATCTTGTCGGTGGCGATCTTGAAGGTTTCGATGCGCGGCGCATATTCGCCGAGCTCGGCGCGGGCATTGGTGAGCGCCTTCGCCATTTCGCCGAGGATGTGAACGCGACCGTCCTTCGCCTGGGCGAGAGCGACCTTCATGATCTCTTCGGTGATACCGGCGATCTTGATGTCCATCTGCAGCGAGGTGATGCCGGTATCGGTACCGGCCACCTTGAAGTCCATGTCGCCGAGGTGATCTTCATCACCCAGGATGTCCGACAGAACCGCGTAGCGCGAACCTTCGAGGATAAGGCCCATGGCGATACCTGCCGTCGGCCGCTTCATCGGCACGCCGGCATCCATCAGCGCGAGCGACGCGCCGCAGACCGAGGCCATCGAGGACGAACCGTTCGACTCGGTGATCTCCGACACCACGCGGATGGTGTAGGGGAATTCGTGGTGGCCCGGCAGCACCGGATGGATCGCGCGCCAGGCGAGCTTGCCGTGGCCGATTTCGCGACGCTTGGTGCCGCCCAGACGACCGGTCTCACCGACCGAGTAGGGAGGGAAGTTATAGTGCAGCAGGAACGTCTCTTTGTACGTTCCCGACAGCGAGTCGATATACTGCTCGTCTTCGCCGGTGCCGAGCGTGGTGACAACCACGGCCTGGGTTTCACCGCGGGTGAACAGCGCCGAACCATGCGCGCGCGGCAGCACGCCGACTTCGGCGAGGATGCTGCGGACAGTCTTGGAATCGCGACCGTCGATGCGCTTGCCGGTGTCGAGGATATTCCAGCGCACGATCTTGGATTCGAGCTCCTTGAACACGCCGGCAATGCGCAGCTTGTCGTAAGCGGGCTCCTTCCCTTCCGGGAAGTAGTGATCCATGACCTTCTTCTTCACCACGCCGACGGCGGCGTAGCGATCCTGCTTCACCGGGATGGCGTAGGCGGCGCGCAGTTCCTGCTCGACCATGCCGAGCATTTCCTTTTCGAGTGCGCTGTCATCGACGACGGTGACTTCGCGCGGCTCCTTGGCGGCCTTCTCGGCGAGCTCGATGATCGCCTTGATCACCGGCTGGAAGTGGCGGTGACCGAACATCACCGCGCCGAGCATGATTTCTTCCGAAAGCTCCTTGGCTTCCGATTCCACCATCAGCACCGCATCCGACGTACCGGCGACGACCAGCTCGAGCTGGGTGTCGGCCATCTCGTCGAGGGTCGGGTTGAGGATGTATTCGTCGTTCTGGAAGGCGACGCGGGCAGCGCCGATCGGGCCCTTGAACGGTGCGCCCGACAGGGTCAGCGCAGCCGAGGCAGCCACCATGGCCAGCACGTCGGGATCGTTTTCCATGTCGTGCGACAGCACGGTCACGATCACCTGGGTCTCGTTGCGCCAGCCATCGGCGAACAGCGGACGGATCGGACGGTCGATCAGGCGGGAAACCAGCGTTTCCTTCTCGGTCGGACGGCCTTCACGCTTGAAGTAGCCACCGGGGATGCGGCCGGCTGCGTAAGCCTTTTCCTGATAGTCGACGGTCAGCGGCAGGAAGTCGACGCCTTCGCGCGGTGCCTTGGCGGCCACGACGGTCGCGAGGACGATGGTCTCGCCATAGGTGGCCATGACGGCGCCGTCAGCCTGACGGGCGATCTTGCCGGTTTCCAGCTTGAGCGGACGGCCGCCCCAATCGATCTCGACGGAATGAGGTTTAAACATGTTTGGAATCTTTCATGGGTTCACGAAAGGCGTGGCGCCGAAAAACAAAAAGCCAGAGCTTCAGAAGAATTGCGCAAGACTGCGAGACGCTTCGCAACAACTGCGAAGTCAGCGTCCGGCCAGCCTGCTAAACCTTCTGAAGTTCTGGCTTGTGAATTTCGAATGGCGTCCATCCTTCCGATGGTCGCGACCTGAAGCCTTCTAGCTTCACGCCGCGCGACAGGCTCCTTGCCCGTCATCGCCCAGCTGCCGGATTGCGGCTGGACGCTATCGTGCGGGCCACTCTGGCCTGCACTACGTAATGGCATGGTTGGGTTGTGTGGGACCTATCCATGCGAAAACGCGCGCAGGAGCTGCGCGCGTTAAATCGCTTAGCGGCGAATGCCGTGCTTTGCGAGCAGGGCCTTGTACCGGGCCTCGTCCTTCTTCTTGATGTAATCGAGAAGCGAACGACGGGTGGACACCAGCTTCAGAAGACCACGACGGGAATGGTTGTCCTTCGTGTGGGTCTTGAAGTGTTCGGTGAGGTTGGTGATGCGCTCCGAGAGGATGGCAACCTGGACCTCAGGCGAACCGGTATCGCCGGCCTTGAGGGCGCTGTTCTTGATGACTTCCGCTTTGCGTTCGGCGGCAATCGACATCGTCAGTGACTTTCTTTTTGCACCGGATTGGCAACCAATCCGGAAAGGTTGAACACGCGCTTGGGGATGAGCTCGCCATTGCTGAGTTCGGCGAGGGCCAGTAACCGGCCCGACACCGTGACATAAACCGTGCCATTGCAATGAGGCGCATCCCGTCCGCGCAACAAGACGGCCTGGCCCCGATGGAGCCTTGCCGCATCTGACCGTGTGACGGCCAGCGCCGGGATGTCGTCCAGCGCGGTCTCAACGGGCAGTAGCGCGTCGGCGAGGCTTCCCTCGCCAGACGCGGCTCTATCGCACAAAGCCTCCAATTCTGCCAGTGGAATCATGTCAGCTTCGGCGAAGGGTCCGACCAGGGTCCGGCGCAGCGACGAGATATGGCCGTAGCAGCCGAGCAGGCGGCCGATGTCACGGGCCAGCGCGCGCACATAGGTACCCTTGCCGCATTCGGCCTCGAACACGGCATGGTCGCTATCTGGTTGTTCTGTAAGCACTAATTCATGGATCACGACGGGACGCGGAACCAGCGGGACGGTTTCGCCGTCGCGTGCGAGGTCATAGGCGCGCTCGCCCTGGATCTTGATGGCCGAATATTGCGGCGGGGTCTGCTCGATATTGCCGGTAAATTGCGGCAGCAGCGCGCGGATCTGCTCGGCCGTTGGCCTGATATCCGAGGTCTGGGTAACCCGGCCTTCGGTGTCGTCGGTATCGCGCTCGGCGCCCCAGGCGACAGTGAAACGATAGCGCTTGCGGCCATCCATCACGAAAGGAACGGTCTTGGTGGCTTCGCCGAGCGCGATCGGCAGGCCGCCGGAGGCGAGCGGATCGAGGGTGCCGGCATGGCCGGCGCGCTTGGCCTGGAACAGACGCTTGGCGACGGCGACCGCCTGGGTCGAGGTCATGCCGAGCGGCTTGTCGAGAATGACCCAGCCATGGACGTCGCGCTTGTCGCGGCGGACCTGTCCGCCGCCCTGGCGCTTGCCGCCCTGATGGCGCGGATCATTATTGCCGCGCGGCGCCTGCGGAAGCGGGCTCACCTCAAGGCCGGTTTCGGTCTTGGTCGTCGTCACAGTCATTCGTTCTCGTCCGAATCTTGATTATCAGAGTCTTGTTTGAGGTCACGCGCCACCGCGGGGGTGCGCAGAAGTTTGTCGATACGCTCGGCTTCGTCGAAACGTTCGTCGATGCGGAAGCGCAGGTCGGGCGCGTATTTCAGGTTCACCCGATGCGCGGCTTCGGTGCGCAAAAAGCTCTTGTTCGCCGCCAGTGCCTTCAGCACGGGCTCGGTGTTCTTGCCGCCGAGCGGCATCACATAGACGGTGGCCAGCTTGAGGTCCGGAGACATCCGTACCTCCGGCACCGTGATGATGTTGGTCTGCAGCACGGGATCGTAGACCCCACCCTGCGAGAGGATATCGGCGATCGCGTGGCGCATCAGTTCGCCGACACGCAATTGACGCTGCGAGCCACCCGGCGTCGCAGATTTTTGATGATGCTTGGGCATCTTTCCTAGCCAACAATAAACGACGTCATGGCCGGGACTATCCCGGCCATCCACGCCTGTTCTGTGAAAAATCAAAGACGTGGATGCCCGGCGCATTTACGCCGGGCATGACGTCCTTCTCAAAATCCGGCTCTCTGTAAGACTTGGACTTACAGCGAGCGCTGGATGGTCTCGATGCGATAACACTCGATCACGTCACCGGCACGCATGTCGGAGTAGTTCTCGAACGCCATGCCGCATTCCTGGCCTGACGCAACTTCCTTCACTTCGTCCTTGAAGCGCTTCAGCGTCGACAGCTTGCCTTCGTGAACGACGACGTTGTCGCGGATCAGGCGCACATTGGCGCCGCGTTCCACAGTGCCATCGGTGACGCGGCAACCCGCGACCTTGCCGACCTTCGAGATGTTGAACACTTCGAGGATCTGCGCATTGCCCAGCATGGTTTCGCGCAGCGTCGGCGCGAGCAGGCCGGACATGGCTTTCTTCACGTCATCCACGAGATCGTAGATGATGTTGTAGTAGCGGATTTCGATGCCGTTGCGCTTGGCGAGGGCCGTCGCTTCCTTGTTGGCACGAACCGAGAAGCCGATGATGGCGGCGTTGAAGCCTTCCGCCAGCGTGACGTCCGATTCCGAGATGCCGCCGACGGCTGAATGCAGGATACGGGCAGCGACTTCGTCGGTGCCGAGCTTCTCCAGCGAGCCAAGAATGGCTTCCAGCGAACCCTGCACGTCGGCCTTGATGACCAGCGGGAAGTCCTTGCGGCCCGAGGTCTTCAGCTGGCTCATCATCTGCTCGAGCGAGCCGCGCATGCCGGAGGCGGATGCGGCGGACTTCTCACGCTTCTGATGCGTACGGTAGTCGGTGATCTCGCGGGCGCGGGCTTCGTTGACCACGACGGCCATACGATCACCGGCTTCCGGCGGACCGTTGAAGCCGAGCACCTCGACCGGCACCGATGGACCGGCTTCGGTCAGCTGCTCGCCCTGATCCGAGATCAGTGCGCGGACACGGCCCATTTCGGCACCGGCCACGATGATGTCGCCGATGCGCAGCGTACCGCGCTGAACCAGCACGGTGGCCACCGGACCACGACCACGATCGAGCTTGGCTTCGATCACGGTGCCTTCCGCCGGACGATCCGAATTGGTCTTCAGGTCGAGGATTTCGGCCTGCAGCGCAATCATCTCGAGCAGCTTGTCGAGATTGGTCTTGTTCTTCGCCGACACTTCCACGTCGACGACGTCGCCGCCGAAGGATTCGACCTGCACGTCATGCTGCAGAAGCTCGGTGCGCACGCGCTCCGCCTTCGCATCCGGCTTGTCGATCTTGTTGATCGCCACGATGATCGGGACACCTGCCGCCTTGGCGTGGTTGATGGCTTCGATCGTCTGCGGCATCACGCCGTCATCGGCCGCCACCACGAGGATGACGATGTCGGTGACCTTGGCGCCGCGGGCGCGCATCGCGGTGAACGCAGCGTGGCCCGGCGTATCGATGAAGGTGATCTTCTTGCCGCTCTCCGGCGAGGTCACCTGATAGGCGCCGATATGCTGGGTGATGCCACCGGCTTCACCCGACACGACGTTGGCCTGACGCAGCGCGTCGAGCAGCGACGTCTTGCCGTGGTCGACGTGGCCCATGACGGTGACGACCGGCGAACGGGCTTCCGTATCGGTGGAATCGTCGGCGACGTCGAACAGGCCTTCTTCAACGTCCGACGCGGCAACGCGCTTGACGGTGTGGCCCAGTTCTTCGGCGATCAGCTGCGCGGTATCGGAATCGATCACGTCGGTGATCTTGTGCATCGCGCCCTGCTTCATCAGCATGCGGATGATGTCCACCGCGCGCTCCGCCATGCGGTTCGCGAGTTCCTGAATCGTGATCGCTTCCGGAATGATCACTTCGCGGACGAGCTTTTCCTTCGGCTCGTTCGACTGATGACCCTTCAGGCGCTGGGTACGGCGGCGGAACGATGCGACCGAACGCTCGCGCACGTCACCGGCCGACAGCGCGGTGACGACGGTGAGACGGCCACGTTCCTTCTGCGGACCGGGCTTGGCGGTCGGCTTCGGCGCAATCACCGGACGGGCGGGGCTGCCGGGGCGACGAATGACGCGCGGTGCCTCGTCCTCGTCGCTGCCATCGGCGGCAACGGCCGGACGGCCCGAGGTGGTGGCGATCGGAGCGCGGGCGGTAGTGGAGGTCGACCGGGCCGCAGCCTTGGCCTTGGCTTCCGCCTCGGCCTCGCGACGCTTGGCTTCGGCTTCCGCCTTGCGCTTGGCTTCTTCTTCCAGACGATGGCGCTCTTCCTCGGCCTTGCGACGGGCCTCGGCAGCTTCGCGCTCCATCTGCTCCTTGTATTCCTTGGTGTTGCGGCGGGCTGCCTCTGCCTCAGCAAGACGGCGCTCTTCGACCTCGCGGGCGCGCGCATCGGCGAGCGCGCTGGCGCGGGCGTTACGCTCGTCCTCGGTCAGCGTGCGCAGCACGACGCCGGAGCCGCTGCGCTGCGGCGGCTGCGGGCGGCCCGAACCACCGCGCGGCGGCGGCGAAGCCGAGCGCGACGGGGCGCTGGGAGCGCGGGACGACGAGCCCGATGAGGAGGTACGCACCGGAGCAGCAGGCGCGGCCGGGCGAACCGGCGCGGCGGGTGCGGCAGCGCGAACGGGAGCTGCCGGCGCAGCAGCGACAGGCGCCGGGGCGGCAGGAGCCGCAGGTGCAGCAGCAACGGGAGCCGGAGCTGCCGGTGCAGCAGGCTTCGGCGCAGCGGGCGCCGGTGCAGCGGCAGCGGGTGCCGCCGGCGCGGGCGTCGGAGCAGGCGCCGGAGCTTCAGCGTGGCTTTCGCCGGGAATGCGGCGCTTGCCGCGTTTCTCGACCACCACCTGCTTGCTACGGCCCTGGCTGAAGCTCTGGCGCACAGTGCTCTGCTCGACGCGCGGCTTCAGCGTCAAGGTCTTGCTGGGAACGCTCAGAGTCTTGTCGCCAGGCGTTTTCGTATCAACCATTCAGCAGTCCTAGTCCTTTTGCGGTGTGCGCGGTCGCACATTCGTCATCGTTCGAATTTCAATCGGCGAAATCGTCGTCCGGCGGCACCGTGTCCGGCGACGCATGGGTCTTCGATGGTTTGGCGCTTGCGTTGATGTCAGCGTCAGCCATCCGGTATCGGACCAAAGTCTGGCTGCGCGACAGGAACGTTTTGCCCGCCGGGCCTGTGAGCACGGCAGCATGTATCACATTTGACCGCCCCAATGCCAAATCCAATTCGTCACTGCTGAGCAGCGTTATGATCGGAATCTGATCGGTTTCGTCATCGAAGGCGGCATTTTGTCGGACGATACCGTCCAGCTTGCGAATTCCGTCGGCAGCACCGTTGGTAGCATGGAGCAAGATTTCGGCGGTATTACGCCGTAATGCGTCCTCGACCTTGGTGAAACCGGAGACGACCTGACCCGCCTTGGCCACCATGGCCAGAGCGTCGGTCACGCCGCGCAGCATCAATTTATCGGTTTCATCGGCGATTTGAGCCGACACCTTGACGTTTTTCTTGAAACCCCGGGCGAAAAGATTGCGTTTCGCAGCCTCCGCCACCGCCTTATGCGATGCCGAAACCCACAGTCCCCGGCCCGGCAGCTTTCGCTTGAGGTCGGGAACAGGCTCGCCGGTGGGCGAAAGAACGAAACGGATCAGGTCATCGATGGGACGCACGCGCCGTGTGACCACGCACATCCGCTCAGTCCCCGATTTGGTGTCTCGGGGGCCGCGATCAAGATCTGCGGGGTCAAAACTGGCGAGCATGCGTGGCGCATATCCTTACGCTTCGGCTTCTTCGGACTCGGGCTCAACGCCCTTGTCGAGGTCTTCCCGGGTGATCCAGCCAGCCACGACGCGGGCTTCCATGATCATGCGCTCGGCATCCTCACGCGACATCTCGTTGGCATCGAGGAAACCGGCATGCTTGACCGGCTCGGAGCCTTCCTTGCGCTCGGTCCAGCCGACGATGTCGTCGGTGGCGCAGCCCGCGAGGTCCTCGACGGTCTTGACGTCGTTTTCGCCGAACTTGACCATCATCTGCAGGGTCACGCCGGGCACTTCGCGGAGCGCCTCATCGACACCGAGCTCCTTGCAACGGGCGCTCAGCTCGGCCTCGAGCTGCTCGAGATATTCGCGCGCACGGCTCTGCAGCTCGTCGGCGGTCTCGTCGTCGAAGCCTTCGATGCTGGCCAGTTCCTTGGCATCCACCAGCGCCAGTTCCTCGACATTCGTAAAACCTTCCGACGCCAGCAGCTGGCCGACGACCTCGTCGACATTCAGCGCTTCCATGAACACGCGGGTGGCGTTCTCGAAGTCGGCCTGGCGACGCTCGGATTCTTCCTGCTCGGTGAGGATGTCGATGTCCCAGCCGGTCAGCTGCGAGGCCAGACGCACGTTCTGGCCACGACGGCCGATCGCCAGCGACAGCTGGTTATTGGTGTCCGGCACCACGACTTCGATGCGCTCGCGGTCTTCGTCGATGACGACCTTGGAGACTTCCGCCGGCGCCAGCGCGTTGACCACGAAGGTCGCGATATCCGGCGACCACGGAATGATGTCGATCTTTTCGCCCTGCAGCTCGTTCACCACGGCCTGCACGCGCGAACCGCGCATACCGACGCAGGCGCCGACAGGATCGACCGAGGAATCGCGCGAGATCACGCCGATCTTGGCGCGCGAACCGGGATCGCGGGCAACCGCCTTGATCTCGACGATGCCATCATAGATTTCCGGCACTTCCTGGGCGAACAGTTTGGCCATGAACTGCGGATGGGTGCGCGACAGGAAGATCTGCGGGCCGCGGGTCTCGCGCCGCACGTCGAACACATAAGCGCGGACGCGGTCGCCGTTGCGGAACACTTCGCGCGGCAGCATCTCGTCGCGGCGGACAATCGCTTCGCCACGGCCGAGATCGACGATCACCGAGCCATATTCGACGCGCTTGACGACGCCGTTGACGATCTCGCCGATGCGATCCTTGAATTCCTGATACTGGC